>Ga0207695_10011495_pt1 | contig 10715 bp, 11 predicted proteins | sample KBSC54metaG_FD_184354 | JGI IMG/M metagenome (GOLD analysis project Ga0207695, IMG submission 184354) | Corn rhizosphere microbial communities from Kellogg Biological Station, Michigan, USA - KBS C5-4 metaG (SPAdes) (version 2) | ecosystem: Host-associated > Plants > Roots > Rhizosphere > Soil... | reverse complement strand
TTGCGGTGCTGCGAGTCCCGGGTGTGGAGCACGACCGCCACATCGTGGCCCTGGACGCCGACAAGCACGAGCTGCCGGTGTCTCGCTATACCTCGCGGATGCAGCCTGATGGAAGCCACCTGCTGCGTATCGAGACCCAGGCATTGGATGGCCGCGAGGTGTTCCTCGAGGCGCGTGCCGCCGATGGGTCCGGCGAGCCACTCGGTTGTGTGACGGCCGAAGCCCGGTAAGTCAACTCACCGGAAGCTGCGCCAGCCGCTCGCTCTGCTGGCGCAGAAACGGACCAAAACTCAAACGGTCATAGAATTCCGCCAGCGCCGGGGCATCCGGCCGGCGCCGGCGCAATCCTTCCATCTCGACGCCGAGGCTCATGTCACAGGTAATGTGCGTGAGCTTACGCGCCAGAAATACCGACTCCCGATACTCGCGCAACCGCGCGCTCAGCGTGCGCGCACCCCGGAGTTTCAGATCCGCGACCCGATCCAACTCGGCGTAGAGGTGGTCGATGGAATCAAACGTCTTCATGAGGGATGCGGCGGTCCGATGGCCGATGCCCGGCACACCCGGAATGTTGTCGACGTCATCGCCGGTGAGCGCGAGATAGTCGGCGAAGCGCTCCGGCCGCACTCCGAAGTAACGCTCGATGTCGTGGTAGCCGAAGGGGTCGCGGGCGCCGAAGTCCCAGTAGAGGTCGCCGCTGCGGACCAGTTGTGACAGATCCTTGTCGCGCGTGATGTAGGCCGAGCGAATGCCCTCCTCACGCATGAGGCAACCCAAGGTCCCGATGATGTCGTCCGCCTCATACTCGGTGCTGACAAAGGACGGCAGCCCGAGGTGTCCACACAGCTCGCGGCAGTGCTGGAACTGCACTCTCAGATCGACCGGGGCAGGCTCGCGATTCGCCTTGTAGGCCGGGTAAATCCTGCTTCGATAGGAGCTCGCCAGCCGCTGGTCGAACGCGACGGCCATATAGCGCGGCCTCACCCGCTCGATCAGATCCCCCAGGAAGCGTGCAAATCCGAACACCGCGTGCACAGGGTTGCCGTCCCGGTCGACCCGGTCGGGCAGCATCGAGTGATACGCACGAAAGACGTAGACCGAGGCGTCAACTAAGTAAATCAATGTCGCAGCGCGGCTGTGCGGTCAGACAAGTCAGGCCAGCCAGCGCTGGATACGGTCGTGCAGCGGGCTGGTCCGCGGGAAGTGCGCCAACAGGTATTCCATCTGGTCAGCGAGCACACGGCGACCCTTCAAGAAAATATATTCCGCGTACGTCGGTGTGAAGGGCACGGCAATGAGTTGCATTTTGGCCTGCTCGGGGGTGCGGGAGGCCTTGTGGTTGTTACAACGGCGACACGCTGTCACCACATTGGTCCAAATATCAACACCACCCTGGCTGAAGGGCCTGATGTGATCTCGCGACAGCTCGCGCGACGGAAAACGTACGGCACAATACATACACAGGTACGCGTCACGCCGAAACAACGTCTGGTTGTTCAACGGCGGGACGTAGTCGTGCCGGGTGTTACCAGGATTACCCGTATGTCCGATAGTGGCGACAATCGAGTTGACTTCAAGAATGGTGCGACGGCCCGTTTTAGCATTTACTCCGCCGTACAACTTGTACAGCATGGAGCCGCAGGTATAGGCCACCTGTTCCTGATGGTACAGTCGGGCCGCTTCCTTGTAGTCGATCCACTCCAGGGGCATGCCGGCAATGTCGGTTCTCAGGACGAGCTGGGAGAGCCCGCGCGCCGCCAGAGTGGAGACTATGCGCAGATCATCGTGATCGCCGTGGTCGGCGCGTTCGAGGTCGATGCCTAGCATGGCAGGTGTAAGATAAGGCAAGTTTATGCAAGAATTCAACAACGCAACGTCTTAATTAAATTAAACATTTCCTACACCGTGGCCGACCGGCCACGGGATCTCTATGAGGGCCGTGCATGGCAGTCACAATAGGTGCGCTCCGCGAGGGCACGCCGCTAGAAACGCGTGTAAGTCTCGTCCCGGAAGTCGCCGGGAAACTCACCCAGGCCGGGGCCCGGGTGATGATCGAGCAGGGTGCGGGTACCCGCGCCCAATTCCCTGATTCCGCTTACAAGGACGTGACTTGGGCGAATTCGTCCGAAGCCGTTCTCGAGCAGTCGGATGTCGTCCTCACCGTCCAGCCTCTCACGGTGGATCAAATCCACCGTCTGAAATCCGGGACCGTGGTGATCGGCTACATGCAGCCGCACGCCAAGAAGGCGGAAGTGAAGGCACTCAAAGAACGTGGGATCACGAGCTTTTCCGTGGAGCTCATTCCCCGCATTTCAAGGGCGCAATCCATGGACGCCCTGTCGTCACAGGCGGCCATCGCCGGCTACAAGGCGGTGCTCATCGCGGCCGACAACCTGCAGAAATTCATGCCCATGCTGACCACCGCCGCCGGCACCATCCGGCCTTCCCAGGTGCTCATCATTGGCGCCGGTGTGGCGGGGCTGCAGGCGATTGCGACCGCACGCCGCCTGGGCGCGGTGGTCGAGGCCTACGACGTACGCAGCGCTACCAAGGAACAGGTGAAGTCCCTCGGTGCGAAGTTCGTCGATACCGGGGTGAGCGCCGACGGCTCTGGAGGCTACGCCCGCGAGCTCACGGAAGACGAGAAGCGCAAACAGCAGGAAGTGCTGGACTCCCGCATCGCCGCCGCCGACGCGGTGGTCACGACCGCATCGGTACCGGGCCGTCCGGCGCCGAAGATCATTTCACGCGCGGCGGTGGAACGTATGCGGCCGGGCTCGGTGGTGGTCGACATCGCCGCCGAGCAAGGCGGTAACTGTGAGCTCACCCGCGCGGGAGAGATCGTCGAGCACCAGGGGGTGAAGGTCATCGGCCCGATCAACCTGCCAGGTGATCTCGCCTACAACGCGAGTGAGATGTACGCGCGCAACTTGTTGAACTTCCTGAAGCCTGCCCTCGACAAGGGTGAGCTGAAAATCGACTGGAACGACGAGGTGTTCGCGCAGTCGTGCCTCACGCACGGCGGACAAATCAAACACGAACCGACACGCAAGGCGCTGGAAGGCTAATCACATGACGGGAATGGTTGCGCTCTATATCTTCATGCTCGCGGCCTTCACCGGCTACGAGGTCATCTCGCGGGTGCCGGTGATTCTGCATACCCCGCTCATGTCGGGCTCGAACTTCGTGCACGGCATTGTGCTCGTGGGTGCGATGGTGGCGCTCGGCAACGCTCACACGACTTTGGAGAAAGTCATCGGCGTCATCGGTGTCCTCCTGGCCGCCGGAAATGCGGTCGGCGGCTACGTCGTCACCGAGCGCATGTTGGAAATGTTCAAGTCGAGCGGGGCCAGGGGTGGCGGCAAGAGAGGGGCGCACTGATGTTAGATGAAGCTACCCGCGACTGGATCATCCAGGCGAGTTACTTTGTTACAGCCGCCCTGTTCATTTTAGGGTTGAAGCGGATGAGCTCACCCGTGACCGCGCGCAGCGGTATCACGTGGGCGGGCGCCGGCATGTTGGTGGCGACCGCAGTCACCTTCGCCTTCCCGGGCATGTCGAACTATGAGCTCATCATTCCGGCCATCCTGGTCGGCAGTGCGCTCGCCTGGTGGAGCGGCAAGCGCGTAGCCATCACGGACATGCCGCAGATGATCGCGCTCTATAACGGCATGGGAGGCGGGGCCGCGGCCGCCATTGCCGCCGTGGAGCTCTATCACGGAGAAATGGAGAGCACCGCGGCCGCGGCGCTCGCGGTGGTCGGCGGCATCATCGGCGCCGTGTCCTTCGCGGGCAGCGGCATCGCCTTCGGCAAGCTGCAGGGTCTCATCAAGCGCAGCATCCGCTTTCCAGGCCTGCAGATCATCAACCTGCTCATTCTCGTGGCGGCGGTTGGTCACGGCGCGTTGATCAGCATGCATGTCACCGCCCCAACGACGATGGTGACCGGCATGTTTGTGTTTGCCTTGATCCTCGGTGTCACCATGACCCTACCCATCGGCGGTGCCGATATGCCGGTGGTCATTTCCCTCTACAACGCCCTCACCGGACTCGCGGTGGGCTTCGAAGGCTTCGTGTTGAATAACGCGGCCATGATCATTGCCGGCACGGTGGTCGGATCGGCTGGTACGCTGCTGACGCAGTTGATGGCGAAAGCCATGAACCGCTCGCTCGGTAACGTGTTGTTCTCAGGCTTCGGTGACACCGGCGCCACGGCCACCGGCACGGTCACCGGCAGCATGAAACCCATCGAGGCCTCGGATGTGGGTGTGATGATGGCCTTCGCGCAAAAGGTGATCGTGGTGCCGGGATACGGCATGGCGGTCGCCCAGGCCCAACACAAAATCTGGGAGCTGTGTCAGTTGCTCATCGATCGCGGCGTTAACGTGAAGTTCGCCATTCACCCGGTGGCGGGCCGCATGCCCGGCCATATGAACGTGCTGCTCGCGGAAGCCGGGGTGCCGTACGATCTCATCGCTGACCTGGACGAGATCAATGCGGAGTTCGAGACAGCGGACGTGGCGCTCATCATCGGCGCGAACGATGTCGTGAACCCTGTGGCGCGCAATGACAAGTCCAGCCCGATCTACGGCATGCCCATTCTGAATGCCGACAAGGCGAAGAATGTGATTGTGATCAAGCGCGGCCAGGGCGCCGGTTTCTCGGGAATCGAGAACGCGCTGTTCTACCTCGACAACACGCGCATGCTGTATGGTGATGCCCAGAAGGCTGGAGCGGAGCTCATCCAGGCCATTAAAGCGGCGGGTTGATGAAGAGGAAAACGCACTGGACGGTGGCCGCGGCAGTGGCCGCCTGTATCTCGCTCGGGAGTGCTGCGGAAACCGCTCGGAGCGCCGCAGCATCCCCGGCAACACCATCTGGCACCGCGACAAAAAAGCCGATGACGACCGCGGAGGTATTAGCGGCCTCCACGCCGTCGGATTGGCGTGCGATCGATCCGCAAAATACGCTCTACATGGACCTGCCCTCGGGCCGGGTCATTATCGAGGTCGCGCCACAGTTCGCTCCCCACTACGTGGCGAATGTCGAAACACTGGCACGCCAGGGCTATTTCAACGGCCTCTGGATCGAGCGCGTGCAGGACAACTACGTCACCCAGTGGGGCGATCCGGATTCGAAAAAATCCATCGGCAATGCGCAGCGGAATGTGGCGGCGGAGTTCGAGCGCACGTCGCGTGGCGTGGCATTCTTCCCCCTGGGAGAGCCGGACACGTACGCGCCGGAGGTGGGTTTCTCGGACGGCTTTCCGGTTGCGTTGGACCCGAAGTTGGGCCGCGCCTGGCTGATTCATTGTTATGGCATGGTGGGCGCGGGTCGCGACAATGACGTCGACAGTGGCGGCGGCACGGAGCTCTACGCCGTCATCGGCCAGGCCCCACGGCATCTCGACCGGAACGTCACGTTACTGGGTCGGGTGGTTCAGGGCATGGAGCTGCTCTCCTCGCTCCCACGTGGCACCGGGCCGCTCGGTTTCTACGAGAAGACCGAGCAGCGCCTCCCCATCACCTCATTCAAAGTGGCCTCGGACGTACCTGAGGCGCAGCGAGTACCGTTAGAGGAGCTGCGCACCGATACACAGACGTTTGCCGACTACATCGAGGCGCGTCGGAATCGGCACGAGGAGTGGTTCAAGGTACCGGCAGGGCACGTTGATATCTGCAATGTGCCGATACCGGTGAGGTCGCGGCGTTAACTAGGCACACGGGTCTGACGCGTGCGTCGGACGGGTTGACCCGCGAGGGTGCGATGCGTGCATCGCACGGGCAAGGCCGCGAGGCCGCGCCCTGGACAGACGGCGAGCGCGCAAAGCGCGCGCAGACGGATGAACCCCGGGCCATGAGCAGGCAGCGCCTGCGCAATTGTGCTCCACCGCCGCAGGTGGGCCGGGCAGGGTGTGACGCATGCGTCGCACGGGTTGGCCCGCGAGGGACAACCCCGGGGTATGAGCAGGCAAACTCCTGCGCAATGGCCGGATCCAGCGTTTCATAATTAGTGAGGGCGGGGCGGCGGACGCGGACGCATCATCGGCATCCGCTGGCGCTGTTGTTGCCGCTGCATCCGCATGGCGCGGCTTCTTTCCAACATCTGCTGACGCTGTTCGGGCGTGGCGTTATGCCACTGCTCGCGCAGCGCCCTGCGTTGCTCAGGCGGCAGTTCCTGAAACCGACGGTAGTTCTGACGTACCGCGGCCTGCTGACCGGGAGGGAGCGACTGGAATCGCTGCCACCGCTCGCGCAACGCGTCGCGCTGCTCGGGAGGCAGTGAGTGCCACTTCTCGAAACGCTGCTGTGCCATGTTGCGCTGTTCAGGCGACATGCCCAGCCAGCGCTGGCTGCCACGCGCCAGGGCCTGCTGCCGTTCGGGGGGCAGGCTGTTCCACTGACCGCCGTATTTTCCGAGCAGCTTTTGCTGGTCGAGTGAGAGGCTCGACCACGCCACCGGACTCGCGGGAGCCGTTGCTGCCGATGGCGGTGCGCCGCCAGGTGGCTGTTGCGCAAACACGGGGGCCGCTGCCGCCAGCAGCAGCACAGCGAGCAAGGAGCCTGACCGGGAGACGTGCCGCTTATTGTTATTCATCTTGTTTTGCTCCAGGCGTGCTCGGCTTCGGCGCGGACGCGGGCGGCTTCGCGGCAACGACAGTCGGATTGCCAGGCTTGGCAATCCGGTTGATGTCGGTCTGGGACAGGTAGTCGATCCATGAGCCGTCATCCGGCTGCGAATCCGATGCGGGATCGACACTCCCCAAGAACTCCAGCAGGTCGTCGTCGTCGTTCGCCGGGGCCGCCGGCTTGTGTGTATCGTCAGCCCATCCCACTGCGGAGCCGGCCATCCACACAGCCAAGGCCAGCACCCAACGGGAGTGCGGATTCAACATCAGGTATCCGTCTCGCCGCCGTTCGCCTCCGTCTGCGTCTGATCCGCAGCCCACTCGTAGAAGGAGCCGGAGCCGTCTCCGCCCTCCTCCACGAGATCCAAACCATCACTGTCCGCCAGAAGATCCAAATCCTGGGTCAGAGCGCCCCCCTGCGATGTCTCCCCGCCCCCAGACCGGCCACTGCTGTGCCAAAGTACTATGGCCACCATCAGGGCAGCCGCCACCGCACCCGCAGTCGGAACCAACGTGAACAGACGCGAGAACAGCGGCCGGCGACGAGCAGATGCCGCTTCCACAGCGGCATACCTCGCCTGCGTCAGGCGCGAGCGGACCCGATCGTCGATACGCTGCATACTCTCCTCGAGCATCGTGCGCGATCGTCGTTCGAATTCCGTGAGCCCCTCACCCTGCCCGCTCATACCACTTCCCCAAGTTGGTCCCGCAGCGCCTGGAGCGCGCGGAAATAATGTGTTTTGACGCTGCCTTCGGAGCAGCCCATCGCAATCGCCGTCTCGGCCACGTCGAGCCCCTCCAGCGTGCGCAGGAGAAAGACCTGCTGCTGACGCCGAGGCAATGCCTGCAGGGCTTTTTCCAACACTTCCATGGCCTCGTTCAGTTCCAGTTTTTTCACCGGTGACGGGTCGGTACTCGGCGCCAGGGCAATCGGGTCCAGCTCGTCCTCATCCTCGTCGGCTCGGAACGGTAACCACGCGATGACACGGCCCCGCACCGTCCGCCGACGCTGCATATCCCGGATTCGATTTTCGAGGATGCGATAGAAAAGCGGTTTCCATTCTTCCGCGGGCTTGTCCGCATAGGCGCGGGCGAGCTGCAACATCGCGTCCTGTACGGCATCCAGGGCGTCTTCCTCATGCCTGAGCGCTGCCTGGGCAATTTTAAATGCCTTGAGCTCGACGCCGGCCAGAAACTGGTTCAGCGCACGGGAACGGGCATTGGTAGACGAATCCGACAGTTCCACGTCGCCGTGTGAGGAGACCGGCATGCTATAAGGCGACGCGAATGTAGCAAACTCTGACATGCCCCGTATAACGCGCGTTAAGGCATCTGGGTTGACTCGCCATTCTCCGCGTAACTCTTTGATTTTCGGAGCCCATGACCCCTGCTTGCGTTTTCAGGGTGGCGCTCGACACGCCGCTCAAACGCCTTTTTGACTATTTGGGCCCCGTTTCGGGGCTGTTCGCCACGCCCGTCACCGCGGGAATGCGGGTTCGGGTGCCTTTCGGCCGGCAGCAGCTCGTCGGGATCGTCATGGAAACCGCCACTTCCACCGACGTCCCGAGGGAGAAGCTCAAGCCCATCCTGGACGTCTTGGACGCGCAGCCGGTACTCGACGCGTCGGCGCTGGCTTTGCTGCAGTGGGCGGCAGACTACTACCACCACCCCATTGGAGAGGTGCTTTCCACGGCGCTGCCGAAGGCGATGCGGTTGGGGGCCCCGGCGCAGGCTCGGGAGGAGCAGTGGTCAGTGACCGCGGAGGGGATCGCGGCACATGCGGTGGGTGAGCCGCGACGCGCGCCGAAGCAGAGGGAGTTGTTGGGGTTTTTGGTTGGGGCGGCGGACGCGAAGGTCGCGGCAGAACGGCCGGCGGCGGGCGGCGTTTCGGCCAACACGCTCGATGACGCCTTCCCTAAATGGCGGGAGACCGCAAGGGCGTTGATTGAGCGGGGGTGGGCCGCCTCAGCGGAGGTTTCGCTCGCCGATGGCGAATCGCGGTTCGGCGTCAAAATGCAGGGGCCTGAGCTGCGCGATGAGCAGCGGGCGGCGGTTGAGGCAGTAGGCGAGTCGCTTGGGCGCTTTGGCGCCTTCGTTCTTCACGGCGTCACGGGCAGTGGGAAGACCGAGGTATACCTGCGCCTCGTCGAGCGCGTCCTCCAACAAGGCCGTCGTGCCCTCGTGCTGGTGCCCGAGATTGGACTGACGCCGCAGCTCGTCGGCCGATTCCGCGATCGATTCGACACGCCTATGGCCGTGCTTCATTCCGCGCTCACGGACAGCGAGCGTCTCACAGCGTGGCGAGGTGCATTCAGTGGACACGCGCGCATCATCCTCGGTACCCGCTCAGCGGTTTTCGCTCCGGTTCCTGACCTCGGGATTGTCATCGTCGATGAGGAGCACGATGCCTCGTTCAAACAGCACGAGGGCGGCTTCAGATATTCCGCGCGTGATCTCGCGGTCGTTCGCGCACAGCGTGCTGACGTCCCGATATTGCTAGGCTCAGCCACTCCCGCGCTCGAGTCGTTACAAAATGTGGCCGGCGGACGCTACGTACGCCTTTCCATGCCCTATCGCGCCGCTCGAGCGGAGCCCCCGCGCATGGCCCTGATCGACCTGCGTGCGAATGCTGAGCACTCCGGTGTTTCAACACCCGCCATCCAGGCGATGCAACGGCACCTCAACGAAGAGGGCCAGGTGCTGGTGTTTCTAAATCGTCGCGGTTACGCACCTACCCTGCTCTGCACGGCGTGCGGCTGGATCGCTCCGTGCCAGGAGTGCGACGCGCGCTTGACGGTGCACCTCTCGGCGAATCGGCTTCGCTGCCACCACTGTGGTTTCGACACGAAGCTGCCCGAGCGCTGCCCGGTATGCGGTTTCGCGGTGAAACCCGTTGGCCAGGGCACCGAGCGCATCGAAGAGGCGCTGACGGGATTTTTCCCCGGCGTGACCCTCGCCCGCTTGGACCGTGATGTCGTACGTCGGCGCGGCGACATGGAGGAAGTCGTCAGACGGATGTCATCCGGCGAAGCGCGCATTCTGGTCGGAACCCAGATGGTGACCAAGGGCCACGACTTTCCGAACGTCACCCTGGTGGTGGTTCTCAATGCGGATCAAGGACTGTTCAGCTCTGATTTCCGCGCACCTGAGCGACTCGCGCAAACCATCGTCCAGGTCGCCGGCCGCGCTGGTCGGGGCACGCGACCGGGCGAGGTGTTGATTCAGACCGAGTTTCCGGGCCATCCGCTGTTGCTCAGCCTGCTCTCCGAAGGGTACGACGGTTTCGCGCGTGCGGCGCTCGAGGAAAGACAGCAGGCAGCCTGGCCGCCCTTCAGCCGCCTCGCCGCCGTTCGCGACTCGGCGAAAACCGCCGAGCACGCCTTGGAGTTTCTGACCGAGGCACGCAAGACGGCCGGTCAGTTACCACGGGGGGTCAAGCTGCTGGGACCGGTGCCGGCGGCCATGTCGAAGAAGGCGGGTCGTTACCACGCCCAGCTCCTGGTCGAAGGGGCCGATCGCGCCAGCCTGCATCATTTTCTGCAGACGTGGCTGCCGGTGGTGGAGCAGCTTCCGAGCGCCCGAAGGGTGCGGTGGGCGCTGGACGTCGATCCGATCGAATTGTTCTAATTTGAACGCTGGATCCGGACGCTGCGCGGGCAATCGCCCGCTCACAAGCGGGGTTTGCCCCTCGCGGGTCAACCCGTGCGACGCATGCGTCGCACCGTGCCCGGCCCAGCGTGCCTCGTGCAAAACCCAAAGCGGTTTTGCACAGGAGGCCGTCCGACGCACGCGTCGGACCCTGTCGGCGGCGGGGCACATTGCGCAGGCGCTGCCTGCTCACGGCCCGGGGTTCATCTCGCTGCGCACGCACTGCGTGCTCACGATCTGCCCAGGCTTCGGCCTCACGGCCTTCGCCGTGCGAGGCATGCCTCGCACCCTCGCGGGTCAACCCGTCCGACGCATGCGTCGGACCCCTGTGCCTGGAAGACCGCGCACTCGCCGTTTCATGGCTCGGGGTCGCGCGGCTCGGCGCGCCCCGTTCGGGTAAACTTCGCGGCCGTCCACTGTCGGAATCGTTCCCCTTGAA
>Ga0207695_10011493_pt1 | contig 10715 bp, 4 predicted proteins | sample KBSC54metaG_FD_184354 | JGI IMG/M metagenome (GOLD analysis project Ga0207695, IMG submission 184354) | Corn rhizosphere microbial communities from Kellogg Biological Station, Michigan, USA - KBS C5-4 metaG (SPAdes) (version 2) | ecosystem: Host-associated > Plants > Roots > Rhizosphere > Soil... | reverse complement strand
CGGTCGGTACTGGCCATCTGCGGCCGATCGCCGGCCTGAGGGAGGGCATTGTCGCCAGGCAGCGCGAGGTGAAGGCGCTGGTGGAGTTGCGCTTTCCTTTTGAGCTCGACCGGCAGGCGATCGACGACGTGGAGCGCGGCGCCCGAGACTCGGACTGGCAACCGGCGAAGGACGCGGCGCGCCAGATGGCGCTTGCGGAAGACAGCGCTATTTTCGAGGGTTATGCGGCCGCCGGTATCGTGGGCGGCCGCGAGGGCACAAGCAACCCGAAAATGGCCCTCCCGGCGGATGTTCGCCAGTACCCGGATGTCATTGCTCAAGCCTTGAGCCAGCTGAGGCTGGTGGGCGTCAATGGCCCTTACGCGGTTCTGCTTGGAGCCGGCGCCTATACGGCACTCGCCGAAACCACCGATCATGGTTATCCGGTGCTGGAGCACGTCAAGCGCCTGGTGGACGATAAAATCATCTGGGCGCCGGCTATCGAAGGAGCTTTTGTACTGACCACACGCGGCGGGGATTTCGAGCTGCACATCGGCCAGGACGTCTCCATTGGCTATCTGAGCCACTCCGATGATGCTGTGCGGCTCTATCTGCAGGAAACCTTCACATTCCTGCTGCTTACCTCCGAGGCGGCGGTCGCGTTGGATCCGTCCCCGAGGATAGAGACGACCTGACAAGGCGTAGGAAGAGAATTGGACTCGAGTGTCCGGCCGTAACTGACTGATACTACAACTCAGATGCCTGGGCGAACCGGGCACTTGCTTTTCGCCAGAAAAGTGGTTTAGAATCAATTGACTACAGATGTCGGGGCGTAGCGCAGCCTGGTAGCGCACCTGCCTTGGGCGCAGGGGGTCGGGCGTTCAAATCGCCCCGCCCCGACCAAATCCCCACTGATTTTAAAAGACTTGATCCTCTACCTGCCATCGCTTCCACCCGTTTCCAGCCCTAACTGTGTCAGAACTGTGTCAAAACCCCTCTAGTTTGGGCGGCCTGTGTCAAAACCCTTCCCGCCTTCGTTGGCGTTCCGGTTCAACTTGCCCAGAGCCTCCCGCTTCATTTGCAATTTCATTTGCGAGGACTTCTTGAAGACCCTCGCGTCCCCCTGCCGGAGGAGCTGCGTCACGAATTCATCTGCGACTCCGCCAGCACTCAACCGCGTGGCGTATGCCTCCTTACGTACCCAAGCCCGGCGCAGATCGCTGGGAGCGCAGTCGGCCAGCAAGCCTCCGACTTGGGCGCGCAAAGTCGATGCGTTACCGCGAACTTTTTGTTTCGCACTGCATTGTGGGTTGGAGCGATTGGTGTCGCCAAGGCTGATAGGCTAACACTTCGGCTACTCACTGAGGGGTGAATGTGAAGGCGCACCGGTGCGTTGTTGTGGTTGGTTTAGCATGGATCAGTTGTGCAACTCCATAGCTCGCGGTCATCCGCCAGAAATTCGCGCCAGTTCGTCTTCCGCATTCGCTCCGCCTGACCGCTGCTGCGGCTGATCTGTTGAAAAACAAAACAAGAAGCTCCCTTCGGCAAGCCGCAGGGGAACGGCAGAACAGATTGGTTGAGACGAACAGATTGATGCATTTACGACCGGTGATGGAACAACGAGATAGCGGACACCAGGCATACCTGGCACCCAGCTCCAAGCGCCTTTGTCTGGCTGGATAAGGGATCCGAGGGATGCCTCTCCCAACCACGGTGTAACGAAGTTGAAGCCAGAATCGCAAATTGTTTGTAAAGTAGGCATCGCGGACAAATTCGCGAAACTACTTGTTAGCTCTTCCGAACGCGCTGGAACCTGACGTCAGGAATACCAAGAAGGAAATCGATGGTTAGCGTGATCGATCTATAATTTGTTAAATAACTTACATATCATAAAATTGATCTAATACGCTCGATTGCGAAGTGTTTTATAACGATGTTCGTCGGAATCGAACATTAAATGCGAATTTATGCAAGATAACCGCCTATATCTGCCTTACCGGCCCACTTTGCGCCAACCTGCAGCGATCAACAAGGTTCTACGTCGGTAGGGTCTTCGTGGTCTAGCGGTCCGTTATTCCGTACAGAACTCTTCGACGGTGCAGGGGTCGTCGCAGTTCTCTCCAGGAGCACAAAAATAGTATCCGCTGCTCTGATCGAGCAGGCAAGCGCAATACGGTAACATCCCACATTGCGGTAGATCTATGGTGAAAGGTACTTCACAGTTCTGCGCCCTTATCACCTTTGGGGATAGCCAAAAGATCAATGCAAGAATTGCTCCAACTCGGGCGATAATCCTCGCTCCGCTGGCCGGAACTGTACTCAAGTGTCTGTTCATATACCTCCTTTAACGTGCCTTCCGATAAGGCCCATCCTAAATGCACTTTAAGTCCGGTCAATCGCCAAATCAATACTTTTTTGACCCACACTCTCGATCCGGCGGTCGCGAAAACCAGTTCTCGATTTACTAGCTTCTGAGTTCCGATGGACCAGTGTGGCGGGAAGAGCGGATCCGTTGTTATCGGTCAGGGCGGGGTAACTAGATCCAAAAAAAATGGCCCATCCGGGATCGTAGTGGGTGAAGGGATAATGGGCGAGTGCAAGATAAAGACCTGTATGCCCAGATTTTGGGGATTGGAAGCCCGTGGAGCGTGGACCGCGTTGAGCTGAAGTTGGCGGAGGGAGAAGTCCACATCCACTTGGTGCACGAGCCAGGAATCCAGTGGCCTTGCCCGCGGTGCGGACAACTCTGCCCGCTTTACGACCATCAGCCCGAACGCCGCTGGCGGCATCTGGATACCTGCCAATATCAGACCATTCTGCACGCGGAGCCTCCGCGCAGCCAGTGCTCCGAGCACGGCGCCCGCGCTGTGAAGCTTCCGTGGGCCGAACCCTCCAGCCGCTTTACGGCCCTGTTCGAGCGGCTGGCCATCGACTGGCTCAAGGCGGCCAGCCAGAAAGCCGTGGCCGATCAGCTCAGGCTGAGTTGGGATGAGGTGCACGCGATCCAGGAACGCGCGGTGGAACGCGGCCTCGCACGCCGTCAGGCCAAACCCGTCGAGCGTCTGGGCATTGACGAGAAGTCCTTCACCCGCGGGCATCGCTACTTCACCTTGGTCAACGATCTGGATCGCGGGCGCGTGTTATTCGTGGGAGAACATCGGACGGAAGAAACGCTGGACCGCTTCCGGGAAAGTCTCTCGCCGGAACAACTCGCCGCCGTGCGTGGCGTGGCGATGGACATGTGGGACCCCTTCGTGAACTCCACGCGCCAGCACCTGCCGGAGGCCGGGCATAAGATCGTCTTCGACAAGTTTCACATCGCCAAGCATCTTTGCGAAGCGGTGGATCTGGTCCGCCGCCGCGAGAACAAGCAGCTGAAAGCGGCCGGCGATGACCGGCTCACCGGGAGGCGCTACGACTCGCTGCGGCATCCCGCGCGCATGGAACCGGAGGACCGCAAACAGTTCGCTGCCTTGCGCGATAGCAACCTCAAAACCGCTCGGGCTTGGGCGCTGAAGGAGGCCCTGATGGCCTTCTTTGAGTATCGCTACCAGCGTCCCGCCCGGAAGCACTTCCGCTGGTGGCATGGTTGGGCCGTGCGCAGCCGCCTCAAACCCATGATCGAAAAGGCCCGAATGCTCAAGCGCCGCTTCGACAACATCGTCACCTATCTGTCTTTGCGCATCACTAATGCCGCCAGCGAATCCATCCACTCCAAAATCCAGTGGGTCAAATACACCGCCCGCGGTTTCCGCAACAAGAGGAACTTCATTACCGCCATCTACTTCCACTGTGGCGGCCTCGACCTTATGCCCTCATCCCACTAAATTCCCGGAATGCCCGACTTTACAGATACGATCCGGCGACGGCAGAGTCGGATATAAGGAGATCGGAAGTTGACTTTTATGCGTTGACTTTTTTTAAATACGTGTTAAATAGGACTTCGGAGAAACATTAATGAATAGGTCGCGTTCATATGTCCACGAGATCATGAGAGGCCTTGCCTCTTTCTTATTTTCTTGAGCACTGGATCCATATTTGTGCTTCGTTCGAGTACAATTGGCAGCTCAAGTTGGCTCCAAGCTAACATTAGTTATCTACCCGTGAGCAATTATGATACATTGCACCTGGCTACCAGTTATGGGTTTTCGACCAGTTGTCCATCCGCTGCAAGCGTGCGTAGCTGCTTTCAGACCATCCTCAGCAATATGCGAGCGCAGCACGTCTCCGGTATTCGTATTTTTGTGACTTTTTGCGACGCGACTTCACTGGCCTTTAGCAACTGTGGCCAGCCATACACTTCCATTTCTTGGAGTCCTGCGGTTAATTTGTATCAGCAAACTTGGATAAACAATCTAACGGCGTTCTTTCAAGATGTGCAGACGGCACAAATTCAGAATGTAACTATTACGCTGGCTGATGCGCCCCACACCCTCTCTCAATCAATCGGCAGCGCAAGCAGCCCCCTGGGATCATGCAGCGTATCGGGGAAGTGCTGCAGCGATACCCCATCGGTCGTTTATTTTAGTGCTACCCAGCCATACGGTTTGAATCCAAATAATAACTATTTTCCGATTGGCGACCGCTGGACTACCGGCAATAATCAGGGCTACAACTGCAGTCCGGTAAATCCATACTTCATCGGGTGGAATAATGAGTTTAACGTTATAAACGCTATGCTCGCGGCGGCAAAGGGTCACGTAACTATCTATGAATTCGAAAACGAGCAGGAGCTCAACTTGGTCCCATTCACTGCCATGGCGCGCTACATATACGACAATTCAGCTCCTCTTTCGGCCGGCCTTCCCGCCGGGCAAGTCGTAAATGTCCTTTCTCATTTGCGTTCGCTGATGACCGCCAACGGGTTTGACCCCGGCCGCGTCTATTGGTCAACGGTCGAGGCCGACGCTACAACGGCCACTTACAATTGCACCAATGTCTATACCGACTGGTCTCGCAATTTTGGGCTGGACGAGGTCTCGCAAGCAATCAACGCTGGATACATAGGCGTCAATACAGACGCGACCGTTACGAACGGCCTCGTGTGCGGTGGCTCCAATCTCTCGTCCATGTACGTCGCGCCAATCTATAGCACTCAGCCAAATATCGTCGACGCTCATATGTACTCATCTGTTTCTGGCATCGTGAATACCGATGCGCAGATTCAGGCGGCCGCGAATACGGACTTTGGCGACGTACCCCATTTTCTAACGCTGGCAAGCCTTGGCTCGGCGAATATTACCATTGGCGAAACGTGGGGCGGAACTCTTTCGCCAGCCTTAAGAGGGCCGGGGGACTATTGCTGGTTGGGTGCATATTCCACGCCTTCCGGCGCGCCGAATGACAATGTGGCGGGGTTTAATAGCTCCTCTCTCTCCGGCTACACCGTTACCTTCCGTCCATGGATGGAATTGGAAGACCCCTCGGGAAAGTGTTTTGCATATGGGGGTGGGCCAGGCACTGTGACAAATTATCAAAGTGTGAATTTCAACAGCCTCGGCCCATATACGCCCACGAATTGGTGAGAACTATGGAAAATTTTCGGATTATCAGTTTGCCGGTACTACCGGTACTATTCGTGTCCCTCGGCCTTCTATATGTAGATAATGCGTCATTCGCGCAGCCGGTTGCGGGCACGGGGGAGATTCGAGTTACGGTTGCTAACGTGGAGGGAGAGCGAATTCCCGGTGCTAGGGTCCAATATACCCGCCTCTTAAAAACATGGTTTGACGGCAAGCGGGAGTATCCTGCACCTGGCGAGGCGACAGTGCACGGTGAGGCCGACGCGGACTCAAGCGGCCAGATTGCGGTGATAGACCTTCCGGTTGGAGACTATGCCATCTGTGCCAATGTCGTTGGATCGGCCTACCTGGATCCCTGCGTGTGGCAGCAGCCAGTGCGGGCATCGGTTGCTGATGGTCAAACTAGCGCTTCAACAATAACGCTACCGAAGGGCGTCATTCTGAATGTCCGTGTCGGAGACCCGGATGGATTGCTTCCTGGTATCCCCAGGCAGGTATGGGCGTCCCCGAAGCTACTGGTGGGAGTTGTCCACGGCACCGGCGCATATCAGGCATTTTCCGCTCCGACTATTAGTGGTGCAGTCCGCAGCTATCAGATGGCTGTCCCATCAGGAGCAGACTTTTTGCTCCGCTTCTTTAGTACGGATTTGACCCTGAGCGACGAGACCGGTGCCGCGGTCGATACGACGGGTTCCGGGATTGCTTTCCGTACTGCGTCGGGGCAGGATGTAGCGTCATACTCTTTCACAGTTTCGGGAGTGGCTGCCCAATGAAATACGGTCTTCGATGCCTGGTCGCAGTTCAGGCCTTGGCTTGGGCTCAGCAGCCGGTCATCAATCCGAACGGCGTTGTAAACGCGGCCAGCTACACGACTGGAATCGGGGATCTATCCAGAAATCCCGCCCCGCAGACGGGGGGAGGACCCGCGCTGATGGAGGGCTCGCTCGCGTCCATTTTTGGAGTGAACTTGGCGACGGGTACCCTTGCGGCGCAGACACCGCTGCCGAGACAGCTTCTCGGAACGTCTGTTAGCGTGAATGGCATCGCGGCGCCGCTTCTTTTCGTCTCTCCCAACCAGATCAATTTCCAGGTTCCTTCCGGGACGGATACCACTTCGGGGGCGAGCAGCGCCGCCGGCGTTGTAGTAAGTACCGCCGCCGGGCAGAGCGCGCCCTATCCGTTGGGGATGGCGGACTCCCCCGGCATCTTTACGCGGGACTCCAGTGGCTGCGGGCGGGGAGCGGTGCTTAATGTTGCCGCCGATGGCGGCGTGTCCGTCAATTCACCCGCCAACAGCGCCGCACCGGATGCTTTTGTCTCCATTTATGGAACCGGAAACGGATTCGTTAACAATGCTCCGCCGGATGGCGCGGCGGCGCCGGCCGACCCACTCGCGACGTCGCCTGGCGGCGAGGGTCCGCTGTTTGACTTCGCCGCGGGAGGCGACGAAGGACGGTCCTTCTGGGTTGGCCGGGCGCCCGGCCTCGTTGGGGTCGATCAGTTTAATTTTCTGCTTCCGGCCACCGTGCGGCAAGGATGCGCAGTGCCCTTGCAGATATTGAATGACAATCTGAGCCCGCCGGTCACGATCAGTATCGCCAAGGGCGGCGGCGCATGCTCCGACCCTCCGGCGCAAGGCTATGGCGAGATTTTGTGGGAGAAAAGAACAACGTTCGGAGAGAATTTCTCGACAACGAGCGCCGAAACACTCACCGTCTCCCTGCAGTCTTCGCCCGGACGCGAGGCCCCCGCGCCTATTAACTACACGGAAGGCGGCGTCATTCCGGGCAGTTACACTTACTTTGGGCCGGCCTGCGTAATTCCGGGCTACAAAAGCCTTGATGCCGGCTCCATCTCCGCGCAAGGGCCCGGAATTGCTCCGGTTGCCACACGGCGCTCTCCCCTCACCGGCGGCACGGTCGTTAACATTCAACCGGAAGGAGGCTTCACGCTGGCGGCGCAGACGCAATCGAGCCAAGCCGCGGGGATGACTGTGTATCAAGCGGACCTTCCGGAGGGAACGATAAAGGCCGGCTCTTTTACGGTGTCCGCGAGCGGCGGCGCGGATGTCGGAGCTTTCCAATCCACGGTTCAGATCGGCGCACCGATTCAAGTAGTGACGGCATTAGCCTCGCGCGTGCTTCATAACAGCGATCCTCCTTTACAGATCCAATGGACCGGAGGAGACGCCAATTCCTGGGTTACGGTGAGGCTGGTGGGCCACTTCGGCGGGCACGACTACTCGCCTTCTGCCTGGGCCGCGCGAGCGTCGGATGGGCAGATCGCAATTCAAGGCGCGACCAACGGCCCGGGGTTCGGAATTCTCGGGCCGGCGGAACTCGTCATTGAAGTGACGCCGGATCCGTCCCAGGTATCCCTGATTACCGCACCCAATTTGTCGCTCGGCGGACGGGCGCAATGGAAATATTCCTATTACTTTGAAGGCGTATTGGTGGAGCAATAGCGCTGGAAGAAATGCGTCCGTGTTTGCGCGGCCGCTCCCTTGCGCTCACGGCTCGGAACCATCGGAGCCGCCCGATCCGCGAAGATGGCGATCGATGCTGCGCCGGACAGTGCGGGCGGCAAGCGCGTTCCCGAGGCGGTGGGGCTGGTGGTGTCGTCGGGCGTCGCGCTGCACGGCTACAAACGCTTTTCCACGGTAACCGTCTGACCAAACCAGGTGATCAGACGTGGCTGGCCAACCAGCGGGCGGGAGTGAGATCGGCGACTTCAGGCAGCGTGCGCCGATTTAGTCCCGGCAGGACGTCGGCCAGATAGTCCTTCACCGGCACGCCGAGCCGGCGGCAGGATTCGATTACTGAGAGAATGGCCGCAACTTTTGGACCGGCCTGTGCGCTGCCCACATGCAGCCAGTTTTTTCTGTTATGTGCAATCCTACATAACTGATAGGATGGCGTTGATCTCGATAAGGGGACATCATGTCAACGCAAACTCAGAACTCTCTCCTTCTGAGAAATCAGAAGATTGTTGACGATCTCGCCGTGTTGGCGGACTGCGTTTCCACCTTCAATCAGGGCGGATACCAGACCACTCTTTCCAGCAACGGGGTATGCAAGGGCGCGTGTCTCGACTGGATCAGGCGCGCTCTTTCGGCTGGAAAATTAACCTACGCTTACTCCCACGACAGCGTCAAAGGCCAGAAGAGGCTCGGCGTCATGGCCCAGACGCACGCCGTCGTCAACGCGGAAGTCCGCAAGAAGACGGATCTCTTCGGGAAGGCGGCTAAAGTTTCCGAGGAGTTCGATTCAAAAGTCGAATGGAAGGAGTCCTTCATCGGAGGTCTGCTGTTCTGGATCGATCCCGTCGACGAGATCAGAAAGCAACAGAACCAGACGCTCAAACCGGTTTTGGACGAGTCCGCCCAGATAAACCAGACCGGAATGATAGAGCACTGCTGGAACGACATCGTTCTTCATTGGAATCAGGTAGTCAAAAGCAGCAAGACCACCGATGGGGTGAAGGTGAAAAACCTCAACAACCTGAGGGCCTGGGGAATAGCTCCCATTCCATTCACGGATCTGGAAGACACCTTGGGAAAGCTGTTCGCGCTCAACAACTTTCGTCCGGACACTTGTCTGTTCCTGGAGGTCATGTTCACCCGGAATTGGCGCGCGATTCCTTCCAGCAGATGGAAATCTCCTGCCGCTCTTTTGGCGCGCGGATCAGCCAGGGCAGCGTGGCCGCGGCGCCCGGCAACACAGATGCAACAGGTCGCAGAGTACGGCAACGTCCGATGGTACGCCGTTCTCGCCAAAACGGCTGTATGTGTGGCCGCCCTGCTTTGCACAGCACGTAGCCTTATTGCTCACAATCATGTCGTTGGGACCGTCGTCGACAGCAGGTCTGGCAAGTTGATCGCTGGAGCGGCCGTCGAACTCGCTGGAACCGACTTTGAGACGCTTACCAACACAGATGGTTCGTTCACGTTCTCTGACCTTCCTAAGGGTCGGTACAAAGCGGCAACTTCGAAAACTGGATATCTTTCTCTGTTTCCCAATGCCGATTGGAATCGCTTTACAGTCGGCGACGCCGGCGAGATTCGCTTGTACTTGACGCTAACGCAAGCAGCGGCGATCACGGGAAGCGTACTCGATGGCGCAGGCCAGCCTGTCCGCTCGGCCCGTGTGATGCTGTTTACGCGTGAAGTCGACGGTGGGGTCGGGCATCTTGCTGCAGCCGACACTTTTTCGAAGGTCGATGATCAAGGAACTTATCGTCTCTACAATCTTCCACCTGGCCACTATCTGGTAGGGGCGACGCCAGATGGCAATTCAGGTTCCGCACTATTCCAGCCTGTTTATACCGATCTGATTTCATTGCATGCTGGGGAGACGAGAACCTCAGTCAATCTCACAGTTTTCACCGCCCGCAGCCACACGGTCCGGGGAAAGGTCACCGGACGCCAATGTGACGCCATTGCGGTTTCCTTATTTTTTGAGGGGAAGTTTGAGCGATCGCTCCAAACCAACATCGCGAACGACTGTACATTTCAGTTTCAAGGAGTTCCGGACGGAGAGTACGAAATCACCGCCGCCTTCCCGACCACCGGCCGTACGGCATTCGGGCCGCTGTTGGGTGAAAACCCGCTTTACGGGCGAGGCCGCGTGGAAGTCTCCGGGAGCGATGCGGAAGGAGTAGAAATTGCGTTGCAGCCAGGGGTGAGCCTTGAAGGACAACTTACCTTCGAGCACGAGAGTGTGCCGAGGTCCGCCTGCTGGGAGAACGCAACAGTAAGGCTTCGCGCCCTTGATGCGACTCCTTTCAATCGGCCGCTGACCGGACATGTCAACGCACGCGGCGGCTTTAACTTTCTCTCGCTACCTCCCGCCCGGTATCGGGCGAACGTGGATGGTCTAAAGCCGGGGTGCTTCCAGCGCGATTTTCCTGTGGTGACCGCAGACGGAGCCAACCTCTTGAACGTGGTTCTCAGCACGCGGGCAAGCGCAGTTGAAGGAAACGTACGTGAGGGTGCAAAGCCTGATTCGGGATCGCTGATCGTGCTGGTGCCTACGGACACGGCTGGAAACGTAGATCCGCAGCAGGCGCGCTTCGCAGTTGCGGATGACAAAGGTGCCTATACAATCGAAGACCTTGCGCCTGGTCAGTATCGAGCGCTGGCCTTGCGAGGTTACAGCATCGAGTTACTGGCCGACATTTCGTTTTGGGAGCAACATCGGGACCAGACCCGAGCAA
>Ga0207695_10011491_pt1 | contig 10717 bp, 8 predicted proteins | sample KBSC54metaG_FD_184354 | JGI IMG/M metagenome (GOLD analysis project Ga0207695, IMG submission 184354) | Corn rhizosphere microbial communities from Kellogg Biological Station, Michigan, USA - KBS C5-4 metaG (SPAdes) (version 2) | ecosystem: Host-associated > Plants > Roots > Rhizosphere > Soil... | reverse complement strand
AATACAGCACGCGGCCGTCGGGCGTCCACCCGACCACGACGTCGCGTGCGCCGTCCCAGGTGCGCCGTTCGGGGAGGCCGCCGGCAATCGGCATCGTGTAGACTTCCGCGGGTCCTTCGTATTGTCCGGTGAACGCGATCGTCGCGCCATCCGGCGAAATCGACGCGTCGCCCTCTTCGCCGCGGCCACTCGTGAGCCGCCGCGCGACGCCGCCGCCCAACCCGATTGTCCACAGATCGCCTTCGGCGGTGAACACGATGGTCGTGTCGTGGATGGCTGGATACCGGTAGTAGCCGAGTGGTGTCGCGGACGGCGATTGGCTGGCCGAAGCGCTCACGACGACTGCCACAGCGACCGTGCCGGCCGCGAACACACCGAGAGCTCTGAGCATACGTGTGCCGAGGGAGATGGACGGAGATCCAACAGGCGGGATCGATCGGCACGACCTTACAGCAAGGAACTTGATGTAGCAAGCCCAACGGGGCGAACGCTCGGACGATCAGCGCCGGGTATGCGCTGCCGCGTGGATCGAGGCGACGTGCGCCGTGTACGTGCCCTTCACGTCGCGTCCCTTCGCGATGCCCGACACGGTCAACTCGCCGGTGCGGCCGCCCACGGTCCATGCGAGCGCCACTCGTCCTTCCGCGTCGGTCACCGCGCGCGCCGGCGAGACCGATCCACTCTGCGTTGCGAATCGCACCGGCACGCCGGCGACGGGATTGCCGTAGGCGTCCGTCACCAGCGCGACGAGACGCCGAACGCCGCGGGCGCTTCGCGCGGTCTGCGCGTCGTCGAACGCGAGGTTTGCCGGCGCGGCCGGCGTCGCGTGCGCATGCACCGCGACCAGCCTGGTGATGCCGTCGACGTGCACCGCGAGCGTTAGGCGGCCGGCGGTGCGGCCCATCGTCCACCGCGTCCGGGCCACGCCTAACGAATCGGTCCGGAGCGCCGTATCGGGCACCGTGCCGCCGGACGGCGACAGCACCACCGGCACGCCCGCCACGCGGTTGCCGTGCGCGTCCACCACGCGAACCGCGATCGACGCCGCGAGCGTCTTGCCGACCGCGCCGCTCTGATCATCGCCGGCGAGTATCGCAATGCCCGCGGGTTTCCCGGCGCGCGCCGCGGCGCTGAGCGTGATCGGTGCGACGGGATCGGCGCTTTCCGCCTCGCCCACCTGGACGCGGAGGCGCTGCGTGCCGGGCGCATCGCCGAGCGTCCATCGGACGTGCGCCTGCCCGAGCGAGTCCGTCCGCGCATCCAATGGCCTAACGGAACCGTCCAGCGCCGTCCACACGACCGGCACGCCGCTCAGCGCACGACCCGTCGAATCCGTCACGCGCACGCCGACCGAGTCGCCCAGCGCAGTGCCGGCCTCGGCGGCGAGCCCGGTTGCGAGCGCAGCGACGCGCGTGTTGCGTGCCGCCGGATCCGCTTCCGCCGCCACGCGCACTGCCGTATCGAGATGGTCCACCGATGCGAGCAGCAGCTGCCGCCCCGGCAGACCGCCCAACGTCCACGTCGTGCGGGCGCGTCCGTCGGCGTCGGTGCGCGACGTATCGGGAGACGCCATGCCCTGGCCACCCGCCGGAGCGAACATGACGAGCTGATTCTCGATCGGCCGGCCGTGCCGGCTCGTCACGCGCACGACGATGGCTTGCGCGAGGGTCCGGCCGGCGAGCGCGCGCTGCGACGTTCCCGACACCGCGGTGATGGCGGCCGGCGTCGCCACGACCGTGACCGCTGCCCGCCCGGCGATCGCGCCCACCGCTGCCGTGACGATCGAGCGTCCGGCGCTTCGCCCAACGAGAAGCCCCGATGAATCGACCGTCGCCACCGTCGAGTCGTCGATGTGCCATCGCGGGATCACGCCCGCGATCGTATACCCGCGTGCGTCGCGCGCGACAATGGTCAGCCCGATCCGTCCATCCTCGGAGACCGTCACCGTGCTGTCGAGCGCCGCTGCTTCCACCGAGACCGCCGCAACGCGCTGGGCAACCACGATCCGCGCGCGCGCGACCAGTCCGCCGACGATGACATCGATCGTCGTCGACCCCTGCCCGCGCGTCACGACGGAGCCATCGCCGAGCACCGTGGCGACACGCGGATCGTCCGTGGTCCAGATCGGGTGCGCGCCAACGAGCACGCTGCCGCTGCGATCGGTAATCGTCGCCGCGAGGTGCAGGGTGTCGCCCACCGAGCATGCCGTGTCGGCCGCCGGCCTAACGCCGACCCACGCCGCTCCGATGTTGCCGATGGTCTCGTGCGCGTCGGCCCGTCCGATCACGCCATACGTGTAGAGCGCGGATACGAGCGAGACGACCGCCGCGCCGGCCGATGCAATGGCTGCGATCGTGCGCGCATGCGAGAACCAGGGACCGCGTGGTGCGCCGGCGGTGAGTCGCTGTGAGGACGCCATACCGACACCTGACTCGGCCTCCTCGACCACGGTCACGCTCGATCAGGGCGTTGTAATGCGCCACGTCGAACGCAGGCGAAGTCCGTTACGACGCGCGGCCGCGCATGGGAAATCTGTCCCTCGCCGACGCATCCTTTGTTACGGCGCGCGACCCATCAGCCGCGCGCCGCTCCATGAGCTACCGCGGCCAGAGCCAGCCGAAGACGCCGGCGGTGAGCAGTCCGTAGATCAGCGCGTCGAGCACGTTCTTCCACGTCACGCTCCACGGCTGCGACCGCCAGACGGCATTCGTGATCTCCGCGCCGGCGTATCCCATCCAGGCAACGGTGCCGGCGATCCGGAACACGGCCAGATAGGGTGCGCCTAACGGAACCGTGCGCGACACGACGTAGGCGGTGAAGTACGACATCACCAGCAGAAAGATGAACCACGTGCCAAGGAACGATCCCATCTTCATGGGGCCTGTCGGCCGCAGGATGAGAATGCCGACTGGCCCCTCGGTGAACAGCTGCACCTTCTCGGGCGAGCCGAGCTCCTTCGGGTCGGCGCAGTAGGGAATCGAATACTGCCCGGGCGCAGGCCGTCCCGCATTCACTGCGGCACGCACGGCTTCTTCGTTGGACAACCCTCCGTAGTCTGCGCGATGATATCTCAGCGCCATGTGCAAGATCGAGCTCGCGACGAACACGATGACGGCGGAGAGGATGATCGGCAGCCACAGTTGACCGAGGGAGACCATGGTGTTCATGCGGGAGCTCCGATGGTGGGGTGGATAGGCCGGCTCTGCCACCAATTAGCGCAGATCGGATTGCGGGCGGAAGAGTGCGCCGCGATCCTTACGGACGATGCCCGTGCGCCGAACGGCCGAGCGACATGATGCGATGCAGGAGCTTCGTGTAGCTCATGCCTGCACGTTTGGCGGCCGACGCCAGCTCCTCGCTCGCGCTGATGTCCGGGTTGGGATTCGCATCCAGAAACCACAGGATTCCCTGTGCATCGAGACGATAGTCGATGCGCGCATAGCCGGACATCTCGAGGATGTGATAGATGCGGCGGCTGAGCCGCCCGATGTGCGATGCCAACGGCTCGTCGAGATTGGCCGCCTGCAGCTGCACGCCGCGCCGTTCCTGGTATTCGAGATCGTGTTTCACCTTTGCCGTCGCGATCAGCGGTTCGTTCGGCGCGCTGTGCTCGATCACCAGCTCCCACGCCGGCAGCGACCACACGCGCGCATTGCCCAGCACGCTGACGTAGAGCTCGCGGCCCTCGATGAATTGCTCGGCGATCGCGTCCGTGTCGAGATTCTGGTGGATGAACCGCACGCGGTCCTCGAGCTCGGCGTCGTCGTGCACCAGCGATGCCTTGGCGATGCCTAACGATGCGTGCTCGGTGAGGCTCTTGATGATCAGCGGGAACCCGAGCTTCGGCGGCCGCCGCGGCCGCCGGCCCAACGGAAACACCGCAAACGCCGGCGTGCGGATGCGGTGGTACGCGAGGAGCTTCTTGCCCAACGCCTTGTCCCGCGAGATCACCAGGCCGCGCGGATTGCAGCCGGTGTACGGCACGCGCATCAACTCGAGAAAGCTCACGATGTTGTGATCGTAGAGCGCGTTGTGGTGAAACTCTTCGAGCAGATTGAACACGACGTGCGGCTTCATCGACCCGACCGCATCGCGGATCGGCTGCAATTCCTCCTGGACCCCGAGCGCGAGCACCTCGTGCCTCGCCTTTCGCAGACACGTGATCACGTCGTACTCGGCGCGCCACGACAGAATCTCCTGCTCGTCGAAGCCGTCCAAGGAGTCGGGCGGGACGTGGTCGGGGTACACGAGCGCCAGCACGCGGAGCCGTTTCACAACACGATCCATTCGCGCCGGCGGCTGTAGAGCACGCGCGTGATGGTCACCGCGAGCAGCACCGCAAAGTTCGTGACGAGCGGGCGCTCGCGTCCCACCGCGCGCAGCCCGAGCTCGCGGCAGCGCACGATCATGTCGGAGAGGACTGCGTCCAACGTGATCTGATACTCGCCGCTCCAGCGAGCGACGAGCTGGCGAATCGCGGCCCGGTGGCGCCTGAGGAAGGCGGCGGCCGTCGGGTGCGAACGATGCGCCGGGTCGCGAGAAAAGAGGCGCAGCAGATCTCGATCGTACGTGTTCGGCACCTCGACCACGTACCGGCGTCGCCGCGCTTCGTAGTACTCGCCCAGCGTGGTAGAAATGCTGCGCAGCGGCTCGACGACCGCGCGCGAGGTGACTAACGGCGGCTGTCCGCCCACCTCGGCCATCACTTCGTCCACGTACTCGAGCTTGCGCAGCGCCACCGGCCAGGCAGCGTAGCGCGCGCGCCACCGGCGGCGGGGACGCATCCACACGGCGAACGTCTCGGCGAAATCCTCATCGGGATGGCTCTGTCCATACCAGAGCCGCAGATGCTGCACGTGCTGCTTGCTCGCCGGGTTCGGCCGATACTGATCCGGGTACGGTTGGGCAGAGCTCCCGAAGAGATAGCGCCACCGGCGGCGGTGGTGCAGGCGATAGGCGTGTTGGATGGCGTGTCCCGTCTCGTGCCGAAGAATGCGCATGCATTCGCCGTGGGTGCCGCCTTCCACGTCCAGCATCTGCGAGCGCTCCAGCCGCATGAGGCGCGGATGGGCCAGATAGAACGGCACAGCGAACCCGGGAATGCCCAACGGAGAGAACCACTCATTGGAGAGCCAGATGTGCGGCTGGAACACCAGCGCCCGGTCGAGCAGCTCGCGCCGCAGCTGCTCGACTTGCGGCTCGAGCCATGAGCCCTCGATCGACACGCCGAGGTCGCGCAACCGCACCTGCATCAGCTCGGGGCGCGGCAACCGGTCCCACGACAGACGGCGCGCGCGCCTGGCTCGTTTTCGCACCGGCATGGCGAGAGAACTTCGGTGGACCAGCGCGAGGGCGCAAGCGCCTTATCGCGGTCGCTGCAGCACCGGCATGCGCGACAACGCCGTGTCGACGAGCGCGCGAATGAGCGCGCTGTCGGTCGGCATCAGATGGCCGGTCTCGAGCCAGATCTGCGTCTTCGGCTGGCGCGCGGCGTCATAGAGCTGCCGTGCCGCGTCGGCCGGCATCTGCGGGTCGTCGATTCCGTTCACCATGATCACGGGACGGGGAGCGATCGCGCCGATGAACCGTTCGGGCGACAGACTGCGAAATGGGCGCGTCGCCAGCCACGCCAGCGGCGACCGCAGCCACGCCGGGCGCGTGTCCAGATTCGCGGCCACCACCTTCGAGAGGTCGCCCGCGCCGTAAATCAACGCCACGTTCCGGAATCTCGTGTCGGCCGCCGCCGCAATCGTCGCGAACGGCACCGCGAACGATGTGGCCGCGATGGCGATGCGCGTCGGGTCGACATCGCGCCGCGACGCGAGGTACGACGCGCCTAACGAGAACATCTGCGGGATCTGCTGCGCGGTCGTCCGCAACGCGCCCGAATGGAACAGCGCATCGGACAGCGAAATGCTCGTAGGAAGCGACCGCGGGTAGTCCAGCGACAGGACCACGACATCGCCGAACTCGTGCGGCAGGTGCTCGAGCGCGCTGCTGTTTTCGTCGCGCCCATCCTCCAACAGGACGGCCGGCAGATGGCCGGTGTCGGGCACCGGTTCCATCACAATGCCCTGCGCGCGGAGGCCGGTCGTGCTCGTCAAGCCGACGCGATGCATTTGGTAGCGCCCGCGCGACGGCAAGAGCGTAAGCGTCACGGTGGCCAGCGTGCCGCGGTTATGGGTATATGCGAACAGCTCCTGCTTCTGCGCCGGGCCAAAGGAGCACGAGAGTCCCATGGCGGCAACGACGAGCAGGCCGAACATCCGCACGCGGGCACGCGACGTGGCGCGCCACCGGTTCGACAACGCAGCGTTGGTCATGCATGAAGTGATTGCGCAAGAACGCCGCGATGTAAAGCGGGCTTCGGGCACGTTGTCCCTCACTCTGCCGGATCGACGCGCGGCTCGTATCGTCGTGCGTCTTCAAGACATCCCGGGCGCCATGGCCAGGCCGTGCGCATGCGAACTGGCATTCTGACAGGTACGACTAACGCGAAAGCAAAGTCGTCGAAGTGACGGTGTGGCTTGTGCCAACGCATGTTTCACCGCGGGGAATGTCACGTTTTGACCGGTCGACCGTCTTCTAGCAGGTCACGCGCCCCAACGCAGTTAGCCAGGTCTGGCGCGTCAGCGGCGGCACCAGCGACTCCTCCCTGTCGCGATTGCCCCGCCTCCTTGACCGGTCGACTGGACTTCTTCGGAGATCCACATGCACAAGCGATTCGTCATGGTTTCCGCGGCCGCACTTGCTCTGGCCGCTGCCTCCCACACCGCGACGGCTCAGCTCGCGACGCCCAAGCCGGCCATCGGTGTACTCGGTGGGCTGAACCTCTCCACCCTGGGTGGGAGCGACATCTCCGGCGTGAGCAACCGCACCGGCTTCCAGGCTGGTCTCTTCCTCACGCTGCACATGAACAGCGCGTGGTCGATCGAGCCCGAAGCGCTGTACACGCAAGAGGGCGCGAGCTCTGACGGCATGACGGTGAAGATGAACTACATTCAGGTGCCCGTGCTGCTCCGCTGGGACGTGATGGCCAAGAACCCCGTGCACCCGTTCTTCATTGCGGGTCCGGCCGCGGCCTACCAGGTCGGTTGCGACTTCTCACAGTCGGGCGAGAGCGCGAGCTGCGACGACGCGGGCGTCCAGAAAAAGTCGTTCGACATGCTCGGCGTCGCCGGTGCGGGTCTCGGCTTCAACGTCGGCGCGACGCAGATGTCGGTTGGCGCGCGCTACTCGTACGGCTTCAGCGACACCTTCGAGGGCAGCAACATCAAGAACCGCTACTTCTCGATGCTGGTCGGCCTGACGTTCTAACGGAAGGCGCGACACGAATGGAGCGGGCCCGCTCCGGCGCAGATGCCGGGGCGGGCCCGCTCGCATCGAGCGCTGTCGCCACGGAACGCGCAACGCCGTCAGTGCTTGACGACGTTGGTCTCCTGCGCCCTCACAGCCCGCCAGCGGCCGTCGCGCTTCACGAACACATCGGTGAACACCGTGCGCCGCACCCCCGGCTGTCCATCGCGCGTCGCATCGACAATGCCCGTCGCAATCGCGGCCCACCCATAGACCCTGACGTCGAGCCGCTCGAACCTGGAATGCACCGACGCGGGACGCGGATGCTTGGCCACGTAATCGACGTGCTCGGCTTTGTCGATGATCTCTCCGCTGGGCAAGGCGTGCACGAAATCGGGCGCCAGGATCCGTTCCAAGGTCGTGGAATCCTCGTGATCCAACCATGCGTGCTCGAGAGCGATCACCGAGTCGCTGTCCGCTCGCGCGCCGGTTGCCTGCGCATACGATGGATCCGCACGCAGGCTCGTGCCGATGAGCACGGCGGCGGCGACGAGCGCGCACATTCCGTTAGGCATCCGGCCTCCCTGGGGCTGGAACTGACACTGACTTTCATACACAACGCGGTGGGTGGCGAACGCGCTGTCCTCATCGGCGTCTTCTGACGAAGGTCTGACACCCGATCCTGCCGGATGCGGCGATACCTGCGCACGCGCTCGCCGCAATCGCGCTCGACTTGCCGCGGTGATGCTTGGGCTCGCTATTGTGGGCGCCGGGCTCCCCAGGGTCGATCCCGTCCTCGCGCCGGCGCGCGGAGTGACGCCGCTGCCGCGAAATGCGTCTCCGAATTTCGAAGGGGAGGTGTGCATAACGCACGACGCGCTTACATTTGAGGCGCGAGAAGTACAGGCAGGGGAGGCGCCTCATGTGGCGACGTCGCCACGCAAGCTGGTTACCGCAACGAACTGCGGTGCCGTTATCAGTGCTGTTATGTGCAGCGGTTTCTGCTCCAGGTTGGTCTCAGGGTAGCATAAGCGGGGTCGTTCGCGCGGCCGCTTCGGCCGCACCGGTTCCAGATGCGATAGTCACCGTGTCGGGCGTCACGCAGACGGCCCGCTCGGGACGCGATGGACGTTTCATCGTGGCGCCAGTCGCCGCTGGTGAGCACGTCGTCATCGTACGCCGCATCGGCTTTCAACCCGATACACTCACGAGCGTGACCGTACCGCCGGCGTCCACGACGCCGGTCATAGTGGAGCTCGTCCATCTCACGACGAAGCTCGACACGGTCGCCGTGCCTTCCGTTGCGACGAACATCGCAGCCACGGGTGCGGTCCCATCGGTCGAGCTCACGCGTGACGACATCGCGCGTACCCCGCAGATCGCCGACGACGCATTTCGCGCGGTGACACGCGTGCCTGGCGTTTCGGCGAGCGATCTCTCGGCGGGATTTCGTGTGCGCGGCGGCGCCAACCGCGAAGTGCTGCTGTCGCTGGACGGAATGGAGCTCTACGAGCCGTTCCACCTCAAAGATCTCGACGGCGCGATCTCGATCATCGATCCGGGGATCCTTGGCAACGCGACCATCAGTACGGGTGGGTTCGGCGCCCGCTACGGCGATCACCTGACGGGTGTGTTCGCGCTGCAATCGCGCGACGATGCAGTCACCGGCGCGCACGGCTCGCTCAACGCAAGCGTGAGCGGTGTAAGCGCGGAGATGGCAGCGCCAGTCGACGGCTCCCACGCCGACATCATGGTGTCGGCCCGCAAAGGCCTGCTCGCGACGGCCCTCGACCTGGCAGGCGATGGGGGTACCCTCGCGCCCCGCTACGACGACAGCTATGCGCGCATCCGCATCAGGCCTAACGCAACGAACCAGTTGGCGATCAGCGCCCTGCGCTCCAACGACGGGTTGTTCTTCTACGCGTCGGACGAGCCCTCGCTGGCCAGCGAGTACGGCAGCCAGTACGTCTGGGCGACGTGGACGTCGATGCCGACGACGTGGCTCACCACGCGCACCATGGTGTCCGACGCCGAGCTGACGTGGGACCGCACGGGCGGCGAGACGTCGAACACGGGGCTGGCTCTCGAGGTGGGTGACCGGCGCGGCTTCCAGGCGCAGTCCGTCCAGCAGTCGGTGACGATCGATGAATCGCCGCGCTTGAGAACCGAAGTCGGCGCCCAGTACCGTTCGCTCGAGGCGCAGTACACATACGCACGACAGCAGGCGCTGCCGGTCGTCGAGGCGGGTGCGTGGGTGACGGACTCCAACGACCTCGGCACCCGCTTTTCGGCGCAGGGCACCACGATGGGCGCGTACGCCACGCAATTCGCGCAGCTCACGCCGTCGTTAGGCGTGGAGGCGGGCGTGCGCTATGACCGCCAGAGCTACACCGGCGAGCACATGAGCAGCCCCCGGGTCGCCGCCTCGTACGCGCTCGGCAGCCGAACCACGCTGCACGCGGCATGGGGCCTCTATGCGCAGCCGCAGGCCCTCTACGAGCTGCAGGTGCAAGACGGGGTCACCCGGTTCTCCCGCGCCGAGCGCGACGAACAGCGCGAATTCGGCGTCGATCATCGCTTCAGCGGCGTGACGCTCAAGGTGGACGCGTACGACCGCCAGCTCCTGCGCCTGGATCCGGAGTACGTGAATCTCGAGAGCTCGTTCGACGTGTTCCCCGAGGCGGGGAACGATCGCGTGCTCATCGATCCGGTGAGCGGGTACGCGAGGGGGCTCGAGATTTCTGCGTCCTCGACGCGCGGTCCGGTGCAGTGGCTCGCGAGTTATGCGCTCGCGTCGTCGCGCGACAAGGTGGACGGCCTGTGGGTGCCGTCTCCGTACGACCAGCGCCACTCGATCCACGTCGACGCGAGCGCCTCGCCGCACCCGGGGTGGCGGGTGACCGCGGCGTGGGAGTTCCATTCCGGCTGGCCGGCGACGCCGATCACGTTCGGCCTGGACACACTGGTCGACGGCACACATCACGTGCGCGCGGAGTACGGCCTGTTCAACTCGACGCGCATCGGACCGTACCACCGGCTGGACTTGCGCGTGTCCAACGATCGCCGCCTGGGGCCTGGCAAGCTGTCGGTGTACCTCGATGTGTTCAACGTCTACGGCCGCAACAATCCGCGCGGACTCGGCTACACGGTCGCCGACTGGAACGCCGCCGAGGTAGTCGTGAATCAGCGGTCCAAGCTGCAACTGCCGCGCATTCCGACGCTCGGCGTGCAGTGGACGTTCTAACGGAACATCGCGGTTTATTCCACGCGGAGCGCCTGCCCCGGACGCCTCGGTTGCGCCGCGCGCGGCGCCTCAGCGGCTCAGGGCGGGCTGCGCCGCCGGCACGCCGGCGCGCGATGCGGCAAGCAGGGCGGTGAACGCGTCGGGCATCTGCGGTTTGGCGAAGAGATAGCCCTGTCC
>Ga0207695_10011486_pt1 | contig 10719 bp, 8 predicted proteins | sample KBSC54metaG_FD_184354 | JGI IMG/M metagenome (GOLD analysis project Ga0207695, IMG submission 184354) | Corn rhizosphere microbial communities from Kellogg Biological Station, Michigan, USA - KBS C5-4 metaG (SPAdes) (version 2) | ecosystem: Host-associated > Plants > Roots > Rhizosphere > Soil... | reverse complement strand
CCTACCGATGACACGTGTTGCAGCTCGTAATATCCATCACCGAGCGCACGTGATACGTACTCACCAGGTACTTGCCTAAAGCCAACTGATCCGTAAAGGCCTTGCCGTTCGGATCGCTCAAACCTTTTTCGTTCACCAGCACCGGCTGATCTTCGCTCGGCGGCTGGTAGCGCATATTGAACACCTGGTCGCGCGGGCGCAGCACCTTTGCCGGATCGCGATGGCACTGGATGCACCACTCCATCTGTAGCGACGCGTGATTAAACATCAAAGGCATGCGATCTACGGCGCCGTGGCATTCGTTACAGCCAACGCCTTTGTTGATATGAATGCTGTGATCGAAGTAAACGAAGTCGGGCAGATCGTTGACGCGGTTCCAGACCAGCGACTTGCCGCTGCGGAAGCTCTCGCGAACCGGCTCAAGAATGGCTGCATTGGTCCAGATCTGCGAGTGGCAGTTCATGCAGGTCTTGGTGGGCGGAATGCCGGCAAAACCCGAGGTCTCCACCGAAGTATGGCAATAACGGCAATCAATTCCGATCGCGGCCACGTGGTGCTGATGGCTGAAGGGCACCGGCTGGGGCCGAACCACGCCGGCGTAGGTCACATAGGGCGAGCGCTGCAACTGAATGCATGCCCAAAGGACAAACGCGGCTGTAAAGATCCCCGCATAAATCGAGGCCCGCGAAATTACATTTGCGCTACGGTGGAAAATCTGCATCGATCAGAATTTCGTTGTTTAAACTGCAGGAAAACAGTTGTTGTTCAACCGAGACGAATATCTACGATATCCACGAAAGGTGTAGCTGCTTATGAAACTCGAAATTATAACAGGTCGAGCGGATTTGAAAATGCCTTTCGCGGAAAAATTTCTGCGGTGCACCAGGAAAGTTGCAGGGTACTTGCAGCGCGCAGTCCAATTTGGGAACGAGGCGTCAAGCCGATGACGCAACGCACGATCAGCGAAGTGTCGGAGTTGGTCCACAGCAGACAGATTTCACCTGTCGAGCTCACGCGTGAGTGTCTGCAGAAAATCAATGCATTGAATTCTGAGTTGAATGCGTTCATCACGGTGACTGCGGAGTCCGCCTTGCGAGAGGCAGCTCTCGCTCAAGATGAAATCGCGGCAGGAAAGTGGCGCGGACCGCTGCATGGCATTCCAGTCGGGCTGAAAGATTTGATTGACACCGCCGGCGTGCGAACCACGGCGGCAAGCCGAGTGTTTGCAGACCGGGTGCCGGTGCGCGATGCGGAAATCGTAGCGAGGTTGCGAGAAGCTGGAGCAGTGCTGGTCGGAAAGCAAAACCTGCATGAGTTCGCATACGGCGGCAGCTCGGTGATCAGCGCCTTTGGAATACCTCGCAACCCGATAGATTCCGAGTACATCGCGGGCGGCTCGTCTGGAGGTTCGGCAGCAGCGGTTGGGAGCGGCATGTGCTACGCCGCGATTGGCACCGACACGGCTGGTTCGGTGCGGGAACCGGCGGCGCTGTGCGGACTCGTAGGGCTCAAACCTACCTACGGACTCATCAGTACGGAAGGAATCATTCCACTGTCTCCTTCTCTGGACCACGCGGGGCCGATCACGCGCAGCGTTCAGGATGCGGCAATCCTGCTCGATGCATTGACTGGAACAGAGTGGCGGCATTCAGAGTCGCTGGATGTGGAACATGGGAAGTGGCGAGTAGGCATACCGAGGCAGTTTTTTTTCGAAGACTTGGATTCAGAGGTTGCGACCGCTGTGGAAGCGGCGATCGATGAACTGGAGTTGATGGGGTGTGTCGTCGCCGATGTCGATGTTCGGGTGGATACAGACCGCACCTTGCAAGCGGCGGAGGCGTACGCCGAACATCGCCAACGTATCGCGTCATCGGCGGACCTGTACGATCCCGAGACTCTGAGGCGGGTGCGGACGGGAGAGAACATCTCCAACGAACAGTATCGGGCGGCGCTCCGGGAGTTAGGAAATATTCGGCGAGAGATTGCCGCGATTTTTGACAGTGTTGATGTGCTGGTCACGCCGACGACACCGATCCCGGCGCCACGGCTGTCAAACTTGACTACCAACATAGATCAGTTGCGCCCAACAGAACTGGTGCTGCTGCGGAATACGCGTCCGGCGAATGTTTGGGGGACACCTGCGATTTCGGTGCCGTGTGGAAGGACTTCCGAGGGCCTACCGATAGGACTGCAGATCATCGGACCGATAGGGCGCGACGCGAGAGTGTTGCAGGTCGCGCGGGCGTTTGAGCGGGCTTGTGCCTAAACAATTCACCACAGAGACACGGAGGCACAGAGAGAACGCTTGGAGTTTCGCTGTGTCTCTGTGACGCTGTGGCGAATTCGAAAGACTAATCCACCGAGTGAACGTCTTCCGGCAGCATCATCACGAACTCACACTGGCCGTTCTCTTTAGAGCAGGTGAGTGTGCCGCGGCGGAGGATTTTCGCGGGCACGTCGTCGGGGAATGCGAAATCCACCTTGGCGCTGCGCAGGTTGTCGGTTAGCGGCTTGAGTTTGTCTTCGCCGCTGATAAATTTCGCCGCTTCGATCTTTGCCCCTCCGGGAGCGGACATAATCAGGACAAAGAAGTCCGCGGCCCCTGTCACAGGTGCAATTTTTCCAAGTTTCAACGTACGCGACTGCTGCAATTCGACGCGATGCTGATCAACGACAGGCTGAACCTTGGTTTCACCGCCAACCAGCGAAGCCAAGCGGGTGCGGGTTTCGTTCGTGGGCCTGAGTCCCGAGAGAGATTGCGCGTAAATGCGCACCGCATCGTCCTTGTGGCCTTCCTTCTGATAAATCTGCGCCAGATGGTCGCCCACTTCGCCGTGCTGGCCGAGCACCCAGGCGGACTTCACGTATTTCTGCGCCTTGTCCATGTTGCCGCGCGCGAAGTACACCCACCCGAGCGTGTCCCAATTCGCGTCGAGCGCGGAGGGAATGAGCAAATCGCGGTCAGAAAGCTGATCCAGCGAAAGATTGCGCGATGAATTCGCCACGGCGGTGACGGCCGACTCCGCATAGCGCTGGGCAATATCGAGGTGGGCGTTTTTGAGCGAAAGCTGATACGCGATGTTGTTCCAGACATCGGGCGTGGCGGAGATCTGTGTGGCTTTGTCGAAGGCGGCGAGAGCCTTGTCGTCTTGGCCGAGGTTCAAGTAAGCGTCGCCAAGGTTGATCTGGAGTGATGCGTCGTCGGACTTGAGCGACACCGCCTTCTCCAGTTCAGGGACAGCCTTCTCGTACTGGTGCGACTCCTGGTACATGCTGCCGAGCGCGGCGTGCGCATACTGGCTGAGCGGATTGATTTCAATCGCCTTGTTGAAGGCCTCGGCGGCAAGGTCGTACTTGCGATCGGTGGTGTAGGCCCAGCCAATGGAACTGTAAGCGAACTCATCGTAGGGGTTTAGTTCGGCCTGCTTCTTGAATGCCTCGACGGCCTTGTCGGTCTGGCGCTGCACCATGTAGGCACGGCCCAGGTCCATCCACGCGGACTTGTGCTTAGGATCGGCAGCAACAACTTTCTGCAAAAGCTCGATGGCTGTCGGAAAGTTACCGCGTTGGAATGCGGCTTTCGCGGCGTCGTAGAGATCATCGCCCTTCAGATCGGCGGCCAGCGTGGGTGTAGGCGCCGCCGAACTGTCGATCTGCATCTTCTGCTCGGCGTCGGCGAGCACCGCACGGCGGAATGCGATGTAATCACTTGCGCGTGCGGACGGGAGTTCGTTCATCGTGGTGACCAAGGTTCGTTCGGCGGTGAATACATTGCCATCGGCTTTGTACGTTGCTTCAAAGTGGCCATAGTCGCGCTTCATGGTGAATGGCAGCGGCGCAGTCTCGGCATACTTGGCAGGGAATTCGATGCGGAGCTTGTAGGTGTATTCCACCGGCGAGCCAACTTGCACGGGATCAGGGCTGTCCTCGTTTGCATCGGCCATGGTGATGTCCGAAAAAGGTAAAGTTAGTTCGCTCTTCTTTTTGGACCAGTCAAGATAATTGGCCGCCACGATCTTGTAGTCGAGTTGGAATGGCTCGTGAGTTTTGGCGGGATCGCTGGCGCTCACGTCGGAAACGTCGCCCGTTACGCCACCATAGACGCTCATCTGCTTGAGGAAATCCGGCCACTTGTTCCGCGAGATGCGGCGGAACAGCATACGCAAATAGAGCTCTGTGTCTCCGCGGAATTCGTAGTGGATGTGCGCCTCAAGCTTGCCGAGTTCATTGACTTTCGCCTGGATGTCGGAAAGCTGCTGATTCACCATGGGCGGATCGGCCGGAGTTTCCTCGAGGTGCGGGGTGCCGTTCTGCGGAACGATCAGCGCCTGCTTCTTGCGAAGCACAGAAGCGAGCAGGCGGAACGGCGCGACTTCGGTCGTGGTGTCCATCCAGACTTCTTCTTTCCCGAGCGGAAGCATGGTGAACACGTGGTCGAACTGGGCGGGCGACGGGACATCCGGGTCAATTTTGCGGCCAGAGTTGATCAGAACTGAGTCGGCATTGTAGCCGGCGGCAGCCAAGAGAGACGCGAATAGGGTGTGCTTGTCCTTACAATCGCCATACTCATTGTGCAGGACGTCGCTGGCAGCATGAGGCTGGAAGCGGCCCACGCCGAACGACAAGCTGATGTAGCGAAAGTTGGTGGCGACGTAATCATAGAGCGCTTGAATCTTGTCGAGGTCGGTGGCTTTGCCTTGGACGAGTTCGGCTTCCTTGGCGCGAATTTCTGCATTCGGCTGTCGGCGATCTTTTTCGAGAGCGGCGTACCAGCGGCCGAGTTGGTCCCAACTTTCAAATGTGGTCAGCTGAATCGTCGCGTATTCGGGCTCTTTAGGAGCCTTCTTCTTGGCTTCTTTTTCCTTCTTTTTTTCCTCGTCGGTCTTGTCAACGTGAGAGCGCGACCAAGTGTAAATGCGGCGGCCATTCTCCTCGGAGATTTTGGGATCGTACCCAGGCTTCGTTTTGAGTTTGATCTTGCGATCTTTCGGGACGTCGACACTGAGTTGCTCGTCGAGAATGGTGCCGCTCTGCGCGAAGTCGTGCTGCATCCAGAACTGGCCGGGAGCGAGCGGCGTTTGAGTGATCGTCACGAAGTCATATTCGAGTTCGACGCCAGGGCGAATACCGGGTACCGTAACGTGCTTCTGGCGATAATCGGTGTAGACGGGCGCTTCCTTCTCCAACGGGATGCTCAGGTCCTGTACAGCATCGGGAGTGGCCGCGACGGTGCTGCCATCGGGGTTGAGGATGCGCACGAAGGGAATCTCAACTCGCTCATTGGCGGAGTTGTATCCCATGACCAACTGGCCCCACTGCTCAACGCCAGCTTCATTTTGAATTTTGATGCGGGCGTAGGACTCGCGACGCCCGGTGCCGTCGTTCTCGAAGCGATACGAAGTGCGCAACTTTTCGACGACATAGGCTTCCTGCGAGTGGTCGGCGGCAGGAGCGGCGGATGCAATGGGCGGAGCGGGTGGCGCAGGCACTTGCGCGGCTGCGCACACGACCGCTAGGACGGAAAAGAGAAGGATGCGACGGAACATAGGCCTTGGGCCGTTTGTACCGCATCGGGGGTTGCTATGCAAGTAACCCCAGGGTTCTACGGGTCACTGAACGTTTGTTGCCTTGTCGACGAAAGCGCCTTCGTCACTCCTCATCTTTTTCAACTGATCGGCGGGCAGATACACCATGTGGCCGGCTTCAAAGGTCGCGTAGGAAATCTGGGGGCGGAACTTTTCCGGCAGGTCCAGATGCTCCATGGTGTAGTTGGCCGCGTAGTAGGGAGTGGCCAGATCGTAGTAGCCCTCCATAACAAGAATCTTAAGGAAGGGATTGCGCACGATGGCGTGGCGCAGGTCGGTTGCGGTGCTGGGAAAGCCCTCCCCTGCCGATCCCCACTCCCATTTGAAGCCGCCGCCTTCGCGCGGGAAGACGTAGTAGGGCATGTCGACCTTATATCCGAGCTCGTTGCGCACATAGTTGTTGAACACGGATGTGTACGGCGGGAGGACATCGGCCTCCGTCGGATCATAAAAAGGAGTGTCGAGCAAACCGTCGGGATCAGGTCCAGTAAAGCGACCGTCAAGGCGCCCGACGCGGACTTTCTGGTCCAGCAGCAGGTAATGCGTGAACTTGGGAACATCGATGCGCATGTTCGCCTGGTCGAGGACATCTTTGCTCAGGCCGGTGTAGCGCGCCATGTGATCGATAACTTGCTGGCGCTCCTGAGGAGTAAGGGCGTCACCTTTGGCGAGAGCCTGCGCGTATTCGCCGGAGGCCCATTGTTCGGCTTCCTGCCGGGCTTTGGCAGGATCCTGCTGCAAGTCGGCGGGAAGCTTGTGGTGATAGCCGGCGATCATTGTGAACGACGGGATCAGGAGAATGTAAGGTTCATCGTTGGTCTTGCTGTCTTCGAGAGTCTGGAAATCGATGGCTATCGAGAGCAGCGTGATGCCGTTGAACGAAATTCCTTCCTCGGCAAGTTCACCGGCAATTCCTGCCGAGCGAGTTGTACCGTAGCTCTCGCCGAACAGGAACAATGGTGAGTTCCAGCGCTCGTAGCGGCTGATGTACATGCGAATGAATTCGCTGAAGGCCTGGACGTCGCCTTTCACGCTCCAGAATTTCTTGGACAGCTCGGTGGTTTCGGCGCGGCTATAGCCGGTGCCGATGGCGTCTACGAATACAAGATCGCTTTTATCGAGAAGGGTGTTGGCATTGTCTTCGATGCGGTAAGGAGCGGCGGGCAGAGAGCCGTCCGCTTTCAGCACAACGCGCCGAGGGCCGAGTGCGCCCATGTGGAGCCAAATGGAAGCAGAGCCGGGACCACCGTTAAAAGCGAAGGTGAGCGGGCGTTTTGCAGAGTCGGCCCCGTCGAGCGTGTAGGCGACAAAGAACATTTCCGCTTCGATCTTGCCATCGCCGCGCTTAATGGGCAGGCGGCCAGCGGTCGCGGTGTACTTGAGCGTGGTGCCATTGACGGTCGCCTGATGATGAGTGACGACCGGGGGCACTTCCGTGATATCGAAGTGCTCTTCCTTCTTGTCGTCGCCAGGCTTGGGCTCGGGTTGCGACGGTGCCGGCTCAGTCTTCTTGGCGGTGGCTTCCTCTGGCTTCTTCGGCTCGTTCTTCTGCGACTCTTCTTTCTTCGACTTCTTTTGAGTCTGCTCGGGCTGTTTCTTCGCCTGGTCCGGCTGCGAACTGGATTGATTGTTCTGTTGCGCGGCGGCGAGGAAAACGAAGAGCGAAATCAAAGCGAGGAGGGAAATCAGTCTGCGCATGTTGGCTCCGGCACTGGGAATCGCACGAATCGCCGATTATACGATGTTGCTAAGATGGAAGCGTGCCCGCCGCAAGCAAGCGAAAGACAACACCCAAGATTACGATTCTGCAAGCGCCGCCATTGTCGCGTATTTCGTGGCTGGTGCACGGATTCAGCACGCGGCAAGGCGGGGCCTCTCGGATGTACGGCAAGGGAAGTCTGAATCTCGGATTCACTGTTCACGATGAGAGGACGGCTGTTGCGAAGAATCGAAACGCATTGGTCTCGGCGGTAACCAAGGGCAGCAAGTCCGCATGGGAACTGACGAATCTGCGCCAGGTGCATTCTGATCTCATTCATTGCGTTTCGCAGGCTTCGGAGCATCCGCTCGCGGGTGACGGCCTGATTACCAAAACTCCGGGCCTGCTGCTTGCGGTGCTCACAGCTGATTGCCTACCGGTGATTGTGGTCGATCCCAAGCATCGTGCGGTGGGAGTTTTTCACGCCGGGTGGCGCGGAACTGTGAAACGCATTGTCGAAAAGGGCATCGGCGAGATGCGGAAGCATTTCGGAAGCGATCCGGCGCAACTGCGGGCGGCAATTGGTCCGGGAGTTCGGAACTGCTGCTACCAGGTTGGACCAGAGGTCAAAGACACTTTTCAAGCACAGTTCGCTTACGGCTCCGAGTTGTTCCGGGAAACTAAAGAGCGGAACGAGATCCACGAGAGATATCCGCTGCTGTTCCTGACGGCGCGCGCTCCCGGGCACAGCGATTTGCCCAAGACGATATTCCTTGATCTGGCGGAGGCCAACCGGCGGCAATTGCTGGATGCTGGCGTCCTGGGTCGCAACATCTCAGATTTAGGCATGTGCACATCCTGCAAGCCGGAGTTGTTCTTCTCGCACCGCGCAGAGAAAGGTAAAACCGGGCGGATGATGGCGGTGGTGGGAATCAGGCCGTAGTTGCGCACCGCAGCGGCAGGGACTTCAGCCCCACGATTCACACGGATGAACGGGGATCATCAGAAGCAGGAAAGGAATCCGTGTTGATCCGTCGTAATGAAGTTAGTCGGCGCACCACAAGAGGCTGACGATATTCCCAAGCCTCTCTCTAATTCTGCGATACTGAAAACCGTGGCTTCGGCGGATCCCAAGGCGGTGAAGGTACACCTGAAAGAGGGAACGGGTGTCGAGATCGAATGGAAGGACGGACACCTGTCCAAGTACACCTTTCCCTTCCTGCGCGATGCCTGCCCTTGCGCGCTGTGTGATGAGGAGCGCACGAAAACCCACCGGGAACCCGGCCATGCTGCGGTTGCCAAGCCCGGCGAGTTGCCCATGTACAAGCCCGCAGTGAAAGCATTGGCGGCGGAAGGCGTGGGCAAGTACGCAATCAAATTCCAATGGAACGATTCCCATGAGTTAGGGATTTATTCGTGGCAATGGCTGCGCGACATCTGCCCATGCGAGGAATGCGGCGAGGCCAAGAAGCACGTCAAAGTCGGATAGATTGCTTGGTTCAAGGCTTGGCGATCATCGGTATCGCCACCAGCGCCGCCAGGATTCCCACCGCCTTCCAGCGAGTGAAATGTTCATGCAAGAAGATTCGGGCCATGAGAACCGTAATGGCCGGATAGAGAGAACTGAGCACGACGGCGGTGTCTAAGCGTCCGGTCTGGCTGGCACGAACGAAGAAAGCTGTGCCGGAAACGTCGACACAGCCCGCCAGCAATCCCAGCCAGAGGCCTCCCAAATAAAAAGGAGTGAACCGGCGCCCTGCGAGAGTGATGGTCCCCGTGATCGCGAACGAGGCGGTACGAGCAATGGCGGCAATCCAGAATGCGTCGCCGCTGCCGGTCTTCTTGATGAAGATGTAAAACAGCGCGAAGCCGATCCCGGCCGCTACTGCCAACATCAATCCCTTTGGACGGGAGGAGTCTTCAGGCCTGGAGACGAGCCAGATCCCGAGCAGAGCGAGACCGAAACCGGCGCATGGCACGTAGCCCGGAAATCCTTCCCGCGCAATTCCAATGACAGTCGGTATGCCAGCACTGAGAACCGCGCCGACTGGCGCGGCAATTCCCATGTTCCCCTGTGAGAGTGCGCGATAAAAGAACGCGAGGGCGAGCCCGCCGGCGACACCCGCCGCAGCTGCCCAGATCAGGTGCGATTGCGGAGGGAAAGGTTCGTGTGCTGACAGCGCGATTGTGACCATCAGAATCGTGCCGCTGAGGTGGCCGAGCGCCGCTAGAAAAAACGCCTGGAAGCGGCGTGCGACGTATCCGCCGAGGAAGTCGCTGACACCCCAGGTGCAGACAGCGCCGAGCGCGTACGACGCGGACGCGAATTGGGGACTGATGGCCATGGCAGGATCAATAGAAAGTAACAGAAAGAACAAAAACAAAACCTTTACCACAGAGAACACTACACAGAGGAACGCCACAGAGGAGCCCAGGTGCGTCACCGCTTCTGCCTGTTCCTCTTCGGCTCTGCCTGGCCTCCCATTTCGGCTTGCATTCCTCTGTGGTTTTCCTCCGTGAGACTCTGTGTCCTCCGTGGTGAAGATTTTCGCGTTTTCGGCGACCTTCACCCCGTCATGTATTTGGTACGAGTTCGCGAGGAAGTCCGGCGACCTAAGTAACGTTGGTTCGAGGTTGATGCAGGCCGAGAATGTTGGTATGCGAAATCTTATCCTCGGACTATTCTTACTTACGTTTTGCCCGTCCGCTTATTCGCAATCTGCAATCTGCCGAGACGCCGCCGATGAACCGCATCATAGGGTTGTGTTGGACTCGGCGCAGGTACGCGTGTTGCTGCTTGAGTTGCCGCGCATCGCGAGCACGGATTCGTTCTGCTATGGCGGACCTTATGTCTACATTGCTTTAGGCGAAGGCCGCAGTTCCATGATCCCGGAAGGAAAAGGGACTTTCAGCCGCGATTGGCACGGGGCCGAAGCGCAGATCGTGTATCAGCCACAGCAGCAGGTGGTACGAAATGAGTCGGGGAACACGTTCCGCGAACTGGTGGTCGAGTTGCGGCGCGGCGTGGACTACGATCCCATGATTGATTATTCCGCGCCGGACATGTTCCCGCCTGACCTCGGGTCAGTGAAGCCGACATGGGCAGTTTCCTTCGTTGCCGGTGGTGTGAAGTTTTCGCGGGTGCAGCTGGCGACTGGTGAGGCGATCCGGATAAGTCGGGCGCAACATCTCCTGGTCGCGCTGAATGACCTGACGATGGAGCAGGCCGGGGCTCAGAACGTCAGTCTTAATGCGCAGGACTTCACAAACGTAAACGCAGGTACTCTGACGAATACGGGACGCGACACGGCGAGGTTCATTCTGATCGAGTACTGATGCAGTCTGGAAGTCCTCATGCGACGTATTTCTTTGCGTCCTTTGCGTTCTTTGCGATTTATCCCAAAGACTCCAACCGCAAAGTATGCAAAGTTCGCA
>Ga0207695_10011479_pt1 | contig 10721 bp, 8 predicted proteins | sample KBSC54metaG_FD_184354 | JGI IMG/M metagenome (GOLD analysis project Ga0207695, IMG submission 184354) | Corn rhizosphere microbial communities from Kellogg Biological Station, Michigan, USA - KBS C5-4 metaG (SPAdes) (version 2) | ecosystem: Host-associated > Plants > Roots > Rhizosphere > Soil... | reverse complement strand
CCGCTGGGCGAAGCCGGGCGAGACGCTCAAGCTGCTGAACGGCAGCACGGTGACGCTGGACGAGACGGTGGGCGTCGTGGCCGACAAGGCCGGCCCCGAGTCGCTGGCCGGCATCATGGGCGGCGACGCGTCGGCGGTGTCGGACGACACGAAGAGCGTCTACGTCGAGGCTGCGTTCTGGTGGCCCGCCGCCGTGGCGGGCCGCTCGCGCCGCTTCAACTTCGCCACCGACGCCGGCCACCGCTTCGAGCGCGGCGTCGATGCCGAGACCATCCCCCAGCACATGGAGCGGATCACGCGGCTGATCCTCGAGATCTGCGGCGGCCAGGCCGGCCCGCTCGACGACGTCGTCGCGAAGCTGCCGGAGCGCAAGCCCGTCACGCTGCGCGTCGCGCGCGCGGCCAAGGTGATCGGCATGCCCGTCACGCAGGAAGAATGCGCCGGCGTGATGAAGCGCCTGGGACTCGCGTTCACCGAAGGCGAGGGCACGATCACCGTCACGCCGCCGTCATGGCGCTTCGACCTCCAGATCGAGGAAGACCTGATCGAGGAAGTGATCCGCGTGCTCGGCTTCGGCCGCCTGCCCGACACCCCGCCGATCGCACCCGTGACCGCGCGCGTGCGCCGCGAGGAGAGCAGGTCGACGCACGCCGTGCGCCGCGCGGTCGCCGCGCTCGACTACCAGGAGACGATCAACTTCTCGTTCGTCGAGGCGCGCTGGGAGCACGAGCTCGCCGGCAACGCCGACCCGATCAAGGTGCTCAACCCGATCGCCGCGCCGCTGGCCGTGATGCGTTCCAGCCTCGTCGGCAGCCTCGTGCAGATCCTGCGCAACAACCTGGCCCGCAAGGCGCCGCGCGTGCGCATCTTCGAAATCGGCCGCGTGTTCGCGCGCGACGCGTCGGTGCAATCGACGCTGTCCAGCGTGGCCGGTGTCGCGCAGCCGCTGCGCATCGGCGGCCTGGCCTGGGGCCCGGTCGACCAGCTGCAGTGGGGCGCGTCCGAGCGCCATGTCGACTTCTTCGACGTCAAGGGCGACGTCGAGCAGCTGCTCGCGCCGCGCGCGGTGCGCTTCGTGGCCGCCGAGCATCCGGCGATGCACCCGGGCCGCTGCGCGGCCGTCGTCGTCGACGGACGCACCATCGGCCACGTCGGGGAGTTCCATCCGCGCTGGCGCCAGGCCTACGAGCTGCCGAGCGCGCCGATCGTGTTCGAGCTGGATCTCGCGGCCGTGCAGGCGCGCGGCGTCCCGCAGGCGCAACCCTTGCCGCGCCAGCAGGCCGCCCGGCGCGACCTCGCGCTGGTGGTGCAGGAGCACGTGAAGCACGACGCGCTGATGGCCGCGCTGCGCGACGACCCCTCCGGCCTCGTGCGCTCGGCCACGCTGTTCGACGTCTACCGTCCGAAGGCTGACGCCGCCGACTTCGCGCCGGGCGAGCGCAGCCTGGCCGTGCGGCTGGAGCTGCTGTCCGACGACGCGACGCTGACCGACGAGATCATCGACGCCGCCGTCGCCGCCGCCATCGCCCGCGCCACCGCCGCCGTCGGCGCCCGGCTGCGCGCCTGACGCATCTGCGATGATCACGGACATGGATGACCCGACCCTCGAGAAGCGACCCCCCGGCGAGATGACCGAACCGACGCGCCCCGATCCCGTGATCCTGCCTTCGCTGGAGACGCCCACGCTCACGAAGGCGGAGCTCGCCGAGCTGCTGTTCGACCGCATCGGCCTGAACAAGCGCGAGTCCAAGGACATCGTCGAGGCCTTCTTCGAGCTGCTGCACGAGGCGCTGGTCAAGGGCACCGAGGTGAAGCTGTCGGGCTTCGGCAACTTCTCCATCCGCGAGAAGGGCTCACGCCCGGGCCGCAACCCGCGCACGGGCGAGGCGGTGCCCATCAAGGCCCGCAACGTGGTCACCTTCCATTCGAGCCACAAGCTCAAGGCCATCGTCCAGGGCGACATCCCGCCGCCCGAGGAGTTCGAGTAAAGTCTGAGCCCCGCCCTGAAGACCGTTGATCCGCAACGCGACGGCGCAGGCGCCGGGCATCAGGAGGGGGAGCGGACGATGAGAATTTCCGAAGGGGCCGACCAATGACCGCGGACAAGCCGCTGCCCGCCATCCCTGCCAAGCGCTACTTCACCATCGGCGAGGTCAGCGAGCTGTGCGGCGTCAAGGCCTACGTGCTGCGCTACTGGGAGCAGGAGTTCACGCAGCTCAAGCCCATGAAGCGGCGCGGCAACCGCCGCTACTACCAGCACCACGAGGTGCTGCTGATCCGCCGCATCCGCGACCTGCTGTACGAGCAGGGCTTCACCATCAGCGGCGCGCGCAACCAGCTGGCCGACTCCGCCGGCAGCCACGCCCACGCCGCAGCGCCGGACGAGCCGCTCGAGGCCGGCCTCGACGAGGACGACGCGGATACCGCGCCGGCGCAGCCGGCCGTGCCCTCGCGCGACCCGGCCGCGCGCACGCGCGCGAGCGACACCCGCGCCGACTTCACCCAGCTCGACGATGCCGCGCTCGAGGCGATGGCGCGCGAGGACCTGGCCATCATCGAGCGCGCGCAACGCGGCGTCGGCGAGTTCGCGTCGACCGCCGCGCACATGCACGCCGTCGCCAGCATCCCCGCGGGCAACGCCGGCGTGCGCGCGGCCGCGCTGCAGACGCGCCGCGCGTCGCCCAGCGCCAGCGCGACGCCCATGGCCGCCCCCGGCAGCGCCGCGACGCCGGAGCAGCTGCGGGCCGAGCTGCTCGCGATCCGCGCGCTGCTGGTCGGCTGACAACTTTATTCGCGCCACCTTCCGATGTCCCGATTTTTCGGGCTATACTGTGAGGCTCAGTCGGGGCGTAGCGCAGCCTGGTAGCGCACTTGCATGGGGTGCAAGGGGTCGCGAGTTCGAATCCCGCCGCCCCGACCATAGACACCGATTTCCGCCTGACCACTCCAGACCACCGGAGACCAGGAACTACCAGGGAAATCAATCACTTAGCGAAGGCCTGCACAGGAAACCGTGCAGGCCTTTTGCTTTCCGGAATGCCCCGTCGGTGGTCTTGAGTGGTCTCCAGTGCGCAACAGGCGTGCAAGAGGATCTCGCCTCAAACCTCGAAGTCGTGGCGTGGTGTCCTGCGTGCGTGATGCGCAAGTAGCGTGTGCCTCGAGAGCCGAACGTGCCGACGATGGCAAAGCCGCCTGGCCGCGGAATCCGAAGTCCCTGGGAGACGTAGGCTGCTCGGTCAGGACATGAAATACCGCGGTCGTGCCAGACATCGAAGGTGCGAGCAGGCAGGTCGGCCTTCAAGGCATCCGCGACCAGCCAGGACACCTGAGCGGCTCTCGCTCCGAGGCGTTGCTGGGCGACATCGAGCGCCCTCCGGGAGACCTTGCTTCCATCGGCATCTCCCTGATGCCAGGCGGCTTGGAATCACTTCGGCACCGCAAAGCCGCGATCCGCTCAGTGCGGGTGCTCGTGACGGTGGTGGATGTCCGGGTAGTGCGGATGCCTGTGCGTCAGCACGTCGTGCCGATGCGGGTGCGCATGCGGCTCATCACCTTCCCAGGCAAAGTCATGCTGGTGGCGATGGTGCTCATCGTGTACGTGGCGATGGGTGTGTTCGAGTGGCTCGTGCGTGTGCTGGTGCTCGTGCCGCTCCTTGATGTGAAGCCAGACGCCAACGGCCATCAAGGCGCCCGCGGCCCAGAACAGCATGGAGGGAAGCTGCGGCCACAAGGCGAACGAGATGATGACCCCGAATAGTGGCGCCACCGAGAAGTAGGCACCCGTGCGCGCGGTGCCGAGTGTGCGCAGGCCTACGACGAACATCGTCAGGCTCAGGCCGTACCCCAGAAATCCCACCACCATGCTCTCGCCCACGGCCGTTGCCGACGGAACGGATGCGCCGAAAGCCAGCGCGAGACCCGTGTTGCAAGCTCCGGCGAGCAGCCCCTTCAGGCAAGCCACCAGCATCGCATCGTTCGTGGAGACCTTGCGTGTCAGGTTGTTATCGATGGCCCAGGCCAGGCAGGCACCGACGATGAGCAGTGCGCCCATCGACAGGGTTGCACCGCCCGGTTCCCACGCCAGCAGGATGCCGCCCAACACGATGGCCGCCATGCCCGCCACGATTCGATGGTCGGCGTTCTCCTTGAAGACGAGCCAGGCCAATACCGCTGTCAAGACGCCCTCGACGTTGAGCAGCAAAGACGCAGTTGCTCCGTCGGTCTGCCGGAGGCCCCACATCAGCAGGGCCGGGCCGACGACTCCGCCGAAGAAGATGGCGCCCAGCAACCACGGCACCTCCGCGGCTGGAATGCGCATGTCCTTGGCCCCATCCGCGTCCCGAGCACGCCGGATGAGCAGGACGACGCCCAGCCCCAGACCGCTACCGAGGTAGAGCAGCCCAGCAAGGAGCAGGGGAGTCACGTTGCCGACCAAGAGCTTGGCCAGCGGCGTGCTGGCGCCGAAAAGCAGCGCAGCTGCCAGGGCCGGAGTTGCCGAGCGTAGGTGCATGTGTCAGTGGCCGTGCACCGAGCGCAGGTGGCCGTTGTCCTTCTGGGGCGCTTGCGGGTCGTGCGCGGCTTCAGACAGCCCCGCGAGGATGCCGCACTGGTCTGCAGAGCGCACATCGCCACAGCGGTGCCTCAAGTCCTTCAACTGCCGCTCCAGTGTTCGGAGTTCCTTGATTCGCTTCGAAACGTGACCGATGTGCTCGTCGAGCAGGGCGTTCACGTCGCCACAATCATCGCCTGGCGCGTCCTTGAAACGCAGCAGAACGCGAACCTCGTCGAGCGACATGTCCAGCGTGCGGCAGTAGCGGATGAACTGCAGGCGCTGCAGGTGCTGCGCCTCGTACACCCGGAAGTTGCCCTGCGTGCGGGCGGGCGCTGGCAGCAGCCCTTCGCGCTCGTAGTAGCGGATGGTCTCGACTTGCGTCGACGATGCGGCAGACAGTTCGCCAATCTTCATGGAGGTTCCCGCTCGATTCAGGCAGGAGCGTAGGGGCTTGACTCTGTAGTTGCTACAGGTTGTCAAATGTCCTCAATCCTGTAGAAGCTATAGACATGCGCCATTCAGAGCACGCTCACGACCACCGCTCGACGGAAAACCCGGAGACCTCGAAAGACGACCTTCCAGCGTCGTCGTGCTGTCACGACACGTCCTGCGCGAGCAATCCACTGCCAGCCGCGACAGTGCACGGGCATGTGGAACATGCACATGAGGGGCACGTCCATGAGGCGCGCGAGCATCATCACGCGGGGCATGTCCATCTCGACGATTGCGGAAGCCGCGCCTGTGCCATTCCGCAGTCCTCCCTGACCGCTGTGGGTTCGAGCAGCCTGCTCCTTCGCATTCCCGCGATGGACTGCCCGACCGAGGAGGGCCAGATACGTCGTGCGCTGGAGCGCTTCCCCGAAGTCGCCGGCCTTCGCTTCGACCTGCCGGCTCGTGCCCTGAGCATCGACGCCCCGCCTGCGGCTTGGGAGCCGGTCATCGCGGCCATCCACTCGGCGGGCTTCAAGACCGAGACGCTTTCAGCGCCTGCGGCTGTCCACGACACGGCGAAGGCCCAGCGGGCAGAGGTCTGGCGGCTCGTGGCCGCCTTGGCCGTGGCAGTCGCTGCCGAACTGGTTCATTTCTTCGCGCCAGGCACGCTGCCTTGGCACGCGGCAGGGATGGCCGTCGCCGCAGGCGCCATCGCGCTGTCGGGCCTCGGCGTGTTCCGCAAGGGGTTGAGCTCGCTCCTGCGCGGACAGTTGAACATCAACGCGCTGATGTCCGTAGCGGTGGCTGGCGCGTTCGTCATCGGCCAGTGGCCCGAAGCTGCGATGGTGATGGCCCTGTACTCGCTGGCCGAGCTCATCGAAGCCCGGTCGGTCGAGCGCGCACGAAACGCCATCTCCGGTTTGCTCGCACTGTCGCCGCCTCAGGTCGAGGTGCGCCAGGCTGACGGTTCGTGGGCAACCATCGAGGCCAAGGCAGTCGCCATCGGCGCGACGGCTCGCGTGAAGCCGGGTGAGCGATTCGCACTCGATGGCCGCGTGACTGCGGGGCAGAGTGCCGTGGACCAATCCCCCGTCACCGGCGAAAGCATTCCCGTCGACAAGACTGTCGGCGACGCCGTGTTTGCCGGCACCATCAACCAGAGTGGCTCGCTGCAGTTCGAGGTGACCAAGACGGCCGGCGACACGGTGCTCGCGGGCATCATCCAGGCAGTCGAGGAAGCACAGGGGCAGCGTGCCCCCACGCAGCGCCTCGTCGACCGCTTTGCGGCCATCTACACGCCCGCGGTGTTCGTGCTCGCGCTCGCCGTGGCCATCGGCACGCCGTTGGTCTTGGGGTGGGCTTGGCTGACCGCCGTCTACAAGGCTCTGGTGCTGCTGGTCATCGCTTGCCCTTGCGCGCTCGTCATCTCCACCCCGGTGACCGTTGTCAGCGGCTTGGCGGCTGCCGCGCGCCGCGGCATTCTCATCAAGGGCGGCGTGTACCTCGAACAGGCGCGCAAGCTCACGCTTGTGGCGGTCGACAAGACGGGCACGCTGACCGAGGGCAAGCCCAAGTTGGTCGCCCGGCGCGTCCTCGCGCAAGACCTTCCGGAGGCTCTGGTCCTTCGCATCGCCCACAGCCTGGCTGCTCGGTCTGACCACCCGGTGTCCAAGGCAGTCGCCTTGGGTTTGGACGGTGTGCCCCTGGAGGTGGAAGATTTCGGTGCCGAGCCCGGCTTCGGGGTGCGCGGCAGGGTCGGCCGTCACGACGTCGCCTTGGGCAACCACCGCTGGATTCACGAGCGCGGCCAGTGTTCGGAGGAACTGGAAGCTCTGCTGCATGAGCACGAGGTGCAAGGTCGAACGGTCTCGATTCTGGCCAACCAGGAACGTGCCCTGGCCCTGTTCGCCGTGGCGGACACCGTCAAGGACACCAGCAAGCAGGCGGTTGCAGACCTGAAGTCGCTCGGCGTGCGCGCCGTGATGCTGACCGGGGACAATCAATCGACCGCCGGCTTCATCGCCAAGCAGGTGAACATCGAGGACGTGCGGGCCAACCTGCTGCCTCAGGACAAGCTGAAGGTCATCACCGACCTGGGTTTGACCCAGCAGGTGGGCATGGTGGGCGATGGCGTCAATGACTCGCCGAGCCTCGCTGCCGCTGCGATTGGCTTTTCGATGGGAGGCACCGGCACGGACACCGCCAAGGAGGCCGCTGACGTCCTCATCATGAACGACGACCTCCGCAAGGTGCCCGAGGCTATCCGCCTGTCCAGGCGAACCTATGCGGTTCTCTGGCAGAACATCGCTCTGGCGCTCGGCATCAAGGCCGTGTTCTTCGTCCTGGCGGTGTTCGGCAGCGCCACGATGTGGATGGCCGTCTTCGCCGACATGGGCGCGAGCTTGCTGGTGGTCTTCAACGGTCTTCGCCTGCTCGACGGCGTTCGCCAACGATGATTCCGCAGGCCGTGCGTCCTCGTCCTGGCGTGCCAGGTTTTTTCTGGATGAGCCGGAACCAACGACGTCGTCGCAGGCTCGGACGACTTCCTCTTGCCACGACGCCCCGGAGAGCCGCCGCTATCCTCTCGCCCTGCCGCTGCTCGCCCCGATAATCGAACCATGTCTCGCATCGTCGCGTTTCTGTTGGCTTTTGCTCTACTGTTCCAGACCAGCTGGGCGGTGGCGGCGACCTATTGCCAGCACGAGAACGCGCCCAAGCCGGCGTGGCACTTCGGGCATCACGACCACGTGCACGAGTCAGCCGACGGCAAGAAGGAGCCCGGCGGCAGCCTGGCGGCTGACGATGACTGCGTCTTCCATCACGCAGGTCAACCAGCGATTGCGCCGACATTGCTGGAGGCCATCGCTGCTGATGCTCAGACGGCCGTCAACCCCCGCGGCCCGTTCTTCAGCGCGTCCGCGCCAGCCAGGGAACCTGACCGGCCTCAGTGGCTTCGTCTCGCCTAGCCGGCGAGACGGTCTTTCCAACACTGCCCGTCTCGTCGAATCCTCGGTTCCAACCATGAGATTCGATGAAAACTCTTCCATGGCCGCTTGGGCTGGCGGCGCTATTGCTCAGCCCCCTTGGCGCGTCGGCACAGCCGGCGGCGACCGAACAAGCTCGTCTTACCCTCGACCAGGCTCAGGAGCTCGCCGCGGCGCACAGCCCGGAACTGTCGTCCGCCCAGCACGAAGTTGACGCCACTTCCGGGGGCGTCATGCAGGCGGGCGCGTGGCGCAACCCCGAGCTGACCACCACCGTCGAAGACTTCAGGTCGAGAACTCGAACGACCACGGCGACCATCGGCATCCCGCTGGAGCTCGGTGGCAAGCGCTCGGCGCGACTCTCCGCCGCCGAACGAGCTCGCGACGTCGCCGCAGCGCAGCTCGCGAACACCAAAGCCAAGGTGCGTGCGCAGGTCGTCGCTCGCTACTTCGGCTTGGTGGTGGCCCAGGAGCGGCTCAGGCTCGCAAGCGACTCCGCCAAGCTGGCGACCAAGGCCGCCGACGTCGTCGGCCGACGCGTCGATGCCGGCAAGGTCTCTCCGGTCGACGCGACACGTGCCAAAGTCGACGCGGCCAATGCGCAGCTGGAGGTTGCAGAGGCGCAATTCGAGGTGAAGGCGGCTCGCCAGACCCTCGCAGCGCTTTGGGGCGAATCGCAACCGCGGTTCGGCGACGTGGATGGCGACCTCGGCGGCGTTCCCGCTGGCCCCGCCTCCGCCGAGCTGGCGCGGGACCTCGACAACGCCCCGTTGCTTCGAGCCATGCGCCTCGAAATCGACAGCCGCAAGGCCCTGGTCGACGTCGAACGGAGCAAGGCTGTCCCCGACGTCGTCGTGAGCGTGGGTGCCAGGCGCGACAACGAGCTGGGGCTGACACAGGCCGTGGTTGGCATCTCCGTGCCGCTGCCGTTGTTCGACCGCAATCAAGGCGCGGTCTACGAGGCCTCCAAGCGGGCCGAGAAGGCGCAGGACGAGTACGAGTCCGCACGGGTGCAGTTGCTTGCCGACCTGAGCCAGGCGACCGCGCAACTGTCGACCGCCCAAGCTTCGTTGGCAGTGCTCCGCGACACGGTGTTGCCCGCCGCGCAGCAGGCCTACGACGCTTCGACCACGGGATTCGAGGCGGGCAAGTTCGGCTTCCTGGACGTCATCGACGCGCAGCGCTCGCTCTTGCAAGCCCGCTCGCGCACCCTGAACACGCTGGTGGCTGCCTACCAGGCGTCCACGACCATCGACCGACTGCTCGGTCGCTGAGGAACCCACATGCCAATCTCCAAGAGACAGAAGATCGCGATGGCCGCCATCGTCGCCATGGGCGTCCTCGGCGGTGCAGGCGTTCTCATGACCGAACGACACCGCACCGGCCAGGAGGCAGAGGCGCCTGCCGCGTCCGCAGGCGCGGCGTCAGCCGCAGTGCCGCAGTCCTCCGAGAAGACCGAGCACGAAGCGCACGCAGTGAAGCTCGACGAGGCTCAGATTCGCAAGGCCAACATTGCCGTCCAACCCGCGGGTCCGGGCAACATCCGGTCGTCGTCGGAGTTCCAGGGGGAAGTGCGGTTCAACGAAGACCGGACCGCGCACGTCGTACCGCGCCTGGCGGGAGTCGCCGAAGCCGTACCTGCCAACCTGGGCGAGACGGTCAAGCAGGGACAACTCTTGGCCGTCATCGCCAGCACCTCCTTGTCGGAACAGCGCAGCGAGTTCCTTACCGCGCAACGTCGCCGCGACGCCGCCAAGACGACATACGACCGAGAGAAGAAACTCTGGGAAGACAAGATTTCCGCGCAGCAGGACTACCTGCAGGCGCAGACGGCGCTCCAGGAGGCCGACATTGCGCTCCAGAACGCGAAGCAAAAGCTTTCGGCGGTTGGAGCCAGTGTCGGCTCGAGCAACGGCACGGGACTGAACCGCTTCGAAATCCGGGCCCCTTTCGACGGCACCATCGTCGAGAAGCACTTGGCATTGGGAGAGGCCGTCAAGGAGGACGCCAGCATCTTCACGCTGTCTGACCTGCGCACCGTGTGGGCAGAGTTTGCCGTCGCGCCGAAGGACCTGGCGATGGTGCGCGTCGGTCAGAAGGTCGTGGTCACCTCGTCGGCGTTCGAGAGCAAGGTCGAGGGCACGGTCTCGTACGTCGGCGCGCTGCTCGGCGAACAGACTCGCACAGCTCGTGCGCGGGTGACCCTGAGCAATCCGCAGGGCGCCTGGCGCCCAGGCCTGTTCGTGACGGTTTCCGTCCTCGGCGACAGCCAGGCCGCGCCACTCGTCGTTTCCGCCGAGGCTCTGCAGACCATCGAGAACAAGCCGGTGGTCTTCAAGGCCGTGCAAGGAGGCTTCGCGGTGACGCCGGTCATGGTCGGACGCACCGATGGCAAGAACGTGGAGGTTCTTGGCGGTCTGAAGGCCGGCGACAAGGTCGCTGCTTCCAACACATTCGTCCTCAAGGCAGACCTGGGTAAAGCCAGCGCTGCCGACGAGTGAGGGAGCACGTCATGTTCGAACGCATCATTCGCTTCTGCATCGAGCAGCGCTGGATGGTCATGCTGGTTGTCGCTGCCATGGCGGCCCTGGGCGTCTACAGCTACTCGAAGCTGCCCATCGACGCCGTCGTCGACATCTCGAACGTCCAGGTCGTCGTCAACACGGAGGCCGCAGGCTATTCCCCGCTGGAGACCGAGCAACGCGTGACCTACCCCATCGAGACGGTGATGGCGGGCCTTCCGGGACTCGAAG
>Ga0207695_10011478_pt1 | contig 10722 bp, 13 predicted proteins | sample KBSC54metaG_FD_184354 | JGI IMG/M metagenome (GOLD analysis project Ga0207695, IMG submission 184354) | Corn rhizosphere microbial communities from Kellogg Biological Station, Michigan, USA - KBS C5-4 metaG (SPAdes) (version 2) | ecosystem: Host-associated > Plants > Roots > Rhizosphere > Soil... | reverse complement strand
ACACTAGCTGCAGTCGTTCCAGATCTCTAGCCATCCGCCTATCAGCCAACGCGTGCCACGATCGCCTCCTTGCAATAGGAGGATGCAATGGGTCTGAGAAGTGTCTTCGGCTTTATGTCCTACCCTCCGTCTTAGTCAAGTCCGCGGTGCGCAGCCATATTACCAACACTGGTAAGTAATTTCGACAATGTCGCAATTGTCCGAAGCGCGTCCCATCGAGCACTCCGGATCGTCTTCGTTAGTAACAAAGGCGCTGAGTCGTCGATTGCGGCAAGTTCGCTACCCTTCGGGGTCGGCCGCGCACTCGGTGGGAACCGAATCCGCAGCGACGCCTACGAGCTCGAGTTGCGCAATGGAATCTTGGTCCTCGACGGCCATGGTCATGGACACGGGGTGGGGCTCTGTCAGTTGGGAGCTACCGAGATAGCCGCGGAGGGCACTGACGCCAGAGCGATTCTGTCCTTCTACTTCCCAGGCACGACAGTACCTATTTCGCCGCATGATGTTGGCTGGCACGAAAACAAAATTTGGCTCGATCACATTGCGCTATGCCGGTCTTTCGTCTACGAATCGAGTGTCGGGCTGGGGAAAGTCAGTCCAGCGAACGTGGACCGATGCACTGCAATGATTTCCGCCGCATAAGGCGATTGCGCCGGGGATCGTTCTGGCGCCGACTACCGAAATGTTTCGTCAAACGACCGCGCAGCCTGGGTGGGAACTCGCTAGCACACGCGGCAATACCCTCGTGCTGCAGCCGGAGTCTGTGCTGGTAGGCCATGGCTGAGTTCATCAGCTACCTCGCTGCACGAGATGCTGCATGTTCTGGTTGAAATCGAAGCGACCAAAGGTACTCCGAACTGGATAAGACATTCATAGACAAGGCCAGCGGCAAGGATACGGCGCGTCCACAGCTTCAGGAGCGTTGGACTACCTGAAAAACGGGGACAAGCTAGTCGTACACAGCATGGACCGCCTGGCGCCTAATCTGTCGGACCTTAAAGCAATCGTGAAAGAGCTAACGGGCAGGGGCGTGATTGTGGAGTTCTGTAAAGAACGACTGATTTTTAGAGGCGAGGACTCTGCAACGTCGAATCTGCTCCTAAATGTCATGGGCGCGTTTGCGGAGTTTGAGCGATCACTGATCCGCGAAAGACGACGTGAGGGAATCGCCGTGGCAAAGAAGGCAATTGTCTGTAAGGGGCGAAAGCCTTCGCTAACGCCACCGCAGATTGCGGAGTTACGGCAGCGCTCTCAAGCTGGAGAAAAGAAAGCTGGACTGGCCAGAAAGTTCGGCATCAGCAGGGAAATGCTCTATCAGCACACTAGAGGATGACTTCATTTCTTTATTCCAGTGACAAAAACGGCTCAACGGTTAAAAGCCCCCGTCCGTGGAATCCAATGAGCGTAACTGACCATACTATGCAATCAAGCGGATGTTTCCATAATGGCAATTAGGAGTTTTCCAACAAGATGCCAACTGTACAATCTGTTGCTGACGTATTAGAGAAAAATTCGGATGGAGCCATAGCCGACTGGCTATGCAGAGTAAATGCTCAACCCGATATTATTTCCATCTCCTTGACGCCCGAGGATCGGTGCGCTCACCTGCCGCAAATGCTTCGCGACACTGTGGTTCGTTTGCGCAGTCCATTACCCCTGGGTACTCGCACATTGATCTCGGACGCGGCTGACTACCATGGCGGGAAACGAAGAGAGCAGGGGTATAGTGCGTCCATGCTCGTGGAAGAATCGCGGATGTTACAGGTTGCAATATTCGAAACACTACAACGGCACCTGCAAGATATGGATTCTGCCTTATTGTTGGGCGATATCATGACCATAGCTGATGAGGTGGACTCTCAACTTGCTCAAGCGATGTCCAGCTTCTTGTTTGAGCCGAAACCAACGGTTAAATGAACATTGGTTGAGCAAGACGCCTTCTTGGGCGCTCACATGTGGCCTCAGTGCCGTTGTAGCGTTTTTCTCAGGAGCAAAACCGTATATAGACCTAGATAGTGTCTCTCGCCACACAGGACGCAACGCACAGGGTAATTCAACGCGAGTAGTTTGGAAAAATCATAGAATTGGAACTTCGAAGGGCGAACGTGTCTGCTTCCACAAGAGTTGCATCGCAAGATTTTTACCGTCCTAGCTGCGAGAGTACACCAGTCTCCATTGCTAGTTCGTATATCGGGGCGCTTTATCCTCAATCACCACGCCCGACTTCTTAACGGTGATGGACCACTCGCCCGATTCATCTTGTATGACGAACTCCAACTTTACGAGATCAACAGCCTTGGCTCGTGCTACGATGTCTTCTGCCGCAATTAGTGCCGCCTCCAGTTCGTCATCGAATGGCTGCAAGTAGTCTGAGTCTTCAGATTCCATTTCGAACGCCCCCGTGCTGGAATATGGATGAGTCTGATAACTCATCATACCGATCGGTGATAAAGACAATCGTGCAGTACAGATCACTTCAAATAGGTAGCACCAAATCTGGTCTATCATTCTTCCCGTTCCCTACTTCGTTGCTAGGCGCCAAGTCTTCAGGTGCCCTTCAGGGTCTGGCCTTCGCAGATCGATTGGCAGTGTGATGGCTCTCCTGTTTGTAGCCAGCGAGCATAGTCTTGTGGCTGGAGAGTCACGCCCATGCGGTCGTGATACCGCTCCACCCACTCATGCTGGTCCGCAGTGACGATGGTGAAAGCCTCCAGCACCATGTCGCTCTCTTTGTCTTTCCAACGGTCCCACAAGCCTGCAGCCTGAGTTATATCCTGACTTATACAAGGACCTGTATCACAAGGTGAGGATTAAAATGCAAACAGGCTGTCATTCTGGAGTCCGAACGCGTAAGCCTGTTTCTTGCCCTCGATCTTCGGCCACTCGTAAAACAAGCAGCCGGAACCAGTCAACGCCGATGCTTAACCGGTTCCTCCGGACTCAGCTGGTAGTCAGCTTGCTGGCCTGCGCGTTGATCGTGAATAAGGAATTTTCGGAGTCTTTGACCAGTACGGCACCAAGCCCCACTTCATGGCGGCTAGTTCACGCTCTCTGGTGCCATAGTTAATCTCACCACAGGCTGCACAGTCTGCGGCGCAATTTTGTAGGACGGGGCTAGGTCGGCATCGTTTGAACAAGTCAGTATTGTGAGTGTGGAACCACTCAAAGATGCGTTGCTTGCATGCCCTTCGCCCGTATCGTCCGCATATGCCGAGATCGTAGCCTGATCCATTTTGCAACGCGCGAGTGGCGGCGTCCGGTTAGCCTTTATTCTTGATTGGCCTGCATTCTCAGGAGAGCGCGATTGGCGGATGACACCGAAGATTTTCTACCGGACGTTGAAATGGCGGCTGCCGAACTCATCGCCCAGGTTAACGAGGATATTGCGTCAATCGAGGTTGCTATCGTGGACGATGCTGCGTGTGGAAAGTGACGGTTGAGAGGCTCGGCATCGCACCGATCACCGAATTCGTAACCGAACGGTAGTCCGACTAAGAACTCATTTGAGCGCGGCAAGCAAGTCAGTTGGGTGCACGGGCTTGGTCAGAAGCACAAAGTCATGCCCATCTTCTTTGGCCTGCTTGAGCATATCTGACGTTGAAGCCTGCCCTGAAAATAGGACCACTTTGCACGCGGTACTCAGCTTCTTAAATCGAATGGCCAACTCTATTCCATTCAGTTCGGGCATCATTACGTCCGAAATCAAGATATCGGGCATTGTGGTTGCAGTTGCTCTTAACGCCTCTAATGGGTTGTTGAAAGGCAGTGCGTCGAATCCCATATTTTTTAAAATTGCCGCCAGAGTCGAGGAAATGACCACTTCATCGTCAACAACGTAAACTACTCTTGCCATTTCCAGGTCTCATTTCTTGAACGTGTGGTCTAACCATACGCCTTTCGAGCACGGTTGTTTGTTCGAACGCGAACATAGTGAGAGTTGGGGCGACAGGGCTCTATTCATTTTTCCCATTGGTTCCGCCTTTGACACCACATGACCTTTAGGGCATCATGGTGTGGAATTCCAGCACCAATCTCTGTAGGCAGATACAGGCGTTCTCACAACACGGTAGGCACTGGAAAGAGATGTAATGCTCTGGGTCGAACCCACCCCGGCTGGTACGTCTCTCAGGCACCGCTTGCAACGAACGACGACCTGGGGTAGCTCGCGGTCCGGTCTGAAAAATGCCATAGGAACAATATAGCGAAGAAATGGCGAAATTGCGAGATGGGGTCTCTTTACACAAAAAATCAGAGGCGCTTGTCTTTTGGCCCCCGACCCCAGTGTGTCAGGCACTTCAGATTATCTTTGCCCTTGACCGTGATCTCTACCATATCGCTCGGGTGCAGGATACATAGAGAGTTGCTGTTTGGGACCCACTCATCGGGAACGCAATCCCTGTATAAGCGGGTGCGCATTCATAGAAGTGAACGCAAGACTGACCGCCTTTCCATTTATGAGCACGGCCTTTGGACGAGTGAGGCGGACGGTCACAACGCACTTTCGGATAATCAGATACGGGCGTGTATGACCCGAAGGGCCTCCAGCATCGTAGGTTAATTGGAGTCTGTGTCGCTACCTACGGCCGGTATCGCTGGGCGGGCTTCTTCGGCACCGAAAAGCACAGCACTAAGAGCCTCTTTGGTACCCGTGGACAAGTTCGGATCTTCGGCGATAACCGCTAGCGCTTCTGTGAAATCCATGAAGAAGGGGATTAGATCGCCTCTGACCTCGCTGGCGGCACGGGCGCTTCCTGCCATCTGGGCAAAGATAACCCTTCTCAGAAGTACTAAAATCGCCATCAGCGCAAAGAAGCCGCCCGCCAATCCAGCGACGGCGGCATCGACGCGACTAGCCGAACCAGGGAGTAAGTCAAGGGCTATCAGGCTTCCCAATCGGCCGCCAATGCCGATCACATCCACAGTCCACCAGAAACCCGAGCGGAGGTGGCGTTTTTGCTCTTCAACGTCCGGCACCCACTTGAAATAGAACTGAGCAGCGATGCCAGCGGAAACTGTGAAAATCGCGATAAGAACCGGCAACCAAACGCACATCTTGTCAACCCTCCAAGTCGAGTATCTGGGACTTGGTAAGGCTGATATTGGCGTCCCGTAGTAGCGGGTCGCGGCTATGCGGCGGTTGGGAGTGTCAGTGACTCTTTGAAATCCTCGCCTGCGCAATTATGATCTCAGTGTTGAACGGGCCTGAGTTGATTTCCCTTTTGGAGAGTTTGCCCGTGAGCGACGTGCATAGAGAGCTTGAATATGTGGCTAGAATGCTGGCCAATCAACTAGCAGAGTTGGCAGCCCGGATGAAGCTGGAAAGCCAAAACTTGACGTTGCGAATTCGTCGGGGTCATGGGAAGTAAACCTGAAGAAATCAGCTCCCGGCGCAAACCCTTACGGGGCGTCGGAAGAATCATAATTGCGTTTTAGCTTTAAGGGGCCGAGAACCTCACCTGCCCGACCCCGTGGCCCAGTGGCCCCAGGTGAGGTACCTAAATTGTAAGGCATTACAACATGGGATGCTGATTGCGACGCAAAACGCGTTAGTCTGAATAGAGGTCGCCTAAATGCAATGCAACTCTTGCGGAAGCCGCCACATTCGACCCTCGAAACTCCTGATTAGCGACTTCGCACGAGTGCTTACTCTCCGTTATCCCGTTCGTTGTGTACTTTGCGGCGAGAGGGACTATCACAGCGTCCGTTCTGTTTTGCGTATTAGGGCTATTCGTCGCAGGCATTGAATCGTGCGATCTGCCTTTTCTGTCACATGCCGCGCGGGTTTTCCAAGCCATAAAGCCGTTCCAGGAAGCATACGGAGCCATCCAGGCGGCACGGGGCCTCTCTTAGGTCTTGATGGCGTATAGTGTCTGGAGCAGCGGCCCGCAAGCGCGGATCGCCTTCACTGTCGTATCTCGGGTTAGAAAAAATAGTTCAGCTCGCAGCCCAAACAATTGTGGTTCTTCTCCGCTTCAAGCAAGTCCTCCTCGTCCTGCGAGTTGGCGATTATTCTGAAGCATCCGGTATAGATTGAGTCTATTGTTCCGTCAGGTCGAGGACAGTGATCCAAGCGGACGCTCCTTCCCAGTTGCTCTGAGTCGTCGCCCGCTGTCTGGAAGCGGGCGATGCCGAGGCGAATCTCCTCTGGTTTGTCTCGATGGGAGTTACTCAGAACTGTCGCCCAAGCCGCTGTACCAACCGCAAGGGCGTCCAAGACCGCAAAGGCCCAGGATAACCGGCGCTGCCTGAGAGGAGGACTGAGAGCCTCGGACTTCGAGGTCTCCAGCATGGACTTCTGCGTGGCCAGGACTGATAGCGCAACAGGCTGCCGCTGCTTCAACCCGACCGACCGTTATTACCTCGGTAAAATTCTTGACCTCTGGCTCCCGCTCAACAACGACGGGAGCGATGAATCGATATCCTCGCTGCGGAATCGTCTCGATCATCCTGGGTTTTCGAGGATCATCGCGTAAGGCACTGCGTAATTGGTAGATCAGCTTATGGATGGATCGTTCACAATCGACGGAGGTTCCGTCGGATCAGAGCTGAGCCTGAATTTGCTCCCGGAGCACCACCGCTCCGGCGCGTTCGACGCATCGACATGAACAAACGTCCACTTATGATCGGCAGTTCCGGCAGCGAAGGGAACCGCTCCAAGCGACTGTGCCGCGAAAGTCAAGAGCGCCAGCAGTGCCTTCCCATTTGACCTGCCGTAGACGTTCGGGGGACGGAGCACGATACCGTGGACACCTTTCGCGTCGAGAAATTCTTTGTCCACTTCAAGTCGAGAGAGAAAGGCTCCCCACCGACGGGAGGAATGGTCGTCTCCTCGTCAAAGATGCGATCACCCGTGTCGCCAAGAATCGCTGTTCCGCTGGTCATGATGAATGGTTTGCCGGTATCTTTCAGACTCCTGAGCAGAGTGCCGATGACAAGTTTCTCGTTCGAGAGGAAACCGCCCGTCATGAATACCTTCGTAGAAATCCTTCGTTTCGCAGGCTGCGCGAGGCCAACTCACCGGCCTGCGGTTGATCTTCGATTAAACCCTAATTCTTGCTGCAGAATTGGCAATCTGGTTTTATCGGTGCAAACCCGATCTTAAGGATTTGAAGGAATTTCGAACAAGCCATTGCACCAAAAAAGTGACTGATAACAAAATTACCGTGATGAATTAGCCGCCGTGCCTTTGGAATCCGCTGCTGGTCGGGCTCTCCGTAGTCTAAACTGGGTTCGAAAGCGAAGGCTCATTGGTCCGCAGACTTATGCGGGACGCCGTCATTTGCAGAAGGCGTTAATTGACCTGCGCTTGTTTTGGAGAAGATGGCGTTTGTGCGCAACCTGTCTTCGCCCGAACTGAAGATGTTCTACTCTAAATTGAGCTCAACTCTCTCCTTAGAACCCGGTTTGCTTTATTGGATATCGGCGTTAACACAATCTGTACTTAACTACGGTATAGCAGCGCGATTACTATCCAGTTTATACAGGTGAAGCAATACCGGTGACGCGCCCCAAAATCTCTACACGAGCCCGAGGAAAGAGGATGCGTGGGATCCCTGCTAGCGGATGAGGCTGAAGTGCCAAGTGTGTCTCATCCGACTCCAGATACCCAATGAGTGTTTCTCCCCGATGCCTTAATACGTAAATGGGACGATCCCACCCCTCTTGTTCATTGCCTCCATTTTTCGTCGGATGGACATCCTGATCGTCAATGTGAACGATAGCGCCATCTCCGACGATTGGGCGCAGCCCTCCGAATTGTCTTGCCTGACTTAATCGCAAAAAGTGTTCCTGGCGTGTGCCAATACGCGGGAAAGCCATAGAGATCAAGCTAGGCCACTCTCCCCATTCTTCCAATATCTTGTTCCATTGATTGAAGGGCTCTGGCCTTGGCGCAGCATCGAATGACGAAGGAAGATCAACTGCTCTATCAACATCTAAAAGCGTGGTGAGCGATAGCTGCTGTACGGTGGGACCCCACATTTTTAGCACTCGAAAGACGTCAGAAAGACGCAATGACAGAACGGCAGCGATTCCTAAAAGGACGGCAGTTCGTGGCGACGTATTTCCAATCCGCTGATACCGACGCAATGTTCTGGAACTCAGGGCAACCCCCAATTGTTCTTTAAGCAGTGGTGCGAGTCCGGTAAGGTGCGCTTCTGTAATTCCAAACCGTACTGTTTCTGCCTTCAGTAGGGAAGTGAAGGATGTGTGTTCCCAAGGGAGGATCAACGGCGTATCCTTAGACCAGATCAGATTAGAAACGAGCGGACCCAAAGCGGGTGCCGGCAGCTTAGCGGCAAATGAAACGACTTGGCCGACGATCCGAGCTTCACCCGGATACTCGAATTCCTGACGGATACCAATCTTTTGTCCTCGGGTGATGAGGAGTAGTCGACCCTTCTCTGCGACGCATCGGCTACAGATGTATCCAGCGTGGTGCTGCAGGAGATAGTATCGGCTAGAGTCGGGATTTCTTCGTTCATTTTCGTCGATTTCTTGGACTGCAATGATGGAGCCTGGAGGAATCCTCGGCAACGCCATTCCGTCCCTCGTACCGATCTGCGCATAAAGTAATTTTCGTCTTCGCCAATGTGGCCCACGAATGGCTCGAATGGGAATCCCTATCCTCCAGGATCGGACGAAATCGTACAGGAATGAATTCTGATGTAACGCGCCTGAGTTTCCGAGAAGCTGTGGCACGTCGACAGGTCGGTCACGATAGAAAGGATAGGTCTCGATGAATCGGGTTCGCTCTCCATTGAGAAGAAAGTCGAGATGCCTCATACTTTCGAGGCTGTACCCGAAGAGTTTGAATGCTCCGCCGATCGTGAGGTCAAGGTATTGCGACAAGGCATGAAGTTGACGTAGAGACGGAGTATAGCCAAACCTTCGGATATTGGTAATCAGATCTCGACTGAACGCGCCATGTACTGGCGGTTGGCGTTCGAGCCTTTCTCGGTGCTGAGAACGAGAAAGCATCAGCAGGTGGGAAAGCATCTCAGCTTTCCTTCTAGATGACTCGGGCTCGTAGACTCGCATGACCTTCTCCACAAGTTGCGACTTCTGCCAACGAGCACACGAGTCCCAACGCAGTCTAAGGACCAGACCACAGAGGCAGAGAGTTTTTCGATGTTGGATTTGGATCTGAGCTTCTTGGGATATTTTCGTCCAAGGGTAAAGATCCACGTGCCGTCCAACGACTTGTTCTAGCTGAGTGAGCCAAATGTTGTCGGAACAGCCTTGTCTATCGAGAACAGCGCGCAGCTTCGCTTAGTCATCCAGACTGGATTCACAAGAGAAGAGATTTGATGAGAGCCGTTCTGTCCACGACCAGGTTTTCAGAAGCGGCTTGGGGTCAGATCATCAATGAATCACTGACCGGATGTATGAGGTTTCGGCGAAGTTCGGCGAAGAACACGCGAGCAGCCTATTTCTTGCCGAATGCTCTGCTACTTCGCCGAGTTTTTCGCCGAATTGCGCGCCATAGAGGCTCCAAATCTTCCCTTCGGCTCCACTCTACTCCGTTGAAAACATACGGTTTCCACGCCTGATGAGTGCTCTGTTAACCGAAGGGTTGTAGGTTCGAGTCCTACCTGAGGAGCCAATTATTTTCTTAGACTTACGGGCGTTATAAACTCCCCGATGACTTGCAAGACCATCCGACTGTGGGGACTTTTGTGGGTAGACTCCTTCAAAATGCTGAGTAATGGCGGTTGATCCTGAGCGATCCTCATCAGGGCTCCTATCGGTTGTTGTGTCCGCCCGATTGGTCACCACAGACTCCAGCGCCTTACGCTTGGCTTCCATACGGATGTGGCATAGTGTTTGAGCATCTGCTTCGAGACGTGGCCCGCGATGTCCATAATGGTCTGGTCGCCCGCTCCCTTTCTGCTAACTCGGTCACCAAAGTTATGCCGGTCATCGTGCCATCGGCCCTTCACGCTGGCGTTTTCGCGGAGGTTGCTCCACACGGTTTTCAACTTCGACACGTGCCGCGTTGGGTCGATTGGCAGGAGCGATCCGAAGGGGAAGACGTACCACTCCGGCCTAGTCCAACCTCAGTTTCCACGCAAAGCAATTTCAGGATGCAGCTTCCTTCCGCCTCTATGACAAGCTGAAAGACGGACGCATCAGACCCATCGATACCGGTGTCGCTTTCACCTTCATCGCGCGGGACGTACTCATGACACGAGACGGGTACGGATTCGCCCTGGTTCGCGAAGGAATCGCCCTCGACAGCGCGTTGATAACGCACCCAATCGCGGGCGTTGATTGGACCGTGGATCGCGCCGTGACCTACGAACAGAAGCGACATCCAAAGTCGATTCGCCGATAGTTCCTGGCTTCAGAGAAGTCGCATACCGGCGGGACGCCACTTGATACATTTAAACGCTGTGCTGAGGGCTCTTTCCTATGTCATTGAGCACAAAGACAATGGCGTTTGAGCGAGCCTCGTCCTCAGTCACAGCGCCGGTATCCCGCCGCAGGCGATCTGGTGTCGTCCACGGTGTAAAGCGGTGCGCCAGCGCCGCACCATTTGAAGGTAGTGCTCGTCCCGGAAAGATATCCTCTAAAGTTTGCGCTAATGTCTGAGACTTGCTGCTCGTGCTCAACAAAAGCGCGGTCGCGAGCGGCGCCGCGCTCCTGCATTTCGCGGATGTTTTCGTGACCCATTGCCAATATTTTGGAGTTTTCGCGCTCGAATTCCTTTGTAGAGCGTTC
>Ga0207695_10011473_pt1 | contig 10729 bp, 7 predicted proteins | sample KBSC54metaG_FD_184354 | JGI IMG/M metagenome (GOLD analysis project Ga0207695, IMG submission 184354) | Corn rhizosphere microbial communities from Kellogg Biological Station, Michigan, USA - KBS C5-4 metaG (SPAdes) (version 2) | ecosystem: Host-associated > Plants > Roots > Rhizosphere > Soil... | reverse complement strand
CGGTGCCGTGCACGTTGACGCCGAGCTTGACCGCGGCCGCATACGACAAGTCGATCAGGCGTCCTTCGTGGAACGGGCCGCGATCGTTGATGCGCACGATCACGCTGCGGCCGTTGTCGAGGTTGGTCACGCGCGCGTAGCTCGGCAGCGGCAGCGTGCGGTGCGCGGCGGTGAACTGGTACATGTCGTACGGTTCGAAATTCGAGGTCGCGCGACCGTCGAACTTGGTGCCGTACCACGACGCGACGCCGCGCTCGTCGTAACCGGCCGCGCTCGGCAGCACGGTATAGGTCTTGCCGAGCACGACATACGGCGAACGGTTGCCGTAGTGCGACAGAGGTTCGGCATGCGGAACGGGTTCTGGCAGGTTGGCGACATCGGCCGGGACGTCCGGCGCGCCATCGGCTACGCCCGGTGCGTACAGGCCACCCGGCGTGTACGGGCCGAGCGGTTTCCACGGTTTTCGCGCGGGGCGTGTCGTGGCGCGCGTGGTATCGGTAGCGGGCGTTGCCGGCGGTTTCTTCTGCGAATGCCCGGCGCAGGCCGCGAGCAACAACGCGACGAACGCCATGCATGCGGCGCGCAGCATCGATGCATGTGGATGGCGCGTCTTCATGGCGCTGGATCATCGTCCTTGCGCGCGATGGCCTCGGCGAGCTGGTACACCGCCATCGCATACATCGGTGAGTGGTTGTAACGGGTGATCGTGTAGAAATTCTGGAACACGATCCAGTCCTCGGTGCCCTGCGCGCCATCGAGCGTCAACAACGAGCCGTTGATCTCATGGCCCAGCGATTCCTGCGGCCGATAGCCCTTTTCGCCGAGTTCGGCGAGGGTGAAATTCGGCAACAGGTCGTCGGGCGCGAACGCCATCGTCGCCGGATCGTGCACTGCACGCACCGCGACCGGCTGGCCCTTCTGCCAGCCATAGCCGACGAAATAATTCGCCACCGATGCGAACAAGTCCGGCATCGAACCGCCGAACAAGTCGGCGCGGCCGTCGCCATCGCCGTCCTTCGCATACTGCCGGTAGCTCGACGGCATGAACTGCGCCCAGCCCATCGCGCCGGCGTAACTGCCGGTGAGCGATTCGATCGGATAGCGCTCTTCCTTCGCCAGCGCGAACAACTGCGCGAGCTGGTCGCGGAAGAACGCCTGGCGCTCGTCCTCGTGCTGCGCCTTGGCCGGATCGCCGCTGTGCGGATACCAGAACGCGAGTGTGTACAGCGCATCGAGCACGCGGTACGAGCCGGTGTTGCCGCCGTAGCCGGTTTCCACGCCGATGATCGCGCAGATCAATTCGGCCGGCACGCCGGTATCGGCCTGCACTTTCATCAGTGCCTTGCGGTTCGCGGCGAAGAAGGCGCGGCCCGCGGCGATGCGCTTGGGCGTCACGAAGATCGGGCGGTAATCCTTCCAGATCTTTACCGACTCGGCCGGGCGCGACATCGCATCGACCGTGCTCTGCCGGTACTTCGCCTGTGCGATTGTGGCGAGGACGTCCTTCGCGTCGAGGTCGTAGGCCTTCGCGGTCTGCTGCGCGAACGCGGCGAGGTCGGCCGGCGCAGGCTTGTCCTGCGCGTGCAGCGTCGGGGCGATGAGGAGGGAAAACGACAGCGAGACAGCGAGCGCGGCGCGGCGCAGTGCGGATGATTTCATGGGCGCGAATCTAGCACGGCCATCGCGTTCGCGACGCGTGTTTTTCGCCTGCATTCGATGGCGTTCACGTGCCCCGATGTCATGTGCCCATGAACCGGCGGTGCGCGAACACCGACATGATGATGCCGAAACCCGCGAGCAACGATACCGCCGAGGTGCCGCCGTAACTCAACAACGGCATCGGCACGCCGACGACGGGGAACAATCCGGACACCATGCCGCCGTTGACCATCGCGTACACGAAGAAGGTCATCGCGAGCGCGCCGGCAAGCACGCGCGCATAGGTTTCGCGCGCGTTCGCGGCGATCCACAGGCAGCGCCCGACGATGAACAGGTACAACGCGAGCACCGTGCAGACGCCGATCCAGCCGAACTCCTCGGACAGCACCGCGAAGATGAAATCGGTGGTGTGCTCGGGCAGGAAATCCAGGTGCGCCTGGGTGCCGTTGCCCCAACCCTTGCCGAACATGCCGCCGGAACCGACCGCAATCTTCGACTGGATGATGTTCCATCCGGTGCCTTGCGGATCGTGTTCCGGATCGAGGAAGTTGAAGATGCGCGCGCGCTGGAAATCGTGCAGCACGTAGAACCACACGACCGGCGCCGCCGCCGCGCCGGCGCCGACGAACAAGCCGATGCGCCACCACGCGAGCCCGGCGAGGAACAACGCGAACACGCCGCTTGCGCCGACCAGCACGCCGGTGCCGAACGCTGGCTGGATCACGATCAACACGCTCGGCACGCCGATGATCGCAAGGCATACCGCGAGCGCTTTCCAGCCCGGCGGCAACGGTTCGCGGTGCAGGTACCATGCGACCATCATCGGCACGGTGAGCTTGAGCAATTCGGACGGTTGCAGGTAGAACACGCCGAGGTTGATCCATGAGCGCGCGCTTTGTCCCGTGCCGATGATCGGCACGAGCATCAGGATGCCGAGCGTCGCCACGAACAGCCACGGCGTCCAGATGCGCAACTTCGCCGGCGGGATCTGCGCGAACGCGAACATCACCGCCAGTCCCGCCAGGTAACGCGCGCCCTGCGCGGCGACCATCTTCATGCTGCCGCCCGCGGCGCTGTGCAGCACGAACAGACTGATCGTCATCACCGCGACCAGTGCGGCGAGCAGCGGAATGTCGATGGTGTCGGCGAAGCGCGTGCCGAGGCCGCGCAACCAGCGCGTGAATGCGTTCATTGCGAAGCTTCCTGTGCGGGCACAGCGTCGTCGGGCGTGTCCTGGACCGCGTTCTTGTCGGCATGCGCAAGATCCGCGGCGACCTGCTCGGGCGTGCGCTTGAGCAACCACGCATCAAGCACGGTCTTCGCGATCGGTGCGGCCGCGGTTGCGCCGTAACCGCCGTGTTCGACGACGACCGCGACTGCGATCGTCGGCGCATTCGCCGGTGCGTAGGCGATGAACAGCGATTGATGGCGCAAATTCACCGGCAACGCTTTCGGATCCATGCTGATGTTGCCCTTGCGGCCGACGCGCTGCGCGGTGCCGGTCTTGCCCGCGATCAGGTATTGCGCGTGCGCTCCGATCGCTTTCGCGGTGCCGATCTGGGTCACCGCGATCATGCCTTCGCGCACGGCGGTGAGGTTGTCGCGATTGGTCGAGATCGGCGTGCCCGAGGGTTGCTTCGCCGAGAGCCAGGGCGCGCTGAAACCGTCGCGGGTTTCGCGTACCAGATGCAATGGATGGCGCACGCCATCGGCGGCGAGCGCCGCGGTGCCTTGCGCGAGTTGCAGCGGCGTCACGACCCAGTAGCCCTGGCCGATGCCGGCGATGATCGTTTCGCCGAGGAACCAGTCCTGCTTGAAGCGCTTGCGCTTCCATTCTGGCGACGGCACCACGCCGATGCTTTCGCCGGAGAGATCGACACCGGTCTTGGCGCCGAATCCATAACGGCGCATGTAATCGTCGAAGCGGGCGATACCCATGTCCATCGCGAGCTTGTAGTAGTAAGTGTTGACCGAGTGCGCGATCGACAGGCGCAGGTCGACCCAACCGGCGCCACCGGCTTCCGCATCGCGATAGCCGCGTTTCTGCCCGGGGATATGGAACTCGCCGGTGGACAGGGTGCGATCGCTCGCCTTGCGCACGCCCGATTCCAGGCCGGCCAGCGCGACGAACGGCTTGATCGTCGAACCCGGCAAGGTGCCGCCGACGAGCACGCGATTGAACAACGGTTTCGACACGTTCGTCGTCAGCGCATCGTAGTCGACGTGCGAGATGCCGTTGACGAACAGGTTCGGATCGAACGCGGGCAGGCTCACCATCGCGAGGATTTCGCCGTTGCGCGGATCGACCACCACCGCCGCACCATCGTAGTTGCCGAACGCTTCAACGAGCGTGCGTTGCAGGTCGGCGTCGATGCTCAAGCGCAAATCCGCGCCGGGTTTCGCGGGAATGCGGCCGATCACGCGCAGCGGCCGGCCCTCGACATTGGTCTCGACCTGTTCGTAGCCGATCTGCCCGCGCAGGCGTTCCTCGTAATAGCGCTCGAGCCCGGATTTGCCGAGCTGGCTGAGTACCGCGTAGCGGCTGTCGCCCATGCGCGCGACATCGTCCGCATCGACGCGGCCGACGTAGCCGAGCACGTGCGCGAACAGGTCGCCATAGGGATAACGACGCGTCAGGTACGGCACCACGTCGGCGCCGGGGAAGTTGTGGCGGTCGATCGCGAAGCGCGCGACTTCGGCTTCGCTGAGGCCAAGTTTCAACGGCACCGCGCGGAATCCGCGGGTCGCCTTGCGCAGTTTTTCGTACGTGGACAGGTCGTCGTCCGACAAGGGAATGATCTTGCCGAGCCGTGCGAGCGTGTCCTTGAGATCGGGCACTTCGTCGGCGGTGATTTCCAGTCGCCACGCCTGCACGTTGTCGGCGAGCAGCTTGCCGTTGCGATCGAAGATCAATCCGCGCGCGGGCACGATCGGCCGTTGCTTGATGCGGTTCGCTTCGGCCTTGCTGCTGTACTCGGCGTGCTGCAAGACCTGCAGGCGGAAATACCAGCCGGCGAGCAACAGCAGCGCGGCCGCGATCATGATGAAACCCTGCATCGCGCGCGCGCGGAACAGCGCGGCCTCGGCGTGCAGGTTTTTCAGCGGCTGGTTGCGTGCGGTTTTCATCATGGCGCCGCGATCACGGCCGGCGTTCACGCGCGCGCATCCGCAAGGTATCGAACAGCACCACCAGCCACGGCCACAACGGCAGCGCGAGCAACGGCGACAGCCAGAATGGCCAGCGCGGCACGTTCTCGCCGAGCGCCATGCGCACCGCTGCGGCGATCACGCGATCGTTCACCAGCAGCGCGAACACCGCGAGGCTTTGCTGCCACAGTGGGAAGAAGCGCAAGCGCGCGCGGAAACGCTGCACGATGAAAGCCAGCACGGTCAGGCGCAACGCCTGTTCCCCGATCAGCGTGCCGAAGGCGAGATCGCCGATCAGGCCGATCGTGAAGGCCGCGCCCATGCCGACGCGGTCGGGCGTTTCCAGCAACCAGTAAGTGAGGATCAGTCCAAGGAAATACGGGCGCATCGGCGCGACGGCATCGGGCAGCGGCACGATGCCGAGCACGATGCCCAACGCCACGCTCAGCGGCAGCCAGAAAAAGCCGATGTTCGCGCGGTTCACCGGCGACGCTCCGTTGGCGGTTGCGTCTGCGCGGGCTGCGCCGATGGAACGGTCGGCGCGGTCGCCGTTGAGCGCGGCAATTTCGCCGTGGCCGCACGCAACGCAAGCGCAGCCGCAGCGCGTCGCGCCGGCAAATCGTCGGGCATCGGCGGTCCGACCGGTGCCGCGTCGTCGCTGAGATTCGACACCAGCAACACATTGCCGCTGCGATCGAGCCGTGCGGCCGGGATCACGCTGGCCGCGACGAAGGCATGGCTCGGATCGGATTCCACCGCCGCGACGCGTCCGACCGGAAAGCCGGCAGGGAAGCGTCCACCGATCCCCGAGGTAATGAGTTCATCGCCGACCTTGATGTCGCCGCTTTGCGGGATGTTCGGCACGGTCAGCCGATCGCTGTGGCCGGTTCCGTACGCGATCAGGCGCAGGCCGCTGCGCACCGCCTGCACCGGCACCGCGGCGTCCGGATCGGTGATCAGCAGCGCGGTCGCGCGTGTCGGCGTGACCGCGATCACCTGGCCGAGTACGCCGCCGGCATCGATCACGACCTGGTCGACATGCGCGCCCTGGTTCGCGCCGACATCGAGCACGATGCGCTGCTGCACCGGATCGAGGTCGATGTCGAGGATGCCCGCGAGCTGCACGCCGAGCTTGTAGCCGCGGGTTCCGCCGAGCAATCCGCGCAGGCTTTCGTTTTCCTGGCCGAGCGATTCGAGTCGCTGGATGCGCGCCTTGGCCAGCAGCAATTGCTGCTGCAAGTCGGTGTTCTCGCGGTTGAGCCGAGTCTGGTTCGAGACTGCCGCTTCGGTGAATTCGATCAAACGCGCCGGCAACGATGCGAGCCACCAGACCGGCTCGATCGCGACCGTCGCGCCCTGGCGTACCCGCGCGAGCACGCCGCCGCGATGGTCGGACACCATCATGGCGACGCCAAGCGCGAGATAGACCAGCAGCCGGAGCGTGCCGCTGCCGCTATCGCCAAAGCGCGCTGTGCTGGAACCTGGATAAGCCACGCGGCGTCATCCCTCGGTCGACTGTGGATTGCTGGCAATGCCGGCGACGCGAATCGCAGGCGTCGTATGCGGTGCGAGTGGTTCTGCTTTGATCGATTCCGGTGCGCGATTTATTCCGGGGTGAAGAAGTCGTTGCCGTGCATGTCGACCATTTCCAGCGCGCGCCCACCGCCACGCGCGACGCAGGTCAGCGGATCGTCGGCGACATAGACGTGCAGTCCGGTTTCCATCGAAATCAGCTTGTCGAGGTCGCGCAACAGCGCGCCACCGCCGGTCAGCACGATGCCGCGCTCGGCGACGTCCGCGCACAGTTCCGGCGGGGTCTGTTCGAGCGCCTGCTTCACCGCCGAGACGATTCCCGAAAGGGTTTCGTGCAGCGCCTCGAGCACTTCGTTCGAGCTGATCTTGATCATCCGCGGCACGCCCTCTGCGAGGTTGCGGCCCGAGACTTCCATGCTCTTGATCTTGCCGTCGGCAGGCTTGAACGCGCAGCCGATCTCGATCTTGATCCGCTCGGCGGTGGCTTCGCCGATCAGGGTGCCATGGCTGCGGCGCACGTAATTGATGATCGCCTCGTCGAAGCGGTCGCCACCGATGCGCACCGATTGCGAATACACGATGCCGTTGAGCGAGATCACCGCGACTTCCGAAGTGCCGCCGCCGATGTCGATGACCATCGAACCGCGCGCTTCGTGGATCGGGATGCCGGCGCCGATCGCGGCGGCCATCGGTTCCTCGATCAGGTAAACCTCGCGCGCGCCGGCTTCTTCCGCCGACTCCTTGATCGCGCGGCGCTCGACCTGGGTCGAGCCGCAGGGCACGCAGATCAGCACCCGCGGGCTGGGCCGCAGGAAGCGCGACTTGTGCACCTTGCGGATGAAGTACTTGAGCATTTCCTCGGTGGTCGTGAAGTCGGCGATCACGCCATCCTTCAACGGCCGGATGGTGGTGATGTTGCCGGGCGTGCGGCCGAGCATCTGCTTGGCCTCGATGCCGACCGCCGCGACCGAGCGCGGCGAACCGGGAGTGCGATCCTGGCGGATCGCGACGACGGAAGGTTCGTTGAGGACGATGCCTTCGCCGCGGACATAGATCAGGGTGTTGGCGGTTCCCAGATCGATCGACAGATCGGTCGAAAACATGCCACGGAGGGATTTGAACATTCGTTATGGGCCCTGGGGGAGGGAATGTGGCGGGGAAAGTCCTCTAGCGTAGCAACCGACCCCAGTCCGGACAAGGAAAAACGCGCGGAAACGCAGCGATTCGAGTGGTTCCACCTCGACGGCGAGTGTCGCCCGCAGCCCGGGGACGTTACCATGACGCCCCTGCCGGGCTCTGCACGGCCGATTTACCATCGATTTGCCACTGGAGAGACTAGATGTCGGCACTGATCTGCGGTTCGCTCGCCTACGACACCATCATGGTGTTCCAGGACCAGTTCAAGAACCACATCCTGCCGGACAAGGTGCACATCCTGAACGTCTCGTTCCTGGTGCCGCGCATGCGCCGCGAGTTCGGCGGCTGCGCCGGCAATATCGCCTACAACCTGAAACTGCTCGGCGGCGATCCGATTCCGATGGCGACCGTCGGCCAGGATTTCGGCCCGTACCGCGAGCATTTCGCGGAATACGGCATCGACATGAGCCACGTCAAGGAACTGCCGGACCTTTTCACCGCGCAGGCCTTCATCACCACCGACCTCGACGACAACCAGATCACCGCCTTCCATCCCGGCGCGATGATGCGTTCGCACGAGAACCACGTCGGCGACGTGAAAGGCGCGACGTTCGGCATCGTCGGCCCGGATGGTCGCGACGCGATGCTGCAGCATTCGCGCGATTTCGCGAAGCTCGGCATCCCTTTCATCTTCGATCCCGGACAAGCGCTGCCGCTGTTCAACGGCGAGGAATTCCGCCACTTCATCGAGCAGGCCGATTACGTCACCGTCAACGATTACGAATCCAACCTGTTGCAGGAACGCACTGGCTGGAGCGCGGCCGAGATCACGGCGAAGGTGAAGGCCTACATCGTCACGCGCGGCCCGAGCGGTTCGCAGATCCACGCCGGGAAAGAGACCTTCGACATTCCGCCCGCGCACGAGCGCCGCGTCACCGATCCGACCGGCTGCGGCGACGCTTATCGCGCGGGATTGATCTTCGGCATCGAGAACGGCTACGACTGGCCAACCGTCGGCCGCATGGCGTCGTTGATGGGTGCGCTGAAGGTCGAGCATCCCGGCACCCAGAACCAGCGCTTCGACTACGCCGAATTTGCCGAGCAGTTCCGCCAGCAATTCGGCCACGCGTTGCGTTGAGAGCGGGACTGGTGCTTAACGGCTGGATCCAGAGAAAAGCAGTGAGCTATCCGGGTTCTGTTGTTCCCAACTTTCGATGATCGCCTATTGAATTTCAGTCGCCTCCGATGCCTGCACGGTGTTTCCTTTCAGCGAACCGTCAGCCGCACATCGTCGACGTAGAATTTCGTACTGGCATTACCATTGACGCCTTCTTGTGCATAGAATTTCAAGATCAGGGTCTGGCCGAAATTGGCAGGATCGACGTCGACTTCCTCCTGGACATAGCCGCTATTGGCTTGGAGGTTCGAATATTCGGCTGAGGGGAAGCAGCCGCATGGGTTCAGCGCGACTCTGAGCCTGTCTTGGACTCCCGTACTGGATTCGCTTGTCGTGATATGCAGCCAGAACGTGAGCTTGGCGCTGTGGATGCCCGAGGGGATCACCACGGACTGAAAAAGCGACTGAACAGTGTTGGTTCGCACAAACTGAACGCCGCCGAACAAGACGGAATTCGATCCGCCATGCGCAAAATTTGGGTCGGTGAGAATTGCGGTCTCGTTGGTAATGCGCCAAGGCGCCAGGCTCGAATTTTCAAAGCCGGTATTCCGCAGCAGCTGTTCGAAAAACGGCACAGTGACCGCATGGGTGACCGTGTTGCTGGCCCCGCCGTCGTCCGTCACCGTCTCGGTCACGCTGTAGGTGCTGGCCACCGCGTAGGTGTGGTTCGGACTGATGCTGCCTGCGGTACCGCCATCGCCGAACGTCCACTTGTGCAACACGACCGTGCCATCGCTATCGGTCGATGCATCGGTGAAATGCGCGGTCAGGCCGCTGCTGGTGAATGTGAATGCCGCCGTCGGCGGTTGGTTCGCCTGGACCTGCGCATTCGCGAGCAGCGCGCCGATGACAGGGCTGCCTCGACCGACTGCCGCGGGATTGGCGGCGGAAACAGGGTGGAAATCCGTCTTAGGGCGTGACTGTAGATACGGCCCGGCGAACCCCGCTTCCGGATGCGCCTGCAGCACACGCGCCCATGTTCCCGCGAACAACGCCGCCGACAGCCCGGCGCCGCCGAACGTCGCCCGCATGCCATTGAGCAGAATGCGCGCGCCTGAAGCAGGGTCGCCCGGATAGGCGACATCGGCCGCGAGGCGACGGTTCGAAGAGGATGGCATCTGCCACGGCGCCGCCGCCTCGAAGCCGCTCGCGCGCCCGTTGCCGATCGACCACGACGATTCGCCGACCCACGATGGCGCTGCCGGCAGCGTCGCCAACCGCGTTCCAGCGACCGCCACGACGTAGCGCGATGCTGCCGGCCATGCCGGACCCGCGCATGCTGCGGCTTCTGCACCGCTCGCCGCGACGAAGGTCTGCCCCTGCGCGGCAGCGGCGGCGAACAGCGCGTCGTCGGCAGCGGCCGAACCATCGGCCTGGGCATCGGTCTCGCAGCGGCCGAACGGCAGCACGATCGCGCGCGCGTTGTCTTGCGACACGATGGCTTCGTACGCGCTGAGCAGCGACGCGGCGGACAGGTCCTGGGTGGCATGGAAGTCCAGCTCGCGGACGTTGCCGGCCATGCCGAGCAATCCCTGGCTCGCGACGTTCCAGGCGGCGCCCGCATCGGGTTGTGCGGTTGCATCAGCGATGCCGATTGCGACCGCGCGCGTCGAAGGCAGTCCGCGTTGGGCGCTCCACGACGCCAGGTCCGCGATCGCGCGCCCGGGCGAGCCTGCAGCGACGATGCCCACGGTGACAGCGGACGCGGCAGCGACACCGCGGCCACCGTAGATCGCCGCAAATGCGTCCGGATCGTGCGCGGCGACCGCTGGATCGCCGCCTCCCGCCATGCCGCCTTGCACGAACAAGCGCGCGACGTTCACGTTTTGCAATCCGACCACAGCGAGGACACTGTCTCCGAGCGCAGCGGGAACGCGCACGGCGTCCGCGTTCGCGTAGGCAAGCCTGCCGTCGTGCGTGCGCACTTGCTCGAATGAGGTCGCGAACGCGGCGGCGACGGTGGCCGCTGGGCCGTTCGCCGAAACGAGCATGCGATCGGGCGCGACTGTCACCTCGTGCAAGCCGCGCGCGACGAGGAAGTCCGCGACTGCCTGCGCCTGCTCTTGCGTCGGTGCG
>Ga0207695_10011472_pt1 | contig 10729 bp, 12 predicted proteins | sample KBSC54metaG_FD_184354 | JGI IMG/M metagenome (GOLD analysis project Ga0207695, IMG submission 184354) | Corn rhizosphere microbial communities from Kellogg Biological Station, Michigan, USA - KBS C5-4 metaG (SPAdes) (version 2) | ecosystem: Host-associated > Plants > Roots > Rhizosphere > Soil... | reverse complement strand
CACCAGCCCGTCGTCGCGATCGTCGGCCAGCAGGCCCGCTCGGCGCTCGGCGGCAGCTACCAGCAGGAGGTCGACCTGACCACCCTGTTCAAGGACGTCGCCCACGAGTTCGTCGAGATGGCGACCGAGCCCGCCCAGATGCGCCATCTGGTCGACCGGGCCGTGCGCATCGCCCGCGACCAGCGCTCGGTGACCTGCATCATCGTCCCGAACGACCTCGCCTCGATGGACGCCGTCGAGACACCGCCTCACGCACACGGGACGGTGCACTCGTCCATCGGCTACTCGCCGCCGGTGGTGCTCCCCTCCGACGCGGAGCTGCACCGGGCCGCGGCGATCCTGAACGAGGGCGAGCGGGTCGCGATGCTCGTCGGCGCAGGCGCCGTCCACGCGTCCGAAGAGGTGCTCGCGGTCGCGGACATCCTGGGGGCGGGCATCGCCAAGGCGCTCCTCGGAAAGACGGTGATCCCGGACGACCTGCCGCACGTGACCGGCGCCATCGGCCTGCTCGGGACAAAGCCGAGCTGGGATCTGATGATGGGGTGCGACACGCTGCTCATGGTCGGCTCGAGCTTCCCGTACTCCGAGTTCCTGCCGGAGGAGGGCAAGGCCCGCGGCGTGCAGATCGACCTCGACGCGCGCATGATCGGGATTCGCTACCCGATGGAGGAGCACCTCGTCGGCGACGCCCGCGCGACGCTCGCGGCGCTGCGGCCGCTGCTCGAGCGAAAGATCGACCGCGGCTGGCGCGACGAGATCGAGGAGAACGTCACGGCGTGGTGGCGCCTGATGGAGGAGCGCGCCATGGACGGGGCCGATCCGATCAACCCGCAGCGCGTGTTCTTCGAGCTCTCGAAGCGGCTGCCGGATCGCGTGATCCTGTCGTCGGATTCGGGCTCGGCCGCGAACTGGTATGCCCGTGACCTGCGCGTGCGCAAGGGGATGATGGGCTCGCTGAGCGGCAACCTGGCCACGATGGGCGCCGGCGTCCCGTATGCGATCGCCGCCAAGTTCGCCCACCCGGACCGGCCGGTGATCGCGCTCGTCGGCGACGGCGCGTTCCAGATGAACGGCATGAACGAGATGCTGACCGTCAAGCGGTACCGGCACCTCTGGCCCGACCAGCGGCTGATCTTCCTCGTGCTGCACAACAACGACCTGAACCAGGTCACCTGGGAGCAGCGGGTCATGGAGGGCGACCCGAAGTTCGAGGTCTCGCAGGATCTCCCGGACTTCGACTATGCCGCCTACGCGGCCGACGCCGGGCTGCACGGCATCCGTGTCGACGATCCCGAGCGGATCGGCGCTGCATGGGACGAGGCGCTGGCCGCCGACCGGCCGGTCGTGCTCGACGTGCGCACCGACCCGGAGGTGCCGCCGCTGCCGCCGCACATCACGTTCGAGCAGGCCGTGAGCTTCGCCGAGGCGGTCATCCACGGCGATCCCAACCGGGGCCGCATGATCAAGGAATCGCTGCGCCAGGCGGCGCACGGCCTCGTCCCGGGGCGCTGATGGCGGCCACGGCGGTCGGCCGCCCGCCGCACGAGGTCGCGGTCGACGGCATCGACGTCGCCGCGTTCACGGTGCCGACCGACGCGCCGGAGTCGGACGGGACGGCCCAGTGGGACGCGACGACGATCGTGGTCGTCGAGGCCCACGCCGGCGGCCACACCGGCCTCGGCTACACCTACGGCAACTCCGCGACGGGCACGGTGATCGAGTCGGTCCTGCGCGACGTCGTGGCCGGACGCGACGCGATGGCGGTCGGCGCCGCCTGGGAGGCGATGGGCCGCGCCTGCCGCAACCTCGGCCGGCCGGGGGTCGCGTCGATGGCGATCGCCGCCGTCGACACGGCGCTCTGGGATCTCAAGGCGCGACTGCTCGACCTGCCGCTCGCCACCGTGCTGGATGCCGTGCGGACGGCGGTGCCGGTGTACGGCAGCGGCGGCTTCACGTCCTACGACGACGGCCGCCTGGCCGAGCAGCTCGGCGGCTGGGCCGAGGAGGGCATCCCGCGCGTGAAGATGAAGGTGGGACGCGACCCCGGCCGCGACGTGGAGCGGATGCGGGTCGCCCGGGACGCGATCGGCCCGGACGTCCAGCTCTTCGTCGACGCGAACGGCGCCCTCTCCCGCAAGGAGGCGCTCGCGTTCGCCGTGCGCGCCGCCGAGCGCGGCGTGACCTGGCTCGAGGAGCCGGTGTCGTCGGACGACCTGGAGGGACTGCGGCTCGTCCGCGACCGCGCCCCGGCCGGGATGGACGTCGCCGCCGGCGAGTACGGCTACATGCTCCCGTACTTCCAGGGGATGCTCGCCGCCGGCGCCGTCGACTGCCTCCAGGCCGACGCCACCCGCTGCGAGGGCATCACCGGCTTCCTGCGGGTCGCGGCGCTGTGCCAGGCCCGGTCGCTCGAGCTCTCGGCGCACTGCGGGCCGGCGATCCACCTGCACCCCTGCTGCGCCGCCCCCGTGCTGCGCCACCTGGAGTACTTCCACGACCACGTCCGCATCGAGCACCGCCTGTTCGACGGCGTCGCCGAGCCGGTCGACGGCGCCCTGCACCCCGACCTGTCCCGGCCCGGGAACGGCCTCGAGCTGCGCCGGGCCGACGCCGAGCGCTACGCCCACTGAGGAGGAGCAGCCCATGTCCATCGCATCCCGCACTGCCGGCAGCCTCCTGCGCAACCTGCGCGCCGGCCGCATGCAGAAGACGCTCGCAGCCGCCACGGCCGTCAGCGCTCCGGCCATGGCGTTCGAGACGTATCTCGAGCACTACAAGGCCTCGTTCGGAGACCGGTGGATGTGGACGCCGGTCGTGCTCACGCCGCCGCTGACCGCGGCCGGCATCGCCGCGATCTTCTCCGAGCGGGCGGCGCGCACCGTGCTCCCGGCGGTCTCGGCGGTCTACTTCGCCGACGGGCTGGTGGGGCTGTACACGCATGTGCGCGGGGTGCACCGGAAGCCCGGCGGGTTCCAGAACACCACGTACAACCTGGTCATGGGGCCGCCGCTGCTCGCGCCGGGCGCGTTCCTTCTGATCGGCGGATTCGGCCTGCTGGCCCCGTTCATGGGCCGCGAGCGCTAGACGCCATGGCGCACGACTTCACGAAGGCCCATCATCTCCCGAAGATCCGCGGCGAGCGGGGTCACGCCGACCCGTACGAGCTGCCGCGCCAGCGCCGCGGCACCACCCCGCAGATGCACGGCCGCTACCCCGACTACGACGTGCTCGAGGAGGCGGGCGCCTGGGACGAGCCGACCCGCGCCGTCGTGCTCGCCCGGATCGGCGACGTGCCCGAGCGCGAGTTCTTCACCGACGCCGAGGCGGCCACGCTCACGGCGCTCTGCGACGACGTGCTCGCACAGGACTCCGAGCCGCGCATCCCCGTGCTCGCGTTCGTCGACGCCAAGCACGCCGCCGGCAGGACGGAGGGCTACCGCTACGCGGACATGCCGCCGGACAGCGAGACCTGGAAGCTCGTCGCGCGCGGCCTGGACGAGGCCGCCGGAGGCGGCGCCGGGGTGTTCGCCGAGATCGACGCCGGCGCCCGCGCGAAGATCGTGGACGCGTTCGCGGCGGGTCAGGTCGAGGGCGGCGCCTGGGACGAGCTCGACGTCTCCCGCGCGTGGAGCGTCGTCACCCGCGATGCCCTGTCGGTGTTCTACGCGCACCCCTGGGCCTGGAACGAGATCGGCTTCGGCGGCCCCGCCTACCCGCGCGGCTACGCCCGCCTGGGCGTCGGGGTGAGCGAGGCCTGGGAGGGCGAGGAGGCGATCCATCCCGACCCCGTGGAGGACGTCAAGCGGAAGGGTTTCGAGTGACGGCGCACCTGCTCAAGGGATCCATCCTGCCGCGCGACAACGACTCCGCCCGGCTGCTCCATCCCACCCGGCGTGACATCCCGGGCGTCGACCGGATGCGCCGTTTCCGCGCCGACGAGGAGGTGGACATGCTGATCGTGGGCTGCGGCGCCGGCGGCGGCGTCCTCGCCCAGCGGCTGGCCCGGGCGGGGTGGCGGGTGTGCGTGCTCGAGCGCGGGCCGTTCTGGGACCCGGAGCGCGACTGGGTGTCGGACGAGGCCGGCTCGGAGCACATCTACTGGAACGACGTGCGCATCATCGGCGGCGAGGATCCGGTGCAGATGGGCAAGAACAACTCCGGGCACGGCGTCGGCGGCTCGATGGTGCACTACGCCGGGTACACGCCCCGGTTTCACCCGTCCGACTTCGAGACGATGACCCGCGACGGGGTCGGCGCCGACTGGCCGATCGCCTACCGCGACCTGCGCGAGCATTACGAGCGGGTCGAACGGGAGCTGCCGGTGGCGGGCCAGGACTGGCCGTGGGGGGATCCGCACAGCTACCCGCACTCGCCGCACCCGATCTGCGGCGCGGCCGAGCGGGCGTGGGAGGGCGCGATGCGGCACGGGATCGAGATGCGCGTCGGCCCGGTCGCGATCGCAAACGGCGTCTTCGGCAACCGCCCGCACTGCATCTACCGCGGCTTCTGCCTCCAGGGCTGCAAGGTGAACGCGAAGGCGAGTCCGCTCGTGACGCACGTTCCGGACGCGCTCGCCCACGGCGTCGAGATCCGGGCCGACAGCATGGCCGTTCGGATCGAGACCGATGGCGCCGGCAGGGCCACCGGCGTGACGTACATGCACGCCGGACGCGAGTGCTTCCAGGCAGCCGCGGCGGTCGCGGTCTGCGGGTACTCGATCGAGTCGCCGCGGCTGCTCCTGAACTCCTCCGGCCCCGGCTCGCCGAACGGGCTCGGGAACGCCGAGGACCAGGTCGGCCGCTACCTGATGGTGCAGGGAGCCCCGCAGGTGGCGGGCCGCTTCCCCGAGCTCCTGCGCATGTACAAGGCCCCGCCGCCCGAGGTGTCCTCGGAGCAGTTCTACGAGACGGATCCGGACCGCGGGTTCGCGCGCGGATTCTCGATCCAGACGATCAGCCCGCTCCCGATCGGCTGGGCGGAGCACGTCCTCGCCGACGGGCACCGCGGCCCGGCGCTGCGCGAGTACATGCGCGACTACAACCACTGGGCGGTGCTCGGCGCGCTCTCCGAGCTGCTGCCGCTGGCGGGCAACCGGGTCACGCTCGCGGACGAGACCGACGGCTTCGGGATGCCGCTCGCGCGGTTCGACTACACCCAGTGCGACAACGACCGCCGCAACATCGCCTACGCCAAGCAGACGCTGCACGACATCTGGGAGTCCGCCGGCGCCCAGGACGTGCTCACGATCGACCGCTACGCGCACCTCGTGGGCGGGTGCCGGATGGGCGCGGCGCCGGAGTCGAGCGTCGTCGATTCCGACCACCTCGTCTGGGGCACCGAGAACCTGTTCGTGGCGGACGGCAGCGTGATGCCGACGCAAGGGTCCGCGAACCCCGCCCTCACGATCATGGTGCTCGCCTCGCGGCTGGCCGAGCGGCTCGGCCGCAAGCAGGCCGGCGCGACCCGCGCAGCTGCCCTGGCCGGTCGCGCGGGATCCAGGTGACCTTCGACGCCCCGCCCGCCGGCACCGCCCGGCCGGTGATACCGTTCTATCGGGAACCGGCGTCCGGACTCTAAACCCAGGGTGCGGCGGGGATGCGGCCTCGAGCGGCCACTGCCGAGGCGACACCGGCAAGGGGATGGGGAGTGGGTATGGACGTGCACGAGCTGGACGGCTGGTCGAGCCGGATCGCGCTCGACCAGATCGGCCGCGAGCTCTGGCTGGTCGTGGTGGGAGGCGAGCAGGACATGGCGACGGTCGGCCGGCTGCGGGAGGAGATCGAGCGTGCCGAGCTCGCCGGCGGGGACATCGTGATCGACCTTTCCCAGGCGACCTTCATCGACTCGTCCGTCGCGGGGCTCCTGGTCGAGCACGGCCTACGGCCGACGCGCGACGACGTCTCGATCGCGCTGGTGATCCCGGCCGCCGGGTTCCCGGCCAAGGTGCTCCAGCTGCTCGAGGTCTACGACAAGCTGCCCGTGTTCGAGTCTCGCGCCGACGCGCTGCGCGCGCTCGGTCGCTAGCCGGCGGCCGCGGCGGCGGCCGACAGCGCGGTGTCGAGCGCCGACTCGAGATGCGCCGCCAGGTCGGCGGCGTCGACGAAGACGGCGAAGCAGCCGGCATCGTGCAGCTCGGAGGCGCCGAAGCCGCCCGATAGCACGCCGATCGACGGGAACCCGGCCCGGCCTGCGGCGACCGCGTCCCAGGCGGTGTCGCCGATCACGACGAAATCGGACACCTCGGGGAGCCGCTCGGCCGCCACCGCGATCAGATCCGGGTGCGGCTTGGTGCGGTCGACATCGCCGCCCGTGGTCCACGCGTCGACGATCTGGCGCGCGCCGAGCAGGTCAATGTAGCGCTCGGCCTCGCCCGGCTTCGCGCTCGACGCGAGCACGATGGGGCAGCCGCGGCCGCGCAGGGCGGTGAGGAGCTCGCGGGCGCCGGGCAGCGGGCGCACCTCGTCGATCAGCTCGGCGTAGCGGCGCGACTCGCTCTCGCGGATCGCGTCGCCGAGCCGCTCCTCGACGTCGTCGCCGGCGACCGCCGCGACGAGCTGGTCGCCGCCCATGCCGTTGTGGCGGTGGATCCGCCAAGGCGCCACGTCGACCCCGTGGTCGGCGAACGCCCGGCCCCAGGCGATCGTGTGGTGGTAGTTCGTGTCGATCAACGTTCCGTCGATGTCGACGATCGCGCCGAGGGCGACGCCCGCCTCCTCCTGGGTGGGCTGGGAGTCGAGCGGCTCGCCGGAGACGGGCGGCGGCTGGTGGGGCGGCGGCTGGGACGTCATGCGCCCAGTCCCGCCGAGCGCACCGTCCGCTCCCACGCGCGGATCACGACCCGCGCCACCTCGCCGAGCTCATCGCCGCGGCTGAGGAAGTCCGGCACCGTGAAGGTGACCTGCGCGTCGTCCGGCCCGGCCATCTCGACGGAGAGGGCGTCCCCGCCGGCGCCGCCGATCGAGCTGTATGACCATCCGGGGGCGCCGGGCACCTCGACCCGGCCCTCGGCGTCGTACGGCGTGTCCTCCTGCATCTCGGGCTCCTACCCGGGCGTCGCGAGGCGCGAAACCCGAGTTCGGGTAATGCGCCGCGCGGGTCGCCTGCTCGCGGCCGATCGCCGGCGCCGGCGTAAACGGGACGCCAATCGGCATGTTTGAGATGGCCGTTCCCGGGCACCGCACTCGAGATGGCACACAGCGGACGGCGGACGCGGGACGAGACGATCCTCGGCTTTTCGGGGCTCGTTCGCTCCATCGCGCGCCGGTACGCCGGGCGCGGCTTCCCGCTCGACGACCTCGTCCAGGTCGGATACCTCGGCCTGATCCAGGCCGTCGACCGGTTCGACCCGAGCCGGGGCACGTCGCTTCGGGCCTATGCCGCCCGCACCATCGACGGCGAGATCATGCACATGTTCCGCGACCAGAAGTGGGCCGTCCGCATCCCGCGCGGGCTGCAGGAGGCGAGCACGCGAGTCGCCACCTTGCGTGCGGAGCTGATCCAGGAGCTCGGGCGCGAGCCGACCGTGGTGGAGATCGCCGATGCCGCCGGGCTGACCGTCGCGGAGGCCGGCGAAGCGATCGACGTCAGGCTGGCCTTCGCGACCAGGGCGATGCCCGGGGATGGGCACCCGTCCGACTCCGACCCGGACGGTTGGGCGGACGAGGAGTTCGCGAGCGAGGAGCGCGGGTTCGACACGGCGCTCGACCGCCAGTCGCTCGCGGCGGCGATGGGCTCGCTGCCGCTGCGGGAGCGCCGGATCCTGGCGCTACGCGTCTATGGCGACCTCACCCAGTCGCAGATCGCCGAGCAGGTCGGCCTGAGCCAGATGCACGTCTCGCGCCTGCTCACCCACGCCCAGGAGGTCGTCCGCGACGAGCTCGAGGCGATGGGGTTCGACTAGCCGGAGCGCGTCACGACCGGCGCAGGGCGTCGATCAGCTCCCACTTTCCCATCTTCGAGCGCCCGGCGATGCCGCGCTGCTTCGCGACCTCGTAGAGCTGCCGGCGGGTGCGGTCCTCGTAGCCCTGTCCGGCCTTGCCGCCGCGGCTGCGGGCCTTTGCCGCCTGGCGGCCCATGTCGCGGCGCGTCTCGGCGGGGAGGTGTGCGATCGTCCGCTTGCTGCGCGCGGCCCGCTGGGCCTGGCCGATGTTCCGCTTCGCTGCCTGCACCTGCTTCTGCGTGGCCATCTCGACCTCCTGTCTGGCTTTCGACGGGCAGGTGCCCGCGACCGCTGCGCGGGCAAACGCGCGTTTCGCCGTCGCCGCGGCGTGGGTAGTTCGCACCACGAAACACCCGTTGGTTGGAGAGGATTCCGAGTGGCAGCATTCTTCGTCACCGACGCGCGTCGCGAGGGCAAGCCGTTCCTGTTCGTGGTCGCGATCATCGCGGCGCTGGGCGGATTCCTGTTCGGCTACGACACGGGCGTCATCTCCGGGGCGCTCCTCTTCATCTCGGGCGACCTGCACGCATCGACGTTCGAGCAGGAGGCGATCGTCGGCGCGCTCCTGATCGGCGCGGCCTTCGGCGCGGTCATCGCCGGCTACCTGGCCGACGCCATCAGCCGGCGGTGGACGAAGGTGCTCTCCGGGACGGTCTACACGGTCGCGGCGCTGGGCTGCGCGTTCTCGCAGAACCCCGATCAGCTGATCGCGGCGCGGTTCGTGCTCGGCCTCTCGGTGGGGACCGCGTCGTTCGTCTCGCCGATGTACCTCGCCGAGCTCTCGCCCAAGCGGATTCGCGGCGGGCTCGTGTCGTTCAACCAGCTCATGATCGTGACGGGGATCCTGGCGGCGTACATCGTGAACTTCGGGCTCAAGGGCATCGGCGCGGACAACTGGCGCTGGATGCTGGGGCTCGGCGCGGTTCCCGGGCTGATGCTCGCCGCCGGCATGACGTTCATGCCCTACAGCCCGCGCTGGCTGGTCGAGCGCGGCCGCGAGGACGACGCCAAGCAGGTGCTCCGCCGCACCCACCAGGAGCAGGACGTCGACGACGAGGTGGAGTCGATCAAGAAGGTCGCCGCCGAGACCGGCAGCATCCGCGACCTGCTCGGCGCGTCCGTGCGGCCGATGCTGATCGTCGGTCTCGGCCTCGCCATCTTTCAGCAGATCGTCGGCATCAACACGATCATCTACTACGCGCCGACCATCCTCGCGTTCACGGGGTCGAGCGCGTCGAGCGCGATCGGCCAGACGGTCGCGATCGGCGTCACCAACCTGGTGTTCACCGTGATCGCCATCCTGCTGCTCGACCGCCTGGGCCGGCGTGTCTTCCTGATCGCGGGCACGGTCGGGCTCACGATCGCCCTGGTCGCGCTCGGCGCATTCTTCGCGTCCGGCTCGCTGCAGGCGAACGCGTCGGGGCTCGCGCTGATCGCGCTCGTCGTCTACATCGCGAGCTTCGCGATGGGCCTCGGGCCCGTGTTCTGGCTGATGATCTCCGAGATCTTCCCGCTCGAGATCCGCGGCCCGGCGATGGCGGTGTGCACGATCGCGAACTGGACGTTCAACTTCATCGTCTCCTTCACGTTCCTGACGCTCACCTCGACCATCGGCAAGGCGGCCACGTTCTGGCTCTATGCGGTGATCGGCGTGATCGCGATCCTGTTCTTCTACAGGCGCGTCCCGGAAACGAGCGAGCGCAGCCTCGAGGACATCCAGCGTGACGTCACGGGCCCATCACGCCGCCGCCGTCGCGGACGCAGAGAGCTGCGGTCGGCGTGAGCGCGCGCGAGGGATCGATCTTCATCGAGTGCCGGCACGGCGTCTGGGTGCTGACGATGCACGGCGAGCACGACGCCTCGACCGAGCCGAGCCTGGCGGAGGAGCTGGAGCGGGTCTCGGCCGCCGGCGGGCCGGTGGTCATCGACCTCACCGACGCGGAGTTCATCGACAGCACGATCCTCCGCGCCCTCGTGAGCGCCGCTGGGCGACCCGGCGACGACGAGGTTTCGGTCGTGGCGCCAGCCGGGCGCGAGCCGTTCCGGCTCGTGCAGCTCACGGGCGTCGACAGCGTGCTCCGGGTCTGCGAGACGTGCGAGGCCGCCATCGAGGCGGTCGCGCCCCTGCGCGCCACTCGACGCTGAACACCATCCGCACGACTGACCCCGGGCTCGCGTCCTCGAGCACGACGCCGTCCGAGGCCTCGTAGAGGAGCACCACCGGCCGCGGGGCGGGGGAGAGGTGGAACCTATGTGCCCGAGGTGGGGTCACCACCTGTCGCTCTTCCGATCGCGTCGAACCGCATTCGCACCTCCGTGCCGACATCGCTCGACGACTCGATCCGCAGGTCGCTCGCAAGCGCGGCGGAGATCCCGAGGCCGACCGCCGTCTCGAGCTCCTCCGGGCGGACGAACCCGACGCCGTGGTCGCCGACGACGATCGTCAAGCCCCCGTCCGGGCCCACCGCCGCCTCGATCCTGATCAGGCCGCGGGTGCCGTCGGGATAGGCGTGGCGCACGACGTTCGCGCACACCTCGGTCGTCGCGAGCGTGATGCTGGCGACGCGATCCGGGGAGAACCCCGCCGGCTGGAGCAGGGAGTGCAGCGCACGGCGCACGATGGCCACGTTGTCCGCCTCCGCCGTCAGCTTGAACTCGAACCCGCGCGCCACCGGAAGCATCACCACTGTGATGCCCGGCGCGCGCCTTGATGATGCGCGACCCCCAGTGCACACTGAGACGCCCGGTGGGCTGATCGGCGATCCGAGCGTCCCAGCCGGCCGAGCTCAT
>Ga0207695_10011471_pt1 | contig 10731 bp, 6 predicted proteins | sample KBSC54metaG_FD_184354 | JGI IMG/M metagenome (GOLD analysis project Ga0207695, IMG submission 184354) | Corn rhizosphere microbial communities from Kellogg Biological Station, Michigan, USA - KBS C5-4 metaG (SPAdes) (version 2) | ecosystem: Host-associated > Plants > Roots > Rhizosphere > Soil... | reverse complement strand
AACCGGCCGTCGGCTTCGACGATGTTGATCCGCTGGACGTCGATCGTGTCGAACTTGGCGTTGCGCGACTGGCGGAACGCCACGATGGAGAGCACGATCACCAGTGAGGTGGCGCCGTACGCATAGCCTTTGAGGAACCGCGTGTCGCCGGTCATGTCGACGCTCCACCGGTTGAGGGCCAGGACTGTCTCAATTGTTACGGACAAATTAGCATTGGTCCGGACAAATGCCAGCCCGTCGAGCCTCCTGGGCACCGCCGACCGACAGCGGCCGAGCGCCTCGAAGGAGCGGCGTCCCCTCCTTTCAGCGGCAGTTACCAACGTCGCTGCCAACACGATTTTTCGCGAAAGCGAACCCGACGCCGCGTGGGAGTCTGATGCCTAACGCGATGTGCTACCGCGAGTCACCTGGTTCTGACGGGTTGTAGGGGAGCATCGGACCCACCTCGGCGAACGTCTCTGCCTCCGCACCAATCACGATGTTGATCGACCACATCGGATTGCCGGATGCGTCCAGGAGTGGAAGGGCGTACGCAGACTTCCAGGCGGCAGGATACCAGGACAAGATGTTCTCGCGGTCGAGCAAGTTGACGAACTGCTCGTTCGAGTACGTCTCGATGCCTTCAGTCGAGAGAAAGATCGTGACGTTCGTCAACTGATCCTGCGCCCATAACTCGATGCGATACGGCCTGCCGTCACTCAGCATGCCTTCATTCCATCCGATGTCGATCTGGTCGCTTTCGGCGGTCTTGACCCGGTTCACCACATACGTGGAGCGATCGGGCTTTGGGTGGGTCACAAGTCAGGTTTCGTTGACGATACAGCCGGACTTTCGTTGAGCAGCTCCGCGAATCGCGTACGGACGTACTCACGCGCGCTGTCGGGTGGCAGCTTCACGGTCCCCGGTCCGCTGCGAACAAAGAAGTCACCGTCTGCGCCAGTCTCGAGCCCCTTCCACTTCAGCAAAACGGGCTCGGGACTCCGCTGGCAGCTGACCACACACACTGTCTTACCGTCGACGGTCTGTGTCTTCGGGTCGATGCACGTTCCGGCGCGATCACCAAGCCCGTTGCGAACGACTTGCGCAAGGTGCCGCATGAACTTGTCATCGGTCTCGAGGCGATCTCTCTCGATTCCCACGATCGAACCATCATCGGCCACGCCGACCAGGAGGTCGCCCCCTTCAGTGTTCAGGAATGCTGCGATCGTCTTGAGAACCGCGTGCGTCACGAATTTGTCGTCCTGCCGGTCCTCCTTGAGACTCCAGCGCAGCGTTGACTTGAACTCGAGGGTCTTCGACTCGCCGCGCTTGATTAGTTCCTCGGCGTTGCGATGGGCACGCAGGTACTGATCGAACAGCAGGTTCTTGAGCACTTCGCCGAAGGCGCGGTCGTCGGTGATGCGCTTGTACAACTCGAAGTTCGAGTCGACGATCTCCTGAATGACGTGCTCGACTTTCTGATCGAACGTTAGGCGGACGTTCTCGCGGGTGTTGACACGCGCGGCGGCGTCGAGTGCCGCGTCATCGTCGAGCTTGTCCATCATCTGGCCGAGCGTGACGCGATGCTCAGGCCCCAGCTTGAGGCCGAAGCGCTCATTCAAGTCGGCGATGATCCGCGACAGCGACTCCATTCCCGCTGTCGTTAGGCTTGTACTCTTGGTTCCGATGGGTTGGAGCACGCCCGGCCGCCGAGCCAATGCGATGGCGCCGGAGCCCGTTCGCTCGATTCGATACGACTCCATGTCGATGTTCTGCTGCACCTCGAGCGGAAGCTCGGCGCGGCCGACCGAGACCAAGCGACGCAGGTGCCTCGCGAAGACGTACAGCTTCTCGAGGTCGGCATCGGCAAACGTGAGCACCTGCGCGAGGAAACCATACAGGCGGATGTAGTCCGTTAGCGCGGTCAGGAACTCCTGCTTGACCGTCTCGGCGAGCGCGCCGACACGCTCGACGACCGGCGCGAGAGCAGCGTACACGCGATCTTGCCCAGCCTTCGGGTCGAAGTACACCTTCGCGAACGCGCCCACGTCCGCGCTGGTATACACGGGAAACGCGGCCAGACGAGTCTGAATCTCGTACAACAAGTTCGGGTCGGTGGCTTCCGAGAGCAGCGTCGCCTCGTAGTACGGCTCGAATGCAGCCTTGATGTCGTCGGCCTCGTTGGCGAAGTCGAGCACCATCGTGCCGGTCTTTTCAGGCGGCAGCGTTCTATTGATGCGCGAGAGCGTCTGCACGGCGTTCACGCCGCCCAGCTTCTTGTCCACGTACATGGTGTGCAGCAGCGGCTGATCGAAACCGGTCTGAAATTTGTTCGCGACGATCAGGAACCGATATTCGGGGCGTTCGAAGGTCTTGGCGGTTTGGGACTCCGGCAACCCGTTCATGCCGGCCTCGGTGTACGATTGCCCGCCGTCCTCGACCGTGCCTGAGAACGCCACCAGCGCCTTGAACGGATAGCCGCGGTCGGCGAGGTACCGGTCTAACGCAAGCCGGTATCGCACCGAGTGCAGGCGCGAACGCGTGACGATCATGGCCTTGGCCCGCCCGCCGATCTCGCCCTGCACTTGAGTGGCAAAGTGGTCAGCGCAGATCTTCACTTTCTCGGCGATCGCGTGGGGGTGCAATTCGACGAACGACTTGAGTAGGTATTCCGCTTTCGTGCGGTCGTACCGCGGGTCACCCTCGATTTTCTTCAACAGACGCCAGTAGGCCTTGTACGTGGCGTAGTTGGCCAGCACGTCGAGGATGAAGCCTTCCTCGATCGCTTGGCGCATGCTGTAGAGGTGGAATGGGGCGAACGATCCATCGGCTCGCCTAACGCCGAACAGCTCGAGGGTCTTTCGCTTCGGCGTCGCCGTGAACGCGAACAGCGAGAGATTCGGAACGCGTCCACGCTTTACTGCCTCGGCGAGCGCGAGGTTGTCGACGCCGTCTCCATCCGACTCGGCCTCCGAGTCCTCGCGTTCGGCGTCTGACAGGTTTTTGGCGGCGAGGATGGCTTTGAGCGGCTTAGTTCGCTCGCCCGATTGCGAGGAATGTGCTTCGTCCACGATCACGGCAAATCGTTTGCCGGGCAGCTCGCCGATCTCGTTAGCGATGACCGGGAACTTCTGGATCGTTGTCACGATGATGGTTTTGTCTGACTCGAGCGCCTGCTTGAGCTGGCGCGACGTACTGTCGATGTTTTCCACGACGCCCAAGGTTTGCTCGAACTGATGCATCGTGGTTTGGAGCTGCCGGTCGAGCACACGCCGATCGGTGACGACGACGATCGAGTCGAAGACGCGCTGATTGCTCGCGTCGTGAAGGGTGGCCAACTGATGCGCGAGCCAGGCGATGGTGAAGCTCTTGCCGCTACCCGCCGAATGCTGGATCAAGTAGCGTTTACCGGCGCCAAGCGATCGTGCGTCAGTCACGAGCTTGCGCACGCAGTCGAGCTGTTGGTAGCGCGGAAAGATCAGAAATCGTTTGCCGGTCTTGCGTCCCCTTTCGTCTTCGTCCTCGACTTCGTGAATGAATTGTCGGACGAGGTCGAGCACGCTGTCGCGCGCCCAGGCTTCTTCCCAGAGGTACGCTGTGGCGTAGCCGTGCCGAGTTGGTGATACGGGCGGATTGCCTGCACCGCCGAACTTTCCTTGGTTGAACGGCAGAAATCGGGTGTTAGGTCCGGCGAGTTGCGTGGTAACGTACACGAGGTCGGGATCCACCGCGAAATGTGCCAGGCAGCGTGCGTACGCGAATAGTGGCTCGCGCGGATCGCGATCCGTCTTGTACTGGCGCACTGCGTCTTCGACATCTTGGCCGGTAAGCGGGTTCTTGAGCTCCGCGGTAAAGATTGGGACGCCGTTGAGGAACAGCACGAGGTCGAGGCAGTTCTCGTTCCGCGAGCTGTAGCGCAATTGGCGCACAACGGAAAAGAGATTGGCCGCGTGCAGGCGGCGTGTTTCTTGGTTCAGGCCGCTCGCGGGTCGGAAGTAGGCGAGTCGGAACTTGCAACCCGAATCTTTGATGCCGTTTCGCAGGACGTCGAGTGCGCCGCGCCGCTCGATCTCGGCGGCGAGACGTTTGAGGAAATTGTCTCGCACGGCTGAGCCGTGGTGTTGGGTGAGCTTCTGCCATTCCTTGGGTTGCGTGGCGAGAACGAAGTCGGCGGTGTCGCGCGTTAGGAGGCAGAGTATGCGGTCGTAGTCCTCCGGCTTGCGCTTGCGGTAACCGCCTGGAGGCGTGTCGCCCCACGCGGGATATCGCTCAGTGAGGGCTGTTGACACCCCAGTGCAATCGTCTGGACCATATCGCAAGAGCCCGCACTCGATTGCTTCCTCGAAGGAGCGCTCAGAGAGTTTGGAAGTCATGCAGTGCGCTCACGCACATCGACTTTACCTGTGACGACGTCGGCGATAAGGCCGCTGCGGAGTTCCCTGAGATAGCCGATGGCTTGCCGGATCTTGCCTACGAGCGAATCGATCTCGGCAGTTTTTCGTTCGAGGAACGAAGCTATCCTTCGCTGTTCCGCAAGCGGAGGGTGACAAATTTCGAGTTCGGCTATTTGTTCGAAGTTGAGGGCGTCGCGTGAAATGCCGTCTTCGGATGCGAAGATCTGCGCCTGTACGGCTGGTGACGAAAGAGCGTTAGCTAAGAACGTCGGTACATACCTCGTGGCCTTCGGTCGGATCACACAAACGTGCTGATTGACGTTAGCTCGCATTCCATTGAGCTGAGCCACACAGCATCGACCAAGCGATGCGCCTGTAATGTTAAGCAACACGTCTCCGTCATTGACTCTACTCGGCGCCATTTCCGCGTCGACCTGCTCGTCGATGAATGCCACGTCGTCAAGAAGTAGCCCATCGAAGTGCACGTTCTGACTACGCAGAAAAATGACTCCGTTAGGCACATACACTTCTGCACCGCCGGATGGCGTCTTGCCACTGCCGATCTTACTAGTGCCATTCTTGAGCCGCTGCACCTCCCAGTGCGCGGGAATCTGGCCTAGCCATTCAACGCCAGAGTCCCTCATCGAGACGTGCGCGTCGAGGCCCTTTGTCACGGCACGTGTGATGAGCGACATGCGCCTCTCGTGCAGCAACTCGATCAGTCGCTCGTTCTTCGCCACGAGCGTGTCAATTTCGGCAGTCTTTTTATCGAGGAAGTAGGAAATTTCGCGCTGTTCAGCGATGGTCGGGACACACTGTCGAAAATCAGAGATAAATGAATCCGGTATCCTCTTCTGACCACCCGCACCTGACATCTCTGCGACTCCGAGACGACGAAACGCATCAGTCATGCTGATGTAATACAAGAATCGATTTTCGAGGTCAGCCGTTGGCCGCAAAACGTACAGCTCAGTCGTCCCAAAGCCAATGCCGTTCACCAATCCATTTGCCAGTGCGCCTTTCCCATTCTCAAAGCAAGGAGTGATCTTCGCGACGAGGATGTCGCCATCTCGAAAGAAGGTATATCCCGCAGAGACGTCCGAAATCGACCTTGTTCTCGATAGATCAAGACCACCGTTTTCGCCGATCGCCTCCATTGGGACGAAGGAGACTTCGGTGTCTGGTGGTAGTGCCGATAGCGTTCCATCTCGGTGGCGGCGTTGGGTAACGAACTTCAGCCGCTTGGTGGCCCAATGAGCTGGAATCTTTCCAAGCCACTCGACACCGGAGTCCTTGTGGGCCAGATAGGCCTTGAAGCGACGCGTGCTCATCGCCACGGTCCGCGTGGTTCCCATATGCTGGTGAATGTCATTCCTCCGATAAGACTGACCCGGATCGGGCTGAAGTATTGGATGATGCGTTCGCCGATAATGTCGACCTGGTTAGGCGGTCTGACAACCACCGAACCGGCTGCAACGTGCCGGTGCCAACGCGATTCCATTTCGGGCGCGCGGTAGAATCCCGGGGTTAGGACGCCGGGCAACTCGTCTAACCAGGACGTGCGGCGGCGCTCAAAACAGGCGGCAACCGCTCGTTGGACAGCCAATCCATCGAAGCGCAACGCCTCCGAAAGGGCCCACACATCGTGGAAGTCCCTCATTCGGCTGTTGCGTGACGCGAGTGAAACCATGGCCTCAAACTTCTCAGCCATAACGGCTTCACGCGGGTAGGCTCGCACTCGTGGAGCGGGCAAGTTATCGAGGAGAACTGGATACTCGATGTCATCTGGCCCGGCTGCGAGCACATCGTCGAACCCGAAGTCCACTTGCATTTGGATGCGAGCCGCGCCTAGAGCTGCTACGAGGCGCGCACGACGCCCCGGGTACTCGTCTGCACCGCCGATGCCCTCAACAACGAGAACGGTGAGGTCGAATCGCAGCCCGTCTTCCGCGCACGGAACTTCACAGACGTCGCGTATGAGCGCGCGAATGGCGGCCTCGCTCCTGGGTCCTGAGGCCAGCAAGTCCACATCTCGCGTCGCACGGTACGGATCGCCTAACCAGAACGTGAGAAGACTCGCGCCCTTGAGGACGCATCGCCCGCGCGAAGCGGACTCGCCTAGCCGGTAGAGAAACCGTTCGTTCGCGTATCGCACGAGAGTCCTTTCGAATTCTTCTCGCCGCGCCTTCGCCTGCGTTAGGAGACGCGCTTGCACCGATGCCGCGACATTCGGGCTCACGTGGCCCTCATGTCGAGCGCCGCACGCAGGCGCCGAGACGGGATGACTTGTTCGACGCGCGATAGCTCGGCGATGGTAACCTTTCGGTGGCGCAACGCATCCCGCAACGCTTCAAGCGCTGTGTCCGCGCCGATGAGGCGCTCGAATCGAAAACAGTCCGCGACCGTCCGGGCCGGACTGGTGATTCGAGCTTGCACGCCCTCGAACTCGGTGTCCTTAACGCCAAATTTCCAAGCCAACCCGCCAAATCGGACGAAGCGCAGCCGAATCTCGGGCAGGCGAGGTGCGCGCGCCTTGTGCGGGATGGCAAGCCAGACGTCGGCCGGCGACTGCGTCCCGATTTCATGTACGCGCAGGGCGGACAGGAGACACACGATGCTGTTCGGCACTCGCGCGCACGCGAGCGCCAGGCCGTAGTTCTCCGTCGGTTCGGCATCCGCCAGCCGATAGAGTCCGCGTCCGATTTTTTCGACGGACCCGGAACGCACGAGCGCCGGGAGCTGATCTCGCGTTAGGCCGGCATCGGCGAGCTGGCGAGGGCGGAAGAAGCCCCCCAGCCGGGCGCGACGGAGCAGGTCGAGCGAAGTCGGGTTGGGCGACGGGCGGACTCGGCCTGGGTGGGCCTTGGACATGGGCACATAATGGGGTCACCGCCGCAAGCTGTCAACACGAAATGTCGGCATTATGCCCATATATGCCGACATTTTGTGTCATGAACCCGACCCCGTCACCTCCGCCAGCATCCGAACAATCTCCTGCTCCAGCGATCGGATGTCGGCGTCGATCTCCTCCAACGGCCGTGGCGGCTTGTACTGGTAGAAATAGCGATTGAAGTTGATCTCGTAGCCGACAAGCCCCACGCGCCCGTCCTTCTGGTCGCGCTTGCGGACATCGATCCACGCGTCCGCCATGTGAGGCAACACCTCACGCTCGAAAAACGCGCGCACACTCGCCGGAACTCCGGCGGCATCCGCAGGATCAGCTCTGGCTGGCAGCGGCACACTCTCGGTGTCACGAAGGTCCGCATCAGGCTCCGCATTACCATCCGCATCGCGGCAAATGGCCGCCCTCTCATCGCGTTCAGAAAGCGCGGATAGGATGGCCTTTCTCGCCGGCCCCGGCAGCTTCACGGCGCGCTTCTTCGCCGCAGCGTCGAGTGCGCGCTCGAACTCCTCGCGATCCTTTATCAGCGTGCCCGGGAGAGAGCGCACCAATTTGCGGATCGCGTCCTGCAATGCGAGCCCCGCGGCTTTCTCCTTCTCGCCCGCGGCTCCTTTTCTCTTGCTCAGCGCGAGTCCGAGGAAGCCTTTCTCCATTTCGAGTCGCGCAACCCGGTCGGCGCTCGCCTGGAAATTCAGTCGAAGCGGCCGTTCAACGAAGATCTTCCGGAAGCCGAAATGCGTGGTGGGGAAGACGTGGCTCACGACAACTTCCTCCTCCAACCCGTCCTTTGGCACCGTTCTCGTCTCGCCATCCGTAAACGCCGCGAGGATTCGCACTATATCCTGAGCCCGGTCCACAGGGATCTCGCGCCGCTTTTCGCCCAGACTCTTACGCATCGGCAGCCAGAATGACGTCGCATCGATCAGCTGTACCTTGCCTTTTCGCGCGGCAGCCTTTCGGTTAGTCACCACCCACACGTAGGTCGCGATACCGGTGTTGTAGAAGAGCTGCTCGGGAAGCGCAATCAGCGCCTCGAGCAAGTCGTTCTCGAGAATGAAGCGACGGATTTCGCTCTCGCCGCTGCCGGCGTCGCCGGTGAAGAGCGGCGATCCGTTCATGATGATCGCTATACGAGATCCGCCCTCTTTCGGCTCCTTTGCGTGGCCGAGCATTTGGAGCAGGAAAAGGAGTTGACCGTCGCTGATCCGAGGCAACCCGGGCGCGAAACGCCCCGCGGCGCCGCGTTCATGCTCGGCGGTCACCGCGTCCTCGTCGCGCTTCCAGTCTTTTCCGTAAGGCGGATTCGCAATCAGATAGTCGAACTTCTTTCCGGCATGACGATCATTCGAGAGCACGCTTCCGTACGCGATGTTATCCCCGTCACGGCCGGTGGGATCTTTCATGAACAGGTCCGATTTCGATACGGCCCACGTTTCCGGATTCACTTCCTGACCGAACAGGTGGATTTCCGCGTCCTTGTTGATGGCCGGCCGAAGTAGAGCTCCATTCTTTCTGACGCCGACAGTGATGTGCTCCTTCGTGATCATCAGCATGCCGCCAGACCCGCAGCATGGATCGTAGACGGTACACACGACGCCTTTCCGCCGAATGCGCTCGTCGTCGCCGGCAAGCATCAAGTCCACCATCAAGTGAACGACATCGCGCGGCGTGAAGTGCTCGCCGGGATTCTCGTTCAGCGCTTCGTTGAACTTCCGCAGCAGCTCCTCAAAGATCGTCCCCATCGTCGGGTTGTCGACCTTGTCCGGATGGAGATCGACGTTCTTGAAGCGCTCGAGAACCTGAAAGAGCAGGCCCGCCTCATCGAGCTTGCTGATCGTGTTGTCGAAGTCGAACCGTTCGATCACCTCACGCATGTTCGGGCTGAACCCGGCGATATAGTTGCGCAGATTCGCGGCGAGATGCGGGGCATCAGCGAGCAGCTTCTCGAAGTCGTAGCGGGAGGTATTGTAGAAAGCGAAGCCGGCCACTTTGCGGAGCTGCGGATCGAGGTTCTCGAGCTTCTTGTCCTTCAACTGCGCCTGCTTGGCAAGCACCTTTTCCTTGGTGCCGGCCAGCACACAGTCCAGGCGGCGAAGGACGGTGAGCGGTAGGATCACGTCTTGGTACTTGCCTCGCTTGAAGGTGTCGCGGATCAGGTCCGCGACTCCCCACAGGAAGCTGACGATTTCACTGTAGGTCATGAGATTTAGGGAATCGGGTTCTGTCAAAGATGTGCCACCCACTGACAGTCGGCAGCATCATATTGGCGCGGTAAGGACCAGCAGATTGGGAAGCTATGGAAGGTATAGTCTCAGCGCTAACCACCCGCGCGGCAGTTGTCCTGGGCTATTGGTTTGCGATACTCAGCCAAGATCGTGAGCGCGACGTCCGTGCTCAAGCGGCGTCGGAGCTCCTGCGACGTGAAGTCGGCTACTTACGGCACGCGGCGCAAGCTTGTGCTCCTGACATTGTCACCGCTGCGGCAGCGTCAAGCCACCTCGACCTGCATCCATGGACCGAGGAGCTTGTTGGCCGCCCGGAAGGATGCCAATGAGACACAATACCGCGACGAGAATTCGATCCGCGAACGCCGCGCTAACCGAATTCAACAAGACACTCGCAACGCAGCTTATCGACTATCAGCCGATCTATGAGGCGGTGGTAAATCGACAAGAGGTTGTCGGAGCGCATCTCGCAGCCGACTCGCGGTTGCCAAGCCAGTCGGTCTGGACATGTGCATGGCGCAGCCTACACTTTCGAGCCACGCTGTTCCGCTCGGGCGTCGCCGACCGAGACACGGGCTGACCGGCGAACCTCAATAGCTTGACGCCGGTCGTACGTGTGCAAGCGGGGGTTTGTGGTCCCTAACGATAAGCCCACGCGTCAGTCTTTGTGCCTAACGGAGCGTTCTTGACGATCTGCGCGGCCATCGCACGCAGCATGACGCCGGTCGTTGTTGGGCGAATGCCGTGGCCCTTCATCGGCCGCCCGTACTCGAACGTGGCCTCGGCGCGCGGGTTGCTCGCCGTGTCGAGGAACGCCTGCGCCTTGTACACGGCCATGTTCAAGTAAAAGTTGTCCATGTCGCCGGCGTAGAAGTGCATCTTGCCGACGAGCTGGGGGCCGATGGTGGACCAGTGCGCCTGCATGTACGCGGTGAGATCAAAGCCGTGGTCGCGCATGTACGTCGCGACGCTGTGATCGATCACACCCGTGGCCTTGTCCCACAGCGGCTTGGGATAGCCGTCGTCGCCCACCGGCCCGTACACAGCCTCCCACGCTTCCTGCTGCTCGGCCGACCGGCCGTGTGAGCCGAGGACCGCTTCGAGCTGGCTCAGTTGCCGCTCGGTGACGAGCACCTGCCCATCGGTGCTGCGGAACATCGGCCGCTCGGGGAGCACCCATTTCGCGTTAGGCGGCGTGAAGGCGTTCGCGTCCTTGTAGATGTCGATGAGC
>Ga0207695_10011468_pt1 | contig 10731 bp, 9 predicted proteins | sample KBSC54metaG_FD_184354 | JGI IMG/M metagenome (GOLD analysis project Ga0207695, IMG submission 184354) | Corn rhizosphere microbial communities from Kellogg Biological Station, Michigan, USA - KBS C5-4 metaG (SPAdes) (version 2) | ecosystem: Host-associated > Plants > Roots > Rhizosphere > Soil... | reverse complement strand
GCTACTTAAAAGCTGCGTTAAGACTGTTACAGCGAATATGGACACTACGATGCAATGGGCATAGAAGATCTGGTTGAGCTCGAATCCGACAACATAACGTCAGAACGTGCGGGAATTGCAAGGTGCGCTTCGAATGATCGCACAACAGCCTCCTGCGATCCTTTGCGGGTGAAAAGATGAAGATCCTCTATTTGGGAAGTCGATTCATCACTTCGGGTCATCGCGTAGGCGCGCTGGAGCGCTTGGGCCACGAGGTCCAAGTGGTCGATCCCGGTCCTGCCATGTCTGGAATTCCGCTCGGCGCGTATTGGTGGCGATACATGGGTGGCATTGGCCTTACATCGAGGGTTCACCGCGAGGTGTGGCGCCAGGTCAAACATTCAACTTTCGATTTGGCTTGGGTGGATGCTGGGGCCTTGGTGTCTCGCCGCTTGGTAGAAGATCTCAAGAGAGTGGCGCCGCGGGTGATCAACCTCAATGTCGATGACCCGTTCGGCGATCGCGATCTGAACTTCTGGACGCAGTATCGCTATGCTGTGAAAGCTTATGACCTGATCGTGGTGGTGCGCGAGGAAAACGTGCAGGAAGCCAAGGCTATGGGAGCCAAACGTGTTCTCCGTATCTATCGTGCTGCAGATGAGGTAGCTCACGCTCCCAGAGAATTGACTGAGGCAGAAAAAACGAAATGGAGGTCGGACGTGCTGTTCGTCGGTACCGCATTTCCTGAGCGCGGCGCCTTCTTTCGCGATCTGGTCCGTCTGGGAGTTCCGCTCTCGATCTACGGAAGCAAGTGGTCTGAATTGAAGGAGTGGAAGGATCTCAAGCACTGCTGGAGAGGGCCGGGCCTCCACGACGATTATAGTTATTCAACGGCGATACTTGCTTCAAAAGTCTGCCTCGGATTGCTCTCCAAGGAGAATCGCGACCTTCACACAACCAGATCGCTCGAGATTCCGTCGCTAGGAGCAGTGTTCTGCGCTGAGCGCACCTCAGAACATCTCAAGCTCTATCGAGAAGATGAAGAAGCGGTTTTCTGGAGCAGCCCAGAAGAGTGCGCGGCAAAGTGTGTCGCGCTTCTTGCGGATGACGAATGGCGTCGCAGCGTTGCTGCTCGTGGTCACGAACGATATCTAAGAAACGGCTGGACCAATATGCATGTGGCGGAGATGGTCCTTAAGGCAGCGTTTGAATGATTCAGAGCGGCTAAGGACTGATTCAGGACGATCGCAGGTGATCGACTTCCGACAGGCTGGCATTGAGCCGAGCTTCGCGGGCCGAGTTATCGGGAGGGAAGAGCCGGGTCATATCGGCCAGTTCGGACGTGACCCAGTCCACTGATATTTCGTCCATTCGGTAACCGTCAGGGATCGTCTCCAGAAATGGTCCCTGCACATCCCTTACGTCAGGTCGAGGTGAAGGCATCCACTCAAGCGGCTTCTCCCAAGCCATGTTCAAAACGATCAGCGGTGTTCTGACCGCGCGAGCCACGTGCAACGTGCCAGTATTGATGCTGATTACCATGTCGCTCAACGCGAGCAGAGCGGCCAGTTGATTTATCGAAGTTTTCCCAGCGAGAGAGATTCCGCTTCCGCCTGCCATTCTGATCAGCGCTGCAATCGCAGGCGCATCTGCGGCCGTGCCAACACAGAGTACTTGATAGCCCAGGTCGTGGTGCGCGTATGCGAGGGTTTCAGCCCAGCGATCTTCGTGCCATGCAGTAGGCAGGCCACCGCTGCCTCGTGTGGCGGCAATAAGAACGGGGCGACCGGCGCGCCTTGCTGGCTCGAGTAAGGTGCGAGCTGCGTCTGCATCCTCGTTCGAATAGAACACCTTGGGCTCCAATGGATGAACGGCGATTCCGAGAAGGGTTGCGAGCTGGAGATTGTTCTCGATCTGGCTGAGCGTGGGCTCACGTCTCAATGGCCGTTGATACAGAGCCGGAACCAGGGTCATCCCTCCTCGCCATCCGCTACAGACCAGGGAGGCGAAGATTCCCCATCTGGTGCTTTGATCGGCAGTTCCCGTGAAGCAGCAGTCAGGCTTTAAACCCCGGGACCTAAGCTGACCTTTGAGTGAAGACACAGCGGCCGAGAAATTCTTCGATGGCGCGGGGATCTCTATGAGGTCGTCAATGTAAGGCGAATTACGTAAGACCTGCAGTCCTATACCCCAGGTTGCGACGCTCACTCTTATTTCAGGACGCGCGCACTTGATTGTTTCAAAGACAGGCGTCATGTGTACGCAAATGCCGAGAGGTATGGTGCACTCGAGCACGAGGAGGTTCCTGACTTCGCCGGAACCGAGCGAAGTCCGCGGCCGGATAAGCCTCTCAAAATCGACAAAGGCTTTTGTGACTGTAGATCGGAGCAGAGATCTTAGATGATTCCTATTCAATAGTCACCGCACCACAACGACTGAACTCACGAAGCCGCGCATCTTCCGTTATAGCGCAGACCACAGACGAAACCGAGACTACCCCGATTGATCGCGGCATCGCCCGAGCGGATTGAGAGAGCACTCGCCTTTCCCAGTTCACGTCGCTCGAAGCAGAAAGCAACCTGATCCTCCATAGAGCTCTGGCCGCCAGATCGACCTTGCTGAGATAATTCGCGGCTGTCACGTTGCTGTCAGTCATCTTGGATCAACCTCATTTTAAAACCGGCCCACCCCGTCAGAAGAGTGCCACACCAGAAGCAGATTCTCACCTACTAACAATCCAATGCACCGCATTGGACGTCAACGTCCGAGCGACTTTCGCAAGAACCTGCGCCGAGTTGTCATTACAGGTCGCTCGAAGAGATAGAGCGAAGCACTGCAGATTGCCGTGGTGATTGCAAGGCATACGCATGCACGGATAAGAAAAGGAGCGGTGAAACCAGAGTGAAGAGGTCCTTCGATTCGGTCGTAAGCGCGAATGACGTATATATGCACGAGGTATGACGCATAACTGATGTCACCAAAGAAGCAAAGCATGCGCAACCTAAAGAGCTTAGATGCAACAGAATATTGTCTCTCTATAACCAAGCTCAAAAGCGATGCGAACATCAGGGGACACCCGGTGAGCGTCAAACTCGTGCGCCAGCGGTTATTCGCATTTAGCATCGTGGCGGCAGTGAAGAGAGCCACGCCAACCAGTGCGGCCGCTATTTCCCCCCAGCGAGGGCGCTCTTCATCTAAGCTGTTGCTCGTGTATTGCAAGGCCAACAAAGCACCCCAAGCCAAACCGTCGCAACGTGTGAAGGTGTAATACGAAATCGAATGTCCTCCGAACACCATGAGTACTCTCAAAATGGGCTCGATGAGGATAGTTGCGAACAAAATTCGACGCAGCAACTTAGTGGAACAATTTCGCACCACGAACGGCCAGAGCAGATAGAACTGCTCCTCCACCGATAAGGACCAGAACGGCCCTTGTGACCCATCCACATGCAGCACGAGAGCCAAATTCGCGACGAAGAACAGGCTTATCACAGCGTAGCGTGTGTCTACCATGCCCATATATCTCACGATGGCGATGACGGCAAGAAACGCCGGGAGAATCCGAAACGCTCGCTTTACATAGAAGTTCCAGTAGTAATGCTCCCCAGCCCGATCCTGAAGGAGAAGCGAAGTGATTAGAAATCCGGAAAGTACGAAGAATAAATCTACGCCCAAGTATCCGTACGAGAAGAAACCTATCAATACGCGATCGAAGGGAGGCCACAGTCCGCTGGGAAGCCCCGTCGAAAAGCAATGATGGCCAAAGACGAGCAGGTAGGCCAATCCCCGGATTCCATCGAGGGCGCGGATGTGTTTCAGGTGCTTTGCAGGGGGAATCGCGACCACGTTTAACTGAAGCATACCATCTGCCTCTGGGGCCAAAATCACAAGTGTAATTACGAGATGAAGTTATTGAAGGGCGATATGCCAGCTCGTCAGCTAAATTGAGTTCGATGCACCTTCATTTGACCAGGTTCCGAAGGTCGCCCGAAGTATCGCTTCAATCGCAGGAACGGAGTCTCGTAGAACCGAAAACTTAGCCAAGCACAGAGGAGTGTAGTAACGAGTGTGGGAACGCCACCAAGCGCTACGCCTAGCAATTTCGAGTGAAATCTCTCATTCAGGAAGATCCTCGGATACTCTCCGACGATATAAACATTGGCGAAGATCATGTGGAGTACGTAAATTCCGTAACTGTATCGACCAAACCATCGGAGACATGCATTCTGAAGAGCGCGCGCAGCAAGCGACCCGGGCTCTACAGTCCAGGCGATCAAGGCTGAGAACGAAATAGCTAGGAGGGTAAACCCTACGGAATAGAAGAATTTCCCGCGATGCACGTCGAGTATTCCTCGAGTGAGCCAAGCGTCAAACCCGACACAAAAGGAAAAAAGTACGAGAAACACAGCTGGTGCAAACTTGAAGATTCGTGATTTCTCCGGACCGCGTAGAGCCAATGCCAAAGTTCCTCCTACCAACAAGCCGTCGATCCTGCACAGCGTGAATCGGTAACACCAGATCTCGTGATTGAGTTCAGGCATGAGCAGCACGGATATCCGCAGAATCGGCGCAATCGTCGCGATAATGAGTGCTAGATACATCAGCTTTTTACGATCACGAGTGATGAAAACGATACAGGGCCAAACCAGGTAGAACTGCTCCTCGATCGCAAGTGACCAGAAGTGACTCGTGTAATGAAAAACAGACCCGGTTACGAACTTGTGAAGCCCGGGAATATTCTGTAGATATGCAAGCAGGAGCAGAGGTGAGAGACCCCAGTGAATACTCAATAAGCCAGAAAGGAGGAAAAGGGCTACCAAGCTGCCGTAGTACAGAGGGAAGATTCGCAAGAAGCGACGAGCGTAGAAGTTCAGAAAGTAGGAAGAGCTATTGAGCGTGTCGTAGAGAATGCCTGTTATCAGAAAGCCGGACAGAACGAAGAAGAGATCGACGCCAATCCAGCCGAAAGTGCAGAACGCGATTGCGCCGTTCAGGAAGATTGATTGTGTGTGAGGATTGCTCGAATGAGTGAGGTGATACACGAGGACGAGGATGATTGCTACTCCCCGAACTCCATCGAGCGCGGCTACGTGTTTGGGAGTTGACTTTGAAGACAGGGAATCATCACTAGGCATCGATTTGAATTGGCCAAGTCTCAAGCGATCGAGTGATACAAGTCGACCATAGCACACTCATGAAATCTAGCTACCCAGTCGTGGGTTTGCGACGCGCTGCAATCGAAGCGCCTATATCCCCGCGAACCACGCGTAGTCGCCCTGGTATTTCAGCGAGTCGATCGCTGTGATCCGGGTGATGTATTTCACGCTCTTGTATCCGAGCTGGCGCGGGACGCGGAGGCGGAGCGGGCCACCGAAGCCGACGGGCAGTTCGCCGTCGTTCATACCCATGGTCAGAAAGGTCTGCGGGTGATGCGCGTCGGCGATATCGATGCTGTCGGACCAGTCCGGTTGAATCGAGAAGTATTTCAAGTAGCGCGCCTGCGGCAGCACTCCGGCCTCGCGCAGCACCCCGGACAGCGGCGTTCCGATCCACTCCGCGACGTACGACCAGCCTTCTTCGCACACCACTTCTGTGATTTGGCTGTGTGTCGGCATGCTGCGCAGGTCTGCGAGTGAGAGCGTCATCGGATGAGCCACCATGCCATCGATCGTGAGCCGCCAATCACCGAATCCGGCTGCCTGCAGCTTCTTGAACTCAGCGCTCGGCGGCGCCACCTCGTTCGCAAATGGCGTCTTCGAGATCATGCTGCGGGGAAACTCCCGAGCCATTGCATCGCGCGTCAGCAGCCGGTGCGCCGCGTAGGTCAGCGTCTCTCCCGGCCCGTAGACGCCGCGGCAATCCGGAGGAATGAGCCCATGCCGGCGCCCAATGCGATCTGCTGCGGCAAGTCCCGCTACTCCAGCCGCAGCCAGGCCCGATGTAATCAGCGCTCTTCGAGAAATCGGCTTCATGCAACCTCCTCTTCCGCCACAGTAGGCTCAACCGTCGCAGTGGTTCCCGTGGTCATGCCGCGCATACGAGCCCAGAATCCCGATACCGCAATCATGGCCACGTGCACTACGAAGAACACCACCAGCGCCCACGTCAGGAAAAAATGTAGTGTCCGGGCAGTCTGCCGCCCACCAAGAGAATTGACTACAAAAGGAACTGAAGCATTGAATGACGGCGAAAGGGCAAGCCCGGTGAGAATCACCAGCGGAAACAGCACGAAGATGACGAGCAGGTAAGTTGTTCTCTGCAGCACGTTGTATGAACTCGTCTCATCCGCGCCCGGCCGCCTTCGCTGCAGATACTGGCGCATGCGTTCCCAATGCGCGGCGAGCGATCGTTGGCCGCGCTCGGGGACCAGGTCTCGCCGGAGATGCCCGTTGAGCAAACTCGCGATTGCATAGACGAGTCCCGTCAAAACCAGCACCCACGCCGATTCGAAGTGCAGGTACCGACTCCATCCGTTCTGGTCCGGCATCACGTATCCATACCCTGTCGGCACTGTGTCTCGCGACGATGGAATCGGAATGGTGAACAGCGGCTTCATGTTCACATTTCCCGTCTCGCCCCAGTAGAAACGCGGATGCGAGATGACGATCTCAAGTCCCGTGACGAGCAGCGCCACAAAGCTGACGACCGTCAACCAATGCGTCACCCGGACTAATGCGGAATGCCGTGGACTGTTCATGTTTTTTCTCGTGGGAGCAGGGGAACCTTTGCCGGAGATTAGCACAGCCCGCAAATGTTAGTGAAGATCAATGTGCAACAGCGCTGCTCGGGGCGGCGATCGCTTCTACTGGGGCATTGACCGGCATTCCCATCCACTTGATGGACACGACCGAGATGTCATCTTCCTGGCCGAACATTTGCGCCTCGCGCGCAATCGCTTTCGGATCGGGGTGTCCGGTCAGCAACTGTTGAAGCCTTTCGAACCCCAACAGAGTGCCGTCCGAATCGCGTCGCGCTTCGACAACACCGTCGGAGAGGAACGTCAGCGTGTCCCCAATCTTAAGGTGAATCTGCTGCGCCGAGTATTCCACGCCCGCGTCCGTGACGCCGAGGGGCAGCATGCCTGGGGTTGCCATCTCTTCTGAGTTGATCCAGCCCGACAGGTGTCCGGCATTCGCGACCGTCACCTGGCCGCCGCTATCCAGGCGAGCGCAGATGCAAGTAACAAAGCCGGACTTCATGTTCCCGGCCAATTCACGATTGAGCCGCGTCAGAATCTCAGCGGGCTCGGATGTTTCCTTCACAATCGCCCTGACTGCTCCGACTGCGAGGGACACTAGCATCGCCGCGCGCAAGCCCTTACCGCTCACGTCGCCGAGCAGCACGATGAGCCCACCGCCGCTTGAAGGAATCACCTGATAGAAGTCGCCGCCCACCTGGCTTGCGGGAAGGTATGTGCCTTCGACGTGATAGCCGGGGATCTGCAATAGATGCTCTGGAATAAGCAGATGCTGCACTTGCTGTGCCTGCTCGAGATCGCTCGTCATCTCGCGCTGGCGCGCTTTGGATTGCAGAAAACGGCGGATCGCAAGCCCAAGCACCATGAGGATCAGAGCGAAGAGGCAGATATCCCCGATGCTCAAACGAATGCCAAACGGGAAGTAGCTCACCGGAATCCCGAGCACTTCGAGGTCCTCGCTGAATAGCGTCGCTCCGAGCAGCAGCACAGCGGGGACAGTGATCCAACCTTCGGTTCGGCTGCGACGAAGACCTCCGACCGTCAATGCGAGGAGGAGCGCCGCGAAGACAAAACGCAAGATTGTAAAGACCAGCCACAGACCGTGCATCCAGCCGAGCGGCACGGCGGTTCCAAGCATCGGCTGGTGAAGGCAGAACACGACCACCACCTCCAACCCTGCCACCGCAAGGGCGATCCGCATGATGGCTCGCCAGCCGCGCAGATCGAACCACTTGATCCAGAACAGAACCCAGAGCAGCGGGCCGAGTGCCGAAGTCAGAAGTTCATTAACGATCGCAAAGCCGCTCAGCGGTATCCAGAAGGTTTCAGCTGCTACGAAGCTGGTCAGGTTCAGTGCCGACTCTGCAGCCAGCGCCATCATGAGCCACAGATATCCGCTCTCGCCGCGCTCTTTCCAGTAGATCGCGAGCGCCGCGATACACCCGATCAGTGCGAAGACTCCGAGGGCAAGAAAGGAGATGGAAGTATGCAGCGTGCTGTCAATGTTGCGCTCGTGTGCCAGTGCCACCGTTGATGCGAGCCCGAGGAGGGGCGCAGCGTGCATTCCGCCTGCGCCGAAGTTCCACAACACCGTATCGGGCGCCATGTAAAAGCGGATTGCAATGACAATGTCCCCACTGATATTGGGAGCAGGAAGCTGAAATGCGGCTGCTCGCGAGAAGTAGGCGCTCACGCCCTTCGCGGTAAACCGGCCCATCGATCCGACCAGCGTTCCGTTTGCGTACACCTGGTAAGCGTCGTCGACGTCGGAGGGCATCTCCAACCAGAGTCTTTCCCCGTCTGGAGCCACCTTCAGGTGCGTCCGGTACCAAGCATATCCGCTCAGCTTTGGATATCCGCGCGCTGTCCATCCGGGGACATAGGAACTTGAACTGAAGAATGGATCATGCGAGCCTTCGGTTGCCGAAAGATTTACAGTTTCCCAATCCGAGTCGTCCTGCGAAGGCTGTGCGTATGCTCCGTCACCGGGACGGAATCTCCAGTCGACGAGCGCCTGCATCGATGAACTTAGATGCACTGGCACAAGAGAAGTGGACGTGGGTGGATGTCGCGATGCGTCTGCCTGGGCTAGGCCCGTGGCAGCGCTGAACAATCCCGAGACGCAGACCGCCAGAAGGTACCCAAATCGTTTGTGCATAGACTCAGTGCGACCAGTCTACCAATGCTGTTCTCGCCAACTCGGAAGCTTCAGCAAGTTATGCACCTGAGGCGGTCGTTTGATCGCGCCGCGAGCGCTCGCCAAAAACCAAAAGCCGCCCACGGCGGAGCGGCTTTCGATATTCAGGAAGTGACGGATTCTAGAGCGCCGTCTCTCCGCGCTCGTCGTTGCGGATGCGGATCGCGTCCTCTACCCGGCTGACGAAGATCTTACCGTCTCCGATCCGCCCGGTGCGCGCGGCCGACCCGATCGCGGCTATCGCCTTGTCTTTCATCTCATCCAGCACGACCATCTCGATCTTCACCTTCGGCAAAAGATCGACCGTGTATTCGCGGCCGCGGTAGAACTCCGTGTGTCCCTTCTGGCGCCCGTGTCCACGGGCCTCCAGAATTGTCATCCCTTCGATCCCCGCCTCGAGCAGCGCGTCCTTCACTGCGTCCAGTTTCGATGGTTGAATAATCGCTTCAATCTTCAGCATTGCTTCATTGCCTCGCTAGGTAGCCTATCAGGCTGGACACTGCCGCTGCCCAGCCATGCTCTGTTAGATCTCGTTCTCAGGAATTCAGGTCGTAACCTTCTTCGCCGTGCTGGGACAGATCCAGACCCTCCATCTCCTGCTCGGCAGAGACGCGCAGTCCGATCGTCTTGTCCACGAGAAACAGGAGCACGATCGTTCCGACTGCCGACAACACCCAGGCAATCGCCACGCCTGCAGCCTGGTTCAGTATCTGGCCCCAGTGCCCGTCCATCGCGCCCGTATTCACATTCGCGCCAAAGGCAGGATTGATCAGCTTCGTCGCGAAGAAACCTGTGAGGATGGCACCGAGTGTTCCGCCCGCCCCGTGGACGCCGAACGCATCCAGCGAATCGTCATACCGGAACCAAGCCTTCACCTTGAACACCATCAGCGAGCAGAACAGGCCTGCAATCAGCCCGATGAGCAGAGCAGGGAAGGGCTGCACATATCCCGAGGCCGGTGTGATTGCCACTAGACCCGCAACCGCGCCTGAAATCGCGCCCAGGGCGGTTGGCTTGCCGCTGTGGAACCACTCGTAGACCGTCCAGCCTACCGCTGCTGAGGCCGCCGCAAAATGCGTGTTGATGAATGCGCTTGTTGCCAGCGGACCCGAACCCAGCGCGCTCCCGGCGTTGAATCCGAACCAGCCCACCCATAGCAGGCACGCCCCGATGAAACTCAGAACCATCGAGTGGGGAGGCATCGCGGTGTTCGGGTATCCGATTCGCTTGCCCAGATACAGCGCCGTCACCAGCGCCGAAACGCCGGACGTCACGTGCACTACCGTGCCGCCCGCAAAGTCAAGGCTCGGGATGTGATTCCCCGTAGCATTCAGCAACCCGCCGACGCCCCAAACCATGTGCGCCATGGGGCTGTAGACAATCAGCGACCAAAGCGAAAGAAACACCGCCATGCCGCTGAACTTCATCCGCTCGGCGAACGCGCCAGTGATCAGCGCCGGCGTGATGATGGCGAACATCAGCTGGTAGACCATGTAGGTCTGTTCAGGAATGGTCGCCGCATAATCCGCGTTCGGCGCCAGGCCCACGCCACGCAGAAATACATGCTCGAACCCGCCAACGAAGCTGGTGCCGTGCGCGAAGGCCAGCGAGTATCCAACAACCGCCCACAGAATCGTCACCAGCCCCATCATGGCGAAGCTTTGCATCATCGTGCCCAGGATGTTCTTCCGGCGGACCAGCCCGCCGTAGAAGAGCGCCAGCCCCGGCCCGGTCATCAGCAGCACCAGCGCCGACGAGACCAGCATCCACGCGTTGTCCGCGTTCATCTGGGCCGAGTGAACCGCATCCTGGAGCGCTTTGATATCTGCCTGAGTTGCGGGAGCGGATTGGGCAACGG
>Ga0207695_10011466_pt1 | contig 10732 bp, 10 predicted proteins | sample KBSC54metaG_FD_184354 | JGI IMG/M metagenome (GOLD analysis project Ga0207695, IMG submission 184354) | Corn rhizosphere microbial communities from Kellogg Biological Station, Michigan, USA - KBS C5-4 metaG (SPAdes) (version 2) | ecosystem: Host-associated > Plants > Roots > Rhizosphere > Soil... | reverse complement strand
ACCTGACGCTCAAGTCTAAGCTGCGCGACTACTATATCCTCACTAAACCTGAGGTGAATCTGCTCATCCTGATGACCACCTCAGCCGGGTATTATCTCGGCTCTCGTGGTCCGATGCGAATATTTGGCCTGATCAATACCCTGGTTGGAACACTTTTGGTCGCCAGCGGAACCGCCACGCTCAATCAGTGGATGGAACGAGTCTACGACGGACAGATGCGGCGTACCGCGACTCGTCCCCTACCTGCCGGCAGACTAACTGGACGTGAGGCCTTTCAGTTTGGGATTCTACTCAGCGTGGTCGGCGGTGTTTATCTAGCTGCCACTGTCAATTTGCTGGCGTCCCTGCTGGCGATCTCGACTCTGCTTTCCTATCTTCTGATCTACACGCCGCTCAAACGCAAGACGGCGTTGTGCACGTTGTTGGGCGCAATTCCCGGTGCGATGCCGACTCTGATTGGCTGGGCTGGCGGCGCGGGAACAATCGATCGACAAGCCTGGTTCCTGTTTGCGATTCTCTTTCTGTGGCAGTTCCCACATTTCCTGGCGATCGCGCTGATGTATCGCCAAGACTACGCGCGCGCCGGCTATCGCATGTTGCCGAGCTTCGATCAAGATTCCCGATTCACCCGCGCGGAGATTTTGGGGTTTGCAATCGTTCTGGTCGCAACGACTATCCTGCCCCTGGCGAGCAGGCCCGGCTACCTGATCGCGATGGGGCTAGCGGGTGCGTTCTTGCTTTACCACGTAATGAAGTTGACCAGGTCGGCCTCACCGGTGCTGGCTAGCCGACTGCTCCATGCTTCTGTTCTCTACCTGCCGGTTGTGCTCGCGCTAATGATTGTCTACAAGCACTAACGTCCCCTCTGTATCAATGTTGCGCCGAACAATTGTCACGCGGGGCGGCATTCGCAAACCTGGATTGAATCCAAGCCATTTGGTCCCGCGCTGAATCTCCGATTACACGGTCGAGATCTGATTCGTGCCGTGCTCAAAGCGCCGAAGACATCCCGTGAGTGGGAAAATGCAGGCAACTCAGAGTCACCACCTGACGGCTCATGTTGTCATAGGTATCGGCGAGAATATCGGGAGTCGGCCTTGCCTTGGGAAATGCCATTGAGAGGTAAAGCCGCGGAACGACTTGAATCGCGTACAGCCGCAAGCGCAGCCCATTCTCTAACAATTTATCCCCAGCCTGTCTCACCGAGGGGTTCGAATGTTGCCGGGCAGCCTCTCCCAATCGCATCAAGATGGAAGCATTGTGGGCCGCGCAACGCACATAATCGACAGCTGCGCCCATGCGTTCACGATGAATACTTCGAAATTCCCGCGGCGGAAGATGATCGCGCAGGTATTGCTGCTCACTTGCGCAAATCAAATTGCAAAAAGCGCCTACGTCGACCGGGCGCAACTGAATAGCAAGTTTCTCTAAATCTCCGCTCTTACTAAGGTGGCCCTTCGCCAGATAAACAGTTAGAGCCAAAGCCAGCAGGCCAAGAAAAATAAATATTATGGCAATGGTCATCGTTGAACCATCCTTTGCAATTCCTGGTCCCAGAGTTCCAGATCAGAAATCTTCAATTTCTCGTCTGGGAAAGGCGGGGTGCGATCAGCCAAAAACAGGGATATAAGCCATATAACCACGCATACATGAAACGAGGCCATCTGGGTTAAATCGACTGCACTGAAAGCGCGCTCCCCCCATTGTGCCCGTAGCGCGGCACTAACAAGGTCAATAGATGCCGAAACTCCAAAGCCCAGTGCTACACCCGCGACCCAGCTATGCCACGAAACGCGCAACGCACGGGCAAATATAAAAAGAGCAAGCACCATTCCCGCTTCAATCAGGTTCGAAGAGAAGTTGATCATTTCAAAGATGTTATTGACTCTCTGAACGCTAATTCCGGAGAACGCCCCAGAACCGATGGCAGCGCCCAACAAAAGCAGCGCCAAAACTACCTGCAGAACCGGACGCAACATTGAGCCAAGGGTTGAACGGGATAGCAGCAACTCATTGGCCAATTCGTAGATAACCCCTAGTTCCAAAATGGAACCAATGCCTTCTCCAACCACCAGAGTCCACTTGTAAATGGCAACCGGGAATGGAGAATGGAGGAAGATTGTGAACAGAACAGTGAATTGCACTAATTCAAAGACAACGTAGCCGACAAAGATAGGGAGTTGCCGCTGTAATCTGCGCCTCAATAGGCAGATTAGAAAAATCCCCAATAAGATATGGGGGGCTATCCAAAGATAGTAACTGGCGACAAGCATGGGCTACCGCGATACTAGCCCTTTTGGCGGTAGCCCACAATCAGGTTCACATTGGTTACTTAGCCGTGCAAGTTTTTCCTGGAGGGCACAGCGGGTTACCGCCCGCCGTAGCGGGAGGAACGGTTGCGGACATGGCGAGTAGGGCAGCAGCAAGAAGCAGTAATGGGTTTTTCACGGGCGAACTCCTTAAGTTGAAGTGGGGAATTTCGCCGTGATAATGTGCTGTTTAGTGGGCTCCTGATCGGCCCGCCCGAAAGATTCACATTTACGAAAAGTCGAACAGAATGACGCTCAAATCCGCATTTGAAGATCTGTCGCAGAACACTTTGGGAGCTCTTGCCGACTGTCTAAAAAGGCTGGAGTACTTAGGAGGCCTGCGTAAGTTGCGTGGGGGATACTGGCATTGGGGCTTCAGTAAATTGCATGGCGAAGCTGCCGCCAGGAAGGCGTTCCATGAAGCTCATCGCGCAGCTGTTTCCGAAGTCCTCTCTACTCCGCTGCGAACGCTGCTTCAAAACGCTGAGTCGAGCAGCAACAATGCTGGAGTTGATCCTGAAGGGTATCTGGAGAATCTACGAAAAGCGGAGTTACTTCCGGCCGATCCCGGGGCAGGATCGGCACGTCATCTCAATTCAGTGCTGCACGCTCTTTTGGGCTTGGAGCGAAATCGGAAGTTGAACGCCACTCACCGAGTCTTAACGCCACCCCCACCACTTGACCAATCACTTCGGCATCCTGGGGAAAGTGCTGGATCCGCGGCGCCACCGGGGACAAAGGGTGAGGTTGAAGAATAATGTTATCGCCGGTAACCGTGCACCAGCAGCAGATGTGACTGTCACGGGTCTCAACAAAATAAATAGGACGCTCGTATTCGGAATTCCACCCACCCTCCGACACCCGGTTCTTCGATTCGTCCACCTGAATGAAGCTGCCGGGAGGCAGAATGGGATACATGGTCAAATCCTCGCTGCCAACGTAACCATAGGTGAATCGACTCTTCGATAATTGCTCGAGATATTTGAGCGGAACAGTTCCCCACTGCTCGATCATGCGGCCGAAATTCAGGGTCTTGCGGGGATCAAAGCTGGGATCCATACGCACAGGCACGTGCACCAACTCAACCGTGGAAAGCGCTTGCGAGAGGTGGGATTTCGGCGGAGAGGTGATTTCCAGATCGGAAACTTCCAGTTCCAGCTCCACGCCATATAAACGAAGCATTTGTCGAAAGTCAGTGTGATAAATAATGGCGAGAGCGTAAAGGCGGTAAATGCTGGGAGTTATTGCCTTGGTTTCGACATCGGAAAGCCGGCTGATGGGAACAAAGTAGCCAACGTTACCGCGCTTGCGGGCAAGCTTTTCGCTTGCGGTTTCCACATCGCGCATCGTGAGGCCCAGCTTCTCGCGCATTTGGCGCAGAGTAGAACCTGCTGTCACCATGGGCGGCAACCTCTAGTGCCTAGGTAAATCATAAAACGTCGCCCGGCGAATGTTCAAAGCGGCCCGAACGGAAAACCGCGCGTTCTAGAAACCCATCCTGAGATTTAAGCTGCTGAAGCCAGACGTTCGCGCCAGTGTAGCTGAATTTGTTCTGAATTTGTAACAAAATCGAGGGGACTAACTGAAAACAGGCCACAACAAAGGTCAACTCAGCGATAGAGCGGGTTTTGGAAACACCTCGAACGTACAGGCGGGCGCAACAAAGCTAAGTGATTTAACTGAGGTCAATTGCGGACAAACAAACCAGTCGCCGAGTAGCCGAGTCCCAAACTTAAGAGCGCCGCGACCGCGCACGCAGCGCCTAAGTGCTCGCGTACTCGCTTTTTAACATCGAGTTCTTGGTGGACACGCGAGCGCAATTCCGCGAGAGTACCGTGGATCCGGCGGCGTTCCTCGGCAGCTTTTAATTCCAAATCATAGCTAGGCAACTCGGTCATATTTGGTCCTCGCTTCTGACTCCATCCAAACCTTATCGGCTTTCAGGACTTCGAGTGTGTGTTTGGGAAATTTGGCTTTCGAGCGGAATTCGTTGTAAGCAAAAAATGCCGCGACCCCGCCAAACGCGATCCACAAAACTCCCACGATAAGGAATGCATATACCCACGCGTATGCGTTTCCCGCAAAGGCTGCGGCTATTACGACCACGACCGCACCCGTCAGCAGGAGGAATCCCGTCCCCGCAAGAATGAGCGTGAGCAGGCCTAAAGGCAATGCGACGCTCACCGCCGAGATAGTTTCGTGCAGTTCAGATTTAACCATCTGTATGCGGGTGTTCACGAATTCCTGCGATTCCTGAACGATGTCGGCGAGGATCGCACCCAAACTTCGTGCGCTGTTATCAACTCTCACGCTATGCATATTGCTTCGACCTCCAAATACGCAGGGCCACTCCGGCTACTAAAGCAACACCCGCAACCACGCCGACAAAATGCAAAGGGCGCTCGTCCGCGAAGCGGCGAACCGAACGGGCCAGCGAGCTAGCAGAACCGGAAAGCTTGCGCTGGGCGGATCGGAAAGACTGTTCAGCGGCGGACAAAGAGTACCGATAAATATCATTCGCGGTCGCAGACGTTCGAGTGGGAAGAGTGCGCCGCACGTTCTCCTCCGGATTCGGCCAGGAGATCGGCTCACTCCTGGGACTACTAATCGGAGTCGTCGTGCTCTGATGTGCCATTTTAACCTTCCGCAATCGGGGGCGATCGTTTTCTTGGATGCCCGATCTCAGAAGGGGTTTATCTAAGCAATGGCAAATCTCAGTTCGGGTTAGGAGCAATTCGGTCGCAAATTGCTCCTAAATCCAATCCGAGAGCCGGGTTTCTACTAGTCCGCAGCTTTGGATGTGTCCTGATCGGCGTGGACCAGTGGTTCGTTGACCAGATGCTCATTCAAAAACCAGGACTGGAGCTCGTTCGTCCGCAGCACATCGCTGACCACCAGGTCATTTGTACCCTGATCGCCGAGCTTGTCAGCGCGCTCGCTGAGTTCGCGGCAGTGACGAATGATGACGAGATGTGCATCCAGCAACCTGGAAATCTGCACCGGTACTTCTTCCCTGCCCTTCGGTGGACGCTCGATGCGAGTAGTTTCGGCAACGTCGTGCGCCATGGCAATGGCCAATCCACCCATAAGCTGGATACGCTCGGCGATGGCATCGACGATTTCGACCTGCTCCGCGAAGTGCTTATCGAATAAAAGATGGAGTTGGTAAAAAGTTGGTCCGGCAACTTGCCAATGCGACTTCTTGTAGAGATCGCGGAGGGTCATAGAATCAGCAAGCAGCTGATTAAGCTGCTCGGTCATTTCCAGGCGCACCGGTTCTTCCAACTCAAGATTAAATGCGTGAGTGACTGTTCCGAACTGCTGAAGTTCACGGCCGCGCTGGTGAACTCGAGGTTCTGCACTCGGACGATTTCCCGACGGGATATTCTTTGCCATATTTATATGTCTCCTTTTACTGGCGTTAGATGTTGGATTCGCCACTTTGGCACAACTAAGTTTTCGGGAGCTCAATGAGAGAACGCTGAACGGCCGCGCAGCAAAATTTCCCAGAATCTTCTATCATGAAAGGTTCTCATTCACAACGTGGAGAAGTCAGAGTTGGCACAGACTCCGGTATTGGCAGAACCGCAGCAACCCCCGACCGCGTCGCGGAATAACAATAACAACAACAATGATGGCTTAGAGGTACTTGAAACCCGCGAGTGGCTGGATTCCCTGGATTATGTTTTGGCGACAGGCGGGCCTGAGCGCGCGGGCCGTCTTCTGCAGCAGCTACAACTTCATGCCCGCAGGGCCGCGGGCGTCAATCTTCCCTTCACCGCTACCACTCCTTATCAAAATACGATTACGGTCCGCCAGCAGGCGCCGTTTCCCGGAAGCCAGGAGATGGAGCGCCGTATCAAAAGCCTGGTCCGGTGGAACGCGATGGCAATGGTCGTCCGCGCCAACAAGATGGAAAGCGGCATCGGAGGACACATCTCCACCTTTGCCTCGGCGGCCACTTTGTACGAGGTTGCATTCAATCACTTCCTCCACGCCCGCACCGAGAATGGCGACCGCGACATTGTTTATTTTCAGGGCCACGCGGCCCCGGGAATGTATTCGCGAGCGTTTCTGGAAGGACGCCTGCCAAAAGAAAAACTGGAAAACTTCCGGCGCGAGCTGAAACCGGGAGGCGGACTTTCTTCTTATCCGCACCCCTGGCTCATGCCTGATTTCTGGGAGTTCCCCACCGTCAGCATGGGATTGGGGCCGATCCAGTCGATTTATCACGCGCGTTTCATTAAGTATCTGGAAAATCGCGGGCTGAAAACTTCGACCGGCGGGAAGGTTTGGGCATTCCTCGGCGACGGCGAAATGGACGAGCCGGAATCTTTGGGCTCGATCACCCTGGCCTCACGCGAGAAGCTCGACAATTTGATCTGGGTCATCAACTGCAACTTGCAGCGTCTGGACGGCCCGGTCCGCGGCAACGGAAAAATCATTCAGGAACTCGAGGCCATTTTCCGCGGCGCCGGTTGGAACGTGATCAAAGTCATTTGGGGCAGCGATTGGGATAGCCTTATCCAGAACGATCGAGACGGGCTGCTGGTGCGGCGTTTGGGAGAAATTACTGACGGCCAGTATCAGAAATTTTTTGTGGAAAGCGGAGCTTACTTCCGCCAGAATTTGTTTGGAACCGATCCGCGATTGCTACGCATGGTCGATCACCTCTCCGATGAGCAGATGGCGCGCATGCGCCTTGGCGGTCACGATCCGATCAAAGTGCATGCCGCCTACAAATCGGCGGTGGAGCACAAGGGCGCGCCGACGGTCATACTGGCCAAAACCATTAAAGGTTACGGCCTGGGCGAAGCCGGTGAAGGCAAAAACATCACTCACCAGCAGAAAAAACTGAACGAAGACGAGTTGCGCATGTTCCGCTCGCGATTTGGAATTCCGGTACCGGACGAAGATTTACAAAACGCGCCGTTTTATCGCCCACCCGACGACAGCGCTGAAATTCGTTACATGCAGGAGCGGCGCAAACAGCTTGGCGGTTACATGCCGGCGCGCAAAGTGCGTTCCCAGCCAATTAAGCCAGTTAATGAATCTCATTTCGAGGAATTTTATAAGGGCACCGAAGGCCGCGAAGTCTCTACCACCATGGTCTTCGTACGGCTGTTGGCGAAATTGTTGCGCGATCCGGAGATCGGAAAGCTCATCGTCCCGATCATTCCCGACGAAGCCCGCACCTTCGGTATGGAAGCTTTGTTTCGCCAGGTGGGAATTTATTCCAGCGTCGGCCAGCTGTATGAGCCTGTCGACATGGACACACTGCTGTATTACAAAGAGGCAAAAGACGGGCAGATTCTCGAAGAAGGAATCACCGAAGCTGGATCGATCAGTTCGTTCATCGCGGCAGGGACGTCGTACTCAAATCACGGGATCAACACCATCCCATTCTTTATTTACTACTCGATGTTCGGCTTCCAGCGCATTGGAGATTTGATCTGGGCCGCGGCAGACATGCGGGTGCGAGGTTTCCTGCTGGGTGGAACCGCGGGACGCACGACCCTTGCCGGCGAGGGCTTACAGCATCAGGACGGACACAGTCATGTGCTGGCGCTCAGCGTGCCCAATCTGCTCGCCTATGACCCGGCGTTCGCGTTTGAAATTGGCGTGATTATTCAGGATGGAATCCGGCGCATGTACGTAAACCAGGAATCCATCTTCTATTACCTGACCGTCGGGAACGAGCCATTGCCGATGCCGGCGATGCCAGAGGGAACGGGAGTGCGCGAAGGGATCCTCAAAGGACTGTATCTCTTCAAGCCTTCGCAAAAGAAAGACGCACAATTGAAGGCGCAACTATTCGGCAGCGGCGCGATCATGTTTGAAGTCCTCAAGGCGCAAGAGTTGCTGGAAAAATACGGCGTGGCAGCGGATGTGTGGAGCGTTACCAGTTACAAGGAACTCTATCGCAATGCAAACGATTGCGAGCGCTGGAACATGCTGCACCCGGCAGAAACCCCGAAGGTACCATTCGTCACGCAGCAGTTGAAAAACACGCAGGGCGTGCTAGTGGCGGCTTCTGACTACATGAAGATTCTGCCAGAATCCATTTCGCAATGGATGCCACGGCCGCTGCTTTCTCTCGGCACTGACGGCTTCGGACGCAGCGAGGGCCGCGCTTCCCTGCGCGATTTCTTCGAAGTTGACGCAAAACACATTGTGCTGGCGACGTTGCATGCTTTGGCGCGGGAGAAAAAGATTGACTCGAAAACCGTCAGCCAGGCCATCAAAGACCTCGGAGTCAATCCAGAGAAAGCGAACCCGGCAATCAGTTAGGTTATCTTTCCTTAAAGTTGTGCCTCTGGTTAGCTGTAAACCTTTAACCACAGAGGACACGGAGTATACAGAGGAAAAGCCACGGAGATTATTGAGTGACTGAATTCAAACTTCCAGAACTTGGGGAAAATGTTCATCAGGGCGACCTGGTGCGGCTGATGATTGCGCCCGGCGCGACCATTGCTGAAGGCCAGGCGGTCATGGAACTCGAGACCGATAAAGCGGTCGTCGAAGTGCCTTCGTCTGTGAGCGGCACCATCAAGGACGTTCTGGTAAAACAGGGCGAAAAAATCAAAGTAGGCCAAGTAATCTTCACGGTGGAAAACGGCGCCGGCGGAAAGCGCGCAGAGGCAAAAGTAGCGAGCGCTCCCTCGGCCGCGCCAAATTCCGGAGCGAAGCCCGCCGCTGGAACATCGGAAAAGCAATCTCCCCCAGCAAAACCCGCGGCACCAGCAGCGCCGGTAGCAACGGCTCCAGCGCCGGTTGTTCCCTCTGAAACCAACGAAGTCGCTGAATTCAAGCTGCCGGAGCTGGGCGAAAATATTCATCAAGGCGATCTGGTTCGCCTGATGATTTCTCCCGGTGCACAGGTTTCCGAGGGCCAGCCGGTCATGGAACTCGAGACCGATAAAGCTGTGGTCGAGGTTCCCTCGTCATTGACTGGAATCGTGAAAGATGTTCACGTGTCGCAGGGTGAAAAGGTCAAAGTCGGGCAAGTGATATTTACGCTCGAGCCGGGCGCAACTTCACACTCGACCTCGCAGAAGCCATCGCGTGCAGAAGAAGTCCACGACCATGCGCGCGCGGCATTTCAAGCGGTGATTCAGTCAGAGGGCAAAACCGAAGAGCAAGCTCTGCCTCCGGATCAACCGCAAGCCGCGCCGCTAGCGACTTTTAGCATGCCGTTGCATCTGGACCGGGCAGCAGGCATGGAGCATCGCGGGCCAGTTCCGGCGGCACCACATGTACGGCGCTTAGCGCGTGAACTCGGAATCGATATTCACAATGTGCCCGGGAACGGCCCCGGTGGTCGCATCAGTGAAAACGATGTAAAGCTTTACGCGAAGGGCGTGATTGCCGCGGCGGCGTCCGGAGCAGGCCCTTCGGCAACCCACTTGAAGCAGCCTGCGCTGCCTGATTTCGGCAAGTGGGGCAAGATCGAGCGTGTTTCCATGCGCGGCGTGCGGCGCAAGACTGCCGAGCACATGTGGGAGGCATGGAGCGCGATCCCGCATGTGACGCAGCAGGACAAGGCTGACATCACCGAACTCGAGCAGTTGCGGACCAAGTTCGGTCCCAAGGCGGCTGAAGCCGGCGGCAAGATGACAGTGACAGCCATCGCGTTGAAGGTCTGTGCGTCGGCGCTAAAGATTTTCCCGCAGTTCAATGCCAGTATCGACATGGAGAAGGAAGAGATCGTCTACAAGCAGTTCATCAACATCGGGGTCGCGGTTGATACCGAACGCGGACTGCTGGTGCCGGTACTCCGCGACGTGGACAAGAAAAACATTGTCGAGCTGGCGGCAGAGCTGACCGGACTTTCCAAAAAAGCGCGCGACAAAAAACTCAGCCCAACGGATATGGAAGGGGGGACGTTTACCATCACTAACCTTGGCGGAATCGGCGGAACTGGGTTCTCGCCAATCGTGAATTACCCTGAGGTCTCAATCCTGGGGCTTTCACGTTCAAGCATGGAACCGGTTTGGATGGACAATAAGTTTGAGCCGCGCATGGTACTGCCGCTGTCGCTTTCCTACGATCATCGGTTAATCGACGGAGCGGATGCGGCGCGGTTTCTGCGCTGGATTGCCGAAGCCTTCGAACAGCCGTTCCTGTTGTCAGTGCAGGGGTAAAGAAAAATCATCAACCACAAAGGACACTAAAGTTCACGAAGGAAAACCAATCATCACGGAAGGTTTCCTTCGTGTAACTTCGTGTCCTTCGTGGTTAAAGGTTCTGATCAAACCATATGACGGAAACTTCACAGCAAAATATCGCGGTCATCGGCGGTGGCCCCGGCGGCTATGCGGCTGCATTTCTCGCAGCCGACCTCGGCATGAAGGTCACGCTGATCGATCGGGAGCAGAACCCGGGCGGCGTGTGTCTCTATCGCGGATGCATTCCTTCGAAAG
>Ga0207695_10011464_pt1 | contig 10733 bp, 7 predicted proteins | sample KBSC54metaG_FD_184354 | JGI IMG/M metagenome (GOLD analysis project Ga0207695, IMG submission 184354) | Corn rhizosphere microbial communities from Kellogg Biological Station, Michigan, USA - KBS C5-4 metaG (SPAdes) (version 2) | ecosystem: Host-associated > Plants > Roots > Rhizosphere > Soil... | reverse complement strand
ATCCTGATCTTTTGTGTTTGTGCCCGAGCTATGATCGGCATCGCCAGGCCTACGAATCGATTTCTTGAGTGTCATGAAGTTGCTTCCCTCCGGTTTAGAAGATGGCTTAAACCATTTGGGCGCTGCCCTGAGGCTCGACATAAAAATCTCTGAATGTTCGCGAGGGACAACTTTGGGTGGGCCAGATCATGAAGCGCCACGGCGAGGCGAGGGCGGTTCCTTTTACAAAGCTTTACTTTGTCATTCCGAGATGCATGCATCAAAATTTTTATGCGCTCACAAATGACGGGTTTGTTTCTCTTGCTCGCCGCGGCGTTCTCGTTCGGCCAGCAGGGCCCCGATTTACGATCCAAATTCGAGACACAGCAAACCCCACCCATCGCGGTCAATGTGAAAGTCGTGAATGTGCTGGCCACGGTGCGCGACAAGCACGGAAAAATCGTATCCAATCTCACGCAAGGCGACTTCACGCTGGAAGAAGACGGCAAGCCTGTCACCATTCGCTATTTCGCCAAAGAGACCAATCTGCAGCTCGCGCTCGGCCTGCTCGTCGACACCAGTATGAGCCAGCGCCGTGTGCTCGACCAGGAGCGCGCCGCCAGCAAAACTTTTCTTGATCAGGTACTGCACGAAAAAGACACTGCATTCCTCATCCATTTCGACAAAGAGGTCGAGTTGCTGCAAGACCTCACCGCATCGCGGCCCAAGCTCGAATCGGCTCTGGAATCGCTGAAAACGCCGGAACCCACTCAGGGAGACAATCCTCCTGATACTGGCGGAGGCTCGGGTGGTGGAGGCTGGCCCGGCGGCAGAAATGGCGGTGGAGGCGGCGGCAGGCATGGAGGACATCACGCAGGGACTTTGCTCTACGACGCTGTTTATCTTGCTTCAAACGAACTGATGCAAAAACAGAAAGGTCGCAAAGCGTTAATTGTTCTTTCGGACGGCGTAGACCGGGGCAGCAAAGAAAGCCTGGAGACGGCGATTGAATCCGCCCAGCGTGCCGATACGATTGTGTATTCGGTTCTGTTCAAAGATGACCAAGAATATGGCAATCGCGGAGGTTTTGGTTTTCCCGGGGGCATGGGTGGTGGCCGCCGCGGCGGAGGCGGGCGGCGGGAACCAGAAGAACCTCGCCCCGACGGCAAGAAAATCCTGGCGCGGATTTCGCAGGAGACCGGTGGGCGAATGTTCGAGGTTTCAAAAAAGCAGCCGATTGATCAGATTTACAGCACCATTCAAGAAGAGCTTCGCAACCAGTACAGTTTGGGTTTCACCCCGGACAAGACCGAGTCAGATGGATATCACAGGCTGTTGCTGAAGGCTAAGGCGAAAGATGCCACCGTTCAAGCGCGTGACGGCTATTATGCCGGGCAATAAGCCACCCGGTTTTGCCCGGTTTTGTCTGCCCAAACCCTGTTTTTGAGCCAATTCTGGACAAAGACATAGCGAAACTCTTTTCCACATCTTGGGTTTAGAGTATTGGCAGCTCGAATGGCCTACTCCGCCCCTGTAAAAGCGGGGGCGCGCTTCGGAAGCCAGGTTGCTTTCCGGGGGAGGTTTTATGGGAACTCTTTACCGCATCCTTTGCGTTCTTACTCTTTCCGCACTGATGTCTGCGCCGGTGCTCAAGGCACAAGTGCAGGAAGACCAATCGTACGACGCGCAGGCCGATAATCAGACCGCGCCATCTGATCAGCAGTACGATCAAAATCAAAATTACGATCAAAATGAACCGGCACCGCGCGCGGAAGACCAGCCGTTGGAAACTCCGCAGTACGACGGCCAGAACAATTCCGATCCGGCGACTCCTGATCCTCCGGCCCGTGTCGCAAGCTTGCGATATATGGACGGATCGGTATCTATACAACCTCAGGGCACAGGTGATTGGGTTGCGGGCGAGATCAATCGACCCCTGACTAATGCAGACAATATCTGGGCTGACAAGAACTCGCGCGCTGAACTCAGTGTGGGAAGCGGCATTATCCGCATAGGCTCCGAGACCAGTCTTACAACCACCAATATCTCTGAGGAGCTTGTGCAGCTCCAGCTTCACCAGGGAGCTCTGAACCTGCACGTACGGCGTTTATTCGATAACGAAAAATATGAAGTCGATACGCCCAATCAGGCTTTCACAGTTGTGAAGCCGGGCGATTATCGGTTCGATGTCGATTCCGATGGCGATAAGACTGTGATTACAGTTTGGAGCGGCGAAGGCGAATCCACTGGAGACGGACCGGCAGTCCGCATTCGTGCCAATGAACAAGTTCGCTTTACCAACGGCACATCGATGACGGTCGACGTTCATCAAGCTCCGGCTCCCGATTCATTCGACGAATGGGCACGCAACCGGGACGAGCGGCGCGATCATTCCGAATCGTCGCGATACGTCTCGCCTGATGTCGTGGGCTCTGACGATCTCGATGAGTATGGAACCTGGCGCAGCACTCCAGAATACGGAGAGGTGTGGTCCCCGCGCGTTGACGTTGGTTGGGCCCCGTATACCTACGGTCACTGGATTTGGGAAGACCCATGGGGATGGACTTGGGTTGACTACGAGCCCTGGGGATTCGCTCCCTTCCACTATGGTCGCTGGGTTTATGCCGGCGGATTCTGGGGATGGGCGCCAGGCCCGATTTACGCTCGCCCTTACTATGCACCCGCGTTAGTCGCGTGGTTCGGCGGCGGTTTCGGAGTAGGATTCGGTTTCGGCGGAGGCTTGGGATGGTGCCCGCTTGGTTTCGGTGAACCATTCATCCCCTGGTATGGGGTAAGCCGCGGCTATTTCAACCAGGTGAATATCACCAACACCCACATCACCAATGTTACGAACATTACGAATATCTACAACAACAACTTTTCGCACGGCCGCGTGAACGTGCATAACGGTTATCAGATGCGCTACGCGAACGTGCACGCTCCCGGCGGATTCACTGCAGTATCGCGTAACACGCTGACGAACTCTCTTTCAGTTCAGAGAAATCGGATCCGGGTTTCGCCGAACCAGCTGACTCGGGTCAGGGCAGTTCATTCTCCTGGAGTCGCCCCTACGCGCGCCAGCATAATGGGTTCGCGCGAAGGCCGTGCTGCAGTTCCACCACAACACGCGTTTGCTCGACCGGTAATAAGCCGTACGGCGGTATCTGCAGGCGCTCGAGGCTCACTCAACGCTGGAGCGCGGACGGGAAACAACGTGGGCAATCGCGGTTCGTTCAATTCTAATGTCCGAGGTTCGAATACCGGCAACGGAGCAAGACCGGGTCAGGCAGCACAGCGTCCAACGTTTGGCGCTATACAGCAGCGTCCGACGATTGGTGCCGCCAGTCGCGGACCACGATTTAACGACTCAGTCGGCGGTACTAATCGCGGACCGGCATTCAATAACGCGCGAGGACCGCAAAACGGCTCAATGGGGTCACGGTCGGTTCCACGCCCCCCAACCGCGAGCGGAAGTTTCAGTGGTCGGGCGACGAATCAAGGTCCGAGGAATTCGCGCCCCATGGGTTCGCCCTCATCGATGAGTTCGCGACCTTCGCAATCGTCAGCTCCGCAGGTGAGCTCGCGTAACAATGTGCCGCGTGCGCCTAATGCGATGGGCGTAAGTCATCCTTCCTACTCACAGCGCGGCGGCAGTCCGAACTTCTCGAGGCCTTCAGCTCCGCAGAACTCCCCTGCTCCCCGCTCAAACGAACGAATGGGACCACGCGGTGCAATAAGTGTCCCGCGTCCCTCGGGTGCAGTGGACCCTCGCGGATACTCCTCGGCTTCAGATCGGGGGAGTTATTCCGGCCCACGCCCGTCGCCTTCATATCAGGCGAACAACAGAGCTAGCTACGACGGTGGCTCTTACAGCAGGCCGTCTCCCAGCTACGGTGGCCGCGCGTACAGCCGCCCAACTCCTTCGTATGGGGGAGGCTCTTACGGACGTCCGGCACCGTCATACGGTGCTGGATCTTATAGTCGGTCTGCGTCTCCGCGTTCATACGGGGGAGGCCGCTCAATGCCGTCATATGGCGGAGGCAGAGCTCCGTCCTACGGGGGAGGTGGAGGGAGAGCGCCATCATACGGGGGCGGCGGTGGTCACTCCGGCGGATTCGGTGGAGGCGGCGGCCATGCCTCGGCTGGCGGAGGTGGCGGGGGCCACAGCAGCGGAGGTCACAGTGGCGGAGGCCGTCACTAAATCAAAGTACGAAAAGTAACGCCGCCTTCGGGCGGCGTTCTTCTTTTCTGGGCGAAAGGGGTGATTTGCTCCGAACTCGATGTGGCGGATCGATTCGCAGAGGCGTTGCAATCTCCAAAAGTAGCTGTCATCCCGAACTGACGCGCTCGCGCGTCTGAGAGGGACCTTACGATGCGTGTGCGGCTGCAACGGCGGAATAAGGATCAAGCTGACAGCATGCACCAAACGCTGGCCTGAAAACTGAAAATCCGCTGCATGCCCAGGTAATATCCCTCTCTCGCCCGCTTCAGTGGGCGGGTTCGGGATGACAAGTGCAAATTAAGAGTTCCGCGATCAGCTCTGTCCGGCAGCCGAGGGCGGCTGTCCCAACGCAGACTCTGCAACTATTCAATGATCCTCATCGCCGGCTGGCGCCAAGTCAGGCGTATCCAACGTCTGCGCCGTAGGCTTCTGCGGTAAGTCGGGCGGCGGCTGAAATTCGCCCGGATCTTTTCCTGCCAGCGCTGCGCTCATGAACTGCATCCAGATTGGAAGCGCAGCGTGAGCCCCGGTTTCCTTAGCTCCCAAAGATCTTTTTTCGTCGTAGCCCATCCACACGCCCGTCGTTATGCCGGGCGAAAAACCCACGAACCACGCATCGGTGAAATCGTTGGTTGTCCCCGTCTTGCCACCAAGCGGAACCTTCAATTTCGTGGCTGCAACTGCGGTGCCGTGTTGTACGACCTCTTCGAGCATCGAGGTCATGATGCGTGCCGTGCGAGAGCTGATCACGTCCTTCACGTCGGGATAATCTTCTTCGAGCACGCGCCCATCGTAGTCCATAACTTTGGTGACAAAGCGCGGCACCAGTCGCACTCCGTCGTCAGGAAAGACGCTGTACGCGGAAGTCTGCTCGATGAGCGTCATCTCGGCCGCGCCCAGCGCCACCGGTAAGTACGGGGGCAGCGGCGATGTGATTCCAAACTTGCGCGCGTAATCCTCCACGGTCTTAATGCCGATCTTGTCCGCTAGTCTGAGCGCCGGAATATTGCGCGACTGCGCCAATGCGCGAAGGAGGGTGATCGTGCCCTCGTACTTATCGTCGTAGTTATGCGGAAAGTACTGGCCCGACGCAGTTTGAAAAATCACGGGCGAATCCACGACGGTGTCGTCCGGCGTCGCTCCTTGATCAATTGCGGCAGTGTACACATAGGGTTTAAACGACGAGCCCACCTGGCGCAAGGCCTGCGTTGCGCGATTGAACTTGGACAAGTTAAAGTCGCGCCCACCGACCATCGCGCGAACTTCGCCACTGGCGTTGTCAATTGCCAGCAGCGCGCCCTGGACCCCGGAATCCTGCTCCAAACTGACTCGTGCCTTGCCACCCGGCGAGACTGACAGCGCTTTCACGTAGACGACATCTCCGCGGGACAGCAGGCGTGCCATCGGTTTCTTCGTCCACGCCACATCAGCACGAGCGAGCGTCGCTATGTAACCGCCAATTTTTATTCCCGCCGTATTAGCTGATACCGCAGTCACCAAGCCGTGCGCATAACTACCCGGCGAGAGTTGTTCAATCCAATCAGGGTGCTGATAGCCGGTGAGAGTCTGGCCTTCAAACAAAATATTTTCCAAATGTCCGCGCCAACCATGGCGGCGCTCATAAGCTGCCAAGCCATCGAGCACTGACTGATTGGCCGCCGTTTGCCAAGCCATATCCAGCGTGGTGTACACACGCAGTCCACCAGCGTGAACTTCATCTGCGCCGTACTTGTTTTCCAGATACTGCCGCACTTCCTCCACAAAATACGGGGCCAGCGAGTTCGGGTCATGGGCCACGTTCAAGCCGAGCGGCGCATTGCGGGCCCCATCAGCTTGCGTAACTGTGAGCTTTCCATCTTCTAGCATCGCGTTGATCACCAGGTTTCGCCGGTGTAGCGCATGGTCTGCATGATTGATCGGGGAGTAGTAAAGCGGCGACTTCGGGAGGCCCGCGATCAGCGCCGCCTCGGGAAGCGTGAGTTGCCGCGCCGGCTTGCTGAAGTAATATTCCGAAGCCGCCTCGAATCCATAAACTCCATGGCCGAGATAAATCTGATTGGCGTAGAGGGTGAGAATCTGCTGTTTGGTGAAGCGCCGCTCGATCTGGATGGCCAACAGCGCCTCCTGGATCTTGCGGTGGAATGACCGATCGGGAGAGAGAAAAAGATTTCGCGCCAGCTGCATGGTAAGGGTAGAAGCACCCTGCACTTTTCCGCCGGATTCAATGTCTCGAAAAGCCGCGCCCGCGATTCGCCAAACATTGATTCCCCAATGTCGATAAAACTCCTTGTCCTCGATGGAGACCAGCGCTTCGATCAGCGCCGGTGGAAAGTCGCTATATGAAGACACCACGCGCCGTTGCAGCGCAAACGAGCCGATGGTATTTCCGTTAATGTCATAGAGTTCGCTGCTCGAAATCGGACGGTAATGCTCAAGTGCTTCAACTTGGGGAAGATCAGTGGAATAAACCAACAGAAGCCCGCCGACAGCACCAACTGCCGCGGCGAGCAGCACCAGCGCGCTAAAGATCAGACGCCTAACCAGCCGCTTGCGGCCAGTCTCCCCCAACTGCGGCTCTTCCAATACTGCCTTCCTTCGTGAAAATGTTGTACGTAGGATAACAGGACGAAGCGGAAAGAATTAAAATCCGTTTTGCCAACTCTCAAACATTCCCAAACGCAAACGTCCTATTAGTTCCACCCGCGAACCATGTCTTGCCGAACGGCGCACGAGTAGCGATCCCCGGACGCTGGTTCGCAAAAGGCGATTACACTCAGAACCCCCGTGTCACCTAAAGTCTACGGTGATTCCGGCTTGGGCATCGACTACAGCGCATCCCGAGCGCTTGTTAAATTTGAGTTCACGTACCGACTCCAGAGCGTACTTGTCGATGTCAGCAACTCCAGAACTGCGTTTCACGAGCACCTGAGCGACTTGGCCCGATTCCATAACTTGATACGCAATGATGGGAATGTTTTTGTACCTCTCGCCTTTTCGGAAATGGATTTCGGGAAGTTCGCGGGGCGATGCTCTATTGATAATTTTCGGGGTGCATCTGTGAAGATCGCTTTCGGCCTGAGATCTGGGGCCAACCTGTGCAGCACAAAAGTAGGTTGAGGCGAAAAGGATTGTAGCGGAGATCGCAAAGATCCTCATGCGCCATTAGACACCGAGAAGTACGGATCGACCCTATTTACCTGCGCAAGTGTCGAAATCGGGCGATTTACACTCAGTATCCGGGAGGCACCTCCATCGCAGGAACATGTCCGTCGCTAAAGAGCAGAAACAAGCCTTTAATTTCTAGCTCAAACCGAATTCAGAAGCTTTTCTGGGCCTTCTCGATCAGCGGCTCCAGCGATTGTGCCGAGACCCCGAGGGTTCCACCGGCAAATCCATCGATATAGGCGGCGTTCACTCCAATCACTTCCCCGCGAGAGTTGAACACCGGGCCACCGCTGGCTCCATGCGCCGTCGGTGCGTCGTAGATCAGCTTATCGCCGACCACGTCGCCAAGATGTCCGCACGTTGCCGAGGGACGAATCAGTGAGAGCGCCGCCAGTTCGCTGGCTGCTCCCTGGTCGTCACGCCGGTATGCGAGTCGCGCATACACCGGTGTAGGGGCCTTCGCCATCATACCCAGAACTCCCATCGGATATCCGACTACCGCAACCAGTTCGCCCGCGTTCGGCTTGTCCAAGGCAAGAGGCAGCGGGCGCAGGTTCAGCGCCGACCCGTCTTCCATACGCATAATCGCCAGGTCGCCATCTAAGGACACCGCGGCGGGAGTCAGATTGATAGGCGCCGGGGATCCTGGAAAATACGCGACCATTTTTTCAAGTCTTGGCGTGGCGCCTTTTGCGACTAAGGCGTCCGTGTCCGGATCGCCGTACCAGGGTTCAGCGACATGGCGATTAGTCGCGATCAGCCCTTTCGCAACCACGAACCCGGTTCCTGAAATTCGCGTCCTCTGCACCGGTTTCCCGCTCTGAAATCCAACCTGGTAAATGCCGAAAATGTAGCAGATCGAATTACGGTAGCGGTTTAATACCAACGACGGCATCGCCTGCTCTTGCTTGAGCTCACTCACCTGCTCGGACAGCGTATGCACCTGGTGCTGCAATGCCTTTGAATCAGGTTCCAGTAAATAATGGGCCAAAACCAGCAGGGTTACGGCCAGAAAAAATATGAGCGCAGCCTGTACCAGCCGCTGCCAGGCGGTACACACCGGCTCTTCTTCGTGCGTCGTGCGGTCAAAAGTCATGAGTTCTCAGCCATCAGCCGTATAGCCGTGAGTGGGGTTGGCATTCTCCTACGAGGGGAAAAGAGAATTTCCGGCTTGATTTAACTTATGGTCTCGCCGATAGTGCAGACGGGCTACGGTACTGAAGATGGTGTACTGGCGGGCGGGAGCTGATTACATGAGGGTCATTACGTCTGGTTCGGCCTTAGACTTTTTCCAATTCCCGCAGCGTCAACTCGTTGTCGACATTCCCGGTATTCAACGTCGATGCTGGCTCGAACAACACAATCCAGGCCTCTTCGTCGGCTACCGGTTTATGTTCAACGCCGCGAGGCACCACGATGAATTCGCCTTCCTCCAGCCACACGGTCTTGTCGCGAAATTCAATGCGGAAGCGGCCCTTCACCACCAGGAACATTTCGTCTTCGTTCTCGTGGTGATGCCAGACGAATTCGCCCTTGAGCTTGTCCAGCTTTACCAACTGGCCATTCAGTTCACCGGCAATGTAGGGCTTCCAGTATTCGGTTATGCGGGAAAATTTTTCGGCAAGGTTGATCTTGTCAAGCATGCTTTCCTCACGCGACATCGATCAGTCGCATCATGGTTTCGTTGTAACGCTGGCCGGCGAAGGCACCTTTGGGCAGAACTTTTTCAATCTGCGTGAGATCATCCGAGGTCAGCTTAACATCGAGCGCGCCGACATTCTCTTCCAGATATTTCACGCGCTTTGTACCTGGGATGGGGACGATGTCATCGCCTTGCGCCAGTACCCACGCCAGCGCCAGTTGCGAGGGGGTGCATTTTTTCTGATGCGCAAGGTTTTCCACTTTCTTTACCAAGTCGAGATTTTTCTGGAAGTTCTCGCCTTGAAATCGCGGGGAATTGCGCCGATAGTCATCGGGCGCAAAATCTTCAAAGCGCTTGATCTGCCCGGTGAGGAATCCGCGACCTAGAGGGCTATAGGCGACCAAGCCAATGCCCAGTTCGCGGCATGTGGCCAATACCCGCTCTTCGGGATCGCGCGTCCATAGCGAATACTCAGATTGCAGCGCCGTAATGGGATGGACTTTTGCCGCCCGCTTGAGAGTCTCCGGCCCGGCTTCCGATAATCCAATGTGCCGGATTTTTCCTTCCTTTACCAGCTCCGCCATCGCGCCGACGGTATCTTCAATCGGAGTATCGCGATCCACGCGGTGCTGGTAATAAAGGTCGATGTGGTCGATACCGAGCCGCTTTAGACTTGCCTCGCACGATTTGCGTATGTAATCGGGTTTGCCGCTGACGCCTCGCGCCTGGGGATTGTTGGGATCGCGAACGATGCCGAACTTCGTGGCGATGATGAGCTTGTCGCGTTTGCCGCGAATGGCTTTGCCAACCAACTCTTCGTTCTTGTAAGGACCGTAAACGTCAGCCGTATCAAGAAAATTGATTCCCAATTCGATGGCACGATGGATGGTGGCCATCGATTCATTGTCATCGCCTGCGCCGTAGAACTCCGACATGCCCATGCAACCAAGGCCAAGGGCAGAAACCTTGAGGCCGTCATGACGGCCAAGCTGACGGTATTTCATCGCACGCTCCTGTTACAGGTATTTCCTGACTTAGATGGCTGGTCCGGAATTGCGGATTTTAAACTTTCTATCGCACGCAAGTACCTGAGATGTCTCTGTTCCCAGACCGACTGTCAAGTAGAATAAGGGCTTGCCTCCGATGCCCATCTTATCGGCCGGACGCGGTCTTCGGCTTTGGTTAAGGCTGGGCGGCTGCCTTCGCCTGGATCTACACCCACTCTTCGGGAAGGGCCCATGCGCCAACTGACGCGTCTTCTGCGTTACCTGGCGCCCTACTCATGGCAATTTATCCCGTCTGTCCTGCTTTTGGCAGGTGTGGGATTCCTCGACGCCTTTCGCGTATTGCTAGTGGGGCCGGTGCTTGATCGTGTGCTTAATCCATCTTCCGGCTCTGAGAACATTCAGCTGTTCACCATTCCCCATACTCATCACACAATTTATTTACAGCAGCTTGTGCCTTCGCGTTTTCACAATGCCTGGACAATCGTGGCGTTCGCCTTCGTAGCCTCCACGGTTTTGAAGGGAATCTTCGATTATGCGGGCACCTATCTGGTGAATTACGCCGGCTACGGACTGATCACCGATCTGCGAAACTCGCTCTACAACTCTGTGCTGCGACGTTCAGCGGCGTTTTTTCAGAAGCACACCACCGGAACCCTGGTTTCGACCATTGTCAATGACATCGAGCGCGTGCAATTTGCCATGTCGAGCATTTTGGCGG
>Ga0207695_10011459_pt1 | contig 10737 bp, 7 predicted proteins | sample KBSC54metaG_FD_184354 | JGI IMG/M metagenome (GOLD analysis project Ga0207695, IMG submission 184354) | Corn rhizosphere microbial communities from Kellogg Biological Station, Michigan, USA - KBS C5-4 metaG (SPAdes) (version 2) | ecosystem: Host-associated > Plants > Roots > Rhizosphere > Soil... | reverse complement strand
CGGAGCTGAAGCGCATGGAAGCAGTGTTCTCGGCGATCGCGAGAGATCTACTGATGCATCTGATAAGAGAAGAGCAGACGCTTTTCCCTTACATCACCCGCGTGGAAGAGGCCGTGCGACAGAAGACCGCTGTCTCTTGGCCGCCCTTCGGCACGGTGGAGAACCCGATCCGGATGATGGTCCTGGAGCACGATCAGACGGGCGAAGAACTCAAGGAGATTGGCAGACTGAGCAACGATTACACGCCGCCTTCCGATGCGGCGCAAGACTATGCTGCTCTGTATGGCGCGCTTAGAGCGTTTGACCGCGACATGCGCGAGCACATTCACGCGGAGGACGATCTTTTGTTTCCGCGTGCGGTCGCCATGGAGGAAGAGGCTTGCGCCAGACGGAAGCCGGCGGCGGGCTGACCTGCGAGCCGCCCAGAGCAGGTTTCGCGGCCCAATCGAATCGGTGTGCGACCCACAGGCATTTTCGCCCCACGTTCACCCGAACGAAATGCCGGAACTCTTCACCGGCCCCAGTCATCCCAAGTAGTAGCGACGGGAATTCTTGAAGGAGGACTATTAATGGAACCGCGAATTGACTATTTGAAATCCGGCCGTGGCGTACTAGAGGCTATGCTCGGCATTGAGAAATACATTCGTCAGTCAGGTCTCGAGGAATCGCTTCTCAATCTGATCAGGATGCGAGCCTCGCAAATCAACGGGTGTGCGTACTGTCTTGACATGCATTGGAAAGACGCACGCGCTCTGGGCGAAAGTGAGCAACGGCTATACGGCCTCGCCGCGTGGGAGGAATCGCCCTATTACACCGATCGCGAGCGCGCGGCTCTCGCCTGGACAGAAGCGCTGACCAATATCCGCGAAGGGCACGTACCGGATGAAGTGTATGAACGGGTACGACCTCACTTCACGGAAAAGGAACTGGCGGATTTGAGCCTGGCGATTACGTCGATCAATTCCTGGAACCGGCTTAACATTGCCATACGGACCGTGCCTGGAATGTATCAACCGGCCAAAACCCACGCGGAGCTAACTCACAGGTAACGTTTGGCCCAGCGCTCGTATCCAGATCGATACGGACTCCCCGGCCTGAGATCGTGAAGAATCGATTTCCCCCGTAGAATCATCTTACTGTCTGTGACGCATGGGTGCGTCTCCGGAGCGGAAATGGACATATTGACGCGGCGACTTGGTATTTTGGGGGCTACCTGCCTGATCGGCATAGGAGCGGTTGGCTCCGTTGCCTGCTCGAATAGCACCCAGGGGGCGAAGGCCCCAGAACCGCCCGCGGTCGAAGTAGTGCAGGTCGAGCAAAAAGATGTGCCTATTTACAGCGAATGGGTGGGAACGCTGGACGGATTCGTTAACGCCGACATCAAAGCCCAAGTTACGGGCTACTTGATGAAACAAGACTATACCGAGGGCTCTTTCGTGCAGAAGGGTCAACTGCTGTTCGAAATCGATCCCCGGCCCTTCCAGGCGGTGGTCGAGCAGGGAGAGGGTCAGCTCGCGCAAGCCACCGGGCAGTTGGCGCAAGCCAAGGCACAGCTCACGCAGGCCGAGGCGCAGCTCGCCGTGACGGAAGCGAATCAGGTCAGAACACAGCTTGACGTCGATCGTTACGCGCCACTGGCAAAGCAGCAGGCCATAACCCAGCAGGACATGGACAATGCCACGCAGAATAACGTCGCGGCGAAAGCTCAGGTGCAGGCAGCCAAGGCGCAAATAGAGACAGCGCGCGCTCAGATCCAGGGGGCCAATGCCGCGATTCAGGCAGTCACCGCGACGGTGGAAACGGCCAAGCTCAACTTAAGCTTCACCCGCCTCACATCGCCCATTGAGGGCCTTGCGGGCGTGGCCCAGCAGCAGGTAGGCGCGCTAGTGAGCCCCGCCAGCGGTCCGGTGACCACGGTTTCGACTGTGGACCCCATTAAAGTTAACTTCACAGCCAGCGAGCAGGAGTATCTGGACTTTCACCGCCGCTATTCAACGCCGGCCGCCCTGGATGCAGCCAGAAAAGGGTTGGTGCTCGAGCTGATCCTGGCGGATGGGAGCATCTATCCGCAAAAGGGAAGCTTCTACTTCGCGGATCGGGAAGTCAGTCAAGGCACGGGGACGATCCGCGTCGCCGGTCTTTTCCCCAATAAACAAAATCTGCTGCGGCCTGGTCAATACGGCCGGGTGCGTACATCGCTCAAAACCAAGGACGGCGCGCTGCTCATCCCGCAGCGGGCTGTGACCGAGATGCAGGGTACGTTCCAGGTTGCCGTAGTTGACGGTGAGAACAGGATCAGCATTCGGAACGTCAAGACGAGTGACCGGGTGGGAAACCTGTGGATCGTCGACGAAGGATTGAAGCCCGGTGAACGTGTGGTCGCCGAGGGTGTGCAGAAGGTGCGTCCGGGGATGACGGTGAGGCCTTTGCCATACACCTCGGGTGCGGTGGGGCCCACGGAAACGGCGGCGAAATAACCACCATGTCAAAGTTCTTTATCCGCCGTCCGATCGTCGCGATGGTGATCTCGATTCTGATGGTGATTATGGGTGCGGTCGCCATCGCGGGACTGCCTGTCGCATTATTCCCACAGATTGCTCCGCCGGAAATTCAGATTTCAGCTGTCTACACGGGCGCGGACGCGCTAACCGTCGAACAGTCCGTCGCCACTCCTATCGAGCAGCAGATGAGCGGCGTGGACAACATGAACTACATGTATTCGCTGAACGCCACGGCGAAGGGCGACATGCGGCTGATCGTGGATTTCGACGTCAAGACGGATCCGAACACCGATCTAATCCTGGCGCAAAGCCGCACGACGCTGGCGGCATCGCAGCTTCCGGCTGAAGTCAACAACTATGGGGTCACCGTTCAGAAGACCTTGACCGCACCGCTGATGCTGCTTAGTCTGAACTCTCCGAATAGCAGCTTAGACGCGCAGTTCCTGGCCAATTACGCCTACATCAACCTCAATGATCAGCTCACGCGAGTGCCGGGAATCGGCAGCGTGCAGGTTTTTGGCGCCGGTCAATATGCAATGCGGCTATGGGTCAAGCCCGATCAGCTCGCCAAGCTCGGTATCACCGTGCCCGAGATCGTCAGTGCGGTCCAGAGCCAGAACACGGTGAATCCGGCCGGTCTGGTAGGGAGCGAGCCGGTGCCTAAGGGACAGGAATTTACCTACTCGGTACGCGCACGCGGCCGGCGCACGTCGCCTGAAGAGTTCGGACAGATCGTAGTCCGCGAAACACCAGACGGCGGCATCGTGCGAGTGAAGGATGTCGCGCGCGTCGAGCTAGGATCGCAGGATTACTCCCTCTCCGGCCGCTTCGATGGAAAGGCCAGCGCCGTAATCGCCGTTTATCAGTTGCCGGGTTCGAACGCTGTCCAGGCCGCCGAGGGCGTGAAAAAGCTGATGGCTGAGGCGAAACAACGCTTTCCTGAGGGCATGGATTACGCGATCGCGCTGGATACCACACGTGCGGTTACCGAAGGAATCCGCGAAATCATCGAAACGCTGGCGATCGCGATCCTGCTGGTGATTGTGGTGGTCTACATCTTCTTGCAAGGGTGGCGCGCCACGCTGATTCCCTTGCTCGCCGTTCCGGTTTCCCTGATCGGCACATTCGTATTCTTCCCGGTTTTCGGTTTCTCCATCAATACACTTTCGCTGTTCGGACTGGTTCTGGCGATCGGCCTGGTTGTGGACGACGCCATCGTCGTCGTCGAGGCAGTGGAGCGCCATATTGAAAATGGCCTGACGCCCAAGGCCGCGGCCTATAGGGCGATGGAAGAAATTTCGGGTCCAGTGATCGGTATCGCGCTGGTTTTGTCCGCGGTGTTCGTGCCTACGGCGTTCATCCCGGGAATCACCGGTAGGCTGTACCAGCAATTCGCGGTGACGATCGCCATCTCCGTGATTCTTTCCGCCTTCAACGCTCTTACGCTGAGCCCCGCGCTGGCAGCGCTACTGCTGAAGCCCAAGACGGAAAGCCGCGGGTTGCTCAGGAAGTTCTTCGATTGGTTTAACCGCCAGTTTGGACATGCCACCGAAGGCTACGTGCGGTGGTCCGGCGCGCTCATCCGGAAAAGCGGTGTGGCGTTAGTGATGCTGGTAATTTTCGGAGTCGCGGCTGGACTCTTGAGCACCAAAGTGCCTTCCGGCTTCCTGCCGGATGAGGATCAAGGCTACATGTACGTTAATCTTCAGTTGCCAAGTGCCTCCTCGTTTCAACGCACCGACGACGTCGCGCGGAAGGTTGAGAGCATTCTGGCGCAGACGCCGGGCGTTCAGGGCACGACTACTGTTGTCGGCTTCAGTCTGCTCAGTCTGGTGCGGACGAGCTACAATGCGTTTTTCTTCATAACTTTGAAGGACTGGAAGGATCGCGAATCCAGAGAGCAGCAATTTCAGGTCATCAAGCAGCATCTCAACGCCGAACTGAGCAAGCTGCCGGAGGGCATTGCGTTCGATTTCTCGCCACCGGCGATTCCAGGAGTAGGTACCTCCGGCGGTTTTACATTCATTCTCCAGGACCGGGCAGGGAAAGATGTCCCGTTCCTGGCAGCTAACGTGAATACCTTCATCGCCGCCGCCAGCAAGCGTCCCGAGATTGCCGGCCTGAGCACGACCTTTTTGCCGAGCGTGCCGCAGGAGTTTGTCGACGTGGACGAGGACAAGGTGCTCAAACAAGGCGTGCCGATCAACGATGTCTACCGGACCATCCAGGCATTCATGGGCGGCCTGTTCGTGAATTACTTTAACCGGTTTGGCCGGCAGTGGCAGGTCTACATCGAGGCGGAGGGCGAGTATCGTACCAAGGCCGAAAACGTCGGGCAATTCTATGTAAGGAATAACAAAGGTGAAATGGTCCCGCTTTCCGCATTGACGAAATTCGAGTCTCGTCCTGGGCCGGAATTCACGATGCGCTACAACATGTATCGATCCGCGCAGCTTAACGGTAGTGCAGCGCCGGGTTACAGCTCCGCCCAAGCCATGAAGGCGCTGGAAGAAGTCTTCGATCAAACTATGCCGCGCGAGATGGGTTATGACTACGCGGCCATGTCATTCCAGGAGAAGCAGGCACAGCAAGGCATACCGCCCGCCGTCATCTTCGGATTCTCTTTACTATTCGTCTTCCTCGTTCTCGCCGCTCTTTACGAAAGTTGGTCGCTGCCGTTCAGCGTTCTCCTGAGTACACCGGTCGCGATCTTTGGAGCTTTCGCGGTTCTGTGGCTGCGCCGTATAGTGCTGGGGTGGTTTCTGCCGGCGTATCAGGTGCAGATCGAGAACGACGTGTATTCGCAAATCGGCCTGGTGATGCTGATCGGACTGGCCGCTAAGAACGCCATCTTGATTGTCGAATTCGCCAAGGATGAGTTCGAGAAGGGAAAGAATCTGGTTGACGCGGCGCTCGAAGGAGCCCGGCTCCGGCTGCGGCCCATTCTGATGACCTCCTTCGCGTTCATTCTCGGGTGCGTGCCGTTGTGGACGGCTTCCGGCGCGGGATCGGTGGCACGCCAGATCATGGGTACCACGGTGATCGGCGGGATGCTGGCCGCGAGCGTAATCGGTATCTTTTTCGTCCCCGCGATCTTCTATGTGGTGGAGCGGGTGTCGGGCGCCACCAATAAGGCTCCCACGATCACGCAGCCTGAGCCTGCCCCGGTACAGGGAGACTAAGCCATGCGCAAATCACTGGTCTTTCCGACGATTGCCGCCACCCTACTGGCCGGTTGTACGGTGGGACCAAACTATCAGCGGCCTGCAATACCGGCACCCGCCAACTTTCGCGCACCGGAGGGCACTCCGACCTTCGATCCCGAATCGGTAGGCGATCTCAAATGGTTCGAGGTCTTCAAGGACGAAAAACTTCAGGAGCTGGTTCGGACGGCTCTGGCGCAAAACTACGATTTGCGGGATGCAGCTGCGCGCGTCGAAGCGGCCACTGCGCAGCTAGGGGTTACGCGATCGAATCAGTATCCTAACGTGGGCGCTGGGGCTGATATCTCGACGATCCGACTTTCGCGGAACGGCCAGACTCCGCTTCCGGTGGCTTTTGTGCCGTCGCAGAATCGCACTTTCGGGGGAGCCACTCTAGACTTGTTGTCATTCGAAGTGGACATTTGGGGCCGTCTGCGTCGCGCCACCGAAGCAGCTCGCGCCAATCTCTTGAATGCGGAAGAGAACCGGAAGGCTGTAATGACTACCTTAGTCAGCGAAGTAGCCAGCGACTACTTCAGCCTGCGCGAGCTGGACTATCAGTTGGAGATATCCCAGCGCACGCTCGCTACCCGCAAGGATTCGCTCGGTCTCATCCAGACCCGACAGTCGGGAGGCGTGGCGACTTTGCTCGACCTGCGCCAAGCCGAGCAGCTAGTGTACACGGCATCCGAGACCATACCAACTCTGCAGCAGCAAATCGAGCAGACCGAGAATCAGATCAGTCTGCTGTTGGGAAAGAATCCAGGCGAGGTTCTGCGCGGGAAGAGTCTCACGGAGCAGGAAATGCCGCCGGATGTACCGGCCGGCTTGCCTTCGGCTTTGATCGAGCGCCGGCCTGACATTCGCGCGGCGGAACAGAACTTGATCGCGGCTAACGCGAACATTGGCGTCGCCAAAGCAGCTTACTTTCCGCAAATCAGTCTGAGCGGATTCCTGGGAGGACAGGGCACGCAACTGGCTAGCTTGTTCAGCGGCCCGAGCTCAGTCTGGAATTTTACGCCGCAGGTCACGCAGCCGATCTTCACGGCGGGACGCCTCAAGTCGGAGGTGAAGCTATCGCAGGCGCAACGCGATATTGCCTTGATTCAATACGAGAAGACCATTCAAACGGCCTTTACGGAGGTCTCCGATTCTCTCATCGCTCATCAGAGAGTCAGGGAAAGCCGCGTGCAGCAGGAGCTTTTAGTAGCCGCGCTGCAGGATCGAACCCGGCTCGCCTACGTCCGCTACACCGGTGGCGTGGACACGCTTCTGAATGCCCTGGATTCGGATCGCGATCTGTTCCAGGCCGAGCTGACGCTTTCGCAAATCAGACTGAACGAGCTGGACAGCGTGGTGCAACTCTACAAAGCGCTCGGTGGCGGCTGGCAATAAACCGGATAGCGACAAAGTGTCCGTGGATCTGGGCCGAATTGTCTCACAGCCTCATATCCACTGAGGCGTAATCACCTTACTTCTGTATCACCCAACTTGGCTAAGGAGCATGACTTAGGCAATCGCTAGTGATTGGCGAGCAACTTGCCCCAGGGAAGCCAGTCACTGTGTTTACAACTCAGTCGGTATCGCTGTATTCAATTGTTGTCTGGGCTACGCTGGCCTTTTTCGCAGGTTTGCTGCAAATCCGGCTACGTGGATTAGATACTCGTCTTTCTTTGCGCTTCATCGTGGTGCTGACCTCGATGACGGCGTTGAACTGGCCCCTGACGACGATTATCGCTTGCTTGAGTGCGCTATTCGAAAGCGCCATATGGACCAAGCCGCGCCCTCGCTGGACGACGACGTTATTGTACGGAGCAGTCTCAAGCGTGGCGACCAGCGTAGCCTATGCGGCGTATCACGGCCCGTACAACGCAGCGGGTGTCTCCGCGCCTCTGCTCATGGTTCTGGCGGCCATTGTCTACTTCGCGGTGAGCAGCGCTGCCTTGGCGATGTTCACCGTTCGCTCCTGGAGGCAATCCTTCTTCTGGACTTTTCCGCATTATGTCGCCGGCGGGAGCGCAGCCGCTTTGCTGACCATCGCCGACCGCCACAACGGCTGGCAGATTACTTTGCTAGTGGTCCCGATGCTGTACTGGATGGTCCACGCCTACAAGCTTTACCTGCTGCGGATCGAACAGGAGCGCCACGGTGGGGAGGAGTTCAGCGCGCTGCATTTCCGGGTGATCGAATCGCTCGCCGTGGCGATCGAAGGCCGCGACCCGGAGCGTCGTAAACATAGGAGGAGCGTGTGGAGCGATGCGCTCGAGATTGGCCGGCAGATGGGGATGGCGGAGTCCGATCTTTTGGCTCTCCGCACGGCGGCGCTGCTGCGCAATGTGGGTAAGCTGGCGGTGCCTGAGCACATTCTTTCCAAGCCCGGCCCGCTGACCAAAGCCGAATTCGAAAAGATGAAAATCCACCCCGTGGCCGGGGCCCAGATTGTGGAGCAGGCAGGGTTCTCGTATCCAGTGGCGCCGATCGTGCGGTCCAGCCACGAAAAGTGGGATGGCACTGGATATCCCGCCGGGCTTCGCGGCGAGCAGATTCCACTGGGCGCGCGCATTCTGGCCGCGGTGGATTGTCTGGACGCGCTGGTTTCGACCCGCGGGTATCGCGGCGCTTACTCACTCGAAGAGGCCATCCGATATATGCAAACGGAGGCCACAAAAAGCTTCGATCCTAAGGTGGTCGAGATCCTGGCGAATTACTATCGCGAACTGGAACGCCGGGGCGAGGACGCGGGATCTCCTGTTCCCTCGGACGCCGTGATTTCTCCCATGCTTTCTCCTATTGCGGCCGCGCGCCAGGAAGTCCAGCAACTGTTCGCGCTGGCGCAGGATCTGGGCAATTCTCTCAGTCTGGAAGAAACCTTCTCGGTCCTCTCGCAGCACGTGAAACAACTGTGCCCGCATGACACGCTGGCGGTGTATATCCGCCGTGAAGATCGCCTGGAGGTGGAGTTTGCCACTGGTCTGGATTGCGAGCAAATCGGATCGGACGTCGTTTCTTGGGGCGAAGGGATTTGCGGACGGGCGGCGGCCACCGCAACGGCGCTGTTGAACGAAGATCCGGTGGACTATCCGGATTGTCCCGCGAGATCGCTGCGGTCGGCCTTGGCCATACCGCTCGAAGGTTTCAGCGGCGTCGCGGGCGTACTGTGCCTGTATGCCCGCGCGAAGAGCGCTTTCACCGAAGACCATCTACGAATCCTTTCCGCGGCCGCCACTAAGGTGGCCGTGGCGGTCGAAAACGCCCTGAAGTATCGCCAGGTAGAACGCTCGGCGGTAACCGACATGCTGACGGAACTCCCCAACGCGCGTTCGCTTTTCCTGCATCTGGATTCTGAATTGGCTCGCGCCCAGCGTACGCATCAAACTATCGCGGTCCTGGTATGCGATCTGGATGGGTTCAAACAAATTAACGATCGGTACGGCCACCTTGAAGGCAATCGTGTGCTGCGGGCAGTGGCGCGAGCGCTGCGGTTGCAATGCCGGGAATATGACACGGTGGCGCGGCTGGGAGGCGACGAGTTTGTGTTGGTGCTGCCGGGGCAGGAACACGACTCGGTCAGCGCTAAGGTGGAACAACTGATCAATGCAGTGGCGGAAGCGGGCTACGAAACCGTACGCGCGGCGTGCCTGGGAATCAGCGTGGGGGTGGCATATTATCCGGCCGATGGAGAGGACGCCGAGGCGCTGCTGGCGGTCGCGGATCAGCGCATGTACCGCCAAAAGCAGCGGAGCGAAGCCGCAAGCGCCGGCGGCGATTCCGGCGTGCTGGTCTAAGGCATTGGCGGTTTCGTCCGCACGATGGCCGCGATGAGAGCGGACCAGCTAGCCTTTGTGGTGCATGGTTTAAAACCGTAGCTTAGACGCCAGTAGCGTACAATTGCTTCCCCGATTCCGGCACGATATTTATAACGACGTGTCCCTTTTTGTGTCCCGTCTCCGCATACCGGAATGCTTCGGCGATCGCCTCCAGTGAATAGCGTCTATCGATCACCGTCCTTAGCTCACCGGCTTCGATAAGACCCTTAAGAAAAGACAGGTTCCCGGGGGCGGGACGGGTCACTCCGCCTACGAGTTTTGCAGCGCCCGTGAGAGAAATCCACTGCTGGCGAACAATGTCACCAAGTATCGACGACAGTCCGCCGGAAATCGTGATCAGCACCAAGGAACCCCCTCGCTTGAGGGATTTCAGGCAGCGCGAGTAACCGGCCTTACCGACCGTCTCGACAATCATGTCATACACCCGGCCGGATTTCGAAAAATCCTCCTTGGTGTAGTCGATCACGTCGTCGGCGCCGAGCGACTTCACCAGATCAAGATTTGCCGTACTGCATACGCCCGTGACGCGCGCCCCGAAATGCTTGGCCAGTTGAACCGCAAAGACGCCGACGCTTCCGGACGCACCGTAGACCAGGACGTTTTGGCCGGCCTGGATCTTCGCCATCCGCAGGAAGCACAATGCAGTGAGCCCGCCAAACGTGAGCGCGGCGGCTTCCTCGATCGTCATATTGGCGGGCTTTTTCTCCAACTGGCTTTCGGGCACGCGTGCATAATCGGCATGGGTTCCGAGTTTGAACCCGGTCCCACCGAATACCTGGTCGCCCGGGCGGAACCGGGTCACGGCTGGGCCGACGGATTCAACTGTTCCAGCGAGCTCCATCCCCAGGATCTTGCCATTCCTCAGGCCGATCATCATTGTGAAGGCGCGTGGAAAGTTCTTGAGCCTGTAATCCGCTGCGCAGATCGTGCTCGCGTGGATGCGAACCAGGGCTTCGTTATCCTTGGGGACAGGCTTTTCGACGTCCTTGATTTGCACGCCGCCTCGATTATAGACAGCAGCTTTCATCGCTGTTTGACACTGCCTCCGTCAATTCTCGCTGGGCTGACGCTCGACGTGATCGATCACTAGGACTTCCTCCCGATCCTTCTGCGACTCGAGCTTCACGCCGAGCTGCTCCTGGACGGCTGTGTATATAGAGGGTCCATTCGGATCGGCAGCCGGGCCTGGAACGTTGACACCTGCCG
>Ga0207695_10011458_pt1 | contig 10737 bp, 7 predicted proteins | sample KBSC54metaG_FD_184354 | JGI IMG/M metagenome (GOLD analysis project Ga0207695, IMG submission 184354) | Corn rhizosphere microbial communities from Kellogg Biological Station, Michigan, USA - KBS C5-4 metaG (SPAdes) (version 2) | ecosystem: Host-associated > Plants > Roots > Rhizosphere > Soil... | reverse complement strand
CAGGGCGAATTTTATCTGACCGACGTGCCCGCGCTGGCCAAGCGCGACGGCGCCGTCTGTTCGGTGGCGACGGTGGCCGAGGATGACGCCTTGGGCGTCAACAGCCGCGCCGAGTTGGCGGAAGCCGAGCACCGCATGCAGAACCGCTTGCGCGCCAAAGCGCTAGCGTCAGGCGTGGGGATGATCGCGCCGCAGACGGTGTTTCTCTCCCACGACACGATGCTGGCCGCCGATGTCTCGATAGAGCCCTTTGTGGTGTTCGGCCCGAAGGTTCGGGTGGCCTCCGGCGCGCAGATCAAAAGCCATTGCCACCTGGAAGAAGCCGATGTCGCGGCAGACGCCGTCATCGGGCCTTTCGCGCGCCTGCGACCGGGTGCTGCGATCGGGGAAGGCGCCCATATCGGCAATTTTGTGGAAGTGAAGAACAGCAAGATCGGCGCCGGCACCAAAGCCAATCACCTGGCCTATCTGGGCGACGCCACAGTGGGCGCGAAGGCCAATATCGGCGCGGGCACCATCACCTGCAATTACAATGGCTACGACAAATCCAGGACCGAGATCGGCGATGGCGCCTTCATCGGCTCCGACACCGCGCTGGTGGCGCCGGTGAAAGTGGGCGCGGGCGCGATCACGGGAGCAGGTTCGGTGATCACGCGCGATGTGGCGCCTGACGCGCTCGCCGTCGCGCGGGGACAACAGACGGAGAAACCCGGCTGGGCGAAAGCTTTCCGGGACAAAAAGCAGAAAGAGAAACGCTAATGTGCGGCATCGTTGGCATCGCGGGCACGCAAGACGCGGCCCCCGTCATTCTGGAAGCGCTGAAGCGGCTGGAATATCGCGGCTATGACTCGGCGGGCATCGCCACCCTGGTGGGTGGCCAGATCGAGCGCCGCCGCTCGCCCGGCAAGCTTTCGAAACTGGAAGGCGTGCTCAACCAGTCGCCGCTGACCGGCAAGACCGGCATCGGTCACACCCGCTGGGCCACCCATGGCGCGCCCACCGAATCCAACGCCCATCCCCATGCCACGGCGCGCGTCGCCATCGTCCATAACGGCATCATCGAGAATTTCCGCGAACTCAGGGAAGAGTTGATCGGGCGCGGCCACAAATTCGAATCCCAGACCGATAGCGAAGTCGCCGCCCATCTGATCACCGACAATATGGATCGCGGCATGGCGCCCGATGAAGCCGCCAAGGCGGCGGTGGCGCGGCTGACCGGCGCCTATTCCATCGCCATGATCTTCAAGGATCATGAAGGCCTTCTGGTCGGCGCCCGCAAGGGTGCGCCGATGGCAGTGGGTTATGCGGAGAAGGAATCCTATCTGGGCTCCGACGCTTTCGCGCTGGCGCCGTTCACCAACCGTGTCTCTTATCTGGAAGATGGCGATGTGGCCGTACTCAGGGGAGCCGACGTTTCGATCTTCGACGCGGAAGGCCGTCCTGCCAATCGCGAGATCAAGATCACCACAGCCTCCGCGGCCCTGGTGGACAAAGCCGGCCACGACCACTTTATGGCCAAGGAAATTCACGAGCAGCCGGAAGTGGTGGGTCATACGCTGGCCCATTATCTCGATCCGGCAGGGCCGGTGGTGCGTCAGCGAGGTGTGGGCCTTCGCGCGGCGCTGTCGAAGGCCTCGCGCCTCACCATCTCCGCCTGCGGCACGGCTTATTACGCCGGCATGGTGGGCAAATATTGGTTCGAGAAGCTGGCGGGTCTGGCGGTCGAGTCCGATGTCGCTTCCGAACTGCGCTATCGCGACCCGGTCTATCCGAAGGACGGCGCGGCGCTGTTCGTATCGCAGTCCGGTGAGACCGCCGACACGCTGGCGGCCTTGCGCGATGCCAAGGCCAAGGGCCAAACCACCATCGCTGTCGTGAACGTGGCGGAAAGCTCCATCGCGCGCGAAGCCGATATCGTCCTTCCCACCTATGCAGGCCCCGAGATCGGCGTCGCTTCGACCAAGGCCTTCACCTGCCAGCTGGCAGCGCTGGCGGCTTTTGCCATCGCGGCGGGGCAGGCGCGCGGCAAACTCAACGAAGCGGATGAGAAAAAACTTTGCGCCGCACTGTTGGAAGCACCCCGCCACATCGCCGAATTCCTCAAGCAGGAAGACAAGGTGGCGGCGTTGGGCCAGGCCATCGCCAAGGCCACCGATGTGCTCTACATGGGCCGAGGCCAAAGTTTCCCGCTGGCGCTGGAAGGCGCGCTCAAGCTCAAGGAAATTTCCTACATCCACGCCGAAGGCTATGCCGCGGGCGAGATGAAGCACGGCCCCATCGCCTTGATCGACGAGAAGGTGCCGATCATCGTGATCGCCCCCCATGACGCGCTCTACGAAAAGACCATCTCCAACATGCAGGAAGTGATGGCGCGGGGCGGCAAGGTGCTTCTGATTTCCGATGCGCGCGGCGTGGCTGAGGCAGGTCCCGTCTGGGCTTCGATCACCGTGCCGGATGCCGATCCCTTCCTGGCGCCGATTCTGTATGCCATCCCGGTGCAGCTGCTGGCCTATTATGCGGCTATCGCCAAAGGCACGGATGTCGACCAGCCCCGCAACCTCGCCAAATCCGTCACGGTGGAATGAGCCGCGGTCCTTTTGGGTCATGAGTGCGTCGCGCGTGCTCACGTGCTGTGCGCACGCTCCGCGCGACGCTCCTACTCACACCCCAAAATTCCTCGCGGCGTGATCTTGGCCGTTTCCCGTCCTGCCGGTATGGTCCCCGCCATGAGCGATCCCAATCAGTTGAAACGCGCCGCCGCCGCCAAGGCGCTCGACTATGTGGTGGATGGCATGAAGGTGGGGCTGGGCTCCGGCTCGACCGCGGAGCTGTTCGTCGAGTTGCTGGCGCCGCGGGTCAGGGGCGGGCAGAGACTGCTCTGCGTCCCGACCTCGGAACGCACCGCCACCCTGGCACGCAAATTGGGACTTACCCTTTCCACCTTGGACGATCAGGCGCCGCTGGATCTCACCGTGGACGGCGCCGACGAGGCCGACCGCAATCTCAATCTGATCAAGGGCGGCGGCGGCATGCTGTTGCGCGAGAAGATCGTGGCGTCGTCGTCGAAAAAGATGATCGTGATCGCCGACGAATCCAAGCTGGTGCCGCGCCTGGGCAAATTCCCTTTGCCGGTGGAAATTGTGGAGTTCGGTCACAAAGCGATCGCACAACGCCTCGCCGCCGCACTCCAGGCTATAGGTTACAAAAATCCCGCCGTCACGCTGCGCCAGAAGGACGGCGCCGCCTTCAAGACCGACAATGGCAATGTGATCTATGACTGCAAGCTTTCCGCTATCTCGAACGCGGCCAAACTGGGTGCCGCGATCCGTGCCATTCCCGGTGTGGTCGAGCATGGCCTGTTTGTGGGTATCGCGACCACACTCCTGATCGCCGGTCCGGGCGAAGTCGAAGTCATCGAACGATGAGTTCAACGCGAAATGTCATCCCGGCGAGCGGCGCATCAAAGATGCGGCGCGAGGGAAGGGGACCCAGGTATCTCAACAAACGCCTGGATCGTTCGGTTGGTCTGGTCGCCAACCTCAATCCCTCGGCGCTGGCCGCGCCTCGCCGGGGATGACAATCAAGTGAGGCTGGGATCTGAGCATCATGTCTAAGTTTGATTACGATCTCTTCGTGATCGGCGGCGGTTCGGGGGGCGTGCGGGCCGCGCGCATGGCGGCGCTGGCGGGTGCGCGTGTGGCACTGGCGGAAGAATACCGCATGGGCGGCACCTGCGTGATCCGGGGCTGCATTCCCAAGAAGCTGATGGTCTATGCCAGCCAGTTCTCTGAGAATTTCCTGGATGCGCCGCATTATGGCTGGACCATCCCCGGCACGCCAACTTTCGATTGGCCGACCTTCATCGCCAACAAGGATACGGAGATCGCCCGGCTCGAGGGCCTTTACACCAAGAATGTGAAGGCCGCCGGCGTCACCATCTTTTCCGACCGCGCCGTGTTCGAGGACGAGCACACGCTGCTGCTCCTGAACGAGGGCAGGCGGGTGACGGCGGGAAAAATCCTGATCGCCACCGGCAACCGGCCCACCCGCGAAATGGGCACCGATCATATCGTCAAGGGCGGCGATCTCTGCATCACGTCGAATGAGGTCTTTCATCTCGAGGCGATGCCGAAGCGCATCCTGATCGCGGGTGGCGGCTATATCGCGGTGGAATTCGCGCATATCTTCCATGGGCTGGGTGCGCATGTCTCCCTGGTTTATCGCGGCGAAAAACCCTTGCGGGGGTTCGATAACGACATGCGCGATGCGCTGATGGATTCCATGGCGGCAAAGGGCATGGATGTGATGCTGAGCTGCCAGTTCACCAAGGTGGAGAAGCGGGGCAACTGCCTGCATGCCGAGACCAACAAAGGCGGCGTGATCGAATGCGACCAGATCCTGCTCGCCATCGGCCGCCAACCCAACACCGACGCCCTGCATGTCGAGAAGGCCGGCGTCGAGCTGGGCATGAAGGGCGAAATCGCGGTGGACGATTATTCCCGCACCAGCGCGGCCCATATTTACGCGGTGGGCGACGTCACCAACCGGTTGCAGCTGACGCCGGTGGCGATTCACGAAGCCATGTGCTTTGTGGAAACCGCCTTCAAGAACAATCCCACCAAACCCGACCACGAGCATGTGCCCAGCGCCGTCTTCTCCACGCCGGAATTATCGGTGGTGGGCCTATCGGAAGGAATGGCGCTGGCCAGGGGCCATCATGTCGATGTCTACAAATCGAATTTCCGTCCGCTGCTGCACACGCTGGGCGGACGCGCTGTGCGCACCACCATGAAGATGGTCGTGGACAGCAGGACCGATAAGGTCTTGGGCGTTCACATCTTCGGCGATCACGCCGCCGAGATCATTCAGGTCGCCGCCGTGGCGCTGCGCATGGGCGCGACCAAAAAGGATTTCGACCGTACCATTGCGCTCCACCCCACCGCGGCGGAGGAATTGGTCACCATGCGGACCAAAAGCTACTCCAAGGCGCCGGCTGAGCCGTCTGGGGGCCGGCAAGCCCTTGAATTTGGTTGAAATTCAGGTTTCTCCGGGGGCGGCTGGCAAAGCTATCGCCCTTCCCCTATATCGGCCCTCCTGTTACTGAGAGCCGATTTTGAGGGAGAGACGCGTGGCCCAAACCTGGACCCCGCAAAGCTGGCAGTCCAAGCCCATCCGCCAGGTGCCGGACTATCCGGACCAGGCCGCGCTGGAGCGCGCCTTGACGCAGCTCAAATCCCATCCCCCGCTGGTGTTTGCGGGCGAGGCGCGCAATCTGATGGCGTCATTGGGTCAGGTGGCGGAAGGCAAGGCCTTCCTGCTGCAAGGCGGGGACTGCGCCGAAAGCTTCGCCGAGTTTCATCCCGACAATATCCGCGACACTTTCCGCGTGCTGCTGCAGATGGCGGTGGTCCTGACTTTTGCTGCGGGGGTGCCGGTGGTGAAAGTGGGCCGCATCGCCGGTCAGTATGCCAAGCCGCGCTCCGACGATTTCGAGACCCAGAACGGTGTCACGCTGCCGTCCTATCGCGGCGACAATATCAATGGCGGCGAATTCACCGCCGAGGCGCGCCGCCCCGATCCGCAGCGCCTGATCCAAGCCAACGCCCATTCAGCAGCGACGCTCAATTTGCTCCGCGCCTTCGCGTCGGGCGGTTACGCCGACCTGCACAATGTCCATCGCTGGATGCTGGGCTTTATTTCGGATTCGCCCGCCAGCGAGCAGTACCGCGAATTGGCCGGTCGCATTTCCGAAGCGCTGGATTTCATGGCGGCCTGCGGGGTTACACCGGAATCTGTACCGCAACTGCGCACCACGGACTTCTATACCAGCCATGAAGCGCTGCTTCTGAACTATGAACAGGCGATGACGCGCGTCGATTCCACCAGCGGCGACTGGTATGACACCTCCGCCCATATGCTGTGGATTGGCGACCGCACCCGCCAACTCGATGGCGCACATGTGGAATTCTGCCGCGGCATCAAGAATCCCATCGGGCTGAAATGCGGTCCTTCGCTGGAAACCGACGATCTGCTCCGCCTGATCGCGGCACTCAATCCGCTGAATATTCCCGGCCGTCTCACCTTGATCGCCCGCTTCGGCGCCGACAAAGCGGCGGAGAAACTGCCGCCGCTGGTGCGCGCGGTAAAGCGGGAAGGGGCGCTTGTGGTGTGGTCGTCCGATCCCATGCACGGCAACACCATCAAGCTCAAATCCGGCTACAAGACCCGGCCGGTGGATCGCATCCTGGAAGAAGTGCGCACCTTCTTCGCCGTCCATCGCGCCGAAGGCACCCATGCCGGCGGCGTGCATGTCGAAATGACCGGGCAGGACGTGACCGAATGCCTTGGCGGCGCTCAGGCGATCAAGGAACTCGATCTTCAGTCGCGCTATCAGACCGCCTGCGATCCCCGGCTCAATGCCAGCCAGGCGCTGGAACTGGCTTTCCTGATCGCCCAGGGCATCCGCAGCGAGCGCATGAAAGACGCCGGTCTTGCGGCGTCGGCGTAACAGGAGCGTGGGCCACGTGGTCTGCCGCGTCTTCCCCGTCGGGACCGCGCAGCAAATCAATCGCAGCAAATGACCATGCGCCACGCGACCAGGGAAAAGAAATAATGGGTATTGCGAGGCTGTTGGCGAAGGGCTGGATCATTTTCTGCCTCTTCGCCGGTGCGCATGCGCTCAACATTGCCTTGGCGCGCGGCGTGCCGTTGGCACCGTCCGTGGCCGATATCGGCATCTGCGTGCTGCTGTTCATGGCCATGGGGCTTCTGTTCGCGGGCGGTTTCGGCGTCTCCGCCGGGCTGCCGGGCACGCCGTTCCGGGCCCGGCTGGGGCTTGGCCATTTCGTGCCGGGCTTCAATGAGATCGTGTTTCTGCTGTTCGTGGTTCTCGCCTTCGTCAACCAGGTCTGGTTCGCGCCCAGACATTTGATCGGCAATGCCGTGGTGCCCCTGGAGCAGGCGATCTTTTTCGCGGTGCCCGGCCAGCGAGCACTAGTTTCCGGGCTGGACATCTGCAGCCTGGATGGAGGGCGCATTTTCTCTTCGGCGTTCGCCTGGATCCTGGCGGTGATTTTCCTGGCCTCGGCCTGTTCGCGGCTGAAATTGCAAGCGGGCATCATCCGGCTGGAACGCAACACCAAGCCGGAAGGCCTTAATCCCTCCATCCGGGCCTTCTGTCTGGGACTGGTGGCGGTGGTGGGGGTGCAGTTCTTTTTTGTCGGTTCTGCCTATCCCTGGTTCCCCTGTCATGCCTATGCCGACATCGCCGGTGCGCTGCTGGTCGGGCTGGCGCCGCTGATGCTCGCCTATTTGGTGGTTGCCGCGCTGGCAACCTTGCTTGCGAGTTCACCGGAAAGCTGAACTTTCCGCCCTGTCTCAATTGGGAACTTATGGGAAACCGGAACTGTCCGTCCCCGGAGGATTAAGGTAAAGAAAGATTTTGATAATCCGCATCCGTAACTGGTTGATTTATAACGTATTTCTCCCATCAGTCACAAACCGAAACATCTTATGAGTCGCCCCCAAGAGTCCTGGCGGGCTTAAACAGTCCGGGTTTGAAGCCAAAGGGCCTGGAAATGTTCATTCGCCGCCGCGTTCCGGAGAAGGGGCCGCTTAAGGCCGCCGTCATCGGAGTTGGCGCCTTTGGTCGCCATCACTGTGCCAAGTATCGTGCCATTCCTGGCGTGGAACTCTTGGCCGTCGCGGATACCAGCGCGGAAGTCCGTCATTCCATTGCCACGCAATATGGCGTCCTTGCCGTCGCCGACTGGCGCGAGCTTCTGGGCAAGGTCGATCTGGTTTCCGTCTGTTCGCCTGCCATCACCCACGCCGCGATTGTGGGCGCTTTCCTCAAGGCCGGCGCGCATGTGCTAGTGGAAAAGCCCATCGCTACCACCGTCGCCGAAGCCGAAGAGCTGGTGGCGCTGGCACGCAAGACCGGCCTCATCCTCACGGTGGGCCATCAGGAGCGTTTTGTTTTCGCCCGCACCGGCCTGTTCGACCAGGAAGTGGCGCCGATCGAGATCCAATGCTGGCGTCGCGGTCCCTGGACGGGCCGGGGCGACGATGTCTCCGCCGTGCTCGATCTGATGATTCACGATCTGGATCTTGTGCACACCTTGGTGCAAAGCCCGGTGGCGGCCGTCACTGCGCGCGGCACGGTGCAATATGGCCCCCATGCCGATGAGGTCGCCGCCCAGGTGACTTTTGCCAACGGCACCGTGGCCCATCTGGACACCAGCCGCATCGCCGACAGCCGCAAGCGCGGTTTCCGCGCCGTCTATCCCGATGGCGTGGTGGAGATCGACTTCCTCACCCGCGAGATCGTCAACACCACACCGCGTCCGCTGGTGGAGTTGGAGATGGGCGATCCTCTGGGCGATGCCGTCGCCTCCTTCGTTGCCGCGGCGCGGGGCGAGATCGCACCCGTGGTGCTGCCGGAACAGGCGGCCCAGGCGGTCGAAACCGCGCTTCTGATCGAGGAAGCGGCCGACGCCAGCCTGGGCGTGGTGGCGCAAGCCCAACTTCGGCGCATGGCGGCCACCGCCTGACGCCAGGCTTTTTCTTTTACCCTTGAGCCTCTAAGTAAGCGGCGATGAACCGGATCCGCATCGCTTTGGCGCAGCTCAATCCCGTGATGGGCGACATCGCGGGCAATCTGAAGCGCGCTCGTGACGCCCGCGCCCGCGTACCTGATGCCGATTTGATCCTCTATTCCGAGCTTTTCATCACCGGCTATCCGCCGGAAGACCTGGTGCTGAAGGGCGCGTTGCAGGACGATGCCCGCGAGGCGATCGAGGCCTTGGCGGCGGATACGATATCAGGCCCGGCCGTCTTGATCGGCGCGCCCTGGAAAGAAGAGGGCAAGCTCTACAACGCCATGCTGCTGCTCGATGGCGGCAAGATCGCGGGCCGCACCTTCAAGCACGACCTGCCCAATTATGGCGTGTTCGACGAAAAGCGGGTGTTTGCGGCGGGGCCGCTGCCGGGGCCGCTCAATGTACGCGGCGTGCGCCTGGGCGTGCCCGTGTGCGAGGACATCTGGACCGAGGACGTCACTGAATGTCTGTGCGAGACGGGCGCGGAAATTCTGGCGGTGCCCAACGGCTCACCCTTCGAGGCGGGCAAGGAAGATCTGCGCCTGCAACTGGCGGCGGCCAGGGTCGGCGAGACTGGATTGCCGCTGATCTATCTCAACCAGCTGGGCGGCCAGGACGAACTGGTGTTCGATGGCGCCTCCTTTGTCCTCAATGCCGACCGGTCGATGGCCTTGGCGCTGCCGCCTTGGCAGGAAGCCGTGACCGTCAGCGAATGGACCCGCGACGAAGAGGGCAGATGGCGCTGCGCGCCCGGCGACAAGGCCGAAGGCGAAAGCCGCGAAAGCGCCGTCTATCACGCCATGATGCTGGGCCTGCGCGATTATGTGAACAAGAACCGCTTTCCCGGCGTGGTGTTGGGGCTTTCGGGCGGCATCGATTCCGCGCTGTCGGCGGCGGTGGCAGTGGATGCCTTGGGGCCCGCGCGGGTGCGCTGCGTGATGCTGCCGTCGCGCTATACCAGCAAAGACAGTTTGGACGATGCCGACGAATGCGCCCGTCGTCTCGGTGTTCCTTACGAAACCATCGAGATCGAGCGCGCCGTCGCCGCGTTCGGCGAAATCCTGTCGCCGGTATTCGCGGGCAAATCCACCGACACCACGGAAGAAAATATCCAGTCGCGGGTGCGTGGGCTGATCTTGATGGCGATCTCCAACAAATTCGGGCCTATGGTGCTGACCACCGGCAACAAGAGCGAGATGAGCGTGGGCTATGCCACGCTCTATGGCGACATGTGCGGCGGCTTCAATGTGCTGAAAGATGTCTACAAGACCGAAGTCTTCGCACTCTCGCGCTGGCGCAATGAAAACGCGCCCGCCGATGCGCTGGGGCCGGGCGGTGCGGTGATCCCGGATCGCATTATCGAAAAGCCACCGACCGCCGAATTGCGCGCCAACCAGACCGACCAGGATTCGCTGCCGCCTTACGAAATCCTGGACGGCATCCTGGAATGCCTGGTCGAGCACGAAATGAGTTTCGAGGACACGGTGGCGAAGGGTTTCGAACCCGCCACGATCAAGCGGGTGGAACAGCTTCTCTATGTCTCCGAATATAAGCGCCGCCAGGCGCCGCCGGGGGTGAAGATCTCCTCGCGCAATTTCGGGCGCGACCGCCGCTATCCCATCACCAATGCCTTCAGGGATGCCCGCTAATGGCTGATGTGATCGTCCGGGTCGCGCCGTCGCCCACCGGCTTTCTCCATGTCGGCAATGCCCGCGCCGCGTTGCTCAACTATCTTTTCGCGCATCATACCGGCGGCAAATTCATGCTGCGCATCGACGACACCGACGACACGCGCTCCAAGCCGGAATTCGAGACTGCCATCATCGAAGACCTCGCCTGGCTGGGGCTTGAGCATCAGCTTTTCGCCCGCCAGTCCGAGCGCGCCGGCCGCCATCAGGAAGCGGCGGAGACCTTGAAAGCGGCAGGCCGGCTTTATCCCTGCTATGAGACGGCCGCCGAACTCGACCGCCGCCGGAAGCGCCAGATGGCGGCAGGCAAGCCGCCCATCTATGATCGCGCCGCGCTGTCGCTGACGCCGGAGCAGCGCGCAGATTATGAAGCCCAGGGCAGGAGGCCCCATTGGCGTTTCAAGCTCAGCCACGCACATGTGCGTTGGGACGATCTGATCCGGGGATCG
>Ga0207695_10011455_pt1 | contig 10739 bp, 8 predicted proteins | sample KBSC54metaG_FD_184354 | JGI IMG/M metagenome (GOLD analysis project Ga0207695, IMG submission 184354) | Corn rhizosphere microbial communities from Kellogg Biological Station, Michigan, USA - KBS C5-4 metaG (SPAdes) (version 2) | ecosystem: Host-associated > Plants > Roots > Rhizosphere > Soil... | reverse complement strand
TCTTCTGAAAAGAGATTTTGCCGACTATGAACAAAAATATTTATGCCGAAAACGATTGCAGCGCCTTTTCTGGTTGTATTTGCGCCGCCGCAAAAACGCCCGTAAGTTTTATAAGACCCATGCCGAAGATTACCTAAAAGTATACATAGAATATAACCAGCATATTTTAAATACACTAAAAGAACTTCCCCCTGAGGATTATATGGTTGTCAATTATTCCCTGCTCGAAAAAAGCGATAAAGAAGTATTTTCCTTTTTAACAGGCAAATGGCACTTCAAACTACAATATCACGAGTTTAACGAAGTATACAAGAAAAACCTGATGAGCAAAGCCTTTAACGTTGATGCCTACATTAACGATAAGGAGTTAATAGCCAAAGCAAATAGCATTACTAATGAATTAAAAAACTATATTATCACGCACTAAATTACTTCCTTAACCCAATATTGTTTCCCATTAAGGCTAAATTCGTCCCCGGGTTTTCGGCCCAGCAATTTACCACCGATAGGTGATGCCGGAGAGACGGCAAAATAGCTTTCTCCATTCAGCGTCAAGGTACCGGCACTAATAGCTAAATAAAATTTTCCGCTATCAGTTATCACCAGGCTGCCAACTACAGCCGATGAAGAAGAACTATCGGCATTAATCTGGTTCAATGCAATTAACAATTTATTGGCTTCATTCAATTGTGCCTGGTTACGGTCGGTTTCCTGCTGCATCATTTCCCGCCCGGTTTCATACTTGTCTCCCGCACTGCTCTTCGTTTCTTCGCTGGCCGACTGCTGCGCATCGTCGATTGCCTCTTTTGCAGTTTCAATACGTGCCTTTACATAATTAACGCACAGCGTATACAATTCCTTTTTTAGGTTAGTCATGGTTGGTGGTAAATAATTCAACAGAAATCACATGGCTATATCTTTACCCTGGCGGGGATCCTCGGGCAATATCTCCATTTCGGGACAATGAATATAATCAGCATACCATTGAATAGCCTCTACAATGTCTACAGCATCGTCCGAAGCGATACCAATCGTTTCAAAGGCGTACAGGCCATCATCGCACAATCCGTATAGTTGTATTTCGCTTGAGTCCTGGTGAAATTCCTCTTTATCAAGGCAAAACACCCTGACCTTTAGGTCGGTATCTCTTGAATGGATTACATCCCGGCAAGGATTGCTGGGGTCAGTAGCCAATAAATATACGTTCTGAGCCATGTTTAGGTAAACAGTTTTGTATGGGTTTGGTTTTCACAGCGTAGTTAATGAAATAGCTTGACGCATCTATTATACCAGCAAAAATATATGAAGCAAGCCCAAAAAAACAAATCGATGTAAAAAGAAAGACAGCCCCGGGAACATCCGGAGCTGCATGCAAAGTTTGTAAGTTACTACATTTAAGTTGGTTATACGCAGATAACTATTATCAACATATTTTAATAGGATTCACTTTTATGATAGTGTGACACCGGATCGACCCGTTTCAACACAATATTGCTAACCGGTTTAACAATAAGCGGTATCTTTTCCACGCGCGTTTCACTGGTGTCCAACCCGAAGGCCTTTGCTTCACTTTGGGCCATCTTTTTGATGGCAAAATAACTGTTTAGGATAAAGCCTTCCGCGATGCTGAACTCGTTATTGTACGAAAGGAATTTCTCTATGATGACAAACTGGAAGTCGGCAGCCATATGGAATTTCTTTAGCGATTCATAGCGGCTGAGGATATCCAGTTCATTGCGCGATACCATATCTTCTACCACCTTTCTGAACAGCACGTTCACACGGGGCTGTATCCTGAACCCCAGGCGGAATTCTACACGTATCACTTTGTTCTCTTCAATTTCTTCCACGCTGTATTCCATCGTATATGGATCATCCATACGCTCAATGTGCACAAACCAGTAAATATCCGCTCGCTTAGGCTTACGGCTAAAAATAGAGTACATTATTTTTTGCTCTATTTGCTTGCTATTATTTGCTTTGGTCAGATAAATCAGATGGGTTGCATATTTTGATACACCTTCGTCTGCACTCAACGCTTTAAGCAGAGGGATTTGATCTTTCAGATCGATAAAATGCAGGAAGCGATTGTTGATCTTACGTGCCCTGAACCATACATACATGGTAAATATCAAACCAAATTCGAATACCAGGAAGAACAACCTCTTCAATATTTTAACAGAGTTTGCCAGGAAGAAGGAAAATTCTACGGTAACAAATACACAAAGTATAATAGTTACTATCCAGATAGGCCAGTGTCTTTTAAAACGCATGTAATAATACATCAGGATGGTGGTCATCAGCATAGCGATGGTGATGGAGAAACCATAAGCTGCGGTCATAGCCGAGGAAGTCTGGAAATATAAGATGACCGCCACGCAGCCAAAGCATAATACCCAGTTGATGGCTGGTATGTATATCTGTCCACGGACATTAGACGGATATTTAACTGTGATGCGTGGCCAAAAATTCATGCTTATTGCCTCACTTATCAGCGTAAACGACCCGCTTATCAGTGCCTGGCTGGCAATAATGGTAGCGAAGGTTGCGATGATTACACTTGGTATTAAAAAAGTATGCGGCACTATGGCATAAAATGGATTTACCAATGTAAAATTCGGCCTGGTGGTTTGTGAAAGCACCCACGCAGCTTGCCCAAAGTAGTTGAGCAGCAGACATATCTTAACGAATATCCACGCCATCTGAATATTTTTCCGGCCGCAATGACCCAGATCGGAGTAAAGGGCCTCAGCACCCGTTGTACACAAGAAAACCGCGCCTAAAAGCCAGAAACCATTACGGTGGGTAATCAGCATACGGATGCCATAGTAAGGATTTATTGCTGACAGCACGGATAATTTATGCCCTATCTGTATTCCGCCAAGCGTCCCTATCATCAAAAACCAGATAAGCATTACCGGCCCGAATGCGGCTCCGACAACCTTGGTACCAAACTGCTGAAAAAAGAACAACAGAAGTATAATACCGATGACAATGCCGATAATGAGCCGGCTGCCCGGTACCATTATGTCGGCTAGTTTTGGTACCTGGCCCAGACCCTCAATAGCTGAAGCTACCGAAATGGGCGGCGTGATAATACCATCGGCAAGCAGGGTTCCGGCACCAATTATGGCGGGTATTGCCAACCATTTACCATATCTTCTAACCAATGCGTACAGCGAAAATATACCACCTTCACCGTGATTATCGGCCTGCAGCGTTATTACGATGTATTTAAAAGTAGTTTGGAGCGTAAGCGTCCAAAAAACGCACGAAAGGCATCCAAAAACAAAATCTTGCGACGATGTGCCGCCTTCCTGCAGCAGTGTTTGAAATGTGTAAAGTGGAGACGTTCCAATATCTCCGAAAATAATTCCGAGGGTGATCAGCAGGCCTGCTGCTGAAACTTTTTTAAGATGGGGGTTCATGCGACCTATTAAGGGTATTAAAAGCGCGCAAATGTATTTAATCTACTTACTACAAGCAAGTTAATTATTGCAACTCTCTAAAAAAGTCAAACAAATTGCTGAACCTATATTAAAAAAACAGTCAAAAAATTATCAATTAGATAATTACAACCAGATGATAAAGGGAGAAAATATCAATTGTAAAAAAGTAGCCACCGTCTTTTAAATTTTTAATAAATCTTACTAAGTGATAAAAAATTAGGGCAAGACCTACTTCTTCAATGCCTCTTCTCCAAACTTGATCAGTTCAGGCGCCTTGATGTAGCCTACTGTACCTAAAACCGGATCGCCCTTGGAGTTAAAAATTAAGAGCGTAGGATATGCCTGCATACCCCATTTGGCAGCGAGCTGAGGGCCAAGGCCTTTTTCCATATCCATCGCAACGTTGATGAAGTTCTTATTATAAAAGTCCGCAGCCTTCTTATTTTTGAAAGTAGTAGCTTTAAGCATCATGCAGGGGCCGCACCAGGTGGCATAGGCATCTACAAATATGTACTTATGTTGTGCCGCGGCCAGTTTCAGCGCCTCATGCCAGTCATCTTCGATAAATACGATTTTTGAATTACCCATATTCTCACCCTGCGCTTTTGCGGCGCTATGAGAAACGATGAGTAGAAAAGAGGTAGCAATACCCAAAAATAGTTTTTTATACTTCATAATTATAAACGCATAAAAATAGCACATATTCCTTTTACGAATATATGTGCTATTTGTTATTTTATGTCACATTAACGTCTTTGGTCTGGTTTTTTTTCAGGTCTTTGCTCACGTTGCGGTTGTGGCTGAGGACGCTGTTGTTGCTGACGCTGCTGTTCCATTTGTTGTTGGCGTTGCTGTTGCATCTGTTGCTGACGTTGCTGCTCCATTTGCTGCTGGCGCTGTTGCTGCATTTGCTGCTGACGTTGCTGAGCTTGTTGTGCCTGCTGTTGCTGACGTTGCTGTTCCATCTGTTGCTGGCGCTGTTGCTGCATTTGCTGCTGACGTTGCTGAGCTTGTTGTGCCTGCTGTTGCTGACGTTGCTGTTCCATCTGCTGCTGGCGCTGTTGCTGCATTTGCTGCTGACGTTGCTGAGCTTGTTGTGCCTGCTGTTGCTGACGTTGCTGTTCCATCTGCTGTTGGCGCTGTTGTTGCATTTGCTGCTGACGCTCCTGAGCTTGCTGCGCCTGCTGTTGCTGACGCTGCTGCTCCATTTGCTGTTGGCGCTGTTGCTGCATTTGCTGCTGACGTTGCTGAGCTTGCTGCGCCTGCTGTTGCTGACGCTGTTGATCCATCTGCTGTTGGCGCTGTTGTTGCATTTGCTGCTGACGTTCCTGAGTTCGCTGATCCTGTTGCTGTTGACGTTCTTGTTGTTGAACTCGCTGCTGATCAGCCTGCTGCTGCCTTTGCTGCTGGCGTGGTTGAGCTTGCTGTTGCTGACGTTGCTGTTCCATTTGCTGCTGGCGCTGCTGTTCCGTTTGCTGTTGACGTTGCTGCTGCATTTCCTGCTGGCGCTGCTGCTGTTGCACCCGCTGCTGATCTACCTGCGGCTGTTGTTGCCGTTGTTGTTCAACCTGCTGTTGTTGTGCACGGTTCATATTCTGCTGGCCGGGCCTGTTAGCTTCAGGACGATTGTTTGGTTGCGCCTGGTTTGGCTGCACACCATTCGGACGACTGGGTTCAGCACGATTTATTGGCTGATTAGGAGCCGGCCTATTATTATTTACACGTACAATCCGGTTATCAGGAGCGCTACTACGTGCCACAGTAGCCAAATGTGCCGCTGCGGTATGGTTAAAGCCACCGTTATTGGCAATTCTCAGATTTGGATGCTCGTTACGGTAAGCGCTTGCATCCACCACTCTTGCTGGTCGTGCTTCCGGCGCCTTTTGTACAGCCGGACGATAAATATTTACCGCATTACGTGATACAATTGCAGCGCCAGGACGGCTGGCATTATTAATATTATATACCCTTACATTATTGTCATGTGTAACTTGCCTGATCTCCTGCACACGCGGGCCGCTTACATAAGTGACATTGTTATTTACGTAAGTATTATTAATCACCGTAGTATTACGAATAATTGTTATTGAACGCTCTCTTGGCACATAATAGTTATATATACGTGGGCTGGTGATATACGCTTGTGGTGCGCATGTCCAATAATAATCCGGCGCGTCGTAACCGCCGCCGATGACAATATTGATGCTAATACCTGGCCTTAATGGCGCCCAACCATAATAGCCGCCGCCGTGACGCCAACAAACCCAGGCAGGTGCCCATTCGTGACCGGGAATCCATTCCCATCCATAATAATCATCATAGCGCCAGCGACCATAATGAAATGGAGCCCAGCCCCAATCGTAATCAGACACCCAGGTATTCCCATACTCGGTTATTACCCAGTGTCCGCCGGTCGCATATGGCCTGAAGTCGCCCTGGACATCTGGCACCCAAACTTCACCATATTCAGGGTCACTTACCCATGTACCATAAGGCTCAAGGTCATCGTAAAATTCCTGGTCAGAAATATAGCCCCCCTGGGCCATACTTTTGCCGGGGACGACCAGCGATAATAACATTACCAGCAAACCGATTCCCCATATTTTATTTAAACTTTTCATCAGATTTTGTTTTTTGAACCGGCAAGGTATCGTACTCTATAATACCCACGCCCTATATTCCAATATATTTATATTGTTTTGATTGGTAAAACAATAAAACGTTTAATCAAATAACTATTTACAAAATACATGCCGACCCGTCACGGTCCTATTATCAATATTTATTCACAGAGGTTTGATGTAACACATTAATCAATACTTTTGTTTATCTCGACATTAACACTATGAACACAGTTCACATTCCACGACTAGACCTGAACACCTATATTAACGGTACACCCGAACAAAAGAAACGCTTCTCGGATGATATCGGCAAAGCCTTTAATGATACCGGCTTTGTTACCATTACCAATCATGGACTTAGTAAAGCATTGATAGACAAGCTATACCAACAGGTGATCAGCTTGTTTAAACTACCCGAAGATGTTAAATTAAAATACGAAAAACCCGAGCTGGCCGGTCAGCGCGGCTACACCAGCAAAGGCAAAGAAACAGCCAAAGGTTTTAAAGTGCCTGACCTGAAAGAGTTTTGGCAGATCGGTCAGACAGTGACTGATAATGACCCGGTTAAGGACGAATATCCTGAAAACCTGACTGTAACTGAACTACCTGAATTTAACTCAACCACCCGCGAGGTGTATCAAAAACTGGAGAGTGCCGGGCAACATTTGTTGCATGCTATAGCAGTTTATCTTGAATTGCCTGAAAACTACTTTGATGATAAGGTGCATAACGGAAATTCTATACTTCGTACATTGCATTATTTTCCTATTGAAGATCCGGACACATTGCCGCCAGATGCTGTAAGAGCGGGTGCCCACGAAGACATCAACCTGATTACTTTACTGATCGGCGCCAGTGCTGATGGTCTTGAACTGCTAACACGCGAAAATGAATGGTTCCCGGTTAAAGCGCATGGCGAGGACGTTGTGGTAAACGTAGGCGACATGCTGCAGCGCTTAACCAACAATAAACTAAAATCTACTACCCACCGCGTAGTAAACCCGCCGCGCGAAGAAATGAAGAACTCACGTTATTCAGTTCCTTTCTTCCTGCATCCGAAATCGGATATGGATCTTACTTGCCTTGAATCATGCATCGATGCTGAACATCCAAAACTGTACAGCGATATGACGGCTGGTGAATACCTGGATGAAAGATTGAGAGAGATTGGATTGAAAAAATAAGTTTCCCTGTCATTGCGAGGCACAAGGCGGGTGAGAGCCGCGTAACGAATCCGCTGGCTAGCGGACCAAACTATACAGAGCGAATAGAAGAGTGTAGATCATGCATAGCCGTTCTGCCAATCGGGGATTATTAATGTTATGATTTGTTTTTTAATGGTATTAATGAGCTCCCTTTGGTCGGTTGTCTTCGTTCCTCGCAATGACGCATTTTTGGAGCTGCAAACTACTTCTTCATTTCCTCATTAATAGCTCGCAAAAATTCATCTGGATGAAGTGAGCCTATAATGTATACCAGGCCACCACGATCGGTGAGATGTATGGCTTCGTTTCCTGAGGTATAAAAACGGATGGCCCCTTTTTGGTGCAAGTTATAAACCGGGTTATTCAGAAAATATCGACTGTATTTGCCTTTTTCAACTTTCACAATACTGTTCAGGTCGATTTTTACCAGGCGGGTGGTCCACAAACCATCTATCAGGATGCACTTATTATAAACACGGGTGCGGAAATGCAACAGAAAACCCATGATGATGGAGATGATGATGATGCCAAATCCTACCACCGCCAGAATTTCTGATTTGTTTTGTTCGTCCGAGAAAAAGTCGAAAGTATAGGCTGCAAAACAGAATATAGCCAGCACCAAGCGGATGGTGACAGGTATCCACTCGCGGCCAAGATATTGTTTCTCAACAAAAATCGGTTTTTCTGCAGTCATAATTTAAACAGTTCGAAGATAGTAACTTTTTTAGTTTTAGCGGTCACTTTATACCGGTCGTCCGGGCGATAGCCCCCTATCCAAATAATTTCATCATTACCGTTTACCAGGAGCGGAATCTGCGATTTTTCATGCAGGGGCACTTTTTGATGCACAAAAAAGTCGCTCAGTTTTTGCCCGGTCTTCATGCCAAGTGGGTGAAAATGATCGCCTTCGCGCCAATGGCGTAGGGTTAAAGGATAGATCAGCAAATCCGTGTCGATTGATACAGACATGGGGTTGTCTTTAATGATCAACGGTGAATCATCGTGCAGAATATTCAACCGGTAATTATTGAATTTTACTTCATGCTGATCTTTATTGATCAAAACAGTCTCATTCGATACCGTTTGTCTTTTTGCAAGGATCAACATCTCCCGGTCAAGCAATAGCATAAAACCCGGCGATCCAAACACGCGGCCGGAATGCTTATCCAGTGAAGAAATTATATCCTCAACTGTGCTTTCATTAAAACCATATTCCTGCAGCAAGCCATAAAGCAGCAAAGATTGCGGTCGAAGTTTCTTTACCTCATCAATACTGATATGAATATCCTCACCATGGTAAATGAATATGCTTTTTTTCAATTCCTCCAGTTTCTGTTCCAACAATATCTCAAGCCCGCGGAAATGTTTCAGGTTATGCTCAAAAGTATCTTCCAGCGCAGGGTTAAGCTCTTTTAGTTTGGGAGTTACCTCCAGGCGTATCTTATTCCGGGCATATTTGGTTGAACTGTTAGAACTATCTTCCACGTACGACAAATTCTCCATTGTTACAATATCCTGTATATCATCACGTTTTAGGAACATTAAAGGACGCACTATCGACCCATTTTTAGGCAATATCCCGTGCAGGCCGGCAATGCCTGTTCCCCGCGTAAGGTTTAGTAATACAGTTTCGATGGTATCATTCTGATGATGTGCCAGGGCAACGACGCCATAGCCTGATTCGTGCGACAATTCTGCAAACCATTGATACCTAAGCTCGCGGGCGGCCATTTGTATCGAGATCTTTTTTTCAGCGGCATATTTTTTGGTATCAAAGTTTATGGTATGGAATGGCACACCGATTTTATCTGAAAGGTCTTTTACAAACTGTTGATCAGATAGGGCCTCGTTGCCTCTGAGCTGGAAATTGCAGTGAGCTATGCTGAATTGGTAACCTGCGGCTTTTAGAAGATGAACCATCACAACCGAATCCATACCACCGCTGACAGCCGCCAGGATACCGCTGTCGCGATTAAACAGCATATTTTTTTCAATAAAATCAATGAAATTTTTAACCGGCAGCATCACCAAAATTATTAATTTAATAACCCCATCCAAAAAACTAATTTTGCGCCCGTGAGGAAATACTTGTTCACCTTAATATTACTGACGTTGGTAACCGCGGTGATGGCCCAGAAAAAATCGGTCATCAACCTCATCAAATCCAAAAGCATACAAGGCGTTAAGATTAACGGAGTGGATGTATTGAAGGTTTATGGCGGCACTTTTCAGCAGGATTATTCTACGCTCACTTCAGACAGCGCCTACTTTCACCAGGCACAGAATACTTTTGATGCCTTTGGACACGTGGTGATCAGCCAGGGTGATACACTGAATATTTATTCGGACAAACTGAACTATAACGGTAACACCAAGATCGCCATACTGACCGATAACGTGCGTATGGTGGACAAGGATGCAACACTGACCACTAATTATCTGACTTACAATACTGCAACTAAATTCGGCACCTATACCGGCGGCGGTAAGCTGGTAAACAAGGACAATACCCTAACCAGCAAGAACGGTTATTATTTTGCCAATTCAAGAGATTCTTATTTCCGTTATGATGTAGTATTGCTGAGCCCGGATGCGACCACCAAAACGGATACGTTGCGCTACAATACCGGATCAAAGATTGCTTACTTCTACGGCCCCACACACATTTATGGCAAAAAGAAAGATAACGATAAGACCAAGGCCAGCCCCAAAGATAACGATACACTTTACACAGAAAATGGTTTGTACAATACCGTGACCGAGCAAGCATTTTTCGGCAAGAAGAACCTTTATAGCCAGGGCGCTAAGACGTTGAAAGGCGACAGTATGTTCTACGACCGTAAAAAAGGCTACGGTCGTGTGGTAAAGAATATCACCTTTAATGATAATGAGCAAAAGATGACGTTAAAGGGCGATCTAGGCACTTATTTTAAGGCAGATGAACGCACAGTTGTTACCGAAAACGCATATGGTATTATTGTGACAGAGGAAAAGGACACGTCCAAGAAGGATTCTGTACCGCCGAAAGCGGCGGTCGTCACGCCTGGCAAGAAAACCAAAATTGATACCGCTAAAACTAAAGCTGCGCCGATAAAAACGATTGTAACTCCTGATAAATCGAAGCAGACGGTCAAAGCCGACAACAAGGCAAATGCGCCTGCTAATACCATACCTTTAAAGCAGATTCCGAAAGGTAAATCAGATTCCATACCCGATAAAAATAAAAAAGGAAAGAAGCTTGATTTAAAGAACAAACTGCCGGATAGTCTTTTAAAAAAGGATACAGCGCGTATGAAACACGATTCCGTTTATATGACGGCCGATACGATTGAAACGCGGGTACTTACTTACAAAGACTATAAAGACATACAGGAGAAGATCAGGCTATCGCACATTATCGATACCACTAAAAAGGCGCCGTCTATAGTTTACACGAAGCCGGTGAAATATATAGAGCTATC
>Ga0207695_10011453_pt1 | contig 10741 bp, 10 predicted proteins | sample KBSC54metaG_FD_184354 | JGI IMG/M metagenome (GOLD analysis project Ga0207695, IMG submission 184354) | Corn rhizosphere microbial communities from Kellogg Biological Station, Michigan, USA - KBS C5-4 metaG (SPAdes) (version 2) | ecosystem: Host-associated > Plants > Roots > Rhizosphere > Soil... | reverse complement strand
GCGGTGGTGGGTCGGACCGACACGGTGGTGCCGTCGGCCAGCAGTGCGTGGACGGGCTCGGGCCCGGCGGCGGGGACGGGTTCGCCGGCGAGCGGTGCGCCGGCCAGCGGTGCGTCGGCGGCCCGGCTCGGGGCGGCGCTGGCCTGGTTCGGGGCGGCGCCGGACTGGTTCGCGGTCTGCGTGGTCCCGGTCATGCCGTCCACGTCCATTCGCGGATCTCGGGCAGGTCCTCGCCGTGCTCGACGATCCATTCGCGGTGCCGGGCGCGGGCGTCGGTCATCTGCTGCCGCACCGCCGCGGCCTTCGGCGCCAGCCGCGGCACCCGGTCGATGACGTCGCAGACCAGCTGGAACCGGTCCATGTCGTTGCGGACGAGCATGTCGAAGGGAGTGGTGGTGGACCCCTGCTCCTTGTAGCCGCGCACGTGCAGGTTGGCGTGTCCGTGGCGGCGGTAGGCCAGGCGGTGGATGAGGGAGGCGTAGCCGTGGAAGGCGAAGATGACCGGCTTGTCGAGGGTGAAGATGGCGTCGAACTGGGCGTCGGGCAGGCCGTGCGGGTGCTCGGTCTCGGGCTGCAGGCGCATCAGGTCCACGACGTTGACCACGCGGACGCGCAGCCCGGGCAGGTGTTCGCGCAGCAGTTGGGAGGCGGCCAGGACCTCCAGGGTCGGGACGTCGCCGGCGCAGGCCAGCACCACGTCCGGTTCGGTGGCCAGGTCGTCCTCGGTGCCGGCCCATTCCCAGATGCCCAGGCCGCGGGCGCAGTGCAGGGCCGCCTCCTCGGGGGAGAGCCAGTCCGGGCTGGGGTTCTTGCCGGCGACGACGACGTTGACCAGGTTCCGGCTGTTCAGGCAGTGCTCCGCGACGGACAGCAGGGTGTTGGCGTCCGGGGGCAGGTAGAGCCGCACCACGTCGGCGGTCTTGTTGGCGACGTGGTCCAGGAAGCCGGGGTCCTGGTGGGAGAAGCCGTTGTGGTCCTGGCGCCACACGTGGGAGGTGAGCAGGTAGTTCAGGGACGGCACCGAGGCGCGCCAGGGCAGGGCCCCCGCGGTCTTGAGCCATTTGACGTGCTGGTTGAGCATCGAGTCGATGATGTGGATGAAGGCCTCGTAGCAGGAGAAGAGTCCGTGCCGGCCGGTGAGCAGGTAGCCCTCCAGCCAGCCCTGGCACAGGTGCTCGGACAGGACCTCCATGACCCGGCCGTCCGGGGCCAGGTGGTCGTCGCCCCGTTTGGTGGGCAGCATCCACGTCCGGTCGGTGACCTCGAAGACCGGGTCGAGGTGGTTGGAGGCGGTCTCGTCGGGGCCGAACAGCCGGAAGGTGCGGTGCGGGGCGTCGGCGGCGATGACGTCGCGCAGCCAGGTGCCGAGGACCCGGGTGGGTTCGTGCAGGGTCTCGCCGGGCTTGGTGACCGGGACCGCGTAGTCCTCGGTCCGGGGCAGCTCCAGGGACCGGGTCAGCAGCCCGCCGTTGGCGTGCTTGTTGGCCCCCATGCGCGCCTCGCCGTCCGGGACGCAGGCCAGGACGTCGGGCTTGGGCCGGCCGAAGTGGTCGAACAGCTCTTCGGGCCGGTAGGACTTCATCCAGTCCACCAGCATCTTCCGGTGCTTCGCGTTCTCGCGGACCGAGGCCAGCGGCACCTGGTGGGCGCGGAAGGTGCCCGCGACCTGGACGCCGTCCACGTCCTGCGGACCGGTCCAGCCCTTCGGGGTGTGCAGGATGATGGCCGGCCACGGCGGGATGCCGTCGTTCGCGGCCTTCGGGTTCCGCTTGACGTTCTGGATGAGCCGGATGGTCGCCAGGGCCGAGTCCAGGGCCTCGGCCATCTTGTGGTGCAGGTGATGGGGATTGTCGCCGCTCACCCAGCGCGGGTCCCAGCCGTGGGCGGCCAGCAGGCCGTCGAGCTGCTCGCGGGGGATGCGGTCGAGCACGGTCGGGTTGGCGATCTTGTAGCCGTTCAGGTGCAGGATCGGCAGGACCGCGCCGTCGGTGGCCGGGTTCAGGAACCTGATGCTCTGCCAGGACGTGGCCAGCGGGCCGGTCTCGGCCTCGCCGTCGCCGACGACGCAGGCGACGATCAGGTCGGGGTTGTCGAAGGCGGCGCCGAAGGCGTGGGCGAGGCTGTAGCCGAGCTCGCCGCCTTCGTGGATGGAGCCCGGGACGTTGGCGGCGATGTGGCTGGGGACGCCGCCGGGGGCGGAGAAGGCGGCGAACAGCTTCGTCATGCCCTCCTCGTCGCGGGTGACGTCCGGGTAGTGGCCGGTGTAGGTGCCGTCCAGCCAGGAGCAGGCCAGCGCGGCCGGACCGCCGTGCCCGGGACCCAGGACGCTGATCAGGTCCAGCCCGTTCTCCTTGATCAGGCGGTTGAGGTGGGCGTGGACGAACGTCAGGCCCGGGCTGGTGCCCCAGTGGCCCAGCAGCCGCGGCTTGATGTCGGACGGCTCCAGGTCGCGGTGCAGCAGAGCGTTGTCGCGCAGGTAGATCTGTCCGGCGGACAGGTAGTTCGCGGCGCGCCAGTAGCGGTCGACCGCGGACAGGTCGGCTCCGGTGCGGGGGGCGTGGATGGGGGCGTGCAGAGTCACGGCAACAGGACCTTCTCTTCTGGGCGGGGGACGACGACCGTCCACCGCAGGCGATCGGTGATGCGCTCTTGCAGGAACTCGGCGGCCTTCGGCTCGCCGTGGACGAGATAGGTGGTGCTCGGCGCCGGTGCGGTGCCGAGCCAGTCCAGGACTTCGGGGTAGTCGGCGTGCGCCGACAGGCCGGGCAGCTGCACGACCCGTGCCCGGACCGGGATGTACCGGCCGAACATCTTCAGCGTCGTGGCGCCTTCGGCCAGGTCGCGGGCCCGGGTGCCGGCGGCGGCATAGCCGACGATCAGCACCGTGTTCCGCGGGTTGGGCAGGAAGGTCTCCAGGTGGTGCAGCACCCGACCGCCGGTGGCCATGCCCGAGGCGGAGACCACGATCTGCGGCCCGTGGTGGGCGTCGATGTGCCGGGACTCCTCCTGGCTCCGGGCCAGGCGCAGGCGGGGCGGGATCAGATCGGCGATGCCGTGCTCGGTGATGGTCGGCAGGAACTGCGGACGGCGGTCCTTCAGCGCTTCGGCGTAGACGTCGAGCGCGGCCAGAGCCATGGGGCTGTCGACGTAGACCGGCACGTCGCGGAGCACGCCGCGCAGGGCCAGGCCGGCCAGCTCGTGCAGGATCATCTCGGTGCGGTCCACGGCGAAGGCCGGAATCAGCACCGTCCCGCCGTGCTTGAGGGTGGAGGCGATCGCGTCCTCGAACCTTTGTGCCGACGTGGCGTCGTCGTGCCGCCGGTCGCCGTAGGTCGACTCCAGCACCAGCGTGTCGGCGCCGTCGAAAGCCTCCGGCGGCCGGAGCAGCGGATGGCGCGGGCGGCCCAGGTCTCCGGAGAACGCGATCGTCGAGGGCTGCGATGTCTCGTCCGGTCCGTCCAGGGTCAGTTTCGCCCAGGCCGAGCCGAGGATGTGGCCGGCGTTGCGCAGGGTGGCGTGGACGCCGTCGGCGATGCGGTCCGGAGTGTCGAAGTCGAGTTCGACGAAGTGGTCCAGGCAGCGTTCGACGTCTTTGACGTCGTACAGCGGCAGGGCCGGCTTGTGCTTGCTCCAACCGTGCTGGTTGGCGTGTTCTGCCTCTTCCTCCAGCAGGTGTGCGGAGTCGCGCAGCACGATCTCGGCCAGCCGGATGGTTTCGGGCGTGGCGTGGACCGCCCCGCCGAACCCGCTCTTGACCAGCCGCGGCAGGTAGCCGCAGTGGTCCAGGTGTGCGTGCGTGACGACGACGGTGTCGATGCTCTCGGCGGCCACCGGGAGGGGCTGCCAGTTGCGGCGCCGCAGTTCGCCCAGGCCCTGGAACAGCCCGCAGTCCACGAGCACCGAGGCTCGGGGGGTGCGCACGAGGTACTTGCTTCCGGTCACGGTGCCGGCGCCGCCCAGGAACGTCAGCGTGGTGTTCCCCGGAACCCGGTTGGCAATGTCTTGGGCACTCATGGCTACTCCTCGACTGCGGCGTGGCCGGAAGGTGGCCACGACGCCAGCTTCGTGCGGGCCGCCGTGGCGCGGCAGCGGCGCACGGCCCGGTCCGGACGGGTCTTTCGGCCCGGTGGAGAAGGGTGTCGCACAGCCGGTTCCCGCCCCCTGGCGATGGCCCCGCGAGCCGGATGCGGCCAGGCCTGCCCCGGTCCGCGGATCAGTCTTCGGTCTCGTCGTCGACGTGGTGCGGGATCCGGCGTCCGACGATCTTCTCCGTCACGATCCTGATGTAGTAGCCCCGGTCGCCGGGAGCCCAGGGGTCGATGCCCAGCTCGGAGAGCCGGGACTGCTCGGCCGGGCTGGTGATCAGCTTGGCGCGGCCCAGGAAGGTCACGTACCAGCCCTCGCGGGCCGCCTCGTCGATCCGGTCGACCTCGAAGGCGACGACGGTCTCGGCCACGCCGGCGCCGAACATCGAGCCCTTGCGGGTCCGGAACACCGGATCGCGGCCGTCGAGTTCGAAGTTGACGAGGAAGACCGCGGGCAGGGCGTAGCGGCTGTAGACGATGCGGCCGACCGGCACCGTCGCGGCCAGGTCCAGCGCCTCGGCCTCGGAGAAGCGCTCCATACCCTCTTGCACGGTCATGCCTTGATCGTCCCCATGGCGCGAACCGGGCCAGAAGAGTCTTTGGACCCTATTCCGGCGCGGCTCGGCCCGGCCTTTCTCCGGCACTTCGGCCCCACTAAGGTGGGCATGACAGACGCCGGTGCGGGCCATCGGCTCGCGTACCGTCGTGGAAAGGCGGCTCGGGGATGGCCGATCGGGAGCCGGACGAGGTCCGGAACTCTTTGCTTCCGCAGCTTCGGATGGACGAGCTGCTGGACGAGCTGATCTCCCGGGTGACCCAGATCCGGGCCACCCGCGACCGCGTGCAGCAGCTGCTGCAGGGGGTGCTGGCCGTCTCCGGCGGTCTGGAGCTGGACCAGGTGCTCTCCACCATCATCGGCACCGCGACCGAGCTGGTGGACGCCCAGTACGGCGCCCTGGGCGTCATCGACAGCGGCGGGGAGCACCTGGAGCGGTTCGTCACCGTCGGGTTGAGCCAGCAGGAGATCGACGCGATCGGGCCGTATCCGACCGGGATGGGGCTGCTGGGCGAGCTGATCCGCCGTCCGGTGCCGCTGCGGCTGCCGGAGATCGCCGACCACGAGTCCTCGTTCGGGTTTCCGGAGAACCATCCCCCGATGCGGACTTTCCTCGGTGTGCCGATCCGGGTGCGGGACTCGGTCTACGGCAATCTTTATCTGACCGAGAAGCGCGGCGGTGCCTTGTTCGACGCCGACGACGAGACGCTGCTGACCACCCTGGCCGCGGCCGCCGGCGTGGCGATCGACAACGCCCGCCTGTACGACGAGGCGCAGCGGCGGCAACGGCGCATGGAGGCCACCGCCGAGCTGACCCGCGGCCTGCTCTCCGGCGCTGACGCCCACGATGTGCTGGCCGTGCTGGTCGAGCGGATCCGGGACATGGCCGGCGCGGATCTGGTGATGGTTTCGCTGCCGGATGCGGGTGCGAACCATTTGACGGTTCAGGTCGCCGCCGGTCCGGGAGCCGAGCGGGTCCGGGGTGCCGCCTCCTCGGTGGCCGGCTCCGAGATCGGGACGGTGTTCGCCGACGGTGTGGGGCGGGCGATCGTGGCGGGGGAGTGGGACGAGCGGCCGGTGTGGAAAGAGCTGGGTCTGGGGCCGGCCTACATCGCCCCGCTGGGGACGACCGGCCGGATCCGGGGAGTCTTGATCGCGGCCAAGTCCTATGGTGCGCTGCCCTTCGACGCGGGCGCGGTGCACATGCTGACGGAGGTCGGCGGGCAGGCCGCGGTCGCGCTGGAGTTGGCCGACCGCCGGTCCGACGCCGACTTGCTGGCGCTGTTCGCCGACCGGGACCGGATCGGCCGGGATCTGCATGATTTGGCGATCCAGCGGCTGTTCGCTACGGGGATGACGCTGCAGTCGGTGTTGAAGATCACTGAGAAGCAGGCGGTGCGGGAGCGGGTGAACAAGGCGGTGTCGGAGCTCGACGACACCATCAAGGTGATCCGCTCGACCATCTTCGCGCTGTCCGAGCAGGGCGGGCCGGAGCAGCTGCCCGGGCTGCGCTCCCAGCTGTTGCAGGTGTGTCAGGACTCGGTCGCCGCGCTGGGGTTCAGCCCGTCGGTCCGCTTCACCGGCCCGGTGGACTTCGAAGTCTCGGACGAGGCCGCCGACCATGCCCTGGCGGTGGCCCGTGAAGCCCTGTCCAACGTGGCACGGCACGCCCAGGCCTCCAAGGCCGAGGTCGACGTGACGACCGCCGAGGGCTTCCTGACGCTGCGGATCGCCGACAACGGCGTCGGGATGCCGGCGCAGGCCGGGCGCCGCAGCGGCCTGGGCAACATCGCCGACCGGGCCTCGGCGCTGGACGGAGAGTTCTCGCTCTCAGCCGCCGACGGCGGCGGCACGGTCTTGACGTGGCGGATCCCTTTGGAGGCCTGAGGCGAACCGCGTACTCGTCAGCGGCGGTGGCCGTGGTCGGATTTGATCTCGGAGACGAGCACCGCGGCCTGGACCCGCCGAGTGAGCCCGAGTTTGGCCAGCAGCGCGGAGACGTAGTTCTTCACCGTCTTCTCGGCCAGGAACATCCGCTCGGCGATCTGCCGGTTGGTCAGGCCCTCGCCGATCAGGTCCAGGACCTTGTGCTCCTGGGCGGTCAGCTGCGCCAGCGGGTCCTTCTTCTCATCGGCGGCGCGCAGTTTGGCCATCACCTTCGCCGCGAGCCTCGGATCGAGCAGCGACTCGCCCCCGGCCACGGTGCGCACGGCCGCGACCAGGTCCGGGCCGAGGGTCTGCTTGAGCAGGTAGCCCGAGGCGCCGGCCATGATGGCGTCGAACAACGCCTCCTCATCGGCGAAGGACGTCAGCATCAGGCAGGACAGCTGCGGCATCTTCGACCGCAGCTCACGGCAGACGGTGACGCCGTCCCCGTCCGGAAGCCGCACGTCCAGCACCGCCACGCGCGGCCGCAGCGCCGGCACCCGCGCCAGCGCCTCGGCGGCTGTGGAGCCCTCGCCGACGACCTCGAAGTCCGCCTCGTCCTCCAGCATGTCCTTCAAACCGCGTCGGACGACCTGATGGTCGTCCAGCAGGAACACGCCGATCTTGCCGTCCGCCATGGTGCCGAGCCTCCCGGGGCCGCGTGGATGTCTCGCCACGACCCTAGGGCAGTGGAGCCCGCGGGGGATGGGCCGAAGGTCCCTGTTACGGGATTCGGGGGTCAGGACGCCAAGCGGTGCAGGAACACCACGTTCGTGAAGGGCGCGAGGGAGGCGTACGGGGCCAGCGCGGCTCGCACCGCGCTCCGGATATCGATCCGGGTGGTGGGCCCGAGGGCGTCGGTGGTGCTCACGTAGACGGCCGCGACGCCGTGGCGCTCGAACACCGCGATCCGCGGCTGATCGGCGGCCCAGTTTGCGGCCAGGGCCCGCTGGACGGCGATGAGGACATCGCGGTATGCGTCCTGGCTGTTGTGCTCGATGGTGTGGGGGACGGACGGTACTCGGCCTTCGATGGTGCTCATGGTTCTGCCGTTCTGGAGAGGGTCCCCCCTCTTGCCTCCAGAGTCACGCCACAGAGCGCGCCGCTTCAGAGGCCTTGCTCCTGTGATCTTCGGGTCGAAGGTCCTGGGGCGGTCGGGCTCTCCTCGGCGCGGCACAGCGCGCCGAGCCCCTGCGCGGGCGCGCCGGCGGTACCCGGCCTCAGGACCCGCACCCCGGCGCCGGTGCGGATCGCGGCCCGGACGACGACGTCGACCAACCGTCCGTGCCGGGCGCGCACGCCGAGCCGTTCGATGTCGTGACGGTGGCCGGACAGGTCGGCGGTGTGATCGCCGAACCAGGCGATGCGGTCGTCGCCGGGGAAGTCGGTGACGATCAGCGTTCCCACCCGGCCTCGGGCGAGCGCGTGCAGAACCGCCGCGGTGCCTTCGACGGCCGGGCCGCCGGGCCCGCCCCTTTCGGCCAGGCCGTTCAGCAGCCGCCGGGTCTCGGTCTGCGCGGCCTCGGCCACCGCTCGGGCGATCTGCTCGGCGCGCAGCGCGTGCGACGTGTCGTGGCCGCGTTCGCCGCTGACCCGCCGCACGATCGTCTTGTGCCCGATCGCGGACGGCAGCTGCCCGCAGACCAGCGCGGTCATCCGGGCATCGCCCGCCAGCAGGAGCAGACGGGAGCCACTGGCCCGCATCGCGTCGGCGACCGCGCGGGCGGCGTGGGCGGCGGTGCGGTGCGATGACGCCTCCAGGCGGCGCCGGAGTTCGTCCTTCGGCATCTCGCCCGAAGCGGTGCCCAGCCGGGCGCCCTCCGGGGAGACGACCTGAGTCGTCGTCGCCCCGGCGCCTTCGCCCGGATGAACGGTGATGTCGGCGCCGGCTTGATCCAGGACCGCGAGCACGTGGGCGGGGGACGCCTGCCGCCACGCCATCACCGGCAGCAGATCGGGGAGCGAGGATGTCGCCGCCCGGTCCGCGATGCCGGCGCCGGGCATCACCACGGTGTGCGACTCCCCCCGGCGGTTGAAGAAGATCCCGGCCGTCCCCCGGCCGGGCCGCACGTCGCACAGCGCCTCGTTGATCCGCAGCAGCGTCACGGAGTGCGTGCCCTGGTCGGAAAGGCGCTTCACGATGGCGTGCCGCCGTGCGGCGGTGCTTTCCCCGCCGACCGGCATCCGGAAGTACACGGAATGGACCACGCCGGAGAGCTTCGCCACATCCTGAAGGCCGGCACGGCCGGGAATGTCGGTGGTCGGCATGGGACCCACCATCGTGGTGACCGGGTCGGCTCGGACAGGGTCCTTCGACCCCCTCGACCGGGGCCGAAGTCCTGGCCCCCGGCCTCCGCGATGCGCCGGGAGATCGCCGGGGGGACAATGGCTTTATGGCCGCTCACACGGCCGGACTGCGGATTCCGCGCAGAAGGGTCGAGCACATCCAGGCGCTGACCGCCGAGATCGGCGTCCAGGAACGGATCATCGCGCACCTGCTGGCCCTCGTCACCCGCACCACGGTCTACTTCTTCACCGTCGCGTGTCTCACCGCCGCCCTCATCACGTACGTCAACGGCAAGCACACCGCGGCCGTGGTGTGGGGCAGCATCGGTCTCGTCCTGGTCATGCTGGTGGCGGGGGTGAAAGGCGGCCGTCTGCTCCTTCGCCGGGTCGTCGCGGCGCTCCGTGAGGAGATCGCCGAGATCGACATCCATCCTGGCGAGCCGCGCGGTGTCGGCCGGCCCAGGTGACGGTCCGCCCCGCCCCGCTCGCGCTGCGCCGCACCTGTGCTTGATCGACAATATCGACAAGATGGGGAGGAACCGGCACGCGGATGGAGAGTGGAATCATGATGCGTTCCAACACGGAAATGCCGACGTTCCAGTCGAGCATGCTCAAGACCGGCGCGGCGCTCGCCGGGGCCGGGCTGACGGTGGCGGCTTTCGGCATGGCGCTGGCGGCCATCGCCGTGACCCGCGGCGCGGCGGCCTGGGCCAGGCAGCGCGAGGTCTCGCCGGCCGCCCTGGCGGCTGAGAAGCTGGACCGGGCCCGCCGGGCGACGCTGGCCGGCGCACACGCGTGGCAGGAGCACGCCGCGGACTCCGCGAACGGTCACCGCGCGCACGCGCGATGACCGTTCGGCTGCACGCCGCCCCCCGGTGGTCACCGTCGAGGCGGCGGTGACCACCGGGCGGCCTCAGGCCGGCGCCGGACCCCTGGCGTCCACCGCCGTCTCGTCGCGGTGGACGAGGCCGGGACCGGGCGCGAAGAACTCGCGGATCCCGAACGCGATGACGATGACGAAGGCGAACCAGAACACCACCATGCCGGTGGGGTAGCTCCAGAACACGAAGATCACCGAGGCGATCAGCAGGATCGCGATGCCGATCCACCGCTTGTAGCGGGTCGTGAGGATGTGCACGCCGGTCTTGATCGCTGACAGGCCCAGGGCCACGGAGAGGTAGAGCGGCACGACGAAGAGCACCCCCATCTGGACCAGGTACTGAAGGAAGAACTCGATCAGCCCGCCGCTCAGCTGCCGGTTGGCGAACAGGCCCGGATCGACCAGCGGGTCCCGGCCCCGGCGCATCAGGTGCGACTCCCACAGCAGGAACAGCCACACCACCAGCACCCCGGCCAGCATCAACCAGATCGACGCCGAGATCCCCAGCCAGGACGGGCCGCCCTGCTTCGGCACGAACCAGCCCCACTCGGAGGTGCGCAGGATGCCGTAGACGAAGACTCCGAGGCCGGCGGCGGACAGGAACGCGCCGACCAGGTCGAAGTGCACGCGGTCGGCGGCCGGCCGGTCGGCGACGCGGCGGGCCAGCGCCAGGATCCCGAACACCACGACGACCTCGCCGGCGAAGACCCAGCGCCAGGAGAAGTAGGTCGTGGCGAACCCGCCGATCAGGGGCCCGAGGCCGATGGCCACGGCCGCGGAGGCGGCGATGAGCCCGTAGGCGGCCGGCCGGCCGCGGGGAAGTTGACCGCTACCAGGGCGACGACGGCCGGCAGGATCAGGGCCGCGCCGAGTCCCTCCAGCAGCGACCAGCCGAACAGCAGGACCGGCAGGTTCGGCGCGATCGCCGTGGTCAGGGAGCCGCAGCCGTGCTCCGGCTCCGGCTCCGGCCTGAGACGACCCGGGGGCTGCGTCCGTGGTGGGGGACTC
>Ga0207695_10011451_pt1 | contig 10743 bp, 5 predicted proteins | sample KBSC54metaG_FD_184354 | JGI IMG/M metagenome (GOLD analysis project Ga0207695, IMG submission 184354) | Corn rhizosphere microbial communities from Kellogg Biological Station, Michigan, USA - KBS C5-4 metaG (SPAdes) (version 2) | ecosystem: Host-associated > Plants > Roots > Rhizosphere > Soil... | reverse complement strand
TACAGCAACATTCAACCTGTATTATCCCAAGGTTTATCATCATTTCCTGAAGCGGACCCGGTCTGAGGCGGTGGCCCGGGAGGTTGCGCAGCTGACTTTTATCAAGCTGTGGGAGTACCGGCACACGCTGAAGGATACCATCTCACTGGATACTCAGTTGTTTCATATTGCTGCGGGGGTGTTTATCGACTATTTAAGAAGGGAGCACACGCAGCGGAAGAAGGTGCTTGCCCTTGCCGGAGAGTCAGGGACGGGGGAAAGGGAGGTGCAGGCGGGCGCCGGGTCGTCTGCCGGGGCGGATTTCGAGGCCTCGGATCATTTGTTATCGCTTACACGCAGTCTCCCGCCTGTGCGTAAGCGCGTTTTCCTGCTCAGCCGAATACAGGGCCATTCCTACAAAGAGATAGCGGAGTTGCTATCCATCTCGCTCAAGACGGTAGAGGACCATATGACGAAGGCGCTTCGGCATATCCGCGGTCTGTATTAATTTTTTTCTCCGCGTCCAGTATTAACTTAATGTTACCAGCAGTGGTAACTCTTTCCCACAAACGTATACATTGGTAGGAGTCTATCTACCGCATGGAAGTTACCAAGAGTCTGATCCGGAAGTTTTTTGCCAACGAATGTGATGAGCAGGAGTCTGCCGCTGTGCTGGATTATTTGCGGCAGCATCCGGAGGAGGCGGGTCTCGACGAGTGGGAGGCCGTAGAGCCTGCGTCGGTAGGTCGGGTGCTGCACCAGGACGAAGTGCTGCGGGAGCTGAAGGGGCAGCTATTCCCGGGGCCGGTACGGAGGATGTACTGGCCGGCGGTGGCGGCGGCGGTTCTGCTGGTGGTGGGCGGATGGATATTTTGGAGTAAGAGGAGGCCGGCGGGGAATGGTCCTGTGGCGGCGGGTGAGGCGGTGGGTACCAGCTGGGTATACCGGACGAATGAAACGGACAGCGTGTCTTCTGTCATACTGCCCGACGGTTCGCGCGTGAAATTAAATGCGCATTCGGCCCTACGGTATGCCGACTCTTTCGGGGTGGCCGGGCGGGACAGCTGGTTGGTTGGTTCGGCGGAATTCGATGTTATGAAGGACCGGGTTCATTCTTTTACCGTACATGGCGTTTCGTTGTCGACCACGGCGCTGGGGACGGTATTCTCGGTAAGCACGGTCGGTAACGAGACGGTGAAGCTGTATTCCGGAAAAGTGGTGGTGAAGGGATTGAATAAGGATGTTTATTTACTTCCGGGGGAGCAGGTGGATTATGACAGGAGGCGGATGGTGGCCAGGGTGAGCCGGTTTGGGAAGCCGGTGTTGAAGGACGGGAAGAATGTGATGGCCCATGAAGCGGCGTTGGCGTTCAATAACAGTCCGCTGAATGAGGTATTCCGGAACCTGGCGGTCCGATATAATACAAAGTTCAATTACAGGGCCTCTGATCTGGCCGGTCTCAATTTTACGGGAGCGGTAGAGAATACAGATTCCTTAGATGTCTTCCTTCGATTGCTCGCAGGGATGAATAACCTCGATATCGTAAAACAGCCGGACGGGTATCATGTGGTCCGGCGCGGTAATTAGCCATAACCTTTTCCAAACGCCATTTAAAAATTTTGACGCGGCGACGCGTAAGGGGAACTCTTTTGCCTTAAAACAAATAAACAATGAAAATCTTTTTTACAGTCAGTTCGCTGCTATTCTTCGTGTTGCTGAGGGTGGGCGTTGCGGCCCAGTCGCTCACCGGAGTAGTCACGGGTACTATTGCGACAGAAAAAGGAGAGCCGCTGGCCGGCGCCAATATCAGGGCGAGCGACGCGCATTCTCCGGAGAATTTTACCATCCAGTCCAATGACCGCGGAGTGTTCGTTTTCCGGGCGCTTACCGCGGGTAAGACCTATAATTTTACGGTTACACATATAGGATTTTCGTCGAAGATAATCAGGGGTTTTCTTGTCAAGCCGAACGAGAACAATACGCTGCTGGTGCGGCTTTCGGAAGGGGCCAATGATCTCGATCAGTTCGTGGTCGTCGGATATGGCAGCCAGCGGAAGGGCGATCTTACGGGTGCGGTCACGCAGGTGGGCGGCGAGGTCTTTCAGGACAGGCCGTCTCCGAACATCAGCCGGGGGCTGCAGGGGGTCGTTCCGAACCTCAATATATTCATGTCGGATGGCAAGCCGACGCGTAATCCTACCTATAATATCCGCGGTCTTACGTCGATCGGCGCAGGGGGGCAGGCTTCCGCGCTGGTATTGATCGATGGGGTGTCGGGCGATCCGAGTCTGCTGAACCCGGACGATATCGAGAGCGTCACCGTGCTGAAAGACGCCGCTTCGGCCGCGATCTATGGCGCGCGCGGGGCGTTTGGCGTGGTGCTTATCAACACCAGGAGCCCGAAGAGGGGAAAGGTGACGATGAATTTCAACAGCAGCTATTCCATCAACCAGAAGACCGTGACGCCACAATTGGTGAACGACGGATATGCATGGGGCAAGGCCTACGTGGACTCGTACAATGCGTGGTACGACTATAAGACGCCTCCCAGCACGGTTAACGGTTATTTCCCGAATACTGATGCGGGCTTCGACTCCCTGCTGGCGAGGAAGAACAATCCGTCGCTGCCGCAGGCGGTGGTAGACCCTGCGACGGGCAAGTATCTGTACTATGGCAGCACCGACTGGATCAGCCAGTTGTACCGTCAGAACACGCCGGCGACGGACAATTCGCTGAGCATTTCGGGGAGCAGTCAGAATGCCGATTTTTACATCTCCGGCCGATACTATGACCAGGGCGGGGTATTCCGCTACAGCCCGGATCGTTTCAAGCGGATCAACCTGCGTGCGAAAGGCGATATAGTAGTACGTCCCTGGCTGACGCTGAGTGACAATATCGACTTCAACAACTACAACTATTTCTATCCCGTCAATAACAACAAGACGCCGGTCTGGGCCAATTTCGCGGTAGCCACCAACCCGCTGGCCATCCTGCAGAATCCGGACGGGACGCTGACCCCGCAGTCCTATTCTTCCGTTGGGGACTTTTATACGGGTCTCAACAGTACCGTCACCAACCAGATATATTTCCGGAATACCGCCAGCTTCAGCGCGGATATCGTGAAGAACCTGCTGAACCTGAAGGGTGATCTTACCTATGCCAATACCAACAATACGGTAGACGGCACCTACCGGCCGGTAACCTATAGCCAGGGTCCGGGGATGACCGCTACGAATACCAATAATATGCTGACCAGGGCTACGGCGGTGACTCAGTATTATGCGGCCAACCTCTATGCGTCGGCGCACAAGAATTTTGGTGATCATGCCGTACAGTTGCTGGCGGGTCTCAACGTCGAAGACCAGCGGTTCGACAGTACGTATATATCGCGGGATGGCATCATCGATCCTACGCAGCCGAACCTGAGTCTGCTGAACGGCACGAACTATGTGCTTACGGCGGCGGGCAATGAGTGGTCGATCTTCGGTATCTTCTTCCGGGGCAATTATGCCTATAAGGACAAGTATCTGGTGGAGATCAACGGCAGGTATGACGGGTCGTCGAAATTTCCCTCGTATTCGAGATTTGGTTTCTTCCCGTCGATATCTGCGGGATGGGTTATCTCGAAGGAGGATTTCATGGACGGGACGGCGGGATGGCTGAACAACCTCAAGCTGCGGGCTTCGGTCGGCAGTCTTGGGAACGGCCAGATCAATCCTTATCTGTTCAATCCTATCATGAGCGTGCGTCAGTCGAGCGGTATCTCGATCAACGGCGCATTCCCGACCTATACTTCGGCTCCGAATGTCATCCCGACGGGTCTTACCTGGGAAAAGTCCACAACGGTGGATGAAGGTGTGGATGCGAGCTTTCTTCAGAACAGGCTTCGCATCAGCTTCGACTACTATGTCCGGTATTCTACGGGGAATTTCACGGCCGGGCAGCCGCTGCCCGCCGTGTTTGGTGCGGCCGTGCCGAACGGGAACAATGCCAATCTGAGGACCTCGGGCTGGGAGTTGTCTCCCTCATGGCATAGCAATATCACGAAGGACCTGAGCTTCTCCGTGGGGCTGGTGCTTTCGGATAATACATCGGAGATCACGAAATTCTACAACCCCAGCGGTATCATACCCTACTCGGTGCCATATTCGCTGACCCCGGGTACCTATTACAAGGGGATGCATCCGGGTGAGATCTGGGGCTTTGTGACGGAGGGACTGTTCAGGGATCAGCAGGACATCAACACCCACGCCAACCAGTCCTATTTCACGGTGAGCAATTCGAATGTTATCCTGCCCGGGGATATCAAGTTCAAGGATATCAATAACAAGGGCGTGATCAATAATGGCAAGAGCACGCTTGCGGATCATGGGGACCTGACGGTCATCGGAAATTCGACGCCGCGGTATCTGTTCGGTTTCAATCTTGGCGTGACCTGGAAGGGTATTTCCATCGCCGCCTTTTTCCAGGGCGTAGGAAAGCAGGACTGGTGGCCTGGTATCGAAGCCGGCGGTTTCTGGGGACAGTACAACCGTCCTTACGAGTGGATGCCTGCCTATATGATGAAAGACGTCTGGTCGCCGGAGAAGCCAAATGCCTACTATCCGCGGTACAGGGGTTATGTGGCGCTCAGCGGCACGCGTGAGCTGGCGGTGGTGCAGAGCAGGTATCTGCAGAACGCGGCGTATGTCCGGTTGAAGAACCTGAATATTTCCTATAGTCTGCCGAAGGCCTGGTGCACGAAGGCCAGTCTGACGAGCGCGAAGGTCTATTTCACGGGTCAGAATATGTTCACTTTTACTCCGCTGCACCGGTATGCCGCGAACTACGATCCGGAGGTTATCAACGGGTCTGATCCCGAGGTCAATTCGGGTAGTGGAAACGGATATTCATACCCCATGCTGAAGACGTTTACGGCTGGGATCAACTTAACTTTTTAAATACGATATATGAAAGTCATCAGACCGATATTTATAATGCTTGTCGTTGCGGCTGTGCTGCCTGGCTGTAAGAAATACCTCGACAAGGAGCCTTTTACCAGTCTGAACCCGGGTTCGGCCTTCAAGACGGTCAGCGATCTGCAGTTGTACACCAATTCCTTTTATGTGTACCAGATGCCGAGCGCGAACACGATGTTTACGGCGGACAATACCTCGGACTATATTTCGGGGAATAATGTGCCGACCATCATGACGGCGCAGGTAAATGCCAACAACCCTTTAAACGCCAATGCCTGGTCGAGGGCATCGGGGGCGACGGGTTCCTGGCCCGAGTTGCGGAATATCAACTATTTCCTGCAGAACAATGTCAATCCGGCTATTTCCGACAGTGTCCGGAATATGTATTCGGGCATCGCCCGGTTCTTCAGGGCGTGGTGGTATTACAATATGGTAAAAGAGTTCGGTGATGTTCCCTGGGTAGGGACGGCGCTGGGTACGACCGATTCTTCGATGTATAAGCCGCGCGATCCGAGGACGCTGGTCATGGATTCCATCGAAGCGGACCTGGACTATGCGATCGCGCATGCGCCTGCGGCCAGGGACGGTGGCTGTTCGACCATTACAAAATGGACGGCGCTGGCGCTGAAGGCGAGGGTGGGGGTATTCGAAGGTAGTTTCCGTAAATACCATACGGAGCTGGGGCTGACGGGGTCTGCGGCTGTCTGGTTCCAGAATTCGGTAGACGCGGCTACGGCGCTGATGGCTTCGGGCAATTACAAGCTGCATTCGACTGGCAGCCCGCAGACGGACTACCGGGCGTTATTTACGACGACTACGGGACCGCTGTCGGACGAAGTCATTCTCGCCTTTGTATACAGCGATGGTCTGAAGCTGTGGCATAATGCGAACGCCTACTTTACGAGCGCTACGCTGGGGAACCGTACCAGCCCGGTCAAGGCGTTTATCGATACCTATCTGAACAAGGATGGCTCGCGGTTCACAGATGCGCCGAGTTTCGATACCATCAGCTTCCCGAACGAGACGGCGAACCGGGATCTGCGGCTGCAGCAGTCGATACGCTGTAACCAGTACAAGTATTCGACGGGGGTGTCTGCGCCGCCGGATTATAGCTTTACGTTTACGGGTTATCAACCGCTGAAGTTCAACGTCGACGATCCGGCGGTCAATACCAATTCGCACAACAGCAATTCCGTGCCTATCTTCCGTTATGCCGAGGTGCTGCTGGATCTGGCGGAGGCGAAGGAAGAACTGGGGACGCTGACGACGGCGGACTGGAACAATACGATCGGGGCTCTTCGCAGTCGTGCGGGGATCACGAATACAGCGATGCCGACTACCGTCGATCCTTATATGGCGCAGTATTTTTTGAATACTATCTCCGATGCCGTACTTTTAGAGATCAGGCGGGAAAGGGGAGTAGAACTGATGCTGGAGGGTTTTCGCTGGGATGATATCCGGCGCTGGAAGATGGGTTTGCTGATGAATATGGCGTATAATGGGGTGTATGTGCCTGCTATGAATATTCCATATGCCATGAATGGGGACGGGGTGCTGAATGTTTCGTTCGTTACGACGACGCCGGGCACCACGATCAAGGGGGTATATTATTATGTTATTGATAACAAGACCGTGAAGCTGACGCAGGGGACTTATGGGAATATTATCTGGCTGGCGAATATACCGAGGGTATGGGACGATAAGATGTATTATGATCCGATACCGAGCAGTGAAATTGTGTTGAATCCTAATTTAAAACAAAATACAGGATGGTAAAATATGCGGATATCTAATATGAAAAGAGTCATTTTATTGGCGTGTCTCTCCGGAGTGGCAGGGTTGAGCCGCGCACAGGATCCGGATAATCTGGTTAAGGTGGAGAAAGCAAAGGGTAATGAGGAAAATAAGTTTTTTTGGAAATGGCAAAATGTCGATTCGGCGTTTGGGGTATTACCGGCGGGGGTACATGTTTACAGGTCGGGGGATTCCGTAAATGGAAGGGTTTCGGTGGCGTATTATGTTTCTGCGCCGCTGAAGAGTGAGGGTCTGGCGTTTACGACGCAGGTGGGGTATGGGAAGCGGCTGACGCCTTTGGAGTATTATAAGCAGGAGGGGGAGCCGGTGGTGGTGATCAATACGTCTTTCTTTTCCTTTAAGACCAACGGGAATCTGAATGTGGCGGTGAGGGATGGGAAGCTGGTGGGGTGGAATCAGCCGTCGAGGCATCCGAAAGGGGATTCGTTGTTTACCTATACGACGCGGAGTGCGATGGGGATCGACAGGTCGCGGAAGGCGGATGTGGCCTGGGTGTTCACCGATACGACCCAGCCGCTGCCCTATGCGTTCGAGGACGGTCCGGTGGTGGCGCATGGCCGGGATTCGGTGCCGACGCTCGCTGAGCTGGGGGATAAACACTGGAAGAAATGGAAGATGGAGACGGTTGTCGGCGGGGGGCCGGTGCTGGTGTACGACGGGAAGATCAGGGTGACGAATGAGGAGGAGGGGTTGTTCCTGCGTGGAGAGAAGGATATTCATCCGCGTTCGGCTATCGGGTATACGAAGGACGGCCGGGTCATCGTGCTTGCCGTTCAGGGGAGGACGCCTGGTGTGGCTTCGGGGGTGACGCTGGCCGAAGAGGCGAAGGTGTTGCTGGACCTGGGCTGTTATGAGGCGTTGAATCTGGACGGGGGAGGGAGCAGTTGTATGCTGGTGAATGGGAAGGAGACGATCAGGCCTTCGGACAAGACGGGGGAGCGGCCGGTGCCTTCCGTGTTTTTGATAACGAAAAGACGTTAGTTATGTATAAAAATAGCGGTTCGTTTTTAACATTGGCGACAGTAGTCTTACTGTTGCCTTTTTTTTGTTTGGGTCAGGAGGGGAATGGGGGAAGTGGTTTGGGTCAGGGAGGAAGTGGTGGCCGTGATTTGCGTCAGGGGAGAAGGGAATTGCCTGGGGGAAGTGGTTTGGGTCAGGAGGGGGGTAGTTTGGAGGCGCGGAGGGTGCGGCTGCCGAATGGGTGGTCGCTGACGCCGGTGGGGAAGAGTTTGCCGCTGGGGGATCTGCCGCTGAATATTGCCGTGAGTGGCAGTGGGAGGTATCTGGCGGTGACGAATAATGGACAGAGTACACAGACGATCCAGCTGTTTGACGCGAGGGAGGACCGGCAGCTGGACAGTGTTATCATTCCGAAATCGTGGTATGGGCTGGTGTTTGGAAGCGACGAGCGTTCGCTGTATGCTTCGGGTGGGAATGATAACGTGGTCTGGAAATATAGTGTGAATGGAGGCAGGCTTGTGCTGTCGGATAGTTTCCGGCTGGGGGCGCCCTGGCCTGTCAGGATATCGCCGGCGGGGTTGGCGGTTGACGACCGGAAGGGGTTGTTGTATGTCGTGACGAAGGAGGACAATAGTCTTTATGTGCTGGATATGGTGAAGCATGCGGTGGTGCGGCGGCTGCCGATGAGCGGGGAAGGTTATACCTGTCTGCTTTCGCCTTCACGGGAAGAGTTGTATGTCAGTGTATGGGGAGGGGATAGGGTAATGGTATACAGTGCCGGGTCGGGGGTGTTTACGGACAGTATTGCGGTGGGGGACAATCCGAATGAGTTATGTCTTGCAAAGAACGGGAAGTATTTGTATGTTGCCAATGCGAATGATAACAGTGTTTCGGTTATTGATCTTCGTGGGAGGAAGGTAACCGAGGTTTTGAATGCGGCGTTGTATCCGAACGCGCCCAGCGGGTCGACGACCAATGGGCTGGCGTTGAGCCGGGACGGTAAGACGCTGTATATTGCCAATGCGGACAATAACTGTCTGGCGGTCTTTGACGTTCGGAAGGTGGGCGCCAGCGTCGCCCGCGGCTTTATTCCGGTGGGCTGGTATCCGACGAGCGTGCGGTGTGTTGGAGGGAAGCTGTATGTGGCCAACGGGAAGGGTTTTAGTAGCTATCCGAATCCCCATGGTCCCAACCCTTATGGGACGGGGCAGAAGGTGTTGCTGCATCAGGGGGACAGTCAGCCGGTCAACAAGGTTCAGTATATCGGGGGAGGTCTGATGATGGGGACCATGAGCGTTTTTCCTGAGCCTTCCGATGCGGAGCTGACGGAATACTCGAAGGCTGTCTACCGCAATACGCCGTATACGAAGGCGGGCGAGCTTGTGGTGGACGGGGAGGCGGGGAATCCGGTGCCGGGGAAGGTGGGGGATGTCTCACCGATAAAGCATGTGCTTTATATTTTGAAGGAGAACAGGACCTATGACCAGGTGCTGGGAGATATGCCGCAGGGCAACGGGGATACCAGTCTTGTGCTGTTCGGGGAGCGAATCACGCCCAACCAGCATGCGCTGGCGAGGGAATTTGTGCTGCTGGATAATTTTTATGTCGATGGGGAAGTGAGTTCCGACGGACATAACTGGAGCATGGGCGCCTATGCCACGGATTTTCTGGAGAAGGGGTGGCCGACTTCGTATGGCCGTCGGGGTGGGGCGGAAATATCCTCGGGTTATCGAAAAACGGGAGATAACAAGGGCGGTTATATCTGGGATCAGGCGAAGCGGTCGGGGGTGAGTTACCGGACCTATGGCGAGTTTGCGGATAATGGCCGCGCGAATATACCGGTGCTGAGGGATCATTTTGCGACGGGTTTTCACAGTATGGATATGCATGTGTTCGATACGCTGAGGGAGAAACAGTGGGAAAGGGATTTTGATTCGCTGGTGGCGGCGGGTGCTTTGCCGCAGCTGATGACGATGCGGCTTTCGAACGATCATACGGAGGGGACGGCTGCGGGGAGGCCGACGCCTTTTGCGCATGTGGCGGATAATGATCTGGCAGTGGGAATGCTGCTGGAGCATCTTTCGAAGAGTCCGGTGTGGAAGGAGACGGTGGTGTTCATTCTGGAGGATGACGCGCAGAACGGTCCGGATCATGTGGATGCGCACCGCAGTACGGCGTATGTGGCGGGGGGTATGGTGAAGAGGGGGTATACCGATCACACAATGTATACGACGTCTTCGGCGTTGAGGACGATGGAGCTTATACTGGGGATGCCGCCGATGACGCAGTTCGATGCCGCGGCCACGCCGATGTTCAGGTGTTTTGCTCCGGTGGCGGATGGGAGGGGTTTTGTTTGCCGGCCCGCGCGGGTTGATCTGGGGGAGTTGAATCCTTCGCGCGGGAAGCTGGCGGTGATGGCCAGGGGGCTGGATTTTTCGCATGTCGATGACCAGCCGGATGGCGTAATGAATGCGATGTTGTGGAAGTTTGTCAGGGGGGATGGGAGTGAGGCGCCGGCGCCGAGGAGGGCGGGTTTTTTCAGAGGGGGTAAGGGGGATGATGAATAAAATCCTATATACAGGCCTTTTCGTTTTGGTTTGCGCTGCGCGGGTGGCTGCGCAGGATAATGTCCGGAGTTATGTCCGGGAGAATATACGTCCGGTCCGTACGATTCAGCCGGATTCGTCGGACTACAGTGATCTGGAGCCGCTGGGGGCCGCGATTGGCGACGCGAGGGTGGTGATGCTGGGCGAGCAGGATCATGGGGATGCGCCGAGTTTTCTGGCCAAGACGCGTATCATCAAATATCTCCACGAGAAAAAAGGGTTCGGTGTGCTGGCCTTCGAGAGCGATTTCTTTGGGCTCAATTATGGCTGGGATTCGGCGGTGAAGGTCAGGGGTGGTCTGGACAGCCTGCTGAAGAATAATATATTTCCTGTATGGACCTTTTGTGACGCCTGTCAGCCGCTGATGCGGTATATCCCGTCGCAGGCGCGCGGAGCGAATCCACTGGTGGTGACTGGGTTTGACT
>Ga0207695_10011448_pt1 | contig 10744 bp, 10 predicted proteins | sample KBSC54metaG_FD_184354 | JGI IMG/M metagenome (GOLD analysis project Ga0207695, IMG submission 184354) | Corn rhizosphere microbial communities from Kellogg Biological Station, Michigan, USA - KBS C5-4 metaG (SPAdes) (version 2) | ecosystem: Host-associated > Plants > Roots > Rhizosphere > Soil... | reverse complement strand
CTGCTGGAAGCCACGCCGACGGAGCAGGCGGAGGCCCTCGCCAAAACCCTTCTGTCGTCTCTATCGCTGCCTTTCAGTCTGGGAAATTCGCAGGTTTCCATCAGCGCTTGCGCCGGGATCGCTCTCTGCGCCAGTTCTCAAACCGTCGCGACCGAACTTTTGCGCGATGCCAGAGTCGCGATGATGGAGGCGCGACGCGAAGGCCGAAGCCGCTGCCAGACATTCGATCCGCAATTGCGCCAGCACGCCCGGATCCGGATGGCCATGGCCATCGATTTGTATCAAGCCCTCGAGCAGAATCAAATGGTCGTGTTTTACCAGCCGAAGGTGGATCTCCGCACCCGGTCCGCTATTGGTTTCGAGGCGCTCCTCCGCTGGCGCCACCCTCGCTACGGTCTGATACCGCCTTCCGATTTCATCCCTATCGCCGAAGAAACTGGCCTGATTATTCCCCTGGGAGCCTGGGTCCTCCGTCAGGCGGGAGCTCAGCTTAAATCCTGGCAGGCGAAGTTTCCATGCACTCCTCCGCTTTCGATGAACGTCAATGTATCCGTCAAGCAATTGGCGGGGTTTCAACTGGTCGAAACCGTCGCCGCCGTGCTGGCTGAAAGCGGCATACCGCCCGAAACTCTCAAATTGGAGATTACAGAAGGCTCTCTGATTCCCGAGCTTGAATCCGTCCGGGAGATCCTCACGCGTCTCCGCACCCTGCATATCGGCCTCAAACTGGACGACTTCGGAACCGGCTACTCTTCGCTCAGTTGCCTGCGCACTCTACACTTCGATTCGCTTAAAATCGACCGCTCCTTCGTACAGCGCCTCAATATTGACCACGAGAGCTGCGCGATCGTCGAAACCATCCTCAATCTGGCCCGAAGCCTCCACATGACGGTGGTTGCCGAAGGTATCCAGAATGAGGAACAGCGGACTACGTTGCTTAAACTTGGCTGTAAAACCGGTCAGGGCTTCCTGTTTTCGAAGCCCCTCGCCGCCGACGCCGCGGAACGTGCGCTTGCATCCGAGATCTCCGCCGCTAAGCTTGCGCTTGCCTAACGAGTATCCTGGAAGCATGAGGCTCCCAGCGGCGGAAGGTCGAGTGGGCGCGGCCGGCGCTGCCAGCACGGCCTCTTCCAGAAAGCTGCCTGTAACGCCGCCCCACCGCTTTACCGCGTTTGCCTGGGGAGTTCTCATCTACAACGTCGCCGTGATCCTGTGGGGCGCTCTGGTGCGAGCCACCGGTTCCGGAGCCGGCTGCGGCGGACACTGGCCCCTCTGCAACGGGGAAGTTCTGCCTAGTATTTCGCAAATCGCGACGGTTATCGAACTCACCCACCGTGTGATGAGCGGCATTGCACTCATGGCGGTCGTCGCTATGTTCGTATGGGCTCGGCGAGCCTTTGTCGCCGGCCACGCCGCGCGCCGCTGGGCTGGGTGGGCCTTGGTGTTCATCCTTAGCGAAGCGCTGCTGGGAGCCTCCCTGGTTCTGCTAGGCCACGTTGCTCGCAACGAATCCGTGGGCCGAGTCTATTCGCTTTCCACGCATCTGATTAATACCTTCTTGCTGCTGGCGTCGCTTGCCCTAACGGCGTGGTTCTCAGAAGAGGGTACTCAGCCGGCACGGAACCGCAATGATCGAATGTTTTGGCTGGCTGCGGCGGGCCCTCTGATAGCGCTCGTTGTAGTGGCGGTGGCCGGAGTTATTACCGCACTCGGCGACACCCTGTTCCCGTCCCATAGCTTCGCCGAAGGCATGCGCGACGATTTCTCCTCCACCGCCAGCTTCTTGATCCGCTTGCGGATTATCCACCCGTTCCTCGCCCTCGGCGCCGGATTCGTGGTGGCGCTGGTCGCTCTCCCCGAATATCGGGCTCGGCACTCGGCTCGGCTGCGCGCTTTATCCGGCGGCCTGCTGGCACTATTCGCCGCCCAATTCGCTGTCGGAGCCACGAGTATCCTGCTGCAGGCTCCGTTGCTCGTACAGCTCCTTCACCTGCTTTTGGCCGACGCTATCTGGATCGCGCTAGTTCTGTTCACAGCGGAGCGCGCCGCGCGAGACTGATGGAAAATTCCTGGAAGTGCTGACGGCGCTCAGGGACTTCCGCGGACACTTCTCTTTCTTTTGCTGTAACGAAGGCAGCACGCGGTCCGGAAAAGAGAACGGGCAGCATCCCTAAAGACGCTGCCCACTTTTTTGGCCGGATTTCACCGGACCCAAATTCCGTTTTGCGACTAGTAGCGATTATTGCGGCGCTGACCGCCAAAACCACCACCGCCGCCTTTGCCACGACCACCGCCGCCGCCGCCGAATCCGCGATCTTCCTTCGGACGGGCTTCGTTCACATTTAGCGCACGGCCGTCGAGCTCCCTGCCATTCAACTCGGCAATGGCCCGATCGCCTTCGGCATTATTTGCCATTTCGACGAACCCGAAACCGCGGGCCTGTCCCGTGTCCCTGTCGGTCACCACACTGACGCGATCGACGGTACCATACGCTTCAAACATGGAACGAATCGCATCTTCGGTAGCACCGAAGCTGAGATTTCCTACAAAAATGTTTTTCATTTTAACTTCTTTCTGCAGTTGCAGAACAGCGAATCACGGGCAGGATCGGACATGGGCGGCGGACCGGACAATGTTAAAGATGCCTGTATCAGCGAACTGACAAACTACGCCTTACTGTAGCACGCCCGCCGAAAGGCTGTGCTTCCCGTGCATGGCCGCCCCGTTTGGGCCCCCGCCGGCATCGGCGAGAACGCGCTTAGCCGCGCCAGCCTAGCGCCGCCAATTGCTGTTCCAGGAAAGCGAGACCATCGCTTAGAGTCTTGCGATAGCGGTCATCGCTGCATTTTTCGAGGTCGGACAGGACACGCGTGCGGTGCAGCAGCAAACTGTCACGCTTCCGCTGCACGTCCAGTTGTTCGGGCGTGAGCCTGGGCTTTACCTCGCCCCGGCGCCGGTTTGCCGACTCGATCTGCGATTCGATCGATTTACTTTCCCAGCCCCGTGCCACGTTTTATTATACGTTGAGCATGCACCTCGCGAATCAGCGTGGTTCGCTGGTTTCAGCGCGGCGCCGAAGTCCGGCCGGATCTCGCGGCGTCGCCTCTAAACGCTAGGGACGCACACTGCTCACATTCATCGCCTTCCAGGCTGCGAATCTGCTTCCAGCTATGGGGGCGCGTCACGACGCATCCGCACAACGTCATAGAATCACCCGCGGAGTGATATGCCGCCGATAAGTGATGTTTCGTGCCCTCGGTTACCAGCTTCATATATGTCATCAGCCGAACCTCATGGGACCACTACTCGCGACCGCGACACCCGGTCGCAAGTACTAAGGCTCCAGCGGACTTCACCGGCCGAGCACCCGCCGGAGCGATTGGTAATGCAGTCCAACAGCGCTCCAAGCTGCCGGGCCGTCGAGTAGAGATCTGCACTCTTCTCTGTCGAGTCCTATCCAAGCCGGATTCGTAGCTAGTGTGACAACCAATTTGAAAATGTACGACGAACTTTCTTCGTAGTCTAACGCAGTCCGCTCCCCCCTGTGGGCATTCATTTGGATCAACATCCGGGGTTCCCATCGCATTAAGCTCACTGGCTTAGTTGGCGCCGCATGTTATCCAGGGACTCCTGCATGGAAGTGTCGGCCGGCCAAATGATTTCATGGCTGACATTAGCCTGCAACTCGGTCTCAGCGAATAGCGGAATGAGTTCCGGATCCCGCCAGCCCCTCTGCGATTCTTCAAGCATGATCTCGAGCGCGTAGCTGTGGGAAAATGCCGGCTTATAAGAACGCGCGGTGGTAAGAGCGTCATAAATATCAGCCACCTGCAGAACACGCGCCAGCAGCGGGATCTCCTCACCCCTCAGCCCGTCGGGATAGCCTGAACCGTCCCACCGCTCATGATGGCTGCGGATGATGGGGAGAACCGGCGCCAGGGTTTTCATGGGCCGGCAAATTTCCTCGCCGCGGATCGTATGCATGCGCATCACCTGCCACTCTTCGGTACTGAGCATGCCCTTGTTGAATAGAATCGAATCGGGAATCCCTACCTTGCCGATGTCATGCAGATAACCGCCACGGTAGAGGGCTAGCTGGTCCGCTCGGGGGAGACCCAGCGCCTGGCCCAGTCGAACGCTATACGCGGCCAGCCGCTCACAATGCAAACCCGTGTAGTTGTCGCGCGCCTCGACCGATTTTGCCAAAGCGAAGAGAATAGTCTCGGCTTCGTCCAAGGAATCGATGAGCGCTTTGCTGCGCAGCATCCCTCGAACGCGTGTTCGCACTACCGCGGGTTGGAGCGGCTTCACCAGAAATTCGTCGGCGCCGGATTCGATGCCGGCGATCTCGTTTTCGGTTCCCTGCACTCCGGTGATCACCAGTAAGGGAATGAGTTGAGTGTGGCGGTCCGCTTTCAGTGCGCGGCAGAAGTCAGGCCCGCTCATTCCGGGCATAACCATATCCATTACCACTAAGTCGACCTTCTCGTGTTCCAGCATCTTTAACGCCAAGGAAGGCCGCTTGGCTTCGAGGATGCGATAGGGCTCGGTTTTAAGAATGGCTTTCAGCAGACGCCGGTTCAGATCCAGATCGTCGACGATCAGGATGGTTGAAACCTGCGCGGCATCTTCGAGGGCGTTGTCCCAGCGGGGAAGACGCTTCTCCGCGAGCATGGAGCCCGCTTCTTTAACCGCGCGTTTAGCAACCGCCATGATGCGAAATACCCTCTAGGGGTGTATCGGTAAAGCCCTAGGAATTCATTAGGCGTGCTGGAGGGTACTAAGGTAGGCTGAGGTCTAAACTGGCCGGAGCGATAAGGATCCCCACAGCGGCCCGATAAATGCATATGATAGATCGATCGCCATGAGCCGCTCGACATGAGTTTCGCCTATGCGCTGTTAGCCCTCAATCTATTAGCAACCCGCCAGCTGCCACCTGGCGCTCAGTTGCATATCCGCTTGACCACTCCTATTTCGTCTTACGCGAGCCGCACTGCAGATCGGGTGGATGCCGTTTTGATTGCCCCTGTCATTTCCAACGGAGAGATCGCTTTTCCCTCCGGGAGCCTGCTTTCCGGAAAACTGAAATCAGTGCAGAAAGTGGGCTTCGGGTTGGTTCACGAATTGGCCGGCTTCGATGTGGAGTTTACGAGCATCGCTACGCCGGATGGACAACGCTTTTCTCTCGCGGCGCGCGTGCAGGAGGTTGAGAATGGCCGTGAGCGGCTTACGCGCGAAGGCGGCATTCGGGGCGCCCGTCCTACCGGCAGCTTGGCGTATCGGACCGGCGGATATATTAGAACCGCGATCACCTGGGATATCCATGCTGCGCTGGCAGTGTGGGCAATCAAGACTCTTCTATTGCAAGTGCCAGAACCGGAGATTTATTATCCAGCGGGGGTCGAGCTCACGTTGGCTTTGACGGGTCCCCTGCTGGCCCCCGCCACGCAGCAGGCGCCCGCTCCGCCATTGACCGACAACGATCGCGCGCGAATAGACGCGCTGCTGGCGATAGCGCCTACGCGAACATATGCAGCCTATTCCAACCGTCCGTCGGATCTCATTAATATGATGTTCATCGGTTCCCGCGATGATCTGGTCACTGCCTTTGAAGCCGCCGGATGGATACAACCCGAGCACGCTTCGCTGCGCACAAATATCCGCAGCATCCGTGCGGTTGCGGACGGACACGGCGATAGCACCGCTCCTATGTCCGACCTGCTGGTGGAGGATCAAAGAGCGGATATGTCCTGGCAAAAAAGTTTTAACGACGTGTCCAAGCGTCACCACATCCGGATCTGGAAACAACCTGCCACTTGGAACGGCCGGCAAGTTTGGATTGGCGCCGCCACCCACGACATCGACTTCGCGTTTTGGCGTCCCGGCAAGGCAATGGCTCACAAGATTGCCGAGAACGTAGACGACGAGCGTGACAAAGTCATGAACGATCTGCTGTTCACATCGTGCGCCAATGTGCTAGATAGACCGCAGCGCGCCGATGTTCCCACGTTTACTCGGAATGCCACTGGTGACCCCATGCGGACGGATACTCGCCTGGCAATTCTGCAAGTGAGTCCCTGCTCTGCCCCCCCGACTTCCCTGCAATTCAACAACCCCTCGCTTCCGCTTCATGGGAGCAAGGTGCAGCGCTTTGCGCGCCGTGAAATTCTCAGCCTGCGGAGTGATGTGGTTCGCGAAAACATCTACTGGCGCAGTTATGAAGGCGTGCGCTGGATGATCACCGCCTATCGCGGGCGCGGAGGACGAGCGCAGGAAAACGAAACGCGCGCTCTCGCCCGCGAGGAACCGAGGCAGGGGACCGATCACGCGGCTTTCCTGAAGGACATGTTCCGCTAGATCTAGCAGCCTCCTTTCCCAGAATTCCAAACCGAACCGCTACACTTAAAGATTCATGAATGAAACCGTTTCGCCCGCAAAATCCATTGAGGGCGTCATTACACTGCCCGGCGACAAGTCCATTTCCCACCGCTACGGAATGTTGGGGGGCATCGCCCAAGGGGTCACGACCATCCACAACTATTCGACTGGCGCGGATTGCCAGTCGACGCTTGGTTGTATGGCGGCGCTGGGCGCGCGGGTGGAACGCAGCGATGGCAAGGTCATCATCCATGGCGGCGCGCTGCGCGAACCAGCCGGGCAACTGGACGCCGGTAATTCCGGCTCGACGATACGCATGCTCTCCGGGATCCTCGCGGCGCAACCTTTCAATACCCGCATCGGCGGTGACGAATCGCTCTCCGTGCGGCCCATGGATCGCATCATCCGTCCGCTGGCTGAAATGGGCGCGCATATCGAAGGCCGCCAGATCCCCGGGCGCAACGGAAGTTTCCCGCCGCTCACTATTCACGGGCGGCATTTGCATGGGATCGATTACACGTTGCCCATGGCCAGCGCGCAGGTGAAAAGCTGCGTGCTGCTGGCGGGGCTGTTCGCGGAGGGCGACACCGTTGTCCGCGAGCCGGTGCGCACGCGCGATCATACCGAAATCGCCCTGGCGGAATTCGGTGCTGAGATCGAAGTTCACCAGCGCGTGATTAAGCTCGCGGCGGGAGCGCAGCTCACGGGCCGCGAGTTGGTGGTCCCCGGCGATCTCTCGTCGGCGACCTTCTTCCTCGTAGCCGCGCTGCTGATGCCCGAGGCCAGCCTGGTGATCCACAACGTGGGGCTGAACCCCACGCGCTCGGCTCTGCTGGACTTTTTAACGGGGGTGGGCGCGTCCATTAAGGTTATCGATGTCAAGCAAAGCGGTGGTGAATTGATCGGCAGCCTGCGCATCCGGGCTTCGAAAATCAAGGGCGGCGTGATTGAAGGCGCGCTGACCGCCGGGCTGATCGACGAGATTCCTGCGCTCGCCATTCTGGGCGCCTCTAGCGAAGGCGGCCTGGTGGTCCGCGACGCCGCTGAGTTGCGCGTCAAGGAAACCGACCGCATCGCCGCCATCGAATCTAATTTGCGGCGAATGGGCGTGTCCATTGAAACCACGCCTGACGGTTTTCATATCCCCGGAGGCCAGGTTTTTCGTGCCGCGGAAATCGATTCCGCCGGCGACCACCGTATCGCAATGGCCTTCGCCGTGGCCGCTCTGGCCGCCGATGGCCCCTGTACCATCCAAGGCGCTGAGTCGGCGGGAGTGTCCTTCCCCGAGTTTTTTAGTACACTGCGGGAAATCGCCCACTAGTCCATGGACCCTCTTCTCGATCTCGCTCTGCCCGGCTTGATCCACGATCTGAATAATGTGTTCCAAACCCTGATGGATGCCGCCGACACGCTCTCCGGAGACCCGCGCTGGATGTACCTGTCCGCGGCGATATTTCGCAGCGTCGAGCGCGGACGGGAAATCACGCAAAGCATGCAGGCCATCGATCAGCCTTCGGCGCCGTTTGAAACCGTGCTGGAGAATGCCCGAACGCTGGTGGAAGATTCCATGATGTCGCGGCCCGGTCTCCAGATTCAGTTCGACTGCCGCATCGAGCCCGGCCTGGTGCTGCGGCATGCTTGGGCCTGGGAGCGGGTTCTCATCAATTTGTTCTGTAACGCGGTGCAGGCAATGCCGCAGGGTGGAACGATTTTCGTCGATGCCCGGCGCCAGCATAACGACATTATTCAAATCGTAGTGGCCGACGAAGGCTGCGGGATCGCGCCGGAACTGCTGGCAGTGATCTTCGATCCCCGCGTTTCCACCAAGACGTTGGGCGGTCTCGGCTTGCACGTCGTCCGCAGTATCGTGAAGCAGGAAGCTGGTGAGGTGCGTGCCGCTAATCGAGACGGACGCGGCGCTGAATTCACAATCACGGTTCCAGCCCAGCCGGTAGTCTCACGGGTTGTTAGCGCGTAGCATTATCGGCGGCATTCTGCTGGTTGCGCTGGGCGCTCCGGCGCAGGAGCCCGCGCCTAATCCCCTCGAGATCGTCCGCCGCTCGGTCGAAAGAGATTGGACCGACTTTGAAAGCCGTAAGAACTATACCTACCAGGAGCGCACCGAGTTCCGTCAATATGCGCGCAATGGCGCCGTCGCCAGCGTGCGCAGTGAGACTAACGAAATTCTGATTCTGGGGGGCCGTCCTTATGAGCGCCTTACCGCGCGCAATGACAAACCATTGGCGGCCCGCGAGGAACGCCGGGAGCAGGCCAAGCTCGATAACGAACTCGCAAAGCGCCAGCATGAATCTCCGGTCGAGCGGGCCCGCTATCAAAAGGAGCGCACCGAGGAGCGCGCGTTTATTCGGGAAATCCCCGACGCTTTCACTTTCCATCTGGTGGGAAACGGCGCCGTCAGTAACCATCCTGCCTGGATTATTGAAGCTCACCCTAAACCCGGGTATCATGCAATTCATTCGCAGGCCAAGGACTTCGCGAAAGTACGCGCGACGATCTGGATTGAGCAGGCCACTTACCATTGGGTCAAAGTTGACGCCGATGTTCTGAACACGATCTCGGTTGGTTTCGGGCTGCTCCGCATCGCGCCCGGGAGCAGTATGCACTTCGAGCAGACTCGCGTGAACGATGAAATCTGGCTGCCGTCCAGTATGCTCGTGCGCTTTCAGGCGCGCCTGGCTCTGCTCAGAGTGCTGCGCGGAGAATACGATATCCGCTACAGCAACTATCGAAAATTTCAGAGCGATTCAAAAATCATCGAAGGGCAGTAGGCTGCTGCCATTTGCCAAGATAGTAGGTATGCCCACCTTGCGCATCCTGGTAACTAACGATGATGGCTGGGACGCACCGGGGCTGGCGGTTCTCAAGTCGTTAGCTGCGGAGCTGGGCGATGTGTACGTGCTGGCTCCGCGCGATCCGCATTCCTCCGCCGGCCATCGCGTCACGGAAGATTCTTCGCTGCTATTGGCCGAGATCGCACCAGGGGAGTTCACGCTTGCGGGAACCCCCGCCGATTGTGTTCGGGTCGCGCTGACGGCGGTCTTTCAAGACATCGATTGGGTATTCTCAGGAATCAATCGCGGTGGAAATCTGGGCTCGGACCTGTTTACTTCCGGCACTGTCGCCGCCGCTCGTGAAGCGGCGTTTCTCGGCAAACCGGCAATCGCCATATCGCAATACATCAAGAAGGGCGTCCCGCTCGAATGGGATCGCTCGCGTGAACTGGCGCGGCCTGTCCTGGCACAATTGCTCGCGCAAGGCTGCTCGCCTAAGAATTATTGGAACGTGAATCTTCCTCACACTCAGAACGGCGATCTGGCGGCTACGGTGGTTTGCGATCCCGATAACCAGCCGCTGGATGTGCGCTTCCATCGTGAGGGCGACGCCTTACGCTTCGCGGGGTCCTACCAGTCCCGCCCGCGCACGCCCGGACGCGACACTGACCTGTGTTTCCAAGGCGCCGTTACCGTGAGCCGTCTGCAATTGTGAAGGCATCCAACTACTGTGGCATTTCGGCTGAGCGTCCTTGATCAATCGCCCATCCCCGCCGGTTCCACCCCGGGCGATGCGCTTCGCAACACGCTTGAGTTGGCGCGCTTGGCCGATCGTTTGGGCTACCACCGCTACTGGCTTGCCGAACATCACGGCACGCCTGGCCTTGCTTGCAACAGCCCGGAGGTGATGATTGGACCGGTGGCGGCCACAACGTCGCGCATTCGCGTGGGCAGCGGCGGGATCATGCTGCCGCATTATAGTCCGCTCAAAGTATTTGAATCTTTTTCGATGTTGAGCGGCCTTTACCCTGGACGGATTGATCTCGGTTTGGGCCGCGCTCCGGGAACCAGCTCACGAGTCGCCCACGCTTTGCAGCGTGATCGCCGTCATCCGCTCCCCGACGACTTCCGCGAACAACTGGACGAGCTGCTGGGTTACATCAAGAACGGTGAACCGCAGCCCTACCTGTTGGGATCCTCGCCGCAAAGCGCCGTGTGGGCAGCAGAGCTAGGTCTGCCCTACGTGTTCGCCGATTTCATCAACCCGGCAGGTGAGCCCTACGCCGCCTTCTATCGCGAGCACTTTGTTCCGTCCGCCCGGCCGCACTCGCCCCTTGAGCCGCAGGTCGCAGTGTGCGCCTGGGCGGTGTGCGCCGAGACCACAGAGGAAGCTGTGCGCCTCTCGGCTAGCGCTCGCATGATGATGCTGCTCCTTTTCCGCGGCCAGTTGATTGCCGTACCGCCGGTGGAGCAAGCGCTCGAGTTTCTGTCCCACGAAGGCGCTCCTCTAGAGACGCTGCCAGCACACCGCCGCGTGATTGCAGGCAATCCCGCCGCAGTACGCGCCGCACTCG
>Ga0207695_10011447_pt1 | contig 10745 bp, 12 predicted proteins | sample KBSC54metaG_FD_184354 | JGI IMG/M metagenome (GOLD analysis project Ga0207695, IMG submission 184354) | Corn rhizosphere microbial communities from Kellogg Biological Station, Michigan, USA - KBS C5-4 metaG (SPAdes) (version 2) | ecosystem: Host-associated > Plants > Roots > Rhizosphere > Soil... | reverse complement strand
CCGAAGCCTCCGTGTGGTGGGACAATAACAAGCCGATGAGCCGCCGGCATTTCGAGCAATTGAAATCCGACATGCTCACTCATGCGCGGCTGAAGGATGTTTTCGTGCAGGATCTCGAAGGTTGCCCTGCAGCGGCCAAGCAGCTGCCAGTGCGCGTCATTACCGAGACGGCCTGGGCCTCGCTGTTCATGCGCCATCTGCTGAAGCCGGTGGAAGGCGAGGAAGGCAGCTTCCAGGCCGCACTCACCATCATCGACATGCCCAGCTTCAAGGCCGATCCGGCGCGCCATGGCACAGCGTCCGAAACCGTGATCGCCATCGACTTCACCGAGATGACCGTGCTGATCGGCGGCACCGCCTATGCCGGCGAGATGAAGAAGGCGGTCTTCACTGTGCTCAATTATCTGCTGCCGGAAGCCGGTGTGTTGCCGATGCATTGCTCGGCCAACCAGGCCGAGGACGGCAAGACAGCTTTATTCTTCGGCCTTTCTGGCACCGGCAAGACCACGCTCTCGGCTGATCCCGCTCGCGCGCTGATCGGCGATGATGAACATGGCTGGGGCGAAGACGGCATCTTCAATATCGAGAATGGCTGCTACGCCAAGGCGATCAATCTTGATCCCGCGCAGGAGCCGGCGATCCACAAGGCCGCGCTGGAATTCGGCACGGTGCTGGAGAATGTCGGCCTCAAAAGCGCCTGCGGTTCAGTGGATTTCGCCGATGGCAGCCGCACCGAGAATACCCGCGCGGCCTATGCGCTGTCGCAGATCGAAGGCGCCATACCCGGCGTGAAGGGCGAGCATCCGGAAGTGCTTGTCATGCTGACGGCTGACGCGTTCGGCGTGTTGCCGCCGGTGGCGCGCCTCACGGCAGACCAGGCGGTCGAGCAATTCCTGCTCGGCTATACTGCGAAGGTGGCCGGCACAGAACGTGGCGTGAAGGAGCCAGAGGCCACCTTCTCGGCCTGCTTCGGCGCGCCTTTCCTCCCGCGTCATCCGCGCGAATGTGCCAAGCTGCTGCGCGAGAAGATCGAAAAGCACGGCACGCGCGTCTATTTGCTGAACACCGGCTGGACCGGCGGTGGCTACGGCGTGGGCAAGCGCATGCCGCTGGCGCAGACACGCGCGATGCTTAAGGCAGTACTCTCGGGCGCTGTTGACAAGGCCAAGATGCGAGTCGATACCAACTTCGGATTCGAAGTTCCCGTCGCGCTGGATGGAGTGGATTCGAAACTGCTCAATCCGCACGAAGCCTGGAACGACATCGTGGCTTATCAGGAAGCGGCGGATGATCTGGTGCAGAAGTTCAAGCGTGCGAAGAAGCACTAGGCTTCGTCCCCTCACCCGCCTGTCGGCACCCTCTACCCAGAGGGGAGAGGGGCGATCACATCGAGCTCCTCAACCGCAACGCCCTTCTCCCCTCTGGGGAGAAGGTGCCCGAAGGGCGGATGAGGGGGCAGTCGTGAATTAATACCGATAGTAATCCGGCTTGAACGGGCCCTTCTTGTCGACGCCGATATAGGCGGCCTGCTCGTCCTTCAGCGTGGTGAGCTTGGCGCCCAGCTTGGCGAGATGCAGCATGGCGACCTTTTCGTCGAGATGCTTCGGCAGAACGTAAACTTCATTGCCGTATTTGCCGGTCTTGGCATTGGTGAAGAGTTCGATCTGCGCCAGCGTCTGGTTGGTGAAGGAGGCAGACATCACGAAGCTCGGATGGCCTGTGGCGTTGCCGAGATTGACGAGACGGCCCTGCGACAGCAACACGATGCGGTTGCCCTTGGGGAATTCGACGAGATCCACCTGCGGCTTCACATTGGTCCATTTGAAGTTACGGAGACCTGCAACGTCGATTTCATTGTCGAAGTGGCCGATATTGCAGACGATGGCGAGGTCCTTCATCTCGCGCATGTCTTCAGCGGCGATGACATCCTTGTTGCCGGTGGCGGTGACGAAGATATCGGCGTTCTTGACCACGTCTTGCAGCGTCTGGACATCGTATCCATCCATGGCGGCCTGGAGCGCGCAGATCGGATCGACTTCGGTGACCACCACGCGCGCGCCAGCGCCGCGCAGCGAAGCAGCCGAGCCCTTGCCCACGTCACCATAGCCCAGCACGACGGCGACCTTGCCGGCCATCATCACGTCGGTGCCGCGGCGGATCGCGTCCACCAGCGATTCACGGCAGCCATATTTGTTGTCGAATTTTGATTTGGTGACCGAGTCATTCACATTGATGGCCGGGAAGGGGAGTTCGCCCTTCTTCTGCATTTCAATAAGGCGGTGCACGCCGGTGGTGGTTTCTTCCGACACGCCGATGATGGCCTTGCGCTGCTTCTCGAACCAGCCCGGCTGGTTCTTGATGCGCTTGGCGATCTGGGCGAAGAGGCATTCCTCTTCTTCATTGGTCGGGTTGGCAATGAGCTTCGGGTTCTTCTCGGCCTTCTCGCCGAGCAGGATGTAAAGCGTGGCGTCGCCGCCGTCATCGAGGATCATGTTGGACGGCTGGCCATCCGGCCAATCGAAAATCTTCGAGGTGAAGTCCCAGTATTCAACCAGCGTCTCGCCCTTGTGGGCAAAGACCGGCACGCCGGCGGCGGCGATCGCGGCAGCTGCGTGGTCCTGGGTCGAATAAATGTTGCACGAAGCCCAGCGCACATCGGCACCGAGCGCCTTCAGCGTTTCAATGAGAACGCCGGTCTGGATGGTCATATGCAGCGAGCCGGAGATGCGGGCGCCCTTCAACGGCTGCTTGGCCTTGTATTCTTCGCGGGTGGCCATGAGGCCCGGCATTTCGATTTCGGCCATGCCCAATTCAAGGCGGCCCCAATCGGCGAGCTTGAGATCGGCAACGTGGAAGTCTTGCGCTTTGGACATGGGATTCTCCTGGAGTGAATGGCGCGGGCAGTAGCACGGGTCCGCTTGAGCGGCAAGGGCTATATAAAGATTTCTTTATATAGCTAGTTGGATCGCAGCTGGATCAACAGCTCGGCCAAGGCCCGGTCATCCAACTTGGAGATTTTCTGGCTCAGCTCATTGGCCAGTTCGGTGGCGGCGGGTGACAGCCCGCTGGTGTCGATCGTGACTTTCGGATGCGAGACGCGGGCGAGGCGTACCAGCTCTTCTGCCTCGTCCCAGATCACGCCGAGATGCTGGATGACGGACTGGATCAGATGCCACGAGGGGCGGCCACGCTTTCCGTGTTCCAGCGCCGAAAGATAGGCGGGCGAAACATGCACCGCCGCCGCCATTTCAGCCTGGGTGAGGCCGCGCTCTTCGCGCAATTTTCTAAGGCGAGCGCCAAACGGGGTCATTCGTATTCCCCATTGTGTTTGCGCAGGCGGACATAGAAGGCACCGCCGCCGCCGTGGCGCGGATGCGCCGGCTGGAAGCCGACGACGTGAATACGGAACTGCGCTTCCTCCAGCCACAACGGCAGTTCGCGCCGGATTTTGCCCTCGCGCTCCGGCGTGTGGAAATGCTTGAGGCCATGCAGCGTGTGGCGCGCAAAGGGCGAAGCGCCCTTGCCGGTGATCACCAGCACCATGCGCAGACCCTGCATCCGGCGTGACGAGATGAAATGCAGTAGTGCGTAACGCGCATTCTCCAATGACTCGCCGTGAAGATCGAGCCGCGCCTCCGGCTCCATTTGCCCGCGGCCCAGTTTCTGCGCGGTGCGGCGATCGAAAGTGGAGAGGGCTGGCGCATCGTTGCGGACACGGGCTTTCGGTGCGGGTGTTTCGACGGTGCGTGTGGCGATAACAGCTTTCGCCAGAACTGGTTTTTCGATCTTCGCGGGGCGGCCGCGCTTGGTGCGCTTCATCGGCGCTACGGAGGATTTCACTTCGTCCCACAGATTCAAATCAGGCGGCTCGAATTTCTTGCGGGTCATGCGAGCACCAGAGTCTTGGGCAACAGCGCCACCATGCTGCCGGCCGATTTCATATGGCCGGCCTTATGCTCGGCTTCCGCACCCCAGCCCCAATAGACATCGCCGCGCACGAGTCCGCGAATGGCGGTGCCAGTGTCTTGTGCAATCATCAAGCGATTGAAAGATGCTCCACCTGCTTCCGGCGGTTCATTGGTATCGAGAAAAAGCGGCGTGCCGAAGGCCCAGAGCGAACGGTCCACGGCAAGGCTGCGCCGCGGCGTGAGATTCACTTTAGCCGCGCCAATCGCCCCCAGTTTTGGATCGCTGATTTCAGTCACGCGGAAGAAGATGAAACTTTCATTCTCCCAAAGCAATGCGCGCATGTCACTGGGGTTAGCGGCCATCCACTGACGCAGGAACTGCATCGACATGGTCTGCGGCGTGCCGATGCCGCGCTTCAGCAATACGCTGCCGATGCCGGTATAGGTGCGGCCGCTCTTGCCGGCGAAGGACAGGCGGATGATGCCGCCATCCGGCAGCACCACACGGCCATTGCCCTGCACATGCATGAAAAAGGCATCGACCCAGTTTGAGACGTAACAAAGTTCGAGGCCCAGATCCTTGAGCGCGCCTTCTTCGATTTCGCGCCGCGTGAAGAAGGGTTGATGAACATGTTCAGGCTTGGCGTAGACCGGCACGGGATAGTCGTCACTGCGTTTGAGGCTGCCTTTCAGTTCCGGTTCGTAATAGCCCGTGAACAGGCCGGTAGGCCGCTCACGGTCATGCACTTTGAAGGGCGTGAAATGCGTTTCGAAAAAAATCTTGCCGCCGCGGGCTTTCAAGCCGGCTTCGCAGACCGGGAGCCAGTCTTCACGCGGGCCGCCGAAACGTGAGGGGCGCTGGAAACCGTGGCCGTGATAGGTGATCTCGCGGGCCGAGCGTTGGAAGGCAGCCAGGGCCGCATCATGGTCATCTGCCGCCCAACCGCTGAGCGCATCGAAAGAGGTGGGTTCTAGCTCACGTCCCATCATGGGTTTCGGCCAGCTTCCAGCCGGCCTCGGTGCTGTGGAGATGGCGCTCGAAGGTCCAGGCCTCAGCCACCTCGGCAATATGCTTGTCATCACCGCTGATCGTGGCGCCCTTGGCATCCTTCACCGCCGAGACCACTTCGCTCGCGAAATGCATCGTGATGGCGGCATCGTTGTCGCTCAACGAAGCTTCCACCGGTTTCGCTTCCTTGATGGCAACAAATTTGAACGCGGCTTTCTCGCCGGCCTTGGCGCGGCGATTGATCTCTTTTTCAAACGTGCCGTATGTGGCCGGGCTGAGCAGCAACTTTAGCGTCGGCAAGTCACCGGCGGCGAAGGAATTGAGAATGCGTTCATGCGCCGATTTCGCACCATCGACGAAATGGCCCATGTCGAAAGTGGGATCAGCGTTGCCAATCGCGATCAGGCTCTTGGCCAAAGCAGAACCGGCCGGGGCGTAGCCTTCCCAGACCTTACGGGGCGGCGGCTCGGCCGCCTTGAGCTCAAGATCAGTGGGCAATGGCTTGGTCTGGAATTTTGGCGTGGGCTGCGGTGGCGGCTCGCTGCCGGTGCGTCGGCCCAGAACCTGCCACAGGCGGAAGCCAATTATGGCGAAGACGAAAAAACAGACGAGGGTGATCGCATCGGAAATCAGTGACATCTTCTCCATTTGGCATCGGTTGCGAGGAATTTCAATTCGCCACCTTCCCTTGCGGTATGGCCCCCTTTCGTGATACCCGAACCAAAATTCATCGAGGACCAAGATGGCTAAGGATACCAAACCCGCTCCGAAGAAGGCCGCTCCGGCCAAGGCTGAAACCAAATCGGCTTCGACCCCGGTTCCCGCCGCCGCCCCGCTCTCGGCTCCGGCCCCCGCTCCGGGCGCTCAGCCGGCCATGCGCATCCTCGCCCAGTATGTGAAGGACCTGAGCTTCGAGAACCCGAATGCGCCGCAGACCCTCGCGCCGCAGCCGAAGCAGCCGGACATCAATATCTCGGTCAATGTGAATGCCAAGAACCTGGCGCCGACCGATTTTGAAGTCGAACTCCATATCGATGCCAAGGCCATGCAGGATGGCAAGGTGTTCTTCGCGGCGGAAGTGGTTTACTGCGGCGTGTTCCGCATGGAAAACTTCCCGCCGGAAATCCTGCATCCGGCCGTTCTCATTGAATGCCCGCGCATGCTGTTCCCGTTTGCCCGCCAGGTCATTGCCGATGCCACGCGCAACGGTGGCTACCCGCCGCTGATGATCGACCCGATCGATTTCGCGTCGATGTATCAGAAGCGTGTTCAGGCGCAGAGCGCCGGCCAGGCCTGAGTCAATTCTTCCAGAGGGCGGCAGCGCCCAAGGCTTCTACCGCGGCGGCATGGGCTTCAAGCTCATCCGCCGTAATTCTTGGTGCCAGGGGCCGCAGGCGCTGGGTGACAGTCATGCTGCCGCCCACCACATAGAGCCTGGCGGATTTCGGCGTGGTGGCCAGACCCAGCGTGGTCTGCCGGCCGCCGGTCATTTCCAGATAGACATCGGCCAGCAATTCAGCGTCGAGAAGTGCGCCGTGTTTGGTTCTCTTGGAATTGTCGATGCCATATCTTTTGCACAAGGCATCGAGCGAGTTCGGGCCCATCGGATGCGTGCGGCGGGCGAGCTGCAACGTGTCGATCACCCGGTCCATGCCGATGGCGAGGCGGTCGGTGTAACCGAGCTCCGCATTGATAAAGGTCATGTCGAAGGCCGCGTTGTGGGCGATCAAGGTGGCATCGCCGATGAACTCGACCAAGGCCTCAACCTGTGCGGCAAACAAAGGCTTATCGGCGAGGAACGTGGCCGACAGGCCATGTACGGCCTCGGCCTCTTTCGGCATGTCACGCTCTGGGTTGAGATAGACATGATAGGTACGGCCGGTGGGCATGCGGTTCAGCAATTCGACCATGCCGATCTCGACAATGCGGTGGCCTTCCTCCGGCTTGAAGCCGGTGGTTTCCGTATCGAAGACGATTTCACGCATCTGATTTGAGCCCCAAAGTTCGCAGGAATTCGCCTAAACGGTTTTGCAATTCCTGAACAGTCGAATTGTTGTCGATCACATAGGTGGCGCAGCGGCGTTTTTCACTGTCCGCAAGTTGGCGGCTGAGGATCATGTCGAGCCGTTCTTGCGTCATGCCGGGTCTCGCCAAGGCGCGTTCGCGCTGCAACTCGGGCTTAGAAGATATGACGAGAGAGACATCGACATCCTTCTCGCCGCCGGTTTCGAACAGCAGGGGAATATCGAGGATCACCGCGGGATGATGAGCCTTGGCTTTCTCGATGAAGGCGGCGCGGCGCGTGCGGATCTCGGCATGAACCACGCCTTCCAGTTTCTTCAGCAGATCGTTGTCGGCCATGATGAGGGTGGTGAGGACCTTGCGGTCCACCCGGCCTTCCTTGGTCGCTTCCGGCGCGTAGGGCTGGAGGAGGGCAGCACCTTCCGGACTGTCGTAAAGCTTGTGGACTTCGGCATCGGCATCGAAGACGGGTAGCCCTTGCGAGGCAAAGTATCGGGCCGCTTCCGATTTTCCCATGGCGATCGAGCCGGTCAAACCAATCCTGATCACCGGCCATACTCCAGGTCGACATCCTTGGCGACGAGGTCATAGAGTTCCTGGGTGACTTCGGGCCGCACACCGAACCATTTTTCGAAACCGACCACCGCCTGATGCAGCAACATGCCCAGGCCGCCGACGGTCTTGAGGCCGCGGGCTTCCGCCTGTTTTAACAAATCGGTTTTCAGCGGCACATAGACAATGTCTGCCACCACGCAGGCGCTTGGCAGTGAGGACAAATCGACGTCCAGAGCCGGCTGGCCCTTCATGCCCTGCGAGGTGGTGTTGACCAACAGTGCGGTTTCCTTCGATTCGCCTCCGAAACGGCCGATTTCCACCTTTGGGCCAAAGAGATCGGCCAATTCCCGGGCGCGGGCCTCGGTGCGGTTCACGATCTTGACTCTGGCAAGACCGGTGCGCAGCAAACGCTCGATGAGGGCACGGGCTGAACCTCCCGCCCCCAGCACCACCGCGATTCCACCGTCAAGTTTGGGCGCCGCTACGGACATGAGGTTCTGGTAAAATCCTTCGCCATCGGAAGAGGTTGCGCTGATGATTCCACTGTCAAGATAGACGGTGTTGAGCGAGCCTGTCCGGCGCACGATGTCATCCACCTGTCCCATGAGCGGAATAGCCGCTTCCTTATGGGGGATGGTGACATTGCAGCCGACATAGCCGTGCGACGGCAAGCTGGTGAGAAACCCAGCTAGGTCTTCCGGCTTCACTTCGCGCTTTTCGTAACTGCCCTCGAGCCCATACTTTTTCAGCCAGTAATTATGGATGATCGGCGAGCGCGAATGCCCGATGGGATAACCGATGACGCAGGCTTTTTTCATAAGGGCAATATAGTGGCTTTGCGCAGGAAGGCGAGAAGCGGCAGCAGCGGCAGGCCGAGGATGGCATAGTAATCCCCATCGACCTTCTCAAAGAGCTGCGCGCCAAGATCCTCATAGTGATAGCAGCCGGCGGAATGCAGGCAGGCATCCTCGGCTTTCACCAGGTAGTCCTCGAGAAACGCATCGGAGAAATTTCGCATCGTAAGCGCTACGCTTTCGACGGCAGAAAACACGATCTCATTCTTACGTGCTACCGCCACAGCTGAATGAAGCTGATGGGTATGGCCGCGTAGGGCCCGCAACTTTTCGCGCGCTTCATTTATCGACTTCGCCTTGTGCAGAGGCCTACCCTGGAAATCGAGCACTTGATCGGGGCCGATGACATAGGCATCCGTTTTGATGGAGAGTGCTTTCGCCATGGCAAGTTCGAGCGCCAGTTCCGCCGGATGCAGATGCGCATGCGTTACGTGCAATTGTTTTTCATCCAGCTCTGCCGCGCGCGATTCAAATACGAGTCCCACGCCACGCAACATCTTGATGCGGGTTGCACTGGTAGACGCAAGTACGAGCTGTGTTTGTTCCATGGATAACTGTGGATGAATTGGGCCGTTTCCAGCTTAGTGCAAGGGAGGGCTGGATAAGTGCCATTTTTATCCACAGCCATCACTTCAAAAATAGGAATCTTTGAATCCTGTGGAAGAGAGTCTCATTCGACTCCAAATTTAAACAAACCCGATGAATCCGGGCGTACTTCCGCTGCGGCATTGCGCTGCTTTTGTTTTTCCACAGGATATGAGAGGGATTCCCAACTTATCCCGGTTGTTGTTCCCATGCGGGGGGCAACAGTAGAATCAATCTATATATCTCTCTTTTATAAGAGGACTGTTTGAAACCTTTACTCGACGTACTGAACGGAAGGGTGCCTGAGCGCCGGCCGATGTGGATCATGCGTCAGGCCGGGCGCTACCTGCCGGAATACCGGGAGGTCAGAGCCCAGGCCGGGTCATTCCTCAAGCTGTGCTACGAACCGGAACTGGCTTGTGAAGTGACGTTACAGCCTTTGCGCCGTTTCGACTTCGACGCAGCCATTCTGTTTTCGGATATCCTCGTTGTTCCTCACGCGATGGGTTTGGGTCTCGACTTCAAGGAGGGCGAAGGCCCGCAGCTTGAAACAGTCGAGAGCCTGTCGGATGTCGAGATGCTGGGTGATGGCAGTGACGGTGATCATTTCACGCGTGTCTGGGAAACCGTCTGGCGGGTGAAGCACAGTCTCGCGTCCGAGAAGACGCTGATCGGTTTCTGCGGCGCGCCCTGGACGGTGGCGAGCTACATGATCGAGGGCGGTTCCTCGAAACGCGAGAAAGCGCTGGCTGTGGCGCTGGAAAATCCGGATTGGTTTCAATTGTTGTTGAAGCGGCTGGTTGAGACGTCGACGGCCTATCTCCTCGGCCAGATCAAGGCCGGCGCCGAGACCGTGCAGATCTTCGACAGCTGGGCCGGCGACGTTCCGCCCCAACACTTGAAGCGGCTGGTGATCGATCCCATATCGAGGATTGTGGAAGGCGTGCGCGCCGGTCATCCGCACTTCCCGATCATCGTGTTCGCCCGTGGGGTGGGAAGCTCACATGCCCAAATCGCTTCTGGTACCAAGGCAAATGCGGTGGGCGTGGAAGAAAATACCGACATAGCCGAGGTTCTGAGAACCCTGCCCGGTCACTGTGCTGTCCAAGGCAATCTCGGCAATGAACTGCTGCTCGGCGATGAGGCCACGATGCTGGCGGAGATCCGCCGGATCCTCGGCAGTGTTCCCGAACAGCGCCATATCTTCAATCTTGGCCACGGGATCCTGCAGCAGACCCCGATTTCTGCGGTAGAAACCCTCGTCAAGGAAGTCCGCGCCCATGGCTGAGTATTATCCATGGTTCAAGGTTATTCACATCCTTGGCGTAGTCGCCTGGATGGCCGGAATGCTCTATCTGCCGCGCCTGTTCGTTTATCACACGCCAGCGAAAGTCGGCTCGGAGATGGACGAAACCTTCAAGACGATGGAGCGCCGGCTGATGCGCGGCATCATGCGCCCGGCCGGCCTGATCACCCTGGTCTTCGGGGTGGCCACGCTGCAGGCCGCAGGCTTCGCCTGGAGCGCCCCTTGGCTGTCTTTCAAGCTGCTGGGTGTGCTGGGCATCCTTGCCGCCCACGGCTTCTTGGAAAGCGGCCTGGCCTCGTTTAAACGAGGTGAGCGCCGCCACAGCCAGCGCTTCTGGCGGTTCGTTAACGAAGTGCCGTTCCTGCTGCTGATCTGGATAGTCATCTTCGTGGTGGTCAAACCCTTTTCATAAATTCATTTGGCGGGGTGGCGAATTGTGCTATGCCCACTCCGCAGCCCGTCCGGGCTTCGTGGCTGAGCCTCGCTCGCCGCCCGCCATCTCCAAA
>Ga0207695_10011444_pt1 | contig 10747 bp, 10 predicted proteins | sample KBSC54metaG_FD_184354 | JGI IMG/M metagenome (GOLD analysis project Ga0207695, IMG submission 184354) | Corn rhizosphere microbial communities from Kellogg Biological Station, Michigan, USA - KBS C5-4 metaG (SPAdes) (version 2) | ecosystem: Host-associated > Plants > Roots > Rhizosphere > Soil... | reverse complement strand
TGGAACACGAGGACGAAGGTGCGTCCGACGGTCCATGCCTTTCCCTGGTAGGGAGGCCGCCCGCGGATTTCGTTGTAGTTGGCGGGGGGAGCGGACTTGCCGAGCAGCTGCCCTGCAAGCGCTACGGATATCTCGCCGAGTTCGTTGACGGGCCCGGTGTCGCCGACGACGGCATAGCGGAGCGTCTTGCCGTCCGCGGACATCGCCACCGCCAGATCGCCGACTGCGGTCCTTGCGGAAGAGAAGCCGTTCTTGCCCTTTGGTATCACGATGGCCGACACCTTTTCAGCGTCGACGTAGTTCGACAGGTTGCACACATCTGAGACGTGTGCCCGGTGCAGGGATGTTGCCGATACCAGATAGCCGTCGACTTCGGGACAGGGGCGTCCCCCGGGCATTGGTATGATGGCGGGAGAGATGCGGGTCTGCGCGAGCAGCTGCGGCGGCCAGTGCGCCGCGCTTGCCTGCTGGGTCGCCATGCGGCGCTGCCTCTTGCCCTCAGCATCGAGTCCGCGGCACGCGTCCGACATGGCGTTGCAGAGATTGTTGATCGCGCGCTTCTCGCCCCAGAAGTCCCCGACGCTGTAGGAGCGCCGCGTCCCGTCGGTGTTCACGTTCATCGAGTCCGCGAACAGCAAGGCCCTTCCCTCGCCATCCTTCCACACCGGCAGCGTGCGCTTCCCGGCCTGGTCGGGCTGATCGAACCCGTGCTGCATGTCGCAGCGCATGGTGGCAATGGTGGGCGCCGACAGGGAGGCGATGGCGACTGCCGCGCTCGTGCGCTTCAGTAGGTTCGATACGCGCATGCGCCGATTTCGGACTTGCGGTGTGGCATCGCCGAGCTGATTCACGCTCATTGCTTGTTGTTCCCGGTCGGGAAGCTGAGCAGGCGGGCGTCGTCGCCCGATTGGTCGATGCCTCTCGCTCGCGGATCGCCGATGGAGTTGAGGATCTGATAGGCCCAGGCGTAGACGGCCCGCGTTGCCGCTCGTTGCGCGAAGGTTTTCACCACGACCGAAAGGGTCTGGTTGTCGCCGATCGAGACCTTGCCGAATATTCCGAAGCCGGCCGAGATACCGCCGAAGCTGTTGTTGACCAGACCCCCCAGCAGGGCCGCCCGGTCCCCGGCCGCGGCTGCGACCTTGACCGCGAGCTGCAGATTGTCCGGAGAAATGCCGCAGCTGTTGGTCGGCATGGCGCTGTATTTGGCCAGCCCCGTGCTGAGGATGGTGGGCTTGCTTGCTGCGGTGCCGCCCGGCCAGAACTTGGTGGCCTTCGCCACGTCCGGAACGTCGCCGAATTCGGGAGTGGGATCGTAGAGGTCCGCGAGATATTCGAGCAGCACCGTCTCGGCGGCGGCGATGTCCGCGTCCGTCACCGTGACGGTGAGGTATGGCGCCGAGCTGTCCGTCTTGTAGAGCGAGCGCTTCGCGATCTTCGCGCCGAACCGGTCGACGAAAGTCCCGCCGTAATAGGCCGAGAAGTATTTCTTGAGCGCGAGCCGCGCCGCATCGGACGGTGAGTCGGTCAGGGTCGCCCGCTCAAGCTCGACTGCGGAGATTTGGGGCTGGAGTTCGTGTCCCAGTAGCGCGCGAACGAACTGCTTCAGTTCGCCGTGGCTCACCTTCACGTCAACCTTGACCGCATCGACCTGGGCTTGTGCATGATCGAGCTTTCGCCTCTCGCTCTCGGCCTGGTCGCCGTAGAATTCTCGGGTGGAGATCTCGCGCTGCGCGGCGATCTGCGCCTTGGCGGCGGAAGTCAGAAGGAGGAGCTTGAACGACTTCGCGACCTTGCTTTCGCGAATGTCGTCAGGAAGCCCGTCGGCCATCTGCGAAACCTGCGCCACATACTCGTTGAAGTCTGCGGTCGGGGGAGGGACCGGCGCACCTGCCAGACGTGCGCGCTCTGACTGTGCTTCGAGCGCTCCTGGCAGTGCGAACGTGAACGTCGGCGGGGATGTCAGGCCCAGCGACGCCCGCTCTTGGGCCTTGCAGCCGCCTGAGGCGGACGGCTCGAGCGGCTTCAGGTCCTTGAAGTCGATCGACGTGCAGGACGCCAGCAGGCTCGATCCGATGAGCAGTGCGGCCGTTGCGGATCGGAGCATTGTCGTCCTCCTGATTGGGCGGGTGCTGTGTGGTCAGGCGCCGCTGGGGCCGCCGAAGGAGTGTCCGTGCGGGAAGGGGCCGGAGCCTGAGAACAGTGCGTGGCCTGCATCGAGTGAGATGTTGGCGATTGCCTGATTGGCCTGAGTCCAAGTGTGACCGACCTCGGACACGCGGTGATAGCCGTCCTTGAAGAACACCAACTCGTTTACCTGTGGGACGCGTTGAAACGGCACCGCTTGCCCGACCATGGTGTTGCCGATGTATAGGTTTGCGTATTCCACGACGTCCCCCCGAACGAGCGACCAGACGCTTTGCCGAGTCGCCGCGCAGGAAGGTCTCAAATAAATCGCTGCTCGGCCATTTGAATTAGCGCCATTTTCGGAACGAATTATCGACAAGGCGACTTCGTCTACGTTCATGGCCGTCGCCTCACGGGTGATGATGTTCGATTATTTGAACTTTTTCCATTTCCTGATCTTGCCTCGAGCAGGATCGAACCCCTGCAGGAACCGGTTCTTGTCCTGCAGCTCTTCCGCTGAGACGCGGCCGCCGGCCAGATCGGCGGCATCCTGATCGCGCGATAGCTGCTTGTCGGCGGCTCTCCTCTTGGGGTCGAATTGTTCGTTGGACATCGATTGCGTGGCCTATTGTCAGGTTGCCGCCGAAGGCGGGAATGGGGAACGCCAATCCTACACCATCGCGAATTTCGTGGTCGACGGATGAAACTCCGCTGCAGAGTATCAGGCCGGCGCAACTGAAGCAGGATCTGTCGGCGTCCGTGGAGTAAACAATCGCAAACGCTTGTCGGGCTAGGGCACGGCGATGACTCGCGCCAAGATTGTCCTGTTGCTTGCCCTGCTTCTCACGCCGATCTGGACTGCCGCGTCAGAGGCTCAGGCCGATCCATCCCACGAAGGCATAGAGCAGAACGGCAAGCGCAATCATGATGCCGCGGCGTCGGTCGTCCCGCAGCCCCTCTCCATATCGATCAACGTCCAGGGTGCCGAAAAGGATCGCGGTTGCAAGAAGGGCGAGGACGATCGCCGCTCCGATCTTTGCGCTGACTGGGCTGTAGCTGATGCCACTCGGCTCGGCGCCCTCGTGACGGCGGCTGGCGTCGCAATCGCCATTGCAGGTATATACATTGATCGTCGCCGCCGCGTGGGCCGAGCTGATTGCCGCATCGTCGGCGTTTCGGTCGATCCCGAGTGGTGGGGACTTGTGGGTGCGGGATGTGACGGATGCCTCACCATCCGCGTGAGGAACGACGGCAAGTCCGCCTCGAACCAGCTCGAGCTGGCTCTGACCAGCATTCGCATGCTGGACTGGAACGGCAAGCTCCTTGCCGAAGGAAGTCGAGATCACGATCTCGGCACCGTGCAGCGCGAGGCCGAGCGGACCTTCAGGATGGGCTTTTCGGTCGGTCGAGCCGAACGGGTTCACCGCTTCGAGGTCCAAGCCGAGCTCTCCTGGCGCGGAGCTTGGGGGCGCAAGATCGTGAGATGCTCGAGCTGGCAGCTCAAGAATTCCTCCGACCTGAACCTGTCCGAAGTCGACGTGCGCTAGGACGCACCATAGCGCGGCAAGGCTTGCTTTCATTTTTCGGTCTCGCTTCTGCGAAGCCTCCTCAACCTTCCTCGCGGTCGGCTGAGCGGCGTGATCGTTCTGATTCCGGCGACGCGCGGCGGGCGCGCAGTTGCGCACCCCGCGCGAGTTCAGCGGACCGGCCCCCCCGGGATCGCGTCCCCGCCGCGCGTCAGTTGCGACACGATCGACCAATACGGAAACCGGCGAGCTTCGCGTGGCGCCTTGATTCCGATGGCGCTCAGCGCGGCCTCCGGAATCTCGTCCATGGTGATCATCGGCATGTCGATTTCGAGCAGTCGCAAGTCCGAGACGATGATGTCCCGGTGGAGGACCGACCTGACCGACCGCCGGTTCAGATAGAGCGCGATCTTTCCCGAGCCGACGGATCCGAAGTCCTGAACGATGGGGCGCTTCTTAGCCTTTCGGTCGAGCACCGCCAGGCCGGCCTGCGGCATGACAATCCGCGTGCATGAGCCCTGCGCGAAGCGCACGCCCGCGCCGAAGCTGCCCTCGAGCCTCAGCAGCGGTCCCACGCGCAGCGCCTGGAAGCCGAGCGGCAGCGCCTCGCGGGCGTCGCCCGTCATGTAGTCCGGCGGATCGATCCTGCCGTAGAGGTCGGAGCAGTCCCTCGGCAGCGACCAGAGGTCGTAGGAGCAATAGCCGCCGAGGCCGAGCACGTGCTCGGCGAGGGGAGTGGTCAGCTGCGCCCACGCCGGCTCCGGGGCGCCGCGTGTCCAGCCGACCTCGCGCATCATCTTCTCGCGCACGAGGTTCGAGCAGACGAGGTCGAGAAGCGTGCTGAGCTCCTCGACCGACGCGCCGCTCGGACGCTTCATGGATAGCGAAACCGTCGGCGGCTCCAGGCCGCGCGGGCCCGACACGAGCAGACGGGTTCCGGAGGCCTGGATCGCGAGGTCGTAGATCGTGAGTCCACGCTGGCACATGGCAAGGCTGAGGATGACGCCTGCCCTGGTAGTCTCCCAGCCGTCAGGAGGAAGGACGAAGTTCAGATGGTCGTGATGCGGCGCGACCCACTCGGTGGTGTAGAGCGTCTTGGTGTCGAACTGCGCACTGCTGATTTGCAACCCTCGTCTCCCGTCGGTCGAACCTTAATTCGATGTGGGGAGAGCGTGGCCGAAGCTCGATCCATTTCGAGGATCGGACTTGCGCCACGCGGATGTGGCTTCGTGCTAATTGTCAAAGAGGTGGTGGACGCACTAGGGCTCGAACCTAGGACCCGCTGATTAAGAGTCAGCTGCTCTACCAACTGAGCTATGCGTCCGTGCCTGTCCGGCAGGAGCGGCGGTGCCGCTTGGAGGCGCGCCCCTAGCAAGGCCTACCCCCCTTGTAAACAGGGGAATCCGGTTATCGAGCCCGGCCGCGGCTATGGCGCTGGATCGCCATCAGGAATCCCAGGCAGATCAGCACCGTCATCATCGCCGATCCGCCGAACGAGACGAGCGGAAGCGGGATGCCCACGACCGGGGCGAGACCCATCACCATCAGCAGGTTGATCGCGACATAGAAGAAGATGGTGGTGGTAAGGCCCGCGCTCGCGATTCGGCCGAAGCGGCTTCTGGCGCGCATCGCCACGCGCATCCCCCATCCGATCACGAAGCAATAAGCCAGAATGATGCCGAATCCGCCGAACAGGCCCCATTCTTCCGCCATGGTGGCGAAGACGAAGTCGGTATGGCCTTCGGGCAGATAATCGAGATGGCTCTGCGTGCCCTGGAGAAAGCCCTTGCCGGTGACCCCGCCCGATCCGATCGCGATCTTGGACTGGATGATGTGATAGCCGCTGCCGAGCGGATCGCTTTCGGGGTTGATGAAGATCTCGATCCGCTTGCGCTGATAATCGTGCATCGCATGGAGCGCGATCGGGATGAGCGCCACGCCCGCCGCGAGCACGCCGATGAACCAACGCTTGGGCACGCCCGCCAGATACATCGCGGTCACCCCGCCGAACGCAATCATCAGCGCGGTACCGAGATCGGGCTGCACCAGCACCAGCAGGAAGGGCACGCCGATCAGCAAGGCGGCGGGCCAGACCGCGGCGAAGCGGCGCATCTCGGGCGCGGGCATGGCATCATAGAAGCGCGCGAGCACCAGCACGATCGCGGGCTTCATCAGCTCGGACGGCTGCAGGCGGATGATCTTGAGGTCGAGCCAGCGCCGGCTGCCGCCGCCGACCGCGCCCAAGGCTTCCACCCCGAACAGCAGGATGACGAGGATAATATAAGTGGGCCAGGCAAGGCTCTTGAGCTGCGCCTCGTCGAGCCGCGACAGCGCCATCGCGCCGAGCAGGAACAAGAGATAGCGCATGCCTTGTGGCAGCGCCCAGGGCGTCATCTTCCCGCCCGCCGCCGAATAGAGCACGACCAGGCCGAAGCCCAGGATCGCGCTGACGACCAGGATCAGCCCCCAAGGCATGCGCGCCAGCGGCGCGGGGATGAGGCTGTTATTGCTCAATCGGGCTGGTCCTGACCGGCGGCTTCCTGCGGCGTGTCGGGAGTCGTCACGGCCTGGCCGGCCTGTTCGGCCTGCCAGCGCGCGACGTCGGCGGCCATGCGGGTCGCGATATCGCCGCCCCATTGCTGCTCGAAGGCGGCGAGCGTGGTCATCGCATGATCGGGCGCGAACAGGAAGGTCATAACGTCGCGCGCGATCTGCGCGGCGGCGGCGCCATGGCCGCCATGTTCCAGCGTGACGCCGATCGCATATTTGGGCTGTTCGACCGGCGCGAAGCCGATGAAGTGGCCATGATCGCGCAAACGCCACGCGCCGCCGGTGCCGAGCGCCTTGGCGCGTCCCGCGGCGCGATCGGCGGCGCTGATGCGACGCACCTGCGCGCTGCCGGTCTTGCCCGCCATCTCGACGCCCGGGACCTGCAATCTGGAAGCACCGGCCGTGCCGGCGCCTCCGGTGTTGATCACGTCGCGCATGCCGCCATGGATCACCGCGAGCTGTTCGGCGGTGATGTTGAGCGGGCCGCCCTGCGCGCCGTAGCGCTTGTTCACGATCAATCGGGGGGCGAGCATTTTACCGCTCGCGATCCGTGCCGCCATCACGCCCAGCTGGAGCGGGTTCACCAGCACATAGCCCTGGCCGATCGAAGCATTGACCGTGTCGGCGGCGGTCCAGGCCTTCTTGTAGCGCCGCTCCATCCAGGCGCTGTCGGGATAAGTGCCGTAACGCTGCTGGACCGCCGGAATGTCGAACTTTTCGCCGAGCCCGCATTCGTGCGCCATGCCCGCGACCTTATCGATGCCGAGCCGGCGGACCATCGTGTAGAAATAGACGTCGCAGCTCTGCTGGATCGCGCGATGCATGTCGATCGGACCATGGCCCTGATGACGCCAGCAGTGGAAGGTGGCGTTGCCCAGCCGAAAGAAGCCTGGGCAATTGACCGTTTCGTGCGGGTCCACGCCCCAACGCAGCAGGGCGAGCGCGTTCATCGGCTTGACGGTCGAGCCCGGCGGATAGAGGCCGAGCAGCACCTTGTTCATCAAGGGCAGATGGTCGTTGGCCGAAAGCATCGCCCATTCGGACTTGCTGATCCCGTCGACAAAGGCGTTGGGGTCGTAGGACGGCATCGAGACCATCGCCAGCAGACCGCCCGTTTCGCAATCGACCACCACCACCGATCCGCTGTTCGGGCCCAGCCGGCGTGCCGCATATTCCTGCAGCGGCGCGTCGATGGTGAGGCGCAGGGTATGACCCATCTGCTCGGGCTTGGTGGTGAGCTCCTGCACCAGCCGGCCGTGCGCGGTGACCTCGGTCCGCTTGGCGCCGGGCGTGCCGCGCAGCCACGGCTCCATCACCTTCTCGAGATTCTCTTTGCCCACCTTGAAACCGGGGGTGATGTAGAGCGGATCCTTGGTGCGCTGATAATCCTCGGCCGACGCCGGGCCGACATAGCCGCAAAGATGGCCGACCGCGGCGCCTGCCGGATAGGATCGGGTGAAGCCGCTGGTGGGCGCCACGCCCGGCAATTCGGCCTGGCGCAGCGAGACCGCGGCGAAGCGCTCGTAATCCAGGCCCTCGATGACGGGCACGGGCTGGTAGCCGGGCGATTTGTCGAGCGCGTCCTTGATCCGCTCGATATCCTCATGGCTGAGGCTCAGCATCTGGCGCAATTCGTCGATCGCGCGGTCGGGATCCTGCAGCCGGTCGGGGATGAGATCGACGCGGAAGCTGGTCTTGTTGACCGCGATCGGCTTGCCGTTGCGATCGACAATCCAGCCGCGGCGTGGGGGGATGATCTGGCTCTGGACGCGGTTGCTCTCGGCCAGCCTGTCATATTTGTCGCGCTGGCTGATCGCGAGCCACGCCATCCGTCCCGCGATCAGGGTTGCGGTGCCCGCCTGCAGCCCGCCGAGCACGATCGCGCGGCGCGTGAAGCTGTAGGCCAGCGACTGATCCGTGACGACCCGCCCCCGGCGCTCGAAGAGGCTCATTTTGCCAGCCGCCAGCGATCCAGCAGCGCGCACAACCGCGCGATCGGCGGGAAGCAGAGAATGGCGAGGATCGTCGGCGGGATCATCGTCCAGAGCGCGCCGCCGCCCGCGACGAAATAGCCGATCGCCGCCTGGCCGAGCGCGCAGAACAGGATGGCGGCACTGGCAATCCACCAATCGAGCCAGTGATCGCGCCACATCGGCCGCGCATCGACCAGATCGATGCCGAGGAAGGTGATCGTCCAGAGCGTCATCGCGGTGCCGGGCGCGGTGCCGGTGATGAGATCGTCCGCCAGACCGAGCGGCAGCGCCACCCATGCCGCCCACAATTCGGGGCGCAGCAATCGCCAGCCGAGAGCGATCAGCAAGCCCAAGGGCGGCAGCACCGGCGCGGTCGAGATGAAAGGCAGCAATGTGACGCCCGACCCGATCATCGTCGTGGCCGCTGGAATTGCCTGCAGCCGCCAGCGCGAGGGCTGGCCGAGCAGATCGGATTCGATGATCGGCATCAGCGACGATGCCCTTGCGGCGGCGCGATCGGCGGCGGTGCGGGAGCCTGAGGCATGACGACCGCGAAATCGAGCTTGGCGGGAACCGCCAACGGGCGTGCGGTCGCGATCTCGCCGCTGGTGCCCGTCACCACCGCGACCGGCAGATCGGGCGGATAGACTCCGCCCACGCCCGAGGTGGCGAGCAGGTCGCCGCGGCGGAAGCCGGGGCCGCCGACGACGGTCGAATGGATTTCCATCGCACCATCACCGCGGCCTTCGCCGAGCGCGGCTTCGCCCGTGCGCACCACCCGAAGCGGGATCGCGCTGCTGCCGTCGGAGAGCAGGATGACGCGCGCGGCGTGCGCGCCGACCTCGGTGGTGCGTCCGACCACGCCGTCGGCGGCGCGGACCGGCTGGCCGGGCGCAACCCCGTCGGCGCTGCCCGCGGCGAGGATGACGTAACGGCGCGTGCCGGTGAGGTCGGAACCCACCACGCGCGCGGCGACGATCGGCCGGCTCTGATCGCCCACCAATTTGAGCGTGCGCTTGAGCCGGGCATTCTCGAACGCCAGGATGCGCGCCTGGATCAGCCCGCGCTGCGCGTCGGCCAGCTCGGCATGGAGACGCTTATTCTCGCTGACCGCGCCGAAATAGCCGCCGATATCGTCGGCGAGCGAGCCGCCGCCGCGCACGATCGGGCGCGTCAGCTTGGTGACGGGCGTGGTCGCGTCGAGCGCGAGGCCCTTGATGCCTTCGAACGCCAACGGATCGAAGCGCGCGATCAGGACGAGCGCGATCCCCACGACCACGCCGATCCCGGCCGCGACATAGCCGAAGAACAGCCCATATTGGATGCGCCGCGAGAAACCGCGGTCGCGATGGCGCGGCGGGGCCATGGCTCCGCCCTCCCTTCCTGATTAGGCCGTGTGCAGCACGCCGCGGAACATCGGATCCTCCAGCGCGCGGCCGGTGCCCAGCGCAACGCAGGTGAGCGGATTGTCCGCGACGGTGACGGGAAGGCCGGTGGCCTGGCGCAGCACCTCGTCGATGCCGTCCAGAAGCGCGCCGCCGCCGGTGAGCACGATACCCTGGTCGACGATGTCGGCGGCCAGCTCGGGCGCGGTGTTCTCGAGCGCCATGCGCACGCCCTCGACGATGGCGGAGACGGGCTCCGACAAGGCCTCGGCGATCTGGCCCTGCGTGATCTCGATCTCCTTGGGCACGCCGTTGACGAGGTCGCGGCCCTTGATCTGGATCCGTTCGCCGACGCCGTCGGCCGGCATCTGCGCGGTGCCATGCGCCTGCTTGATCCGCTCGGCGGTGGCTTCGCCGATCAGCAGGTTATGATTGCGGCGGACATAGGAGGCGATCGCCTCGTCCATCTTGTCGCCGCCGACACGCACGCTGGTGGTGTAGGCGAGACCGCGTAGCGAAAGCACCGCAACCTCGGTCGTGCCGCCGCCGATATCGACCACCATCGAACCGATCGGCTCGGTCACGGGCATGTCGGCGCCGATCGCGGCCGCCATCGGCTCCTCGATCAGGAAGACCTGGGAGGCGCCGGCATTGGAGGCGGCGTCGCGGATCGCGCGGCGCTCGACCTTGGTCGAACCCGATGGCACGCAGATGATGATCTCGGGCCAGCGCGGGAAGCGGCGATGACCGTGCACCTTGTGGATGAAGTGCTTGATCATCTGCTCGGCAATGTCGATGTCCGCGATCACGCCGTCGCGTAAGGGACGGATGGCTTCCATATGCTCGGGCGTCTTGCCCATCATGACCTTGGCGTCGTCCCCGACCGCGCGGACCTTCTTGACGCCATTGATCGTCTCGATCGCGACCACCGACGGCTCATCGAGGACGATGCCGCGGCCGCGCACATAAACCAGCGTGTTGGCGGTACCCAGATCGATCGCCATGTCGTGCGACATGAATTTGAACCAGCGCATGAAACCCATATCTCTAGAGTCCGTCCGACGCGCGACCCGGCGGAGAATCGTTATACCAATGCTTGAAAGCCCGGTCGCGGAAGTCCGCTGGTTGGGCTAGACCCCAAGCCATGTCAATACGGCGCCTCCCTGAGCATCTGGCCAATCGCATC
>Ga0207695_10011441_pt1 | contig 10751 bp, 10 predicted proteins | sample KBSC54metaG_FD_184354 | JGI IMG/M metagenome (GOLD analysis project Ga0207695, IMG submission 184354) | Corn rhizosphere microbial communities from Kellogg Biological Station, Michigan, USA - KBS C5-4 metaG (SPAdes) (version 2) | ecosystem: Host-associated > Plants > Roots > Rhizosphere > Soil... | reverse complement strand
GAAGCTGCCAAACATATCGTCACCAAATACATCGCCGAAATTCTGGAAAATATCTTCCATACGCATGCCACCCGGACCACCACCATAGCCGCCCCCATTGCTACCCATACCGGCATGACCAAAACGATCGTACTGGGCACGCTTGTCGGCACTGCTTAGCACATCATAGGCCTCAGCTGCTTCCTTAAAATGCTCTTCAGCATCTTTATTTCCGGGATTTCTGTCCGGGTGATACTGCAATGCTATTTTTCGGTAAGCTTTTTTAATCTCATCTGCACTTGCACCGCGTGCAACCCCCAGCACTTCATAATAATCTTTCTTTGCCATAGCCTAAATCCCCTTTAGAAAGGATTTTACATGTTATATATTAATAATAATTATAAAACTATTTTCCTACCACCACCTTAGCGTGACGTATAAGCTTGTCGTTCAAATAATATCCGGGTTCTGTCTCGTCTATTATCTTTCCTTCCATTTCAGCGCTTGGCGCAGGAATTTCTGTTATTGCTTCATGCATATCAGGATTAAATGGCTGGTTAATACTTTCCATCCTGCGCAATCCCTTTTGCTGTAAGATATTACGCAATTTATTGAATACCAGTGATATTCCTTCTCTGAGTGCTTCTATATCTTTTGCGTTCTCTACCTGTTTTTCAGCACGTTCGCAGTCATCCAGCACACCCAGCAGCGATTGCAATATATCTTTACCTGCGGTAAGCCTTAATTCTTCCCTTTCTCTTGCATTGCGTCTTTTAGCATTCTCAAATTCAGCCACCAGGCGCACATATTTATCCTTTGCTTCATCAAGCTCTGCTTTTAGCTTATGCAGTTCTTCTATAGGCTGCTCAGCCAAGGCATTCGATTCTTCATTTGCCAATGCGTCAGTATTTTCATTCTCATTTTGTGCCATGCTGTCGGCATTTTCATAGTTTGTATCCATATTTTCCAATGGGTTATCGCTCATAATCTTCTTTTTTTTAAAAAACATGCTGCTATAATATTCGTCAATTATTTTGCCATTATGGTATTTTGACAAATTGTCGCATATACAGCCCTGAGTTATGTGTCATTTCGCTTTAAAGCTGTCAGGAATAATGACGTTCAAACCGAGGTTTATTCATTCATAAATTTCGACATGTAGATCATATCCACATAGGTATTATCCGGTTGTTTGGCTGCTTTTAACATTCTGCCCTCCTCTTTAAAGCCCAGGCTTTTGTATAGACTTATTGCCACCGGATTTGTATGAAATACATTCAGGAATATCTTTTCTACCTGAGGCTTTTGCTTTGCCCAATTCAGCAATTCTATTATCATTTGCCTACCTATTCCCAAACCCTGAAACGCGGGATGCACACTAATGCCAAATTCACCCGAATGCTGAATCTTTTTCTTTTCGCCACATTTAAAATTCAATAGGCTTATAACTTCGTTGCCATATACTGCTACCAATAATAATGCAGTGGGATTGTTATTGTAGCTTTCTATAAAAAGCTGCTCTTGCTCTAGCGTCATTTTATATTCTTCCGGCATGGTCAGCACCTGGTCTGTGGAAGGGAATAATATTTTTGCGAAGCTTATGATGCCCTCGGCGTCTTCTATTGTAGCAGGTCTTATTTCTATTTGCCTCCCATCTTTGGCGCTAAACGTACTCATTGCTACTTTATTTTCTCAGGGTTGTTTTAAGCTTCCATATCAAGGAGTCGTTTTTGGTAAGCACCATATACAACTCTCTTTTTCCACCAAAGCCACGGAAAAAGCGCTCAACACCCGCATCCATGCTTCCTTCCATATCAAATATCTTGTTGCCGCGTTTTATTGCTTCTTTTATTGCATGCCACAGCAATAAAGATTTTGCCTTGCTACTATCTTCTGCAGGGTTTTGTGCGCCCATAAAATAATAGCTGCGCTCCGCATCCCATACATTCCAGATAATGGCCTGTATCTTGTCTCCGGCCTTTGCTATCCATATTGCGCCTGAGTGCTGCTCCGTACATGCCTTGAATAGCTGCTCCATGTCCCTAAGCGAATATGCCTGTTGGGCACCTTTACTATTTAAAGTATGTTTTTGAAACTGGTATAGCTCGGTTATTGCAGATGGCTCATTCGTTACAAGCAATTCTTTCTCGCCACTGCGAATATTGCGGCGCAAACTTTCCTTCATGTTAGCAAAGACTGCAGCTTCGCCAGTGGACAAATCAATAAGGAAGGTTTGCTGTACATGTGCTTTAAGGCCCTGACCTTTCATCACTCCTGCCTGTTTAAAACCGGGCTGCATAGAAAGATTCCATACTTTGGCAGCAGGCAATTGGGCTAATAATTCAGCAACCGTTTCATACTCAAAGGCATCTGCATTGCTTTCCTTGATGTCAGCAGGCATTAATATATGCGGACCTAAATATGGCGTAAGCTTAGGATTACGCAGCAAGCTAACCCCTGCTTTTTTCTCTATTGCATAGGGCCATACCCCAGCGACATGCGCACCTTTCTTTGCAATAGCAACATCCCAATGAGCACATACGGCATCCAGCCACCAGTACCGGAGGAAAACGGGTAAGCTGCTTTGCTGCTTACATATTTTCTTATAAGTTTCTTTGTTGCTCAATGTTATTTGAATTGCAATACGCGCGCGGGCTGTATAAAGCGAATATACAACGTAGGCAGCCACATACAAAGTATGCAAAGCAGTAAGGTGCTTATATCTACTGCTGCTACAGCCCACCAGTTAAACCGCACAGGCACGTACTTCATGTAGTAGGTGCTTTCGTCCAGCTTTAAAAAATGAAGTTTTTGTTCCAGCAGGCAAATGGTTATTGCCAGTATGTTGCCAACCAATATTCCTACACCGGCTATGAGACCAGCGTAATAAAGAAAGACTTGTCTTGTCTGGCTTGCAGCCATGCCCAGTGCTTTCAATAGACCTACCATGCGGGCACGGTCCACGATTATCATCATAAGAGATGCTGCAAGGTTGATGATGGCCACTATTGCCATTATAGCAAGCACTATTACACGCGTTACATCCTGGGTACCCAGCCAATCAAAAACATTTGGGAAAATATCCCTTATAGTAAAGGCAGTTAATGATGAATTGACGTACTCCGGATCGCGGAAGAATTCGAAAATAGTGCTGGCTGTGGTATCGCTGTACTTTTCATTGGTAAGGTCCACCTGGTAACCATTAATATCATTAGGTCCCCAGCCATTAATGCGCTGCAGTAAACGGATATCGCATATACCATAGAACTTGTCAATATCCTCTACCCCTGTGTGGTAAAGACCGCTAATCATCACCTTTCGTATACGCGGAGAAATACTGCCTGGCTCCAGGAAGTATAACTGTACCGTATCGCCAATCTTCACATTCAGCCTGTTGGCGGTGATCGACGAGAGCAATATTTGTTTGGAGTAGGCGGTATCTGAATAGTTTATGTTGTTGCCGGTAATACTTAACTCATTTGAGAAACGATAGTCAGGCTCAATACCCTTGAGCTGCACGCCTTCCATTTCGCTGCCGGAGTGTATTATAGAAGGGCGCGATGCGAAGGCAGCTACCTGCCGCACGTGCGGTATAGCAGCCATACGCTTCACGAGCCGGGCATCCAGCTTTATAGGCTTAAGGTCTATATACTGGGTGTGATTTTTATCGTAAGACTCTACATGTACATGACCAAGGAAGCTGTACATCTTAGCCCGGATGGTATATTGAAAGCCATTGATAAAGGCCATAGCAACTATCATAACCGCTACGCTGAGGGCAGTAGAGATGATGGCCAACCTGATGATAAAGGCAGAGAAAGTACCCTTATGCTTTGACAGGCAGCGGCGCGCTATGAAAAATGGGAGATTCACTTGTTAAATCAAAAGTAAAAAGTAAAAAGTAAAAAACCGGATACATTACTGCACCCGGTTTATTCATATTTTAAAAAGACAAATTAGTCTAATGCTTTAGCATCTTCAATAAGCACAGTAGCTTTATTGTTTATCATTTCTACAAAGCCTTCAGAAATTTCATAAGCTGCTGTAGCACTTTTGTCCTTTAGTATTTTCATTTTACCCTTGCCTAAAGATGCAATGATAGGTGCGTGCCTGTCGAGAATTTCGAAAGAGCCCTCAACGCCCGGCAACTGAATGCCGTAAACGGTGCCACTGAAAACCTTATGCTCTGGTGTTAATATTTCTAACTGCATGTTACTAGTTCAAAAGTAAAAAATCAAAAACCTTCAATTTAATCCCTGCAGCTTAGTTCTTAGCTTCCTGCATCAGTTTCTTACCCTTAGCCATTGCATCATCGATAGTACCTACCAGGTTGAATGCTGCTTCAGGATATTCATCCACTTCACCGTCCATAATCATATTGAAGCCACGGATTGTTTCTTCAATTGGTACCAGCACACCTTTAAGACCGGTGAACTGCTCTGCCACGTGGAATGGCTGAGAAAGGAAGCGCTGCACTTTACGTGCGCGGCTTACTGTCAGCTTATCTTCTTCACTCAGTTCATCCATACCAAGGATAGCGATGATATCCTGCAGTTCTTTATAGCGCTGCAGTATCAGCTTCACGCGGTTAGCACAATTGTAGTGCGCTTCACCCACGATAGCCGGAGTAAGGATACGAGAAGTAGAATCCAGAGGATCTACCGCAGGGTAGATACCAAGATCCGCGATTTTACGGCTTAATACCGTAGTAGCATCGAGGTGGGCAAAGGTTGTAGCCGGAGCCGGATCGGTCAAGTCATCCGCAGGTACGTAAACCGCCTGTACGGAAGTGATTGAACCATTTTTAGTAGAAGTGATACGTTCCTGCATCAGACCCATTTCTGTAGCCAGCGTAGGCTGATAACCCACCGCTGAAGGCATACGACCCAGAAGGGCTGATACCTCAGAACCTGCCTGAGTGAAACGGAAGATATTATCTACGAAAAACAGGATATCCTTTCCTTTGCCGCTGCCATCTCCATCACGGAAATATTCAGCAATAGTAAGACCAGAGAGGGCCACGCGAGCACGAGCACCCGGTGGTTCGTTCATCTGACCGAAAACGAAAGTAGCCTGAGATTTCTTTAATTCATTCATGTCCACAGCGGAAAGGTCCCAACCACCTTCTTCCATGCTGTGCTTAAATTTATCGCCGTATTTTACGATACCAGCTTCGATCATTTCACGCATCAGGTCATTACCTTCACGTGTACGCTCACCCACACCGGCAAACACTGAGTTACCAGCGTAAGCCTTAGCGATGTTGTTGATCAATTCCTGGATCAATACGGTTTTACCAACACCGGCACCACCGAAAAGACCAATTTTACCACCCTTTGCATAAGGCTCGATAAGATCGATAACCTTGATACCTGTGAAAAGTATTTCAGAAGCAGTGCTCAGGTCTTCAAATTTGGGCGGCTTAGCGTGTATGGGGCGGCCATTAGTTTTATCAGGGGCAGTCAAACCATCGATAGCATCACCTGTTACATTAAACAGGCGGCCATTGATCTGATCGCCAACCGGCATAGCTATTGCTTTACCAGTATCTACCACGTCAGTACCGCGTACAAGACCTTCAGTACCGTCCATTGCCACACAGCGTACGCTATCTTCGCCGAGGTGCTGCTGCACTTCCAATACCAGTTTATCACCGTTCTCACGAGTCAGCTCAAGCGCGTTGAAGATCTCGGGCAAGTTGTTGCCTGCACCGAAAGAAACGTCCACAACCGGGCCGATAATTTGTTTGATTTTACCAACGTTTGGCATATAACTAAATTATATTAAAACAGAATAAGTTCCCTGAAATTTCGCGCAAAGGTAATTGTATAATGTCAAAATTCAAAAGTAAAAATGGAAAGAATTATCAGTTAGTTATCAATGAAATAAAGTAATACATAGTACAGAAGCTTTAATACATTAAGCCTAAAATGCATATAGCTATGCACCGTATTGCCGGAATTTCCGGTTTTTTCCGGTAGCGGAAATTTATTTGAATCATCGACAATGGAGTGTTCCTGCTGATAACCAATAAATTAAGAGCTTAACTTAACAAAATTTCCGATTTACCGGAAAAATTTGCGGGCGGTAAAATTTCCCTCGTTTTGAGATTCATTACCAAGTGTAAATATCGTCTGATCGGGCCTCATTTTCAAAAGAACATATCCACATATATTAACCTTATTATAATTGGGCTACTTTCCTTTATTTCACCTTATGAAATCGTTCAGTCTTTGTGGCTTTCTTTTATTGCTTTCAATATTAGCATTTGGCCAAGATAAAAAAGTGCCTGCCGAGGGTGAGGGAACTGTGAACGAATGGGAGGGCCCACAAACAGAGCGTGTATTACCGAAAGGTATATCATATACCGAACTGGAACTATGGGGCGATGGGCTTGATACTGAAAGTATACGACGGGTAGATTGCAACGCAAATGGCCGGATAAAGGAAGAAAGCACGTTCAGATATGACATGCATACGCACAACCCAGGTATAAAGGCCCGTATAACACCCATTTCAGGCATCTATAAAACAGTCTATGAGCATGACAGCAATGGCAACGTGATACATAAAAAAATGTATGAAGAAATACCTGTAAACAGCCGGGGTGGCGTACAAAAAATACGGATGCTAGCGAGCGGCAATACTGAAAAAGATATTAATGCATTTACAGACTCGGTGATAGCAAGCAAGCCCGAACCTTTTTACACCCTGTACAGTGATGAATTTTGCAGTTACGATGAAAATAATAACCCCCTGCTACGCAACGATACAGTGAAACACCATGTGGAACGATATAGCTACACCTACAATGCAAACGACAAGGTGGCGACCCAAAAGAAACTGGACCTATTTTATAACGCGGCAGGAAAATACTTTTACAATACGCGGTTGCGCAGCTTTAGCTATGATAGCGCGAGTAGAATACTGAGCATATTGCAGTATGACCTGGCAAATGATACTGTGACCGATGCACTGGCCAACGGAGTACTGCACGTACGTAAATACTTTCACTACAATGAGAAGGGCCTGCCGGATACTATAACCTATGTACCCGGCATAAGCTACCAGCATATAATAGCCTACAACAGTAAAGACCTAATAAGCAACTATACCATAATAAAAAGAGAGCAGCAATGGCAGGATACAGTATGGTACTATAGCTACCAATATACAGGCAATGACCTAACCGAAATGGACCACTGCGAGCACGGACTGAAGACACAGCCTACCCATGTGCTTTATAGCTATAACAAACGCCACCAACTAATAGAAATGCGCACCTACCGGCCCGGAAGTAGAAAAAAAGGACAACCTTATGTGCAACTGCTTTATTTCTACGGCGACAAGACAGAGGATGCGGTTACTGCTAAACACAGCCTGTACATACCACCAGCAAAACGCAATAAAAATATAAGACCGGCTACTGCAGAAAAGCAAAAAGGCGAGGCCCGCAAACCTGATATACATACACCTGCTAAAGCAACTGGGAGGGAACAAATATTTACTTACGTAGAGCAGATGCCTACATTTCCCGGAGATATAAATGCTTACATAAAAGCGCATTTGACATATCCCGCAGCGGCAAAAAAAGCCCAATTGGAAGGCAGAGTAATTTTAAGATTTGTGGTAAATAGTGATGGTACCTTATCTAACTACGAAGTGCAAAGAGGCCTGGGATATGGCTGTGATGAAGCCGCCCTAAAGATGCTTAAGAGCATGTCTAAATGGAAACCAGGCACACAAAACGGAAAAGCTGTGGCCGTGTATTATACATTACCTGTTTATTTTAAAACGAACTAAATAAAAACCAAGAGCCTGCGAGGCATCCAATCTATAATGAAACTACTTTTATATATTATCTGCCTTGGGTGGGTTAGCAATTCCGCTAACGCGCAAACACGTAAGGCGCCTATTGCCGATGATGAAAATGAACAGACGCATACATTGAATGCAGATGCCGTAAAAGGCCAGGTGCATGATTTTACCCAGGTGCTTTTCCAGGGAAATTATCCTGATGAATTTGATACATCTGAAGTCTTTAGTGTACAGTATGATCCTAATGGCCGTGTAAAGGAATACAAAAGCATAAAATATGAAAACACAGAGAAGATGCAGGAGGAGCCACCTTTTGACAAGATAAAAACAAGGGTAGCAGAAGGAGAAAAAACAACTTATGAATATGATGCACGTGGAAATATAACTCACAAAAAAAGCTACAGTATAATACCCGCGAATAGTTTTATGGCTATATGGGCCGCACTGATGGCGCAATATGAAAGAGAGCAGTATAACCATGGAAATGAGGACGAGGGCAATAACAGCGAGACCGCTAGAAAAAGAAAGAAGGAAGCACTATACAGAAAGGTGGACTCCATGATACGGCAGGGCATGCCGGAACAAGACAAGATAACAGAAGACAAGAGCTATACTTATAACGATGACGATAATCCTACATACGCAACAGAGCAGATAGAGCACAGAAATTTCCGCTACAGCTACGTGTATAACCCCAATGGCAGTGTGGCAATGAAAAAGGAAATTTACATATACAGTGGCACAAACAGCGCGCCATACTTCAGCGCTACAGTACACACCTTCAGTTATGCGCCCAACGGCAAACCGGAATTAATAAAAACATACAATGCTGAAAAAGACTCCGGGGATATAGTGAATGATAAATACCTGATAAGATCGCAGGCATACCACTATAATAAAGCAGGCTTAACAGATACTATTACCTATAAACAACCCGGGTATACTATAAAACATATTATGAGCTATGAGGACACCTTACGAATAGCTTATGCTATACTTACTATACATCCCGGCAGAGTGGACACTACTTCTTATACTGCCTATAGCTATAAAGATGGCGACCTGAACGAAATGAAACAATGGATATATAATGACGGCAGAACAGGAGAATATATAAGAGAAACTTATAGCTACAATAAAACCCACCTACCTATAGAGACCAAACACTACACTTATACAAACATTGAGAAAAAAGAGATACTAACAGAACAAAGCCTATTTTTCTACGGTATAGGGAATGAAGATAAACGTACAGTCAAACGCAGCCTGCGCCGGGAGAAAGAGGAAGAACCGAAGCAGCAGGAAAGCAAAAAAACCAATGAAGAATATAGTAAACCTACCAATATACAAGTAACAAAAAACAATACTATAGCGCAGCCAAATGCAGCTTCACAGAGTGGTGAACCACAGGCAGTAGAAGCACCACCACCGTCACAGGCTAGCAATGCAAACCTAAAAGATACTTTCAACTTTGTAGAAAAACTTCCTATTTTCCCCGGTGACTTTAGCGCATACCTGCAGCACAATCTTGTATATCCTAAAGCGGCCCTTAAGGCAAAAATAGAAGGCCGTGTATTTGTGCAGTTTGTAATAAGCTATACGGGTGATATAGCAAGTGCGCGCATAATAAAAGGTCTGGGGTATGGATGTGATGAAGAAGCTATACGTCTAATACGCAGCATGCCAAAATGGACACCCGGCTTGCAAAATGGACGTGCGGTAAATGTTTATTACACTATTCCTGTAACTTTTAAGCTGCCATAAGGTTAGTTTTTGCCGCTTCTGAATACGCCGGCTATTTACTACTCCAGCTACATCCTAAGACCATTATTTGCTACAATTAATTAATAACTCGTGAATATTTCGCAACTGGCGTATATGCCTTTGCATGTGCACAGCATAGAATGTAAACCATTCCAGTATAGTGAGATGTCCAAACACGGGAAACTCAAAATCGGTAAAAAGCATTGATAAGTTGAGCGTTTCTGTGGCAGCCAAGATTTGCTCTTTAAATGCAGTAAATGTTTTCAGCATTTCGTTTTTATCGTGATGCAGTGCTGTGGGCAGTACAGACTCCGGTGAATTAAATTTTGCTTCAAAATCCAGAAACAAGCTCCTGATAGCTTCACACTTTTCATCAGGCGTTCTCCCGGCGATAGCTGTATGCCCGTTTATAATTGCAGGAAGGCCTTGCAGTGATTTAGTAATGTGCTCGGCTACCTGCCCGGCGGTCCAGCTGCCTTCGAAGGGCACAACATCAATCTCACTTTCTTTAAAAAGTGAAAGCGCTTGATTTAACTCATTAAAAGTATTGTTGAGCTCGTCCTTGATAGATTGTTTTTCTGCGATATTAATATTGTTCATGGCAAAAGTATTTATGAAATTCAGTGAAGTAAAAGTATGCGGCAATCGGCAAGACAAGCAGGTGTTAATGCGACTTTATTAGGTGCTATTTACGACAGTTTCTTTGCAGCTCAGAAGATCGTTTAACAGCGTGATGATTATGTTAGTTAATTATTGATGCATAAAACATTATCCGATATGTTAAAATTTTCTTAAGTGCCGGAGACCTGCTTTTTGGGCTAGTATTTAGCATATTCATCCGCGAATAATTAGTTAGGTTTGCAAGGCTAATCAAAATACGATAAATGAGATCAAAACAGTTACCCGTACTATTTATCCTTTGTCTTCTTTGGCTTGCTGCATGTAAGAGCAGTAGTAATAAATTTACTGTAATAGGTGATGTAAAGGATATGCCATCTGAAAATGTGGTGCTGGAAGAAATAGGTGTAAATGACGTGATAACTGTCGTGGACTCAACCGAAAGTAATGATAAAGGCCACTTTGAACTTTCCGGCAATGCGCCCGAACCCGGTCTTTATAGACTGCACTTTAGCAACAACAGGTTTATACTACTATCCCTGAATAAAGGCAATGTAAAACTAACTGCAAAC
>Ga0207695_10011440_pt1 | contig 10752 bp, 8 predicted proteins | sample KBSC54metaG_FD_184354 | JGI IMG/M metagenome (GOLD analysis project Ga0207695, IMG submission 184354) | Corn rhizosphere microbial communities from Kellogg Biological Station, Michigan, USA - KBS C5-4 metaG (SPAdes) (version 2) | ecosystem: Host-associated > Plants > Roots > Rhizosphere > Soil... | reverse complement strand
CATTCGGATCCGTGGAGCACGCTCGCGTTCCGTTTCGGGGCAGGGTTCAAGGATATGTGGGGCTATGAAGCATAAGAATTCTCACCTGCTGGTGGGGTATTGGAGCCGCCTTCGGGCGGGGCGCGAAGTCCCGGATCAAACTGATATCGATCCGCGCGCCATCAAACGGCTCCTGTCCTATTCCTTCATCCTGGATTGCGAGAATCCGGCGCGCCCGGCCTATCGCCTGGCCGGAACCGCGCTGTGCGAGCGCTTCGGGTACGAGTTGAAGGGCACCGGATTTCTCGGCCATTGGGAAGCGCAATCGAGCCTTTCCCTGGCGGCGCTGCTGCGCCAATCGCTCAAGTTGCGCCAGCCCATTTGCCTGGCGTCCATCGCCACCACGGCGGAAAGCGGCATGGTGGAGTTGGAGACGGTGCTGACGCCCATGACATTCAATGGCGGCGAGCCCACCCGTTTCTTCGGGATGGTGCAGATGCTGTCCGACCCTTCCCCGCTTCTGGGCCGCACCATCACCTATGAAAGGCTGATCGGTTCGCAGCTGATCAAGGAAGACGAACCGCTTCCCGATTACGACCAGAGCAATTTGCCTCCGCCTCCGCCCCCGCCGATCATGCGCGCCCATTCCAAGGCGCCCTATCTGCGCCTGGTGATCAATCAGGATCAACCGCATCTATCCGCCTTTGGAAGTGGCGATCTGCTGCAGAAAATGTTCGATTTCGTGGGCCGCCTCAGCGCCGCCAACTCCGACGAACTGCCGCGCACCGGATACTGATCCGCCCGATCAAGGCTGGGGCGTTTGGGGCTGCCGGTTGGGATCCTGGGTCTGGGCCTGCGGATTCTGATGCACGGGATTGTCCACCGGATCATTGTGCATGATGTCCCGGTTCACCGACAGATCGCGCTGCCGTTGCTGCAGATACGGCACCTCGTATCGTTCGATCTGCGCGCGATAGGCCTGGAAAGTTTTTTCATCCTCGGGCGTGCGCTTGTCGCAGCGCGCCGCCGGCAGATGCGCCTGCTCCTGGCACCACAAATCGAAATTCATGGTTTTGACATCGTAATTCCTGCCGCCTTGCGCAGAGGCAGGCGATACAAAAAAGGCTGCCGCTACGGCAGCCATGGACAATATCCGCGTTGTGGTCATCGGGGTCATAACGCGCAGCATAAGCTGATTGCCCCCATCTGTCTTCCTCAGGCAAGCCTTCGGAAGACATCTTCCCCCGCCAATGGCTCCGCCATGCGGGGGGAAAAAGCTGGAGCCAAGTCGATCAAGCGCTTGTTGAAGCACACGCAGGCCCACCTCCCTTTCGGCGCGTAGCGCCTGGAAGGGGAGGTGAGTAGCGTCAGCGTACGAACGTAGCAGCGCTTGCGATGCGAAGGCCGGAGGGGTTACGGCAAAATCCCTATTACCGCTCGCCGGTTCTTGGCTTCCTTGACGCCATCTTCGGTCGGGACGGCGAGATCGCTTTCGCCCACGCCGCTGGCCTGAATGGCGGCGCGGCGGGCGCCCATGTCCACCAATGCTTCTACGACAACATTGGCCCGGTGCACGGACAGCCGCTGGTTATAGGCGGCGGAGCCCGATGTATCGGTATGGCCGACCACGGTGATGCGCGACTGGCCGCCGGCGCGGGCGGTGTTGATCACATTGGTGAGCACCGCCAGGTCTTCGGCCGTCAGGGTCCAGGAATCCAGGTCGAAATAGACCGTATAGTCGGCCGGCGGCGGCGGGGGCGCGACGGGCGCGGTGGTCACGGGCACGGGGCGCGCCGGGGCCGGGCGGCCCGCATTTTCCAATGCCACCAGCGACTGACTGAAAGCGGTGCGGCAGGCCTGGGCCTCACTGGCCAGATTGGAGGCGCCGCGCTCTACCACCCAGCAATCGAAATCGGCCTGGGCCCGGGCGGCCTGATCGGGAAATCCCTCCTTGCCCTGGGCGATGGCGCGTACCAGGCGGGCGCGCACGCCCTGGATGGTGGGATCGTTCGGCGCCGGTTCGGGCGCGGGCTCTTCCCCGGCCGCGGCCCGGTTCGCTTTTTCCCGGAAGAGATCGACGGCGGCATCGGCCGGATTGGCGGGCGCGCTGCTGAATACGCCGACGATGTCGCTGAAGAAGCCCCCGTCGTGCTCCATCGCCTGGGGCGCGGGAGCCGCCGCCGCCTGGGAGGCGAGGTCGGTATAGTTGCGGAACAGGGCCTGGCTGAAGGGGGATCCGGAGGCGATCACGTCTTCGTTGCTGGCGCAGGCCGTCAGGACCAAACCGGCGCAAAGCAAAGACAGGGAAGCCAGGCGCGAGCCGCGGAAACGAGCGAAAAGCTGCATGATTATCCCCCAAAACCGGGCAGGCCGGCCAACCTCAGAATGGGACATATAGCCCGCCTTCCCCCTGTCGTTAAGACGGTGGCGGGACCAAAACCGGCAATTTCCCGCATCGGATGGATATTCGGTAACCATCTGTTGACGACAGCGCCTTAAAAATGGCCGGACAACCCAGACCCGGGATCGGTCGAAAATGGCGTGGCGCTGGCAATGACGGAAAGCGAGCCCGCTTTAATCCAGGCCCGTGCGGATCGCCGGCGCTTTCGCCGCGTGCGCGTCGACCTGCCCGGCCGCCTCTTCACGCCCGCCGACGGCAAGGAAGCGCATTGCCAGATCCGCGATCTGTCGCCCGGTGGCGCCGCCATCGCCTGCGAGATGCTGCCTGAACCGGGGACCCAGGTGATCCTGTATGTCGACGGCTTCGGCCGCTTCGAAGGCCAGGTGATGCGGATGGATGATTCCAGCTTCGGCGTGCATTTCGCTTGCACCGCCCTGAAGCGCGAACGCACCGCCGAGCAGCTGACCTTGTTCCTCAACAAGGACATGGTGGACGAGACGGTGATGCGCCGTCACGAGCGCACCAGCCAGAAAGGCTTTGCCAAATTCACCCGGGCCGATGGCCAGATCGTGCATTGCGAGGTGATGGATATTTCGGCCGGCGGCGTTTCGTTGAAGACCGACATGCGCCCCGCAATCGGGGAATTCGTGCTGATCGCCCAGATGGCCGGCCGCGTCGCTCGCCATCACGAGCAGGGCATCGGCATTGAATTTGTGGGCCAGGATAAACTGGCTCCCGCCGAACCCGCCACGAGATTGAATCTGGTTCGTTAGGTTTACCCCCTCCGGCCTTCGCAGCTTACTTTTTCACGCGAGCTCGCGCTCGCGTGAAATAAGCGCTGCTACGGCCACCTCCCCCACCAGTGCGCTGCGCGCACGCGGGGGAGGCGGGCCTCAGCAGGCTTCAACAAGCACTAGATCGGCTTGGCCGTGGCTTTCTTCCCCCGTGCGCGTAGCGCTAACGGGGGAAGATGTGCGGTAGCGGGCTTGCCCGCGTGGCGCACAGATGGGGGCTTAAAAATGCGAAGGCGGAGGGGGAAAGAAAGCTCGCGGATTAAATATCCGCGAGCTTGTGAATTTGGCTGTTCGCCAGCGTCAGTTTCGCGATCGAGAGTTCGCCCGTAGTTTCCAGCGCGCTCAGGAAGCCGCGGGTGCGCTCCAGCGATTCGGTGTGCGATGCGGTCCAGTCTTCCAGCGTCTTGCGCGCATCGGCCGCTGTGGCGGTGGCGGGCAGTTTCGCCAGCAAGGCTTGCGACAGGGCGCGTTGGGCCGCGAAAAGATCATCGACCAGGCGGCGGATGGCCAGCCGGTCCCAATGTTCGGAGGCCGAGATGCGCGCCGCCAGAAGCCGGATGCGGTCCAGCCCCAATTGCGCGCCCACGCCGAAATAAAGCGCCGCCACCGGCGTGATGTCATGGCCGGTGGTGCGAGCCAGCTGTGCGATTTCGGGCGCCACGCCCATCAAAGGCAGAAGCCCGATATCGCGCGCCAGTTCGTCCGGAATGCCCGGCGCCGTGAAGCGTGCGATGCGGCTTTGCGACTCTTCGGCCTGCTCGGGCGAAATCAAAGCCCGGTGCCCGGTGCGCAGCGATTCCACGCCCGCGCGATAAAGCGCGATGGTGGCGGCCAGATCGTCCTTCAGCGAGACATGGGTGAGGAACCACAGGCCCAGCCGGCGCAGGATTTCCGCGATCTCGGTGTAAAGCCGGATCTGGATCTGCGCTTCGACCTTGCCATCCAACGCATCGATGCGGCTCTTGAGGGCTTCAAGCCCGAAGGCTCCTTCGGCCACGACAAAGGCGCGGGCCACTTCCGCGCCGCTGCAACCCGACATTTCTTTCATCCGCGCCACGAAGACCGGTCCGGCCAGATTGACCAGCCGGTTGGCGATGGCGGTGGACACGATTTCGCGCTTCAGCCGGTGCTGGGGCAATTCGGCGGCAAAGGTCTCGGATGCTTTTTTGGGGAAATAGGCCGCCAAGGTGGCAGCGAAGGCGGGATCGTCGGGCAGGCTGCTGTCCAGGATCTCCGCATCCAGGTCGAGCTTGGCATAGGCCATCAAGACCGCCAGTTCGGGGCGGGTGAGACCCTTTTTGTCGTTTTCCAGTTTCTGAATGTCGGCGTCGCTGGGAAGAAACTCCACCACGCGATCGAGCTTGCCTTTGGTTTCCAGCGCCCGGATGAAGCGGGCGTCCGCATCGATGTCGCGGGGCGCGGCGGCTTCGGCGACCGACAAGGCCAGGGTCTGGTCGTAATTGTCGGCCAGGACCAGTTCGGCGATTTCGTCCGTCATCGCCGCAAGCAGCGCGTCACGCTTCTGGGAATCGATTTCGCCCCGACGATAGGGACCGCTGAGCAGGATCTTCAGATTGACTTCATGATCGGACGTGTCGACGCCCGCGGAATTGTCCACCGCATCGGTGTCGATCCGCCCGCCGGCCTTGGCATATTCGATGCGGCCAAGTTGGGTCACGCCCAGATTGGCGCCTTCGCCGATGACTTTGGCGCCGACTTCGTTGCCGTTCGCGCGCAAGGCATCGTTGGCCCGGTCGCCGGCATCCTGGTGCGATTGGGTGGACGCCTTGATGTAGGTGCCGATGCCGCCGAACCATAAAAGGTCGGTCTTGGCTTTCAGCAAGGCCTGGATAAGCGCCTGGGGCGATAGCTTGGCCTCCGTCGTGCCGACCAGCGCCTGCATCTGCGGCGTCAGCGCGATTTCCTTCAGCGAGCGGGCGAAGATGCCGCCGCCCGCGCCCATCGCAGCCCGATCGTAATCGTCCCAACTGGAGCGGGGCAGGTCGAACAGGCGCTTGCGTTCGGCAAAGCCCTTCGCGGTATCAGCTTCGGGATCCAGGAAGATGTGGCGGTGATCGAAGGCCGCGACCAGGCGGATATGTTCCGACAGCAGCATGCCATTGCCGAACACATCGCCCGACATGTCGCCCACGCCGATGACGGTGAAATCCTCGGCCTGAATATCGCGGCCCATTTCGCGGAAGTGACGCTTCACCGCTTCCCAGGCGCCGCGGGCGGTGATGCCCATCTTCTTATGGTCATAGCCATGGCTGCCGCCCGAGGCGAAGGCGTCGCCCAGCCAGAAGCCCCGTCCTTCGGCGATGCCGTTGGCGATGTCGGAGAAGGTGGCGGTGCCCTTGTCGGCCGCCACCACCAGATAAGGATCGTCGCCGTCATGGCGCACCACATCCGGCGGCGGTACCACCGATCCGTCCGCCTTGAGATTGTCGGTGACATCCAGAAGCGTGTTGATGAAGGTCTTGTAAGCGGCGACACCCGTGGCCATGAACTGGTCGCGGGTGGGATTGGCCGGCATGGTCTTGGGATAGAAGCCGCCCTTGGCGCCCACCGGCACGATCACCGCATTCTTGACCTGCTGTGCTTTCACCAGGCCCAGGATCTCGGTGCGGAAATCCTCGCGCCGGTCGGACCAGCGCAGGCCGCCGCGCGCCACCTTGCCGAAGCGCAAATGCACGCCTTCCATCTGCGGCGAATAGACGAAGATTTCGCGCCAGGGACGGGGCGCGGGCAGATCGTCCAGCTTGCCGGATTCCAGCTTCACCGCGATGGCGCCGATGCCGTGCTGGTAATAATTGGTGCGCAGGATATTGGCGATCACATTGCGGAAACGGCGGATGATGCGGTCATCGTCCAGGCTGGGCACATTGGCCAGCGCCGCTTCGATGGCGCCATCGATCCGTGCCGCTTCGGCATCGGAGCGTTTCCTGGGATCGAGCCGGGCATGGAAAAGTTCGGTGAGCAGCAGCGCGATCTCCGGATTGCGCGCCAGGGCCTGCTCCATATAGTCCTGGCTGAACGAGAAAGCGGCCTGACGCAGGAATTTCGCCACCAGGGCCTGGATCACCACGTCGCGCCATTCCAGGCCCGCGCCGATCACCAGCCGGTTGAAGCCGTCGCTTTCGGCGGCCCCGCCCAGGACGGCATGGAAAACGTCCTGCAAAAGGTTGCGGATCTCCTCCAGGCTGGCGGCTTCGCCGTCGGCGCGCTCCATCAGAAAGTCCAGGATGGCGCCTTCTTCGGTCCAGCCATCGTCGCGCTTGAAGTGAATGGGGAAGGCGTCTTCGGCGATCACCTTCAGGCCCAGATTCTCGAATATCGGCAGGGAGGCGGAAAGCGGCAGCACATCGCCCAGCACGTATAATTTGAGGCGCAGCGCGCTATGGGCGTCGTCGACCTTGCGATAGGCGCGAGCTTCCACCTTGAGCCCGTCCTTGCGCGCCGCCAATCCTTCCAGCATCTCCAGATCGGTGGCTGCTTCTTCCGGGGAAAAGACGCTGCGATAGCCGGGGTTGAACTGGGCGATGCGCGCGGTGAGGCGGCGCAGTCCTTCAGTGCGGCCGTAGCGGGCGGTCATGGCGTCCAGCAAGGCATCGTCCCAGGTGCGGATGGTATCGGCGATCTGCCGCTCCAGGGCGCGGACATCGACCGGGGGACGCGCGCCCGGATTGCGGCCGATAATGTAGTGGATGCGCACCAGGGCGCTTTCATCGAAGGCCGGATTGGACGCCGACATGCGTCCATTCAGGGCCTGGGCGAGAATGGCGTGAATCTTTTCGCGCAGCGGCCCGTTGATATGGTCGCGCGGCGCGAACAGAAGGGCGGAGACGAAACGGTCGAAACGGTCGAAGCGCAGGAAAAGCTTGACCTTGGGACGTCCGCCCAGGCGCAGGATGCCCATCGCGGTTTCGAACAATTCATCTTCCGAAATCTGGAACAGCTCGTCGCGGGGGAATGTGTCCAGGATATGGGCCAACGCCTTGCCGTCATGGCTGGCGGGCGGAAAACCGGCGCGGCGCATCACGGCGGCGCATTTCCTGCGCAGCAGCGGAATCTCGCGCGAAGACAGGCTGTAGGCGCTGGAGGTGAAAAGACCGACAAAGCGATGCTCGCCGTTGAAGCGGCCTTCGGCGTCGAAAGTTTTGACGCCCACATAATCCATATGGGCCCGGCGATGGACCAGGCTGCGGGCGTTGGATTTGGTCACGATCAAGGCTTCGGGCTGGTCGAGATAGGCGCGCACATCGCCGGTCAGGGCTGGCCGCTCGGCGCTCTGCCGGATCACGCGCGCCTCTTCGTCGGAAAGCGCGCCCAGGCCGCTGCCCGGCACCGGATCGAAGCGGCCATACGCGCCGTCGGCGCTGAGCGCATAGTCGCGCGCGCCCAGAAAGGTGAAGTGATTGTCTCCCAGCCAGTCGAGGAAGGCGAGATCTTCGGCGACGTCCACGCCTTTGGGCGGACGTGCGGCGAGGTCCTCGCGGGCCTGTTTGAGCCGGGCCAACATCGCCTTCCAGTCGCGCACCGCGCCCTGGCCCTGGGCGAAGCTGGCATTCAGCGTATCGCGCAGCGCCGTCTGCGCCGCGCCGGGCGGAACCGCATCGATCACCAGAACGATCACGCTGGTGGGCTTGCCCGCAATCTCCAGCAGCGGATGGAATGCCATGCGGATGCGCGCGCCGGCCGAGATCGCGGCGGCCAGCGCGGTGTCGAACAGGAACGGCCGGTCGTCATTGACGGCCACCACGACGCTTTCCGGATCGCGGGCATTGCCGTCTTCCAGGATCGCGACGCGGATATCGCCTTTCCTGTGCTGAAGCGCCTCGGCCCATGCCATGCGGGCCAGCGCCGCCAGGCCCTCCGCTGTGCTGCGGTCGATGTCGTCGCCGGCGGCGCCCGCGAACAGGCGGTCGAAGAATTGCCGCTCGTCTTCGTTCTTCAGAAGCGCGCGCGCCTCGCCGAGCAGAGTCCGTGCCGTCTCGTCTTCCGGAATATTCTGCTTGCTGGCGGTCATGGGCGCTCTCGCATCAAGGAAAAGATTGATCCATCCCGATTATGCTTCCGCGACGGTTTCCGCCGCATGAATTCAGCGCAACGCAAGACCTGCTGGAAGAGGGGTGCGGCGATGCCAGGCGGTGGCGGCGAATATTCCGGCATGCCCAACCAGGATCGTCAGGGCGTCCAGAGCGGCGTCGGGCCAGGACAGAGCGAAAGCGGCGCCGAGGGTCAGAAGGCCCGCGGGAATCTGGAAAGCCGCGAGCCCCTTGGCGTCTTTCAGCAGCAAGGCCAGAGCCAAGGCGGGCGTCAACGCGAAGAAAGCGGCCGCGACAATGGAAAGTCCGGACGGAAGGACGAGAAAGGCGCCGGCGCCCCAGGCGATGCCCAAATATAGAAGTGTGCCGCGCACATTGCGGGCGGCGACCGAGAAGGGCGCGCGATCGAAAGCGGTGGCGTTGGTCCGGATATAGAAATAGATCAGTGCCACCACTCCGGCCAGGACGGACACGGCCCAAAGGAAATTGCGGCCGATGCCGCCGCCGCCCATCAAGAGTACGCACGATCCCAGCACCATGAAAAGGGATGCGGCATGAATGGAATTGCGCGACAGCCTGGCCAGGCGGTTGGCCTGGCTGCTTTCGGCATGCAGGCGCGCCAGCCGGTCCAGCGCATCCAGCGGCAGCACCGGCAAAGGCTTGAGCTGAGGGAGAATATTGTCGTCTTTGGTGAGTGCCACGCTTCCCCGCAAGCGTTGAAAAGCCTGTTTCAGGCTCGGCCGACCCGGTTAACAAGACCTTAACAGCAGATCTACATGATTCGTTCCATCGATTCCATGACAGCACGCCACCTGACGATTTTCGATCTGGAATTCACCGCCTGGGAGGGATCCCTGGCGCGCCTGTGGCTGGGCCCGGGTGAGTTCAAGGAGGTGGTGCAGATCGGCGCGGTCCGGCTGAATCTGCAAAGCCTGGAAATAGAAGACAGTTTCGATTGCCTGGTGCGGCCGCGCGTCAATTCCCTGCTGTCGGATTATTTCGAAAATCTCACGGGGATAACCAACAAGCGGCTTGTGGCGGAGGGTGTCGATTTCGAAATCGCCTATCGCCGCTTTCTGGATTTCGCGGGCGGTACCGTCATTGCCGCTTTCGGGCATGACGAATGGGTGCTGGAGGAGAATATCCGTCTCTACGGCCTCAAGGGCCTGCCGCCCATGCCGCCATTCCTGGAGCTCAGAGAATGGTTTTTCGCCCGCGGGATCGATCCCAAGGGCATGCATTCCTGCGATATCGGACCCAAGCTGGGCGTGCCGTTCGAAGGAAAGCCGCATGATGCTTTATGTGATGCGCGCTCTATCGCGGCGGGGATGATGGTCTTGCTTAAAAATTTGATTTCCCCCTCCGGCCTTCGCACCTGATCGGTGCTACGGCCACCTCCCCGTCAGCGCGCTGCGCACGCACGGGGAGGCGGGGCACCACCAAGCTTCGCTAGAGCTTTAATGACTAGTGGCGGCTCTATCCCGCTTCGGGTAGGGCGAGCATCTTGCCCAAAGCCAGAGAAATGGCGCGCGAGGAAGCGCGGCCGGCCGCGCCGGCGTACGGCACGAAGCTCACCAGCAATGTGCGGCCCGATATGGCGATGGTGGGCTTGTCGCCTTCCACGATGCGCACGGAATCGAAACGGCGGACAAAGGCGGCGCGGCCCGCCGGCGTGGCCACGATATGCTCGATCCCCATCGTGCTGTTGACCAGGGCCTCGAAGGCGTTGGCTCTGGCATCGTCGCTGTTCTTCAGGATCGACTCGTCGGCGGAAAAGCGCAGCTTGAGCTGCTGGACATAGGCGACATGGCTGGCTTCGTCCGCCAGCGCCGCGGTCAGGCTGGCCGCGGTCACTTGAAGCTTGGGCGGGGCGGTGGCGTCGCCATTGCGGGTGGCGGGAATGCCGCTGGGGGCCTGCTGGGTATAAAGCGTGACGCCACCCCAGACTGAGACTTTCAGGGCCAGCGCGCCGGTATCATATTTTAGCTCGCGTCCGCCCAGCGCCACCCGGTCGCCATAAAGGACGAAATTCTCCGGACTGTCGTCGAAGCGCAGCAGATATTTGTCGCCATAGGGCAGGAGGGTGAAATTGATGTCGTCGGCGGCGCTGTAATCGCCGGCGGCCACCCCGCCGACCCGGTCGGCCGACAGCCGCGCCGCCATGGGGTCAGTAGGCTCCTGCGCCGCCGCGCCGCCCGCACCCAAAAGCGCCAGGCCAAGCAGAATCGAAATTGCGCGCGCGCTCATCTCTTCGGTCTTCACTGTCCCCGCATGCGCGAAACATGCATCCCTTGTCCACATGTTGGCCGGTGAATAGGGCGATTTTAAGCCTCCGGGGCCTCATTATCGGGGCAAAAGCGCTATCTTTTGGTAAGGATTTTGACTAAATCCGGCGCAGCCGAAACAAACGAAAAGGCGCTCTCCCGTGACCAACCATCCCGACAGTTTCAAATGCCGCCGCACCCTTAAAGTGGGGAGCAAGAGCTATACCTATTTCAGCCTGCCGCAGGCGGAAAAGAACGGCCTCAAA
>Ga0207695_10011439_pt1 | contig 10752 bp, 9 predicted proteins | sample KBSC54metaG_FD_184354 | JGI IMG/M metagenome (GOLD analysis project Ga0207695, IMG submission 184354) | Corn rhizosphere microbial communities from Kellogg Biological Station, Michigan, USA - KBS C5-4 metaG (SPAdes) (version 2) | ecosystem: Host-associated > Plants > Roots > Rhizosphere > Soil... | reverse complement strand
GGAGCAGCAGGCCCAGCAGGCGCAGACCCAGCCGGCCGCTCCGGCCGCGGCTCCGGCGGCTGCACCCGCCGCTTCCAAGAGCGCTTCCCCGGCCTTCAAGGCCGGTCCGGTGACGGTCACTCTCGGTGGCTACATGGCTCTGGAAGGGGTGTATCGCGACAAGAACCAGACGGCGGACATCGGCTCGAACTACAACGGCTCGATTCCGTACGCCTACCAGACGAACGACCATATCGATGAGACGCGCTTCAGCGCACGGCAGAGCCGCTTCTCGCTGCTGGCCCAAGGCCCGGTCTACGGCGGCCTCACCGGCGAAGGCTATCTGGAAACCGACTTCCTGAGCGCCGGAGTCAGCTCGAACTCCGCGGAGAGCAACAGCTACACGCTGCGCATGCGCAACTTCTACGGCGACCTGCGCGATGCGGATGCCGGGTGGTACCTGCTCGCTGGACAGAGCTGGAGTCTCGCGACGATGTACACGAGCGCACAACTGACCCCGCGCGCTGAGCGCGTCCCGCTCACCATCGACGCCCAGTACGTCGTGGGGTTCAACTGGACGCGCAACGCCCAGGTGCGCTTCGTGAAGAGTTGGGACAAGGTGGCCTCCTTCGGCATTTCGCTGGAGAGCCCCCAGGCTTCGATCTACACCGGCTGCAGCGGAGTCGCCACACCCGCGCCGGCGGGCTGCGGCTCGGTATCGGCCCTCGTGACCAACACCGGCGGCAGCCTCCTGAACAGCACGACCAACTACTCGCTCGACTTCGCTCCCGATGTCATCGCGAAGCTGGCCTTCGACCCCGGCTACGGCCACTACGAGGTGTACGGCCTGGCGCGCGGTTTCCGCGACCGCTCGCCCAATAACGCCTCCGGAACGAATAATACGACCTGGGGCGGCAGTGTCGGCGCCGGCATGATCCTGCCGCTCGGGCCGATGCTCGAGTTCCAGCTGAGCGGGCTCGCCGGCAGCGGCAACGGCCGCTACGGCTCGGCACAGCTCCCGGACGCGACGGTGAAATCCGACGGCAGCGTCGTGGCCATCAAGGAATATCAGGTGCTGGCCGGCTTCGTCCTCAAGCCCGATCCGGCCTGGCAGTTCTACCTGTACGGCGGCAGGGAGCAGGCCAGCCGGACGGCGTACAACGTCGGCGCCAACGGCTACGGGTACGGCAACTACGCGTACAACAACTCCGGCTGCGATCTGCTGACGGGCTCGGCGGCGACCTGCATCGCCAACACACGCTCGGTCGAGATGGTGACCGGCGGCACCTGGTGGAAGGTCTACCAGGGCGACATCGGCAACTTCCAGATCGGCCTGGAGTACAGCTGGCTGGAGCGTAAGAGCTTCAGCGGCGTCGGCGGCGACCCCAGCGCCAACATCGGCATGGGATTCGTCTCCTTCCGCTGGTACCCCTACCAGAAGTAACAGGCGACGAGTCTGCCGCCCGGTCCCGCTGCACGGCGGGCCGGGCGGTTTCGTTTTCGGGCTGGGCCGGATGCTGACAGGCGTGGCGAGGGCCGCTGGCCCTCACCCAAAGCGCCCGGTGATGTAATCCTCGGTGAGTCGGGCGCGGGGGTTCGTGAACACCCGAACGGTCTCCCCCACTTCGACCAGCTCGCCCATGTGAAAGTAGGCGGTGCGCTGGGACACACGTGCCGCTTGCTGCATCGAATGGGTCACGATGACGATGGCGTAGCTGGCGCGCAGCTCATCGATCAGATCCTCGATGCGCGCAGTCGCCACCGGATCGAGCGCGGAGCACGGCTCGTCCATCAGAATCACTTCCGGCTGGATGGCGATGGTGCGAGCGATACACAGGCGCTGTTGCTGACCGCCGGACAAGCCGGTACCGGGGCGCGTGAGGCGGTCCTTCACTTCGGTCCACAGGCCGGCCCGCTGCAGGCTGGTGCACACGATCTCGTCGAGATCCGCGCGGCCACGAGCCAGACCGTGGATTCTCGGCCCGTAAGCGACATTCTCGTAGATCGACTTCGGAAAGGGATTGGGCTTCTGGAACACCATCCCGACGCGCGCGCGCAGTTGCGCGGCATCCTGGCTCCTGGCGTGGATGTCCTGGCCGTCGAGCAGAATGGATCCGGTGACGCGTGCGCCGGGAATCGTCTCGTTCATCCGGTTCAGGCAGCGCAGGAAAGTCGACTTGCCGCAGCCGGAAGGGCCGATCATCGCCAGCACCTGCTTGCGCCCGACATCGATGCTCACGTTCTTCAGCGCGTGCTTGGCGCCGTAGTAGACGTTCACCTCACGCGTGGAGAACACAGGGTTTTCCACTGTAGCCTGCCCTATGGTCTTGCCCCCTGGCGCGCGCTCCTCCGTGAGTGCCGTAGCGGCATGTACTCGCCCGCTGGGCTTGAGATTGAGCCCACCGTCGGCCGCCGCGATCCGGGGATTGGCGCCGCCGGCGCCCCCCTCCGAATCCGCTCTTCTGCGTTCCTGCACGGGCTCGTCTCCTGAGGTGCTCATGGGTGGGCGCGTGAGATCAGCCGAAGCGGCCCGTAACGTAGTCGTCCGTCCGCCGGTTCTTCGGCGAGGTGAAGATCTGCTCCGTGGGACCGATCTCCGCAAGCTCTCCCATGTACATGAAAGCCGTGACGTTCGACACCCGCGCCGCCTGCTGCAGATTGTGCGTCACGACGGCGATGCAGTACTTCTCGCGCAAGCTTTGCAGAGTCTCCTCCACGCGCAACGTCGAGATCGGATCCAGCGCCGCGGTCGGCTCATCGAACAGGATAACCTCCGGCTGGAGGGCGATGGTGCGCGCGATGCACAGGCGCTGCTGCTGACCGCCCGAGAGGCTCCGGCCGTCCTCGTGAAGCTTGTCCTTCACCTCGTCCCACATCGCCGCATCACGCAGCGCCGCTTCGACGCGCTCACCGAGCTCCGTCCGCGAGATGCGGCGAGCCAGGCGCAAGCCAAAGGCGACGTTATCGAAGATCGACATCGGAAACGGCGTGGCCTTCTGGAATACCATGCCTACGCGGAAGCGCAGCATCGCGATATCGACGGTGGGTGCCAGGATGTCCTGGCCGTCCAGCAGCACATTGCCGCTCGCGCGGTGTCCCGCATACAGCGCGTACATCCGGTTGAACACCCGCAGCAGCGTCGACTTGCCGCAACCCGAAGGCCCGATGAACGCCGTGATGCTGCGGTCGTTGAGGGTGAGATTGATGTCCTTCAGCGCCTGCGCCCGCCCATAGAAAAAGTCCAGGTGACGCACCTCGAACTTCGCCTTGGGGGCCGGCCGCGTTCCCGCCTGTACCGCAGAGGCGTTCATCGGCGGCTGCTCGTCGGCCCCAGGGCCGCCAACAGGAAGCGCGCCACGATGCTCAGGAAGAGGATTGCAAGCGTGATGAGCAACGCGCCCGACCAGGCCAGATCCTGCCAGTTCTTGTACGGGCTCATCGCGTAGATGAAGATGACGATCGGCAGGTTCGCCATCGGCGCGTTGAGGTCGCTGCTCCAGAACTGATTGTTCAGCGCGGTGAACAGCAGCGGCGCCGTCTCCCCGCTGATGCGGGCAATCGACAGCAACAGCCCGGTCACGAGCCCGCTGCGTGCCGCCGGATAGATCACGGCGGTGATCGTCCTCCAGGGGTAGGCCCCCATCGCGGTCGAGGCGTCCTTCATTCCCTGCGGGACGAGATTGAGCATGTCCTCGGTCGTGCGTACCGCTACCGGCAACGCAATGACAGCGAGCGCGACCGCACCGGCAATCGCGGAAAAATGGCCCATGCGCACGACGAGAATCTCATAGACGAACAGGCCGACGATGACCGACGGAGCGCTCAGCAGCACATCGTTCACGAAACGGGTGACGCTGCTCAACCGCGAGCCGCGCCCGTACTCGGCGAGATACGTGCCGGCGAGCATGCCGACGGGCGCGCCGATGAGAATGCCGATCAACGTCATCACCACGCTGCCGTAGATGGCATTGAGCAGCCCGCCGGTGCTTCCCGGAGGCGGAGTGCTCTGCGTGAAAATCGGCGCCGACATGCCGGCGATACCGTTCTTGAACAGCGTCCAGAGAATGGCCGCCAGGAACGCCAGGCCGATGAGCGTCGCCACGCCCGAGAGGCTCAGCGCGACTACGTTCATCACCTTGCGGCGGAAGCGGCGACTCATACGGAGGACAGCGCCTTTCGGTCCATGCGCAGCAGCATGTAGCGCGCGGCCGCGATGACAGTGAAAGTGATCAGGAACAGCAGCGCGCCCAACCCGATGAGCGAGGAGTTGTACAACTCTCCGGTGGCCTCGGTGAATTCGTTGGCGATGGAGGCGGAGATGGTGGTGCCCGGAGCCAGCAGCGAGGTGCTGATGCGGTGAGCGTTGCCGATGACGAAGGTCACGGCCATGGTCTCACCGAGCGCACGCCCGAGGCCCAGCATGATGCCGCCGACCATGCCCGCCCGGGAGTGGGGGACGACCACCTTCCAGATCACCTCCCACGTCGTGGCTCCCAGGCCGTAGCCGGATTCCTTGAGCACGTCCGGCACGGTCTCGAACACATCGCGCATGACCGCGGAGACGAACGGGATCACCATGATCGCAAGCACGACACCGGCGGTGAAAATGCCGATGCCGAACGGCGGCCCCTGGAACAGGGGACCGATGACCGGCAAGTCACCGAGGGTGTCGATCAGCCAGGGCTGGACCGTGTGCTGCAGAACCGGAGCGAGGACGAACAACCCCCAGATGCCGAAGATGATGCTCGGTACCGCCGCCAGCAGCTCGATCGCAACTCCCACGGGGCGACGCAACCACACCGGCGCCAGCTCGGTGAGAAAGACGGCGATGCCGAAGCTGATCGGGACCGCCAGCAGCATCGCGATCAGCGAAGTCACCAGCGTACCGTAGACGGCCGCCAGCGCCCCGAACTTCTCGGTGACCGGGTTCCAGATGGTCTGGGTGAGGAAGGCGAGCTTGAAGTGAGAAAACGCCGGCCACGCGCCGAGGAGCAAAGAGATGGCGACGCCGCCCAGCAGCGTCAGCACCAGGATTGCGGCAACGAACGTCGCACCGCGGAAGAGCTTCTCGCGCAGACGCTGAGCCGCCGCGTGCCGCGGTTCAGCCGCAGCGACCATCTCTTGCATATTCACGGGGCCCCTGCCCCGAACTTCTCAGGGGGATCGGGCCAAAGCCCGACCCCCTCCATTATTAGCTAGGAGTATTCTGGTCAGGTTTCCAAGGATAGCTCAGTTCGCCGCGAGGGTGACGCCCTTGACGTCGGCCTTCCAGGTCGCCCGCACCTGCTTGATCAGGGTCGGCGGCAACGGCACGTAGTCCAGCTCGGAAGCCATCTGGCCGCCGTTCTTGTACGCCCAGTCGAAGAACGCAAGGGCATCGGAGGTGGCCTTGACGTCAGGGGGCGCGCGGTACACGAGGATGAAGCTCGCGCCGGTGATCGGCCAGCTGGCGGCTCCGGGCTGATCCGTCAGGATCAGGTAGTAACCCGGGGCGTGCGCCCAGTCACCATTGGCGGCGGCGGCCTGGAAGGCCGGGGCGCTGGGGCTCACCGCCTTGCCGGCCTTGTTGATCAGCAGCGCGTACGACATGGCGTTCTGCTTGGCATAGGCATACTCGACATAGCCGATCGCCCCGTCAGTCTGCTTGGACATGTTCGCGACGCCCTCATTGCCCTTGGCGCCGATGCCGACCGGCCACTGCACGGAGGTGTTCGCTCCGACGGCATCCTTGAACTTCGGGCTGGACTTGGAGAGGTAGTCGGTGAACAGGAAGTTCGTGCCGGAGCCCTCCGAGCGATACACCGGAGCAATCGCGGTGCTCGGGAGCGCCAGCTTCGGGTTGAGCTTCCTGATCCGCGGGTCGTTCCACTTGGTGATGTCGCCCAGATAGATGCTGGCCAGCGTGGCGCCGTCGAGGACGAGCTGCCCGGCCTGAACGCCCTTGATGTTCACCACCGGCACGACGCCGCCGATGATCATCGGGAACTGCACCAGCCCGGCTTGATTGAGCTCCTCGGGTTTCAGGGGCATGTCGGAGGCGCCGAACGTCACCGTCTTTGCCTTGATCTGCTTGATGCCCGCGCCTGAGCCGATGGACTGGTAGTTCAGTCCGACTCCGGTCTGTTTCTTGTACGCATCCGCCCACTTCGCGTAGATCGGATAGGGGAAGGTGGCGCCGGCACCGGAGATGTCCGCTGCCTGCACTGCCGCCGCGGCCGTGGCGAGAGCCACTGCTCCGACGGCGGCCACCCAGATCCGCTTGGCTGTTCGATTCATGACGACTACCTCTTGCGAGTTCTCAACCGATGGGCGCGGACGGCCGTGCGCACCGCTTCCGCCTGGAGCCGCATTAAATGATCGCAATGTGACGTTCTGATGACATGCGCTGGGCTTGGCCGGCACTGCGATTGCGCGCGTTATGGCAAGCGTCCGCGCTCGTGTGGCGAGTCAACCACGGCTGCCGCCAGCCGCACATTTCAGGTTTGTGACGCGGTGTCGCCCGCTACGCACAGCGACACAGGCGGCGCATTCGCACTTGGGCTGGCCCAGTGTTCTTCGGGCTGACCCATTGCGTTTTTTTGGGCTGGCCATGTCTTTTTGGGCTTGCCCGCGTGCGACAGTGGCCGTATAACGCGAGCCGCTTGTGCTGTCGTTGCAAACCTGCCGCGGGTGTGGCGCCCGCGACTCGAGAGCTGGCAGAGACGCAAGCCTTTGCTACCCTTCCGCTTGCAGCGCCTTGGCACCAGGACAGCACGCCGATCGATGTCTCAAACCCTTGAGCTGACTCAGAATCTGATGGCCCGCCGGTCCGTGACGCCGGCGGATGAAGGTTGCCAGGACGTGATGATCGGGAGGCTCGAGGCACTCGGGTTCCGGGTCGAACGGCTGCGCTACGGCAACGTCGATAACTTCTGGGCGCGGCGCGGGGGCGACGGACCGGTGTTCTGCTTCGCCGGCCACACGGACGTCGTGCCGACCGGTCCCCTCGAGGAGTGGCGCACGGATCCCTTCCTGCCCTCGGTGCGCGAGGGTGTCCTCTTCGGGCGCGGCGCGGCGGACATGAAAAGCGGGCTGGCGGCGATGATCACGGCGACGGAGGAGTTCGTCGCCGCCCATCCCCAGCACAAGGGCACGATCGCCTATCTCATCACCAGCGATGAGGAAGGGCCCTCAGTCGATGGGACGAAGCGCGTGGTGGAGACGCTGAGCTCGCGCAACGAGCGCATCGACTGGTGCATCGTCGGGGAGCCTTCGAGCGAGCAGCTCATGGGCGACACGATCAAAGTCGGACGCCGCGGATCCTTCAGCGGCCGTCTCACGGTGCATGGTGTCCAGGGCCACGTCGCCTACCCGCACCTGGCGGAGAACCCGGTGCACACTCTCGCGCCGGCGCTAGCGGAGCTCACCAGCCGGGAATGGGATAAAGGCACCGAGTACTTCCAGCCGACGACATTTCAGGTGTCGAACCTGAACGCCGGGACCGGTGCGCCCAACGTCATTCCCGGCGAATTGAAGGCGCGCTTCAACCTTCGCTACTCGCCGGTGCAGACGCAGGAGGCCCTGAAGGAAGTCGTCGAAGGCATCCTGCGCAAGCACGGAGTGCGCTTCTCCATCGAGTGGTATGTGTCCGGCGAGCCCTTCTACACCCCGCCCGGCCGCCTCTCGGAGGCCGTCGGCGCGGCCGTGCAGGACGTGGTCGGCGCGCGGCCGAAGCTCTCCACCGGCGGCGGAACTTCAGACGGCAGATTCATTGCCCCGCTGGGGGCGCAGGTGGTGGAGCTCGGCGTGGTGAACACGACGATCCACAAGGTGAACGAGTGCGTGCGCATCGAGGAAATCGACGCGCTGCACCGGATGTACGTCAACGTACTGAAGAACCTGCTTACATAGGCGAAAAATGCCTGCGGCATTTTTTCGCAGAGTCGAGGCCCTCAGCTAGTCCACGCGGCCGGCAAAAAGCGTGGTTTTTGCCGGCGTGCCGGTCCTGCGGGTGTTCGTCGCGATTCCCAGCCAACCCAGGAACATCGCCCAGATCAGCACCCACGCGGGCATTGCCAGCCCGAGCACCTTGGTGACCTGGCTGCACTCACCGCTTCCGGAGAGCACTTTGCGGATCAGCTCGAACGTCGGAGTGAACTTCCACAGCACCGACAGCGGCGCTCCGCAGGAGGGGATCGATCCGGGAGGCAAGCTCTGCACGTACAGATGACGCGCTGAGACCCCGATGGTCGTAAGCGCGATGAGGGCGAGGAGGACTGCGTAGACGCGTCCTCCCCAGCCGCGCGGGTTGTGGACGCCGGCGACCAGGAACACGACGCCGAGCGCAATGATGCCGATGCGCTGGAAAATGCACAGGGGGCAGGGATCCTCGCCGAGGTCGTACTGCGCATGCAGCGCATACGCCATCAGCCCGAAGCAGGCGAGAAAACCGACGAAATTGACCAGGCGGCGGTGCTTCAACACCCCGCAATGGTACTACACCGCAGCGGGTTGGGAACCGCCGCCGCTCTCGCTTTCGCGCTCCCGCAGCTGCCGCTCGACGTCCTCCAGGGAAGTGTGGCGAATGTCCTTCCCGTGGACCATGTAGATCACGTACTCGCTGATGTTCTTCGCGTGATCGCCGATTCGCTCGAGCGCACGCACCACCCACATGACATCCAGGGCCCGGCGGATCGTGCGCGGATCTTCCATCATGAAGGTGATCGACTGGCGCTGGATCGCCTCGTACTCCTCATCGACGAGCCGGTCCTGGCGCGCCACCCGCAGAGCCGATTCCACGTCCATGCGGGCAAAGGCATCCAGGGCGTCGTGCACCATGTCCGACACCACCCGGCCGAGATGTTTGATCTCGCGGTACTTGTCCGCCGGGCGCTCCATGGTCGCCAGCCGAGAGGCGATGTAACCGATCTTCTCGCCCTCATCCCCGATCCGCTCCAGGTCGGTGATGGTCTTGATGATCGCGACGATCACCCGCAGGTCCCCCGCCGCGGGCGCCCGGGTCGCCAGGATCCGGCTGCACTCCTCGTCGATCGTGACCTCCATGTTGTTGACCTGGTAGTCATCCAGGGCAACCGACTCCCCGAGCGAGCTGTCGCCCTCGACCAGGGCAGTGATCGCCTTGTCGAGCTGCTGCTCGACGAAGCCGCCCATGCCGAGCACCTTGCTGCGGACACGCTCGAGATCTTCGTTGAAACGACGGGAGATATGGTGGGTGAGATCGGCGGTTTCCATCAGTTGGCGTCTCCGGCTCCGCTCGATGACGGGCGCTTCAGGATCATAGCGGAACCACGGCAAACAAACAGTGCGTGAGCGCACAAGCGCGCGCCGGCTCGATCCGACGAACGTCAGTCCACGCAGCTGCGCTGCGCCGGCTCATCGCGCGTTGCCAGTCGCCGACTCGGGGCGGGAACCGCCGTCGAGCCCTCATCAGGCTGCGTCGGCCACCAGGGGTGCGTCACTGCGCTGCGCAACAGCGGGGCCGTGGGGCCAACGCAGCAGCTGCAGCTCGCCGTTCATCCTTTCGACCAAGGCCGAGCAGGACTCCACCCAGTCCCCGGTATTGCCGTAGAGGGTGCCGTCGATGTCGCGCAGGTTGGCACGATGAATGTGCCCGCAAACGACGCCGTCGTACCCCTCACTGCAGGCATGGCCGGCGGCGATCCGCTCGAAGCTGTTGATGTAGCGAACACTGGCGGCGATGTTGAGCTTGATGCGTTCCGCCAGTGGCCAGTAAGGGCGCTTGAACACCCGGCGGACGTTGTTCAGGCCGTTGTTCATGACCACCGTCACCTCGTACAGGGCATCGCCGAGGCGTCCGAGCCAACCGGGAACCGGGACGATGCCGTCGAACTGGTCGCCGTGCATCACCAGCAGCCGCTGTCCGCGGGCGGTGCGGTGAACCCATTCGCGATGGACCTCGAACTGGCCCTGGAGCATCTCGGCGAGCATGCCGAGGCTGGCATCGTGGTTGCCCGGGATGTAAACCACCCGGACGCCTGCGCGCTGCCGTGCCAGCAGCGTCCGAACGACGTTGGTGTGGTCGGCGGACCAGAAAAAGCGCTTGGAAAGGCTCAGAGCGTCCACGATGTCCCCGACCAGCACGATGCGCTCTGCATCGATGCCGCGCAGGAACTCGCACAACTCGCGCACTCGTGCGTGCTTGCAGCCCAGGTGGATGTCGGAAAGGAAGAGGGTCCGCACTTTGCGGGCGCGGCGGGGGTCGTTTGACTGTCGCATGCCATGCAAGGCTCTGCGGCGCGCATGTCAGCCCGATGACAACCCGGGGAACTAATTCTTACAGATGAAACGCTTGGGATGAAAAGCTAAACCGCCGCCTTGGACTCGACGTTCACGCGCTGTACACGATGCGGCGGAAAATGACAGGCAAAAGTACTGCCGCTGCCGAGCGCACTGCGGATCTCCAGGTCCGCTCCGTGTCGCTGCAGCACGTGCTTGACGATCGCGAGCCCCAGCCCCGAGCCGCCCGAGGAGCGTGAGCGGCCGGAGTCGACACGGTAGAACCGCTCCGTCAGTCGCGGGATATGCTCGGGGGGAATGCCGATGCCCGTGTCCGTGACCGAAAAATGACCGCCCTCCTCGTCCACCCACCAGCGCATCTCGATGGAACCCTCCGCGGGGGTGTATTTGGCGGCGTTGTCCACGAGATTGGAGAACGCGGAATGGATTTCCGGCTCGTCTCCGATGAGCTGCGCATCCGAGTCCACGCGCACCCGCACATCGCGCGGATGCGAAGGCCTCGCCAGCACGTCCTTG
>Ga0207695_10011434_pt1 | contig 10755 bp, 7 predicted proteins | sample KBSC54metaG_FD_184354 | JGI IMG/M metagenome (GOLD analysis project Ga0207695, IMG submission 184354) | Corn rhizosphere microbial communities from Kellogg Biological Station, Michigan, USA - KBS C5-4 metaG (SPAdes) (version 2) | ecosystem: Host-associated > Plants > Roots > Rhizosphere > Soil... | reverse complement strand
ATCCCATGGTCGATTGGGACGTCGCCGCGCCCGGCTATTTCCAGGCGCTCGGCATGCGGCTCGAGCGCGGGCGGTTCTTCGGTCCGCAGGACAAGCCTAACGGAGCGCCGGTGGCCGTGGTCAGCGAGGGACTGGCGCGCGCCGCGTGGCCGGGCCGGAACCCGATCGGACAGCGCGTGAGTCTCGGCCTCTCGAACGCGCATCGGGTATGGTACACCGTGGTCGGCATCACGGCTGACACGCGCTTCCGCGGCCTAACGGCGCAGCCCCGTCCGGCGCTCTACGTCTCGACAGCGGGCGGTGTGTTACAGGGCGGCGTCTGGCTCACGATGCGGACGCGCGGCGACCCTCGCGCCATGCTTCCTGTACTCACCCGCATCGTTCGCGGCATCGACCCCGATGCCGGCATCCGCAAGGTCGAAACCGGCGCGGCGCTCCTGTCGGCGCAGACGGCACGCGCGCGCGCGCTCGCTACGACGTTAGGAATCCTCGCCGGGACTGTGCTCCTGCTCGCCGCGTTAGGCGTGTTCGCGCTGCTGGCCACGTTGGTCCGCGGCCGCACCCACGAGATCGGCGTGCGCATCGCGCTCGGTGCGTCCGACCGCAATATCCGGTCGCTCGTGGTGACCCACGCCCTGCGCATGGGGCTTGCCGGCGCGGCAATCGGCCTGGTGCTCGCGGTCGCGGCGACTCGCGTGCTGCGCGCACAGCTCTACCAGGTGAGTGCCACCGATCCCCTGACGATGGGGGTGGTCGTGCTCGTGCTCATCGGCGCTGTCCTGCTGGCTGCCTACCTCCCGGCACGCCGGGCGACGCGGGTCGACCCGCTCGAGGCGTTGCGGTCAGAGTAGATCACCGGATGGGACCGCGGCGCCCCGGGTCGAGGCGCCGCGGCTCATTGAACGGGCTGCGTTCCGTTAGGCGCGGAATTCCTTCGGCCGCTCCTGCCGCGCCTCGGCGAGCGCGTGCTGCACACCGCTCACATCCAACTCCGCGCCGTACACCGGCGTGCCCGGCTGCTGCCGCCACGAATCGTCCAGCCCGCCCGCATCCACGCTGTCGAACCCGATCTGGTCGATCACCTGCATCACGACTTGTTTCGCATGCGTGTCGTCGCCTGCCACCGGCAGCGCAAGCCGTTTTTCATCGCCCTTCGGCCGCGGGCGATCGACGATGTTGTGCGCATAAATCGTGTTGAACGCCTTCACCACAGGGCGGCCCAATTGCGCCGACACCCAGCGGCTCTCCGTCTCGCCATCTTCGATCGGCGCGATCTTGCCGTCGCGCTTCGGATAGTAGTTCCCGGTGTCCACCACCACCGTGCTCGTGCTCGCCGTCGCGAACAGGTCCCTGGGCAGCTCGGGCACGCCCTTCTCCGGAATTGTCACAATCACGAGGTCCTTGTCCCGGGCGGCATCTGCCAATTGCACTGGTTTCGCGCCCGTCTCCGATGCGACGTCACCCAACGTCTCGGGCCCGCGCGAATTCGCGATCGAAACGTCGTGTCCGGCGGCGGTCAGCCGCCGCGCAAGGTTGCCCCCGATATGCCCCGCGCCAATGATACCGATTTTCATAGCCGCCTCCTGCAGAAAGTGAACGCGAGCCACGACCATCCTTCACGGGACGTGCCAGCCGCCGCGCGCCCCGACGCCTAACGGACTCCGCCGATCGACGCGAGCGCGCGGTCGAGCGCCTCGCGCGAGGGCAGCGTGCCCTGCGCCAGGCGCGCCGAGCCGCCGCCGCGACCTCCAGCGTCGGCGAGCGCGGCCTTGAGCGCGCGCCCAGCGTCGAGCCCGGCGTCGTCCGACGCCGCGACCAGCAGCGCCGCCGGCGACTCCACTGCGCCGACGAACACCGCACGCGGCAGCGACACCGTGGCGAGCGCGAGCGGACGGAGCTCGTCGAGCGAGCCCGTAGCACGTCGCTCGACCACGCGCCGCACACCGGCATCGTCGGCCTGCACCGCCTCATATCGCTCACGCGCCATACGCGCTGCGAGCTCTGTCTCCAACGTACGGAGCCGCGAGTCGGCGTCCTTGAGTCGCACGCTCTGTCGCGCCACCAGATCCGCCACCTCGTTTGGCGCCGCCGACAGCGACTGCGCCAATCGCGCCAGCGCATCGTGGTCGGCACGCGCTCGCCCAACGGCGCGCATACCGCACAGGAATTCGAGCCGCGCCGACTGTCTCACCTTGTCGACTTTACCAATAAGAATCGGTCCGATTTCACCCGTCGCGCGCACGTGCGTACCGCCGCATGCGCTGCGATCCAGATCGGCGATGCTCACGATGCGAAGCGTGCCGTCGCGCGACGACGCCTTGCGCAATCCCGCTGCCTCTGTCGCGCGCTCATACGACACGGCCACGGGTCGATTCTCGAACACGATCTCGTTCGCACGACGCTCGGCGCGTGCAACGTGGTCGGGCGTGACGGTCGATACGTCCACATCGAGGGTCGACACATCGGCGCCGAAGTGCACGCTCACTGTCGCCCAACCGAAGAGATCTGCGATCACCGCGGACAACAGATGCTGTCCCGTATGCTGCTGCATGTGATCGAATCGGCGCGGCCAATCGACGCGGCCCATCACTGAATCTTCGTTCACCGGAGCGTCGAGCACGTGCGCAATGCGCTCGCCTTCGTCGATCACATCGCGCACCGAGGCGCCGCCGAGCATGCCGGTGTCGTGCGGCTGGCCGCCGGACGTCGGATAAAAGGCCGTGCGCTCGAGGTAGACGCGGCGCCCGTCCTCCGCGCGCTCCACCACGCGCGCGTCGAATTCCGTGAGGTACGAATCGGAATAGTAGAGGCGTGTCGTCATATGCGAACCATGCGCGCGAGGCCGAGCATGCGGTAGAGGCGCCTCACCTTGATGCGTCCGGTGCGCGCGGTATCTTCTCGCGCGCCGTCCATTCTCTGGAGACCGGACATGACCGCGGTTCGAGCCAAGCTCTCGACGATGATGTTCCTCGAGTATTTCGTCTGGGGCGCGTGGTTCGTCACCATGGGCACGTACCTGGGGACGTCGCTCAAGTTCGACGGCACGCAGGTCGGTCTCGCCTACGGTGCGACGGCCATCGCCGCGATGATCTCGCCGTTCTTCGTCGGCATGGTGGCCGATCGGTTTTTCGCCACCGAGCGCATCCTCGCGCTGCTGCACATCGTGGGCGGTGTCGTGCTCTGGATTGCGTCGACGATGCATGCATTCGGCGCGTTTTACGTTGTGCTCATCGTGTACGCGCTCTGCTACATGCCCACGCTGGCGCTCACCAACTCGATTTCGTTCGACCACATGAGCGACCCGACGCGCGAGTTTCCGCTCGTGCGCGTCTTGGGCACCATTGGCTGGATCGTGGCGGGACTCATCGTCGGCATCCTCAAGCTCGAGGCGACCGCGGTGCCGCTGCAGTTGGCCGCGGCCGCATCGATCGTGTTGGGTATATTCTCGTTCGCGCTGCCGCACACGCCGCCCCACGCCGCGGGCAAGAAAATCACCGCGCGCGATGTGTTAGGCCTCGACGCGCTCTCGCTGCTCAAGGACAACGCGTTCGCCGTGTTCATTCTCGGCTCGTTCCTGCTGTGCATCCCGCTGCAGTTCTACTACACGTTCACCAACCCGTTCCTCAACGAGATCGGGCTTCAGAACGCGGCCGCCAAGATGACGTTGGGCCAGTTCTTCGAGATCGGCTTCATGCTGCTGCTGCCGTGGGCGCTGTCTCGGTTAGGCGTGAAGCGCATCCTCCTGCTGGGCATGGCGGCGTGGGCGGTGCGGTACCTGTTGTTCGCGTTCGGCAACGTGACTGTGAACGTGTGGATGCTGTACGCCGGCATCATCCTCCATGGCGTGTGCTACGATTTCTTCTTCGTCACGGGGCAGATCTACGTGGATCAGCGGGCCAGCGTGTCGATCCGCGCGGCGGCGCAGGGATTCCTGGCGTTCATCACGCAGGGCGTCGGCCTGTTCATCGGCTCACTCTTGTCGGGGCCGGTCGTGGATAAGTACCGGTTGGCCGGCGGCGCGCACGATTGGCGATCGGTGTGGCTCGTGCCGGCATGCGGTGCCGCCGTGATCTTCGTGCTGTTCGCGCTGCTCTTCCGTCCGCGTACGCAGACGGAGGAACCGAAACCTGCCGCGGCGATGGCCGCCTAACGCAGCTCATCCCATGACCGCTGACCCGGTTTCCCGCCGCGAATTCCTGGGCGACGTCGCACTCGCCGGCGCGGCCTTCACCATCGTGCCGCGCCACGTGCTCGGCCGCGGCTATCGAGCGCCCAGCGACACGCTCAACATCGCCTGCATCGGCGTCGGCGGAAAAGGCGAGAGCGACGTGCAGGGTGTGAGCACCGAGAACATCTACGCCCTCTGCGACGTCGATCTCCACAGCGCAGAGACGTCGTTCCGGCGGTTCCCCAAGGCAAAACAGTATCGCGACTACCGCGAGATGCTCGACAAAGAGGGCAAGAACATCGACGCGGTCACGGTAACGATTCCCGATCACTCGCATGCCTCCGCCGTGATGCTCGCGATGAAACACGGGAAGCACGTCTTCTGCCAGAAGCCGCTCGCCCGCACGCTCACCGAAGTGCGAGCGATGATGGATGCCGCCGCGCGCACCAAGGTCGCGACGCAAATGGGCAACCAGGGTCATGCGGGCGCCGGCACGCGACTGATCCGCGAGCTGGTCGAAGCCGGTGCGATCGGCACCGTGCGGGAAGTGCACTACTGGACCGATCGGCCGATCTGGCCGCAGGGATTGGAGCGTCCGCTCGAGGCGTACGAGGTGCCGCCGTGGCTCGACTGGAACCTCTGGCTCGGGCCGGCTCCGTCGCGCCCGTATCATCCGGCGTACGCGCCGTTCACGTGGCGCGGCTGGTGGGACTTCGGCTGCGGCGCGTTAGGCGACATCGCCGCGCACGCCATGGACGCCGCGTTCTGGACGTTAGGCCTCGGCTTCCCCGTGCACATCGAGGCCGAGACGACGAAGCTCTACCCGGAAACAGCGCCGAAACTGTCGCGCATCGTGTACGAGTTCGGCGCGCGGGGTGCGCGCGCACCGGTGCGCGTCGTGTGGCACGACGGTGGACTGGCCGAAGCGCGGCCCGTGGAGCTTGCGCCGGAATTCGACTGGCCGGGCTACGCCGACGTCGGGACGCAGCTGTGGATTGGCAGCGAAAGCAAGCTGCTCGCCGACTGTTACGGCGAAGCCGTGCGCCTGCTCGACCCGAAGCGCCAGGCCGAATTCACGGCGCACCCGCCCCCCGAGAAGTATCCGCGGACACCCGGCGTGTATCAGGAATGGATTCGCGCGTGCAAGGGCGGTCCGCCGGCCGGATCCAATTTCGCCGGCCACGCTGGGCCGCTCACGCAGATGGTGCTGCTCGGCAACCTCGCCATCCGGATGAATCGGCCGCTGGACCTGAACCCCGAGACGGGCGAGGTGACGAACGCGAAGGTTCCGGACGAATACGTGCGGACCGAGTACCGATCGGGCTGGAGCCTCTAGCCGCCGTAAGCGTTCGAGGCCCGGGCAGCGTCCAATCGATGTGCGACACGACTGGTAATCCCACATCGAAGTGTGACACATGCTGCCACAGGATCTCCGGTACGCGCTCCGCGCGCTCGTTAGGCGTCCAACGTTCGCCGCATTCGCGATCGTCACGCTTGCGATCGGAATCGGCGCCAGCACGGCGCTCTTTTCCCTCGCCGACGCGGCGCTACTGCGACCGCCGCCCTTCCCGGCAGCCGGCCAGATCGACGAGCTCTACCTCACCAGCCAGGCAAGTGGACACGGCGTCACGCGGATGCGCTGGTCGTACGGACGGTACGAGATGCTGCGTCATCTTGCGTCGTCGTACAGCGCGCTCGCGGCGTACGGGCCATACGAGTTCAACCTTTCGGGCAGCGATGCGCCGGAGCGTGTCGCCGCCGAAGCCGTCTCGGCGACGTACTTTCGAACGTTAGGCGTCGACGCGAACTTAGGCCGCACGTTTCTGACCGCCGAGGATTCGGTGGGCGGACCGGCCGCGGTCGCCGTGATCGGCTTCGATCTCTGGAGCAGCCGCTTCGGCGCCGACCGCGCGATCCTCGGCCGTCCGGTGCGCCTGAACGGGGTCGACGTGACCGTCGTCGGCATCATGCCGCGCGGCTTCCATGGCCTAACGGGAAGCGCCGACGTGTGGGTCCCATCGGCAATGGTGCCGCGTCTGAGCTACGCGGACTACCACACCACCAATCAGGATTTCATCAGCGTCGTCGGCCGTCGCGCGCCCGGCATGACCCTCGAGCGAGCACGCGCCGAATTGGCCGTGCTCGGCGTGCGCATCGAGCGCGTGCTGCCGAGTGACACGGACGTGCCCACGGTGTTCGGCGCGACGGCCGTGCCGCTTTCGCAGGCGCGCATCGATCCCGCCTACCGGCGCGCGATTCTCGTATTGCTCACCGCGGTGCTGCTCCTCTTGTTGTTGACGTGCGCGAACGTCGCCGGGCTCGAGCTCGCGCGCAACATCGGCCGCGCCCGGGAAATCGCGGTGCGCCTGGCGATCGGCGCCGATCGGGCCCGCGTCGTGAAGTTGCTGTTGACGGAGACCGCCGTGATCGCGGCGTTAGGCGGCGTCGCGGGCGCGATCATCGCGACGTGGGCCCCGCGCCTCATCGCGCTGCCGGCGGCGATCGCTGGTCCACGCAATCAGTACGGTCAGTTAGGCGAATTCGCGGCGCCGCGCGCCTCGGCGGCCGTCCTCGGGTTCGCGGTGATCATGGCCGGCGCGGCGGCCCTGGCGGCGGGCCTGCTCCCCGCGCTCACGGCATCGCGCAGCGATCTGTCCATGGCGCTCAAACAAGGCGGCGCGAGCGGAGGCTGGAGCCAACGGCGCAAACGCCGCAACATCCGCTCGATGCTCGTCATCGGTGAGATCGCGCTCGCGCTCGTCCTCACCGCCGGCGCCATGCTCGCGATCGGCGCCGCACGGCGCCTCGAGGGCATGCCGTTAGGCATCGAACCGGCGCACGTCCTCACGTTCCGGATCGCGCCGTCGGATGTCCGGTATCCCGCGCCGGCCGCCCCCGGGCTGATCGAACGCGTGCTCGCCGCTGTCAGTGCGGTGCCCGGCGTCGAAGCGGCCACGGTCGACGCCTGTGCGCCGCTCGGACTCCGGTGCGCCAACAGCACGCTCTACGTGATCGGCCGCCCTGCGGCACCGCCCGGCCTCGCCCCCGAGGTGCTGCGCCACTACGTCGGCCCCGATCACTTTCGCACGCTCGGCGTGCCGATCGTCCGCGGACGTGCGTTCACAGCGGCGGATCGCGCGGGACGCCCACGCGTGGCGATCATCGACGAAACCGCCGCGCGTCGATTCTGGCCGGGCCAGGATCCAATCGGCCAGCGCGTGTGGTTTGGTGGTGGCAGTAGCTTCGATCGCCCGGACTCGAGCGCCGAGATTGTCGGCGTGGTTGGCGACGTCCCCTACGGATCGTCGGCGGGCGCCTCGATGCCGCCGAGTTTCTACACGCCGTACCTACAGTTCACGTACGCCGCGCGCATGGTGATGGTGCGGACGCGCGGCGATCCGAACAAACTGGTGCCGGCACTGCGCGCTGCGGTTGCTTCCGTCGACCCGGGTGTGGCGGCGTTCGACGTGCGTGAGTTGACGGACCGCCTTGGCGACGCCTGGGCGCGGCCGAAGTTCACCGGCCGCGTGCTCACCGTCTTCGCGGCCCTCGCGGCGGCGCTCGCCGCAGCGGGCATCTACGGCATCGCGATGCAGTGGGTGCGGGAACGCGAGCGCGAGTTGGGCATCCGCGTTGCGTTAGGCGCGAGCGCAGGCCGCATTGCGCGGCTCGTGCTCGGCGAGACCATGGTGCTTGCCGGCGCCGGCGTCGGAGCGGGGCTCGCGGCGGCCGTCGTGCTGTTTCAGGTCATGCGCGCCACGCTGGCCGACATGGGCACGCCGAACCCGGCGCTGGTTGGCGCACTCGCTCTCGCGATAGCCGCTATGGCGCTGTTGGCGAGCTGGGTGCCGGCGCGCCGGGCGGCGCGGTCGGATCCCGCCGTCGCGATGCGCACCGAGTGACTGCCTCGCCCCCACGCGGCCAGCCGCCACTCGGTCGCTACTTCGGCCTGGTTTGGAACACGTACGTGTACTCCCACCGCATCTTGATGGGGCACGGGCCGATCATTGCCGGCTGAAAGCGAAACCGGCTCACGCCGCGCCCGAGTGCTCGCATGAAGTTCAGGTAGTGGCCTCGGAGGTATCGCGTGGTGCCCGGCATGACGCTTCCGGTCTCATCCACCACGAAATCGACCACCACGCTGTCGCCGACATTTGCCTCGGCGGGCAGGATCGGATAATCGATCGGCGGGTTGTTGGGCAGCTCAGCGAGATCCTGTGACAGCGCGAACAGCTGCGCCCGCTCGCGATACAACGGCCGCACGATCGGCGAGAGTCCTCGCGCCGACCGAATGCTCAGCAGTACGAATGCGCGACCCGTCCGCGGCACCGCGGGCGGCGGTGGCACCAAGCCGGATGCGGCGAGCCTGAGGACGGCTTTCGTTAGGCTGTCGTCGAGCTCGGGCTCGAGCGTGCTCGCCGTCAGCACGACATGCGAGATCTGCCCCTTGGCATCGACGTCGAAGCCCACCTCACCCTCGACTTGCGCGCCCGCCAAATTGAACGTCGTAGTACCGTTCACGCGCCAGTGATTGAACACCGGCATCGCCGTGCTGCTCGGCGCGTGGAACTCCTCGGCCACACCCTCGAGCAGCAGGCGTTCGTAGTCGACCGAGAGCGTGGAGTCGGGCAACGTGCGGACGTCGACCATGACCGTGTCCTGCACGGAGCCGGCCGGCAGTTGTTTCGCTAGACACGATGCACTGTCGGCAGCCTGCGCGGCCGTTAGGCGCGGCGCCGCGACCAAGACCGAGAGCGCCGCTGCCGCGATGAGCCAGCGCCGCGCCGCCGTCACGGCTTCCAATCGCCTGTCGCAACCTGCGGAAAAAAAGCGTCCAGGCCGCGCGGCGGAAACTCGACCGTCTTCCCGCGTTCCGCGCTCATGTACGCCGCCATCAGAATCCGCACCACGTCCAAACCGTCGTCGAACGTGAGCAGCGGCGCTTCCTTTCCGAGGAACGCGCGCACGAAGTGGCGATCTTCCGCCTCGTAGCCATACACCGCAGCTTCGCCCGCCACGACGGGCATGAGCCCCATCTCCGCATTCTGTTTCTCGACGAGGTCCTCGCCGGCGCGACCACGCACCTCGCGGCTGAAAAACACCGTCAGCCCGCTGTCCAACGAGTTCCACGCCATCGAGTACTCCGGGCCAAGGAGCTCGGCCGAGAGCCGCAAGCCCGCGCCGACGAAGCTCCACGACGTGGTGGCTTCGCCTAACACCGTGCGTCCGTCACGATCCTCGAACTCCAGCGTGATACTGGCGAAGTCCTCTGAGGGATGCTTCGTGTAATCCACCTCTTTGCCCATCGTGCGCGCCAGCCGCTTGGCGTACTCGGGCCGCGACCACTTGAGGCTCGCGATGTGCCCGGTCACCCGCCTAACAGTTAGCGACGAAAGCGGCTGGCCCGGCTCCGTCAGGAGGTGCCGCACCACGAGCGCCGAGTGGCACATCATGTCGTTGAGCACGCCGCCGCCCTGCAGGCGACCCTGCCAGAACCACGGCGAATGCGGACCGCTGTGCTCTTCGGCGGCGCGCGCGAGGTACGGCCGGCCCGTGAGGCGGGCACCGCGGGTCCAGATCAACTCGCGGCCCTGGGCCACGGGCGGAGCGAACGCCTGATTCTCGAGGTAGCCGGTAGTTAGGCCAACGCGCTCGACCAGGGCGACCACCCGTTTGGCTTCGGCAACGTTGCGGGCGAGCGGCTTCTCGCACGCCAGGCCGTGCAGCGTCCCGAGTCCGCGCTCGATCGCATCCACGATCTCTTCGACGTTCTCGACCCGCGCCTGGTTCGCTCCGCACAGCCAGAGCGCATCGATGTCCGGATCGGCCACCATCGCCGCAATCGATGCATAGGGCCGCGCGTGCCCTATGTCGAGCGTCCGCGCCAACTCGGCTGCCGAGGCGGCGTGCTTCGCCGTCGGACTGAACACGCCGAACACGTCGGCGCCGCGCACGGCCACGAAGGCCTGCAGATGAAAGCGGGCGTTGAACCCGCTTCCGATGAACCCGATGCCCAACCGGCCGTTCGCCATGCCTAACCGACGCCGAGTTTGTGGAGGGCCTCCGGCGGGCATCCGGTCCACTGCGGGACGTATGTATTGCCTTGATACTGCAGGTCGGCGACGCCCATCTTGCTCGAGAAAAATCCGGTCGCCGTGAAGTCGCGGAATCGATTGAAAAACGCGACCCCCTGGCTGAACTCCGGTTTGGCGCGACTCGGCCACGCGATGTCGTCGAGCACCGCGTGCCGCTCATTGGTCGTGCACTGCACGAAGGGTCTGCCGAACCGGTCCGCGCACTCGTGATCCAGCCAGGCCAGGCCGCCGCGAATGGGCAAGCTGTCCTCCGGGTACAGGACGAGAATCCGGTCCATGAATTCAGGCACGCGCGCGTCGGTCGCGCTCCCCGACCGCTCGTCGCGCGGGATGATGATGTCGACCAGCACGTTCACCGTGTCCCACTCGTGCGGCGTGAAGACGGTGGGCTGGTACGATCCCATCGCGGCGCGCGCCGTATCGGCGCCGGTCTTGCCCCCCACGGCCGTGGCCGTGCGCTCGGCGCCGTTGCACGCGGTGGCGATCGTGCCC
>Ga0207695_10011429_pt1 | contig 10757 bp, 9 predicted proteins | sample KBSC54metaG_FD_184354 | JGI IMG/M metagenome (GOLD analysis project Ga0207695, IMG submission 184354) | Corn rhizosphere microbial communities from Kellogg Biological Station, Michigan, USA - KBS C5-4 metaG (SPAdes) (version 2) | ecosystem: Host-associated > Plants > Roots > Rhizosphere > Soil... | reverse complement strand
AGGCGTGAGGGCGGTGGCTCGGGGGCAGCATCGACGGTGGAGGTCGCTGTTGGTGTCAAAAGCGCCTTGACTATCCGTTAGGCAACGCCCTCGCCGTGCCGAGCACGATGGCTTTCGTTCTCGCTTCAGGTTCTCCTTCCCTTCGATCATGAAACGACGGGCCCGCGCCTGGCGCCGCGAACCGTGAACGGTCGACGCGGGACGGCTGCTCACCCGTGAGTCTGCCGCAGACCTCATCTCTACGAAACCCGCGGAAGAGTTCCGAAAAGCAGCGACAGTTCAACCGAGAACGAGAGTGAAGCGATAGGGAATACGAAACGATCGTTCTGCGTCGAGGGAAAGCGCGGTTGCCCGTGGCGGGCGCAAGTACGTGTCGTCGCGAACGACAACGCACTTTACTTGGCCGTTAGGCAACGCACTTTTTCGATGCAGAACGATCGGTTCGGTTGTCCTCAGCTCGGTTCTGTGAAGCCCTGGTGCTACTGCAGCTTTTTTGACTACTTCTTCGGCTCCAGGATGTCGCCGATACGGTGGTCGGCGGCTTCGAGATGGAAGCGCGTCTCTTCGTTGGCGGCTTTCGGAATCGCACGACGGATGTCCGCGCGCAGGGCAAGCAGCTCGCCGCGCAGTTCCGACTTCACGTCCTCCGAGAGCGGAATGTTCCGACGGCCAAACGGATTGCGCGGCGGTCCGGCCGGCCGTGCCGACTCGTCAGGCGGATTCAATTTGCTGTTCAGTTGCGTCAGATACACCATCTGCAGCTCGCGTCGATACGCATCGATCGAGACACGTCCCGCCGACAGCTCCGACCAGATGCCGTTCTGCAGATCGCTCAGCATGTTGGGGAGCGGATAGACCGTGCTCTTGTCGGTCGCCACTGCTTCCTCTTCGATCAACCGGTTCATGCGGTTGTCGTTGAGGACAGACGCGAGCACACGGGATTGCGCGGCGACGACGCGATTGATCATGCCCTCCGCCTCGATCCGACGGCTGAGCTCGGGACGGATCAGATACGACGGTGTGCGGAACACGTTGTCGTTGAGGAATTTCATGGCTGCCACTTCACGGGCTCGCGGCAGCGGCTTGTACACGGGACCCGGCTGGCTGCCCGACTTGTACTGCACCTCCGCGCCGGCGATGACGGTCACGACGTGCGTCGCCTCGGTGGCCCATTGGCCGACCGTGCGATCGTAAATCTCCTTCATGTCGCTGTTGTCCTGGGCCGCTTTCGTGGTCGCGCCGGCGATGTATCCCATCACGCGCGCGATGTTCTTGAATCCATAGGTGGTGGACCACACCGGATCGGCGTCGCCAACGGCTTCGGTGAGTGTGCCGAAGTCGCCGAAGTCATTGCTCTCGGAGAAGCGGTACCAGGGAATCGAGTCCTGCTGCATGGCCCACTTGTCCAGCGTTGGGCGCTCTTCGTCCGGCGTCTTGGCGTCGGGGATCGGCGTGTAGCCCCACATGATCGCGAACTTGTCGTACGGACCGATCCGCGGGACGATGTCCTCGAGCGCGATGTGGTCTTCCGGTTGGGCCACGTAATTGAACCGCGAGTAGTCCATGATGCTCGGGCTGTGGCCCATCTTGTGGACCCAGGTCGCACTGCGGACGCTGTCGGCCGGATACGTCGAGCTGCCTAACTGATCGTGCCGGAGGCCCAGCGTGTGGCCGATTTCGTGGGCGACCACGAACTCGAGCAGCCGGCCCATGAGCGAGTCGGGCATCGGGAACGACCGTGCGCGCGGATCGAGCTGCGAGGCCTGCGTGAAGTACCAGTCACGCTGCAGGTTGAGCACGTTCTGGAAGATGCGCACCGATCCGTTGAGGATTTCTCCGGTGCGCGGGTCGCTGACGTGCGGGCCAACCGCGTTTTCAATGGTCGACGGCAGCCATCGTATCATCGTATGTCTGATGTCTTCCGGCGACCACGTCGAATCATTGGCCGGCGGATCTTTGGCGATGATCGCGTCCTTGAAGCCCGCTGCCTCGAACGCCACCTGCCAATCCGTAATCGCCTTCCGAATCCACGGCTTCCATTCATCGGGCGTCCCAGGATCGACGTAGTACACGATTTGCTTTTTCGGAATGCAGAGGTCGCCGACCCGCTGGTCCGAACATTCGAGACGATACCGCGAGATGTATTGACGCCGGGCCGCGCGCTGCTCGAGACCGAAGTCGACCTGATCGATGGAGAAGTACCCCACCCGCTCGTCGAACCGGCGCGGCATCATCGGATGATCGGGCAGCCGCACCAGGCTCCAGTGCGCAAGCACACTGATCGCTTCCGCGTTGGCTTGCGGTTGCGCCGGCTGCGGAGCACCAAAACGCCCGCCTTCCGGCGCCGGAATGCCGGTCTGCGCGGCCTGAATCTCGACGTTCTCCGGGAACGCCGCCGCGCTCTCGATGTACGAGCGGCGCTCATCGATCCGGCCCCGAATCGCCGCGAACTCAGGCACTTCGCTCGTATAGAGGCGCGTCACATCGATGACGGCCGCGCTGTCGGGACCGTACGCCTCCACGTTGAAGATCGCAACGATCGGCGCATAGTTGGACGCCTCGACCGACCGGTAGACCGCGAGCGATGAATCGGCGGTGATCGAGAAGGTCGGTGACCGGAGAATGATGCGATCGCCATCGCGCTGCCACACGAGCGTGCGTTCGCCGAACTCATCGCCCCCATACTCGCCGAAGCCGCCTCGCGGCTGATCGGGCTCTGCTGCAGCCGCCCGATCGTACCGGCCGACGAGGAGCATGTCGACGCCGAGCTGTTTCTGCGGGATCTCGAAATAGAGACGGTCGCACTGGACGTGGACGATGAACATGCCGCGATAGGTCTTCGCGGCGCGCGTGATGACGCGATCGTAGGGCCGCGGGCGCGGTGCGCCGGTCGCAACCTGACGGGCGGCACCGGTGTCTCGCGCGGCTGCGGCCGCTGCCGCAGCGGGTGCCGCTCCGCCGGGTGCGCCGGGTGCGCCACCGCCACCACCTCCTCCTCCGGCTCCGCATACCGCTCCGCGCGCCGGGCGCTGCTCCGAGATCATTGCTGTTGCGGGCTGCCGTACGGGCTCAGGCGCCTGCTGACTAGGTTTGTGGGCGCAGGCAGCCGCGGATGCGGCCGCCAGTGCCAGGGCGGGAAGAAGTTTTCGATTCATCACAGAGGTGGACCGCCGGAGATGAGTAGAGCGCCCGACTCGACCAGCGGCAGGTCGAGATGGACAAGGGAGGCGACAAGCTAACGACGCACGACGGGGCCGATTCGCTGAAGCATTATTCATCGCGGTTTCACAGATTCGCCAGAGTGTGCGTACGTCAATTTGCAAGGGCATTTTCGTCTGGCGACGCGCCCTTCGAGCGGTGTAGCATTGGCTATAGGCCCGTCAGCGGCCGCAGACCTCGTTCGACTCACTGGTCACCCCATGATTTCTGACGGCGGCGACAAACCCGCGCCCCTCATCAAGCCGCCCGCGCTCGTCAAAGGCGACGCAATCGGAGTCGTCGCGCCGTCGTACGCGCCGCGTCCCGGGTGGCTCGTGCGCGGCGTGAAGGCGTTGGAGCACGTCGGCTTCAGCGTCGTGCTCGACCCCGAGATCTCGAAGGGCCGGCGATTCAAGCGCGCCGAAGATGAGCGGCGCGCCGAGAATTTCATGGGCGTGTGGCTGGATCCGAAGGTCAAAGCCGTGGTCGGCGGCACAGGCGGCTATGGCGCGGTGCGTATGCTGCCCTATCTCGAGCCGGAGATTTTCCGCCGCAACCCAAAACCGTTCGTCGGCTACTCGGACATCACGGCGCTCCATCTCTGGCTCATGCGCCGAGCAGGCCTCCGCGTTTTTCACGGGCCCACGGTGGACGATCTGATTCCGAGCGCGCGCGACCCGACGATGGCCTCGCTGCTCAACGCGCTCATGATCCCCAAACCGCCGGCGAAGCTGGGCAAGGGCATGGCGCGCGTGCTGCGGCCCGGGCGCGCGACGGGCCGTCTCATCGGCGGCAACCTGTCGTTAGTCCAGCAGACGATCGGCACGCCGTACGAAGTCGATACGCGCGATGCGATCCTCTTCCTCGAGGAAACGCGCGATCCGATGAGCGTGCTCGACGAGCGGCTCGTGCACCTCCGCGCCGCGGGCCTGCTGCGCGCGGTGAAGGGCATCGTGTTCGGCCAGCTCTCGATCGACCGCTCGGAGGAAGATGAGTTCGAGGACTTCCTGCTCGACCTGGTCTCGGACCTCAACGTGCCGGTGCTCGCCGACTTCCCGGCCGGACACGAGGTGCCGAACCTCACCGTTCCGTTAGGCACCGAGGTCGAGCTGGTGGCCGAGGACGCCGGAGGCTGGATCGCCTACCGCGAGGATGCGCTCGAGGAGGCGCCGCGCGAGGCGCCCGCCGCCAGGGACGCCGCGGCGCCGCCGAGCGCGCCGCCGCCCAACACGACCTCGCCTAACGCGAGCTTGACCAACGCAGCATCGCCGAACGCGAGCTCGCCCAACGGCGAGTCCGCCGAGCCGGCGCGGGAGCCGGCGGCGACCGCCCGCTGACGGCCTAACCCGAAGACCGGCCGCGCACCGGATCCAGACCCCTAACCGCCGCGCGCGCCGTCTCGCTGTCCATCATGTACCGCCCGACGGCCTCCACCACGGCGCCCGGCAGCGGCACCTTCGCGAAGCTCTGCCGCGACACGCATACCAGCACCTGATACGCCGCCGCGTGCAGCGATGCGCCGTCCGCATCGAGCACATCGAAATTGATCGTCAGCGACGACTCGCCGACGCGGCTGAAATACGTCGCCACCTCGAGACGGTCGTCCAGGCGCGCGGGCCGGTAGAACTCGGTGTGCATGACCTTGCGCGGCAGCCAGATGTCGTAGCGCTCGAACATCTCGCGGAACGGCAGCCCGCACGCGCGAAAGATCTCCGTCTCCGCGAGCTCGTAGAAGCGGATGTACGCGCCGTAGCAGATGATGCCGGCGAGATCGATGTCGCCCCAGCGAACGTATTCGGCCACCACGAACGGCGTCTTGGGCATGCGATGAATGTAGGGCGCGCCGGCGCTCGTGTCACGCGAGACTGGCCCCCACCCCACGCGCACGTTAGTTATTCCGATGCGAGCACGACGCGTCCAATGCGCGCTCGCGTGGAGAACCCATGGAGAATCACGAGTCCACCGGCCGACGTTCTTTTCTCCGCGCCGCCCTCCTCGGCGCCGCGGCGTTGGCGCTGAGCGGACGCGATCTGCTCGCCGCGCAAGGCGCTCACGGTGGCCCCGGCGACGATATGCCCGACGCCGCGAAGAAAGTGCTGCGCGAGCATTTCGGCGCGCGTCCCATCAAAGATGGGCACGTGAGCCTCGATCTCCCCGAAGTCGCACCCGACAGCCGCGAAGTCCCGATCTTCATCGAGACCGATCTCCCGATGGATCCCGACCACTATGTGAAGGCCATCCATCTCGTGGTCGATCACAACCCCGACATCTACGTCGCCGGCTTCGAGCTCACGCCTGCGTTAGGCAAGGCGTCCATCGACACGCGCATCAAGATGCGGCGCAGCTCCCAGGTGCGCGCCATCGTCGAAACCAGTCGCGGCGAGCTGTGGTGGGCGCACAAGCTCGTCTACACCACGCTCAACGGATGCGTGTGACGTGACCTCCGTCGCGGGCCCCCTCACCGGCGATGCGCGCATTCTGCTGCCGCCCGGCATCCAGAAAGACAGCGTGATCTACGTGCGCGCGCTCGTCGCGCATCCGATGTACACGGGGTTCTCGCGCGACGAAAAGGGCGCGCTCATCCCCGAGTACTACATCAAAACGGTCGAGATCACGTACGGCGGGCGCCGCGTCGCGCGCTTCGCCTGGACGTCGGGTATCAGCCGGGATCCGTACGTCGCCTTCCCGTTGCGCGCGACGCACGAAGGCCCGCTGCACATCGCATGGACCGACACCAAGGGCCGGGTCTATACGCAGACTGCCGCCATCGCCTTCGGCGGTTGACGCTGCGACGAGCGACGGCCGCCGCCATCGCGCTGCTCGCAGCGCGCGGCGCGCATGCCCAACAGACAATCGTCCCGCGGACCCTGAGCGCGGATTCGGCCACACGCGCGGCGATCGCCAGCCGGTATCCGCGCGACCGCTCGGATACGTTGCCCGCCTTCCCGCTGCGCGAGCTCGCGCCGGGCGTCTACGCGGTCCTCGGCGACACGGGCCGGGGCGTGGAGGGAAGGCCTAACGCAGGCTTCGTCGTCACGCCAGCCGGCGTCGTCGTCATCGATGCGCTCGCCAGCCCGGGCGAAGGCCGCGTGCTGATGCGCACCATCCGCACGGTGACCCGGGCGCCGGTGCGCTATCTGGTCCTCACGCATCACCATCCGGACCACACCTTCGGCGCCATCGTGTTCAAGCGCGCAGGCGCGCGCGTGATTGCGCACCCCGATCGGCGCACGCTGGCCAACATCGATGGCGACGACCGGCTCGCCAGCGACTGGACCGGCGTCATGGGTCTCGAGCAGATGCGCGGCTTCGCCTACGCCGATACGCCGGACATCCCGGTGCGGCGCGACACGATGCTCGTCGTCGGCGGACGCCGCATCGAGATCGTGCGCCCCGGTCCGGCGCACACCGCGGGCGATCTCATGGTGTGGCTGCCTAACGAGCGGGTGTTGTTCGCCGGAGATGTTCTCGTCGAAGACGGCGTCTCGATGATGGTCGACGGCAGCTCCGCCGCGATGCTCGGGGCGCTGTCGCGCATTGACGCACTCGATCCGCGCGCGGCCGTGCCCGGACACGGCCGCCTCGCGACGCACCCGGCAACCCTCGTGGCAACCACGAGATGCTACGTGCTCGCGCTCCGCGACACGATGCGGCGCGCGGTCGCCGACGGTGTCCGCATGGGCCTCGCGCTCGACCAGCTCCCTCCGGCCGACCGCGACCGGCCGGTGTCGCTGCACTCGCGCCTGCGCCGGAACGCGGTACGCGTGTACAGCGAGATGGAGCAATCGCTCCTTGGCTCGTCTCCGTCCAAAGCGGCCCTGGCAGCGGAGGCGAGGCAGCTCTCCGCCTGCCCGCAGTCGGGCTCGAACGTTCGATAGGTCGCACCGCTGCTCCTCGATTTAGCCGCCCCCGGACAGCGTTGCCGGGTTGCGCTCGAGGTTCTCAAGGGTCGCCGTACCGATCCGATACTCCAGGGTGACCGCGAAGCACATCGGCGGCCGTAGCAACCACTTGGCCCGGTTCGGCAGACTGCCGCGCCCAATTGTCCTCCGCGAGACAGGTCGCTTTCGACATGCACTGGCTAGTCCAGATCGCCCAGCGCGCGAACTTGCCGCGCGCCGAGACGCTCGATATTGCCGCCGACATGTCCACGCCGATGGCGTGGGCCGGCGTCGAACAGCATTGCGGGTTGGGCGAAGACGTACTCGTGCGCGCCGTTGCCGCCGCGACCGGACTCGAGGTGGCGAAGTTCGCGGATGCGCATCCCCCGGCGCGCCGCTTGGTGCCGGATCGCATCGCGCGCCGGTGGAACGTGGTGCCTCTGCGCGAGACCGACAAGCACATCGTGGTCGCGACGAGCGATCCATCCAACGTCGAAGCCGAGCAAGCCATCGCGTTCGCCTCGGGTCGTCGGGTGATGTTCGAGATCGCGAGTCCTGCGATGTTGCACGCTGCGCTGGCGGTGCCCGGTCAACCGATCGCGCCCTCGACCTCGACGCCGATCAACGGCACGAAACCGGTCAGCGCGACGGGTGCTGTGCTCGACGCTGCGGGCGTTGCGCAGGTGGCGGATCGGCTGATCGCCGACGCGATTGCAGCCGGCGCCAGCGACGTGCAGTTCGAGCCGGCGAAGACCGGCGGCATGGTGCGGTTTCGCATCGACGGCGTGGTTAGGCCGTACGCGGAGCTCGAGACGGCGGAGTTCGAGCGCCTCGTGGCGCGGGTGAAGGCGCTGGCGCGCCTCGCGACCGCCGTGCGGACGCGTCCGCAGGAAGGCAAGATCAAGGTGGCGACCGGCGCCGCCGCCGGACTCGAGTTGCGCGTGGCGACGATCCCGACGCGCGATGGCGAGCGCGCGACCGTACGCATTCCGACGGCCGGAGACGCGCGCACGCTCGCCGATCTCGATGCGATGCCCGACGATCTCGCGCGGTTGCGCGAGCTGTGCGCGGCGCGCGCCGGCCTCGTGCTCGTGTGCGGCGCTCCCGGCTCCGGTCGTACGACCACCGCGTACGCGTTGGCGCGCGAGGTGGTCGGCCGCGGCACGCCGGTCACGAGCATCGAGGATCCGATCGACAGCTGCGTGCCGGGCGTCTCGCAGATGCAGGTCGACATCCGCACCGGTCTCACGGCGGCCGCGCTCGCGCGCGAAGCGATGGCCGCGGACGGCGCTGCGATTCTGGTGGGTGAGCTGCGCGACCGCGAAACCGCCGACCTCGCCGTGCAGGCAGCCACGACCGGGCATCTCGTCATCGCCGTCCTGCAGGCATCGAGCGCGCTCGGCGCGATCGATCGGTTAGGCGAGCTGGGTCTTGGCCGCACGCGCATCGCCGCCGCGTTGCACGGCATCGTGGCGCAGCAGCTGCTCCGCCGCGTCTGCACCGCGTGCGGCGGGAGCGCCGTCGGCCAGGCGTGCGCCTCCTGTGGAGGCAGCGGATTGCGCGGGCGCGTGCCGATATTCGAGATCGTCGCGACGACGCCGCCGCTGCGCGAGCTCATCGCCGATGGCGCCCCGCCGTCGGCGCTGCATCGCAGCATCGGGGCCGCGGGTTCGCGCTCGATCGAGGAAAGCGCGGCCGCGCGCATTGCCGCCGGCCACACCACCGCCGGCGAAGCCGAGCGTGTGTTAGGCGTGGCGCCGCACCCCGGCGCCGCCGGGAAGTCGGCCGAGCCGCGCCGCGTCCTCGTCGCCGACGATGACGAGATCGAGCGTCACCTCGCGTGCACGCTGCTCGCCCAACAGGGATTCGAGCCGCACCAGGCGTGCGACGGCGCCGTCGCGATCGAGATGCTCACTTCCGAGCGCCGTTTCGCCGCGGTGGTGCTCGACCTGCACATGCCGCGCGTGGACGGCCGCTCGGTGCTGGCCCACATTCGCCGGACGCCGGCGCTGGCCACGCTCCCGGTGATCGTGCTCACCGGGTCGGGCGACTCGCGCACCGAAGTCGAGATCATCGACGCCGGCGCCGACGACTACCTGTCGAAGCCCGCCGACCCACCCCGGTTCCTCGCCCGCATCCGCGCCGTATTACGCCGGGCCGCCGCCTAACGATGCCGACACCCACCGGTACCGCCGCCGATGCCTCGGCGGTCGAGCTCGACCGCGCGCTCGAGCGCCTGCGCCGCTTCGGCGGCGATGCGCTGCTGCGCGACATGATCGACCTGTTTCTCGAGCACGCGCCCAAGCGCATCGCGGCCTCGCGCGACGCGCTCGCGGCGAACGACCTCGCGCCCGTCCGTCTCGCCGTGCATTCGCTGGTCTCGAGCTGTGCACAGTTAGGCGCCGAGCAGATGCGGCGCCTGAGCGCCGAGGCCGAACAGGCCGTGGCGACGAATCCGGACGCGCTCGCCGGCCTCCTCGAGGCGCTCGAGCGCGAGTTCGCCATCGTGCAACCGCTCCTCGTCTCCGCCCGGCCGCACGCCGGCCCAGCATCATGAAGACCATCGCGGTCGTCGAAGACAACGCCGACAACCGGCTGTTGCTGCGCGCGCTGCTCGACGAGCGCTTCCGCATCGTCGAGTTCGAGACCGGCGCCGATGCCGTCGCGGGCCTGCCCGACGCCGGCGCCGAAGTCGTGCTGCTCGACATCTCGCTGCCCGGCATGGACGGCGTCGAGGTGCTCGCGCGCCTGCGCAATGATGCGCGCACGGCACGGCTTCCGGTCGTCGCCCTCACCGCGCACGCCATGGCCGGCGACCGAGAGAACTATCTGCGCGCCGGATTCGACGAGTACGTCACCAAGCCCATCGTCGATGAAACGGTGCTCTTCGATGCGATCGATCGCCAGTTAGGCAAGAGCGCCGCGTGACGCGTCCCCGCGCCGGGCTCGTCGGCACGCTCGCCGCGTGCGTCGTCATCCTCGGAGTCGCCGGCGGCCTGGCCGCCCGCCACACGCGCGAGGTGGCGACGCAGGAACGCTGGATCGCGCACTCGTACCAGGTCAAATCCATGATCAACGCGCTCATCGTGCAGATGGGCGTCCTCGAAATGGATCACGCACGCCGGGCGTTCTCGGCGCGCGATACGATGCCCGAGCGCCGCGCGCCGCAGGTGATCAAGATCGGCAACATTCTCCGCAGCCTCCGCGAGATCACCGCCGACAACCCGTCACAGCAGGTGCGCATCATCCGCCTGGGCCGCCTGATCCGCGCACGCCACGCCCAACTGGATACCGTGGTGCGTGCTGCCGTCGCGCGCGGCACGCCGAACCGCGCGCTCACGGCCGCCGATACACCGTTGCTCGACTCGATCAACGACATCACGACGGCGATGCGCGCCGAAGAAGATTCGTTGCTCGTGGTGCGCGTCGCGAGCAGCCGGCGCTCCGTGAACGTCGCGCTGCTGGTGCTCGTGGCGCTCACGCTCACGGGGTGTGTCGCGGTCGGCACCGCCGGCACGAGCCTCCTGCGCGAAAACCGCCAGCACCGCGCGGCGCTCGCCGCGCTGGCCGAGAGCGAGGACCGATATCGATCGCTCGTCGCCGACGTGCAGGACGTGATCTTCCAGACCGATGCCGACGGCCGCTGGGTGCTCCTCAACCCATCCTGGACGCGCATCA
>Ga0207695_10011428_pt1 | contig 10757 bp, 8 predicted proteins | sample KBSC54metaG_FD_184354 | JGI IMG/M metagenome (GOLD analysis project Ga0207695, IMG submission 184354) | Corn rhizosphere microbial communities from Kellogg Biological Station, Michigan, USA - KBS C5-4 metaG (SPAdes) (version 2) | ecosystem: Host-associated > Plants > Roots > Rhizosphere > Soil... | reverse complement strand
CCGCCAGGTTGCTTGCCAGCCAGCTCAGCGAGGCGCGGGCGGGCTTGAAGGTGACCCCGTCGATGCTGCGCCGCCGCCAGGAGTGGGCGATCGCGCGCGGGTCGCGTACGAGGTGTACGACGTGGGCGCGCACGCCGGCGAAGCGGGCGCCGAGCTGCACGTGCATCGCGATCTTCGAGCTGTCGACGATCGTGCGCGCGCTGCCGACCTCGGCGATCGCGAGGTAGAGCCGGCGCAGCGCCTCGGCGTATTCGTGCGCGGCCGACGTGCCTGGGGCCGACTGGCCGGACTGGCGCGCGAGCCGCAGCAGCGCGGCCGAGCGGTAGCGCATTCCCTCGTAGCTGAAGCGGGCGATCCGCTCCAGATCCAGCGGCGGCTGAGACGGGCCAAATGCGTGCGCGCGGACCGCCTGCCAAAGCTCGCACTCCTCGACCGAGCAGCCGCAGCCGCAGACGCGCTCGCCGCCGTGGATCTCATGCAGGACGAAGCGCAGCTCGCCGGCGTGAAAGCGCCTCGGCGCCTGCGCAATCGCATCGCCCAGCAGCGTGCTGCCGCTGCGACCCGCGCCGGCGATGAAGACGACCAGTGGACGAGCGTCCTGGCTCATCGGAGGAGCCGCGGTCGTTGAGTGGCGTGCTCGCTCATACGACCAGCGCGGGGTCGCGATGGCGCCCTGCTCGCGGCGACGGCCTCCAGCAGCTCGCGCCAGGCGGCCTGTCGCCGCGAGAGCGAGCAGAGGGTCGCCGCCGGCGCTGAGCCGTCCATGCCGATCGTCTTGCCGCGCTGAGCGGCGACCTCGATGAGCACGCGCGCCATTGCCTGCACGTCGCCGGGCGGGAACTTCACGCCGCCTACCATGTCGGCCGCCTCGGAGAGCCCGCCGACATCCGAGGCCAGCACCATCCGTCCGGCGGCCCAGGCCTCGAGCGCGACGATGCCGAACGGCTCGGGCTTGGTCGTCGGCACCAGCATCGCGTGCGCGTTGGCCAGGTAGGGCCGCACGATGTCCACCTCGCCCTGGTAGGAGACCCACAGCTCGCCGTCGATCTGCTCGAGCAGGGCGTGCAGGTGCGCCTCCTGACCGGGGTAGGGCGCGCCCAGCAGCGTCAGCTGCAGGTCGAGGCCCTCCGCGCGCGCGAGCCGGCAGGCGCCGACCGCCTCGAGGTGACCCTTGTGGCCATTGAGGCGCCCGGCCAGCAGCAGACCGAAGGGGCCCTCATCCGGTGGCGGCGGCAGCGGGTCGAACGGGGGGGCCACCGGGTAGGCGACGAGCGGCTGCGCGCGCCTGCCGCCACACTCGCGCAGCCAGCTTGCGGTCGCGGTCGAGTTGGCCATCAGCCCGTCGGCCAACAGCGACGCGCCACGGGCAAGCAGCGAGCCGGCGCGGCCGGGCTGGATCTCGTGCACCGAGCACACCGTTTTCTTGCCGGCAATCGCCAGCGCCGGCAGATAGGAGGCGAGCGCCAGCGTCCAGGCGACGACCAGGTCGGCCTCGCCGACCGTGCTCGGCAGCGACACCGGCAGGCGCGTGTCGGCGAGCGCGGCGCGGCGCAGCACGCGCAGATCGCTGACCTCGACGCCCGCGCCGGCGTCTTGGAGCAGCGCGGTGAGTGGGCCGTCGGCCGGGAGCAGCACGTCGACCTGCCAGCCGAGCGAGCGCAGCACGCGCACGTCCTCGACCAGCACACGGCTGGCGCCGTAGGTGTCGTTGCTGCCGTGCAGGAACGCCACGCGCCGTCCGCCGGGCCAGCTTCGCGGCCTGTCGGCGCTCGCCGGGGCGAGCCGCGGCCGCAGGACCCCCGCAGCACCGCCGGCTTGCGCGGGCGCCGTCGCCGGCGCGGTCTGCGGGCGGCGCCAGCGCTTGGCGGAGGCGAGGTCTCTGCGGGCGCGCACCTCGACGAGCGCGTCGAGATAGGCGTTGGAGACGTCCTGCCAGCGGTAGCGGTCGGCGATCACCGCCTGTCCGCGCCTGCCGAAGCGGTGCTGGGCGGCGGGACTGTCGAGCAGCCTGCCGAGCTTCGCCTGCAGGTCGCTCGCGTCGGGCGCGAACAGCTGCTCGTCGCTGTCGATCACCTCGCGGTTGAAGGGGGTGTCGAGCGCGAGCGTCGGCGCCCCGGCTCCGAGCGCCTGCAGCAGGCTTGGGTTGGTGCCGCCGACGGAGTGGCCGTGCACGTAGGCGCCGCAGTGGACCCACAGCTGCGTAAGCAGCTCCTGGTCCTCGACGTGGCGAAGCCAGCGCAGGCCGCCGCTGTGGTCGAGGTCGCGCAGCCGCAGCTCAAGTCGCGAGCCGCCGTTTGCCGATCCCACGACTACCGCCGGCCGGCGCTCGCCCATCGCCTCCAGCGCGTCGAGCGCCAACTCGACGTTGTTCTCGGGGATCAGCCGCGCGACGATCAGCGCGTAGGTCCCCGGCGCCAGCCCGAGCGCGTCGACACGGTCGTGGCCGCAGCTCTCCAGCACCGGCGCTCCGTAGGGGATGAAGCGCGGCGTCACGCCGAACAGCTGCGTCCATATCTCCGCGATCGCGCGCGAGTCGGCGACCAACTCGTCGGCGAAGCGGGCAGCCAGCAGCGCTCCCTGGTAGAAGGTGCGGCGCGCGAGCGAGCCCCACTTTCCACGCTCCCACTCGATGCCGTCCGTGTTGACCACGCTCGGAATGCCGCGCGCGCGCAGCAGCGGCAGGTAGTAGCCGTTGGCGATGTTCAGGACCAGTGCTGCGTCGTAGCCGCGCACGGCCGCATCGATGTGCGCGGTTGCGCCGAAGCTCAGCGTCGAGACGCTCTTTGACTCGTAGCCCGGCGTCCACACGCAGCGCACGCCGTCCACGAGCCAGCTGCGCCGATCCGCCTCGCGCGTGCGGCAGTAGACGGTCACGTCGTGGCCGCGCTCCACCCAGTCGCGCGCCACGTAGCGGACCATCGTCTCATAGCCGCCGTAGGTGCTCGGGAAGCCGCGGCAGCCGAGGATCGCGAGCTTCATGGGATCGGCGCCCCGGCTGCCGGCGGCGCTGCTCGCGCGGCTCGGACTATGGCGCTCACGCTCACAGGCCCTTCCTGGCAAGCACATGCGAGGCGGTGCGCAGCAGGATCTTCACATCGGTCCACAGCGACCAGTTGCCGGCGTAGAGGTAGTCGATCATCGCCATCTGGCGCAGCGGCACGCGGGCGGGGCCGAGGATCTGCCAGTTGCCCGTCATTCCCGGCAGCAGCTGCAGGCGGCGGCGGTGGCGACCCTCCAAGCGCATGTCCTCGTCGACGACGAGAGGACGCGGGCCGACGAGGCTCATCTCCCCGCTCAGCACGTTGAACAGCTGCGGTAGCTCATCCAGGCAGCTCTTGCGCAGCAGCCTGCCTACGCGCGTGACGCGCGGGTCCTCGGCGATCTTGAACAGGCCGTCCTGGGCTTCGTTGCGCTGCGCCAGCGAGGCCTTGAGCGCCTCGGCGTCGCCGACCATAGTGCGGAACTTGAAGATCGAGAAGCGCTTGCCGTCGTGGCCGACGCGCAGCTGGCGGAAGAACACCGGGCCGCGGCTGTCGAGCTTGATCGCGATCGCGATCGCGATCATCAGCGGCGAGATCGCGAGCAGCCCCAGCGAGGCGATCGCCAGATCGAAGGCGCGCTTGATCAGCCAGGTGGAGCGCGTGAGCTCGAAGCGGCGCAGGCCGAGGATCTGCTCGCCGTGCAGATCCTCGAACTCGACGGCCGAGCCCATCACCTCGAGCAGGCGCGGCAGCACGCTGACGCGCACGCCGACCGCTCCCAGCGCGCACATCAGGTCGAGTATGTCCGCCTCTTCGGTACGGCCGGGGGCGACGATCGCCCGGTGCACGTCGAGCGTCTGCGCGAGCATGCGGATCTCCGCCAGACGCTCGGCCGAGAAGGCGTCGGTCGACCACGGCCCGCTTTCGTGCAGCTCCAAGTGCGCGACGATGCTCGCCCGCGACTTGTCGCCGTCGGCGAGCTTGGCGCGGATGCGCCGCTCGGAGTCCAGGTCGCCGATGAACAGGCAGCGCTCGACCGGCGCAAGCCGCAGCGCCGACGCGCGCGCCAGCGCACGCAGAGCCGTCAGCAGCACCGTCAGCAAGCCCCACAGCAAGAGCGCTGCGCTGCGCCGAAGCGAGCCGTCAAGCAGCGGCCGGTCGGCGAGCCACACGGCCAGCGTCGAGAGCGTCGCCAGCTGAAACAGTCTGGGCGCCTCCTCGAGTGTCGTCTTGCGAATCAGCGCCTCGTCGCGGTCGTAGAGCCCCAACAGCTTCGCCGCCGTCGCCATCGCCGGCAGCGCGAGCAGCCAGCTCCAACCGATCCGCAGCTGTGGCGAGGAGCTCACCACGAGGGCAAGCGCGAGCACGAGCGCGGCGAGGTCGGCCGCCAGCAGCGAGCGACGGAAGATCGACTCGCGCCGCGCGCTCACCGCCGGGCCGCCCCCCACCGTGGGTCGGTCCGTCACGGCCGGGCGGCTCTCCAGCGGCTCAAGCGCGATCCGTGCTAGGCCGTGGGTGCCCACGTTGTCACTCACAACTCCCAATTTGGCTTCCTCGCCGGCCTTTCGGCTTCCTTGCCCGCCGCGAGACCTCTTCGCGACGTTCCCCCTTCGAGCGGCCACCGCCACGCGGTGAGCGTTCTAATGGTGAATTGCTTGCGTTATGTGTGTTTTGAGTTCGCTACCGGGACAGGCGGCGCACGCTACCTGAAAAGGCCCGATTCGAGACGTGGTGGACTACGGAAATTCGCCGTCTGAAGAGACGACGGCGGTCTGCCCGTTTGGGGCAGGCCGGGTACGGCGGTTGGGGCACGGCGACGCCTGCCGGGTCGTAATTTCGTACTGCTTTTGCAAGCCGTGCACCGGCGGCGCCGTTGGTCTGCCGTCTCATGCAGTTGAGGTCCAGTCGGTCGAGCCATAGTTAGCCAGGCGGGTCCCCGGGGGGCGGATGAGCAAGGAGGCAACAAAACGATGAGTGGCGAGATCCGCGAGATAGAGCGCGAGGTGGATGGCGGCACGGCTGCGCTCGGGCCGCTTGGGTTCGTCGCCGACACTCGCAGGCGATCGGGATCGGCCGCGCTGCACATCGACGAGGCGGGAGGGCCGGCCGAGAGCATGCGCCGTGACGCGCTGCTGCGGCGCATGCTGCTGCTCGCCGACATAGCAGCGGTCTTCGGCGCCTTCCTGTTGACGGTCGAGATGTCTTCCAGGTCGCTGCAGCTGACATGGGCGGCTGTGGCCGGCCTGCCGATCCTCCTGTTGGGGGCAAAGCTCACCGGTCTGTACGATCGAGACGAGGCGCTCCTGCACAAGACGACGCTCGACGAGGCGCCGAAGCTGTTCCAGGTGGCGACTCTGTGCGCGCTGGTGACCTGGCTCGCGGGCGGGCTGATCCTCGCCGGCTCGCTGGACCGCAAGGAGGCGCTGTTCTTGTGGATCGCGTTGAGCCTGCTGCTGATGCTCGCGCGCGCCGGCGCTCGCGCACTCGCGCTGCGGATGGCGCCGGTCGAGCGCTGCCTGTTCATCGGCGACGAGCCCTCGGCCAAGACCGTCCGCGCGAAGCTGAGCGGACACCGAGGCGTCAAGGCGGCGCTGGTCGCGCACGTCGAGATGGAGCAGGTGTCCTCGTGGTCGACCGACAACTGCTCGCAGGGAAGGCTCGCCGAAATCCGGAAGCTGGCCAAGACGCTCGACGTACATCGCGCGATCCTTGCGCCGCGCAGCGCCGACGCTGGGGAGATGCTCGATCTGGTGCGCACGCTGAAGGCGGTCGGCGTGCGCGTCAGCGTGCTGCCGCGGCTGCTGGAGGTGGTGGGCTCCTCCGTGGAGTTCGACGATCTGCATGGCATGACGGTGATGGGAGTCCGGCGCTTCGACCTCACCCGCTCCTCGGCTGCCGTCAAGCGCGCATTCGATCTGATCGGAGTCAGCATCGGGCTGGTGGCGGTGCTCCCGCTGCTGCTGCTGATCGCCCTCGCGATCAAGCTGGACAGCCGCGGTCCGGTGCTCTTTCGCCAGCTGCGGGTTGGCAGGCGCGGGCGGCGCTTCTACGTTTTCAAGTTTCGCACGATGGTGCCGGAGGCCGAGGCGCTCAAGGACTCGCTGCGCGACCGCAACGAAGCCCAGGAGGGACTGTTCAAGATCGCCGAGGACCCGCGCGTCACGCGCGTGGGCAAGTTCCTGCGCAAGAGCGCGCTGGACGAGCTGCCGCAGCTGCTGAACATCCTGCGCGGTGAGATGAGCCTGGTCGGCCCGCGCCCACTGGTGATCGAGGAGGACGAACGCATCGAGGGCTGGCACCGCCAGCGGTTGGAGCTGCTGCCCGGGATGACCGGCCATTGGCAGATCCTCGGGCCGGCCCGGGTGCCGCTGCGCGAGATGGTTGCAATCGACTATCTGTACGTGGCCAACTGGTCTCTGTGGACCGACGTGAAGATCCTACTTCGCACGGTCCCGCACGTTATGGGCCGCCGCGGCCTGTGACCGCCACGCCGGTCTTGCGTCGATCCTCAAGCAGCAGCTCCAGCGGGTGCTCGCCGGGATCGACCGCGGCGATCGGTGCAGAGGTCTCGGCTGGCGCCACCGTCTGGCCCTGACGGTCGGTGCGCTGCTTGGTCCCGCGGCCGTCGCCGCGCGCGGCCATCGCACAGACGGCGAGGACGAGGAGGGTGATCGATGACCAGACGATGAGGATCGCGGCGAGAAGCACCTAAGACTCGCTGTCCTTTCGAAAGACGCTTCGATCACAGCTTACCCGCGTATCGGATGCCTATGCGCCAGTCCCGACGGCTGGCGCGATCTTGTGACCGGTGTCCAATATTTCCGACTTCGCGTCTCTAACTCGATTCAAACTCGCATGCCAACGACAGCACAACACACCTGCGATTGGCTTCCCGCTAACTCCGCATTGTCCAGGGAGGGAGGAGTCGTCGAATGGAGACCGCAGTGGCCCTCGTCAGTGGTAGCGCAAGAACGGAACTTGTTGATACGGGCTCGGACGAGAACTCGTCGGAGAGCAGGGAGCGGGAGGATTCGCGCCTGGTCTCGCGAGCCGTGAGGCGCGCGCAGGCCGGCGATCGTGAGGCGTTCGCGTTTCTGTACGCGCGCTTTGCCGAGAACATCAACGGCTATGTGCGCAGCATCGTCCACGACCATCACGAGGCCGAAGACGTCACACAGCACGTGTTCGCAAAGCTGTTCTCGGTCATCGGCAAATACCAGGAGCGCAATGTTCCCTTCTTTGCCTGGATGCTGCGCGTGGCCCGCAACGTCGCGATCGACCACATTCGCCAGCAGCGTCTGGTCCCGGTCGAAGAGGTGCGCGCGACCGAGGGCTTCGGCGGGGGCGAGCCGGCCCCGGCGCCGGGCCGCAGCAAGGACCTGATGGAGGCGCTGGCGACGCTGCCCAAGGCTCAGCGCGACGTGCTGGTCATGCGCCACGTCGTCGGCCTCTCGCCGACCGAGATCGCGATGCAAACGGGCAAGACGGAGGGCTCGATCCATGGGCTGCACCATCGTGGGCGTCAGGCGCTCAAGGCGGAGCTGGTCGAGCGCCAGTCGGCGCCGGCGACCCGCGCGGCAGCCGCCGGTCTCTAGATGTAGAAGGGGCCGGCGTCAGCCCAGGGCGAGCGAGTCCGGCAGGCGGCGGGCGATGCGGCCGCTGTCCAGGTCCGCCAGGTAGTAGAGCAGTGAGAAACGCGCCAGCTCCTCGGCCGAGACACCGAGCCTGCCGGCTTCTTCGGAGGCCGACTCCCAGGTGAAGTCGTCGAGTGCGAGCGTGAGCTCGTGCGTCAGTGTCGCCTGCCCGTCGCCCATTCTCCTTGTCTTACCCACGATCGGGCCCTCTGGAATCAACCGCACTCACGTAGAACGGATTCCGCATCTGCCTCCTCGCGCCAAGGGGGGCGGAACAAAGGACGAAAAAAAATCGCTGACGCAGCGCTACCGTCGCTCTGTCAACGGCGGGGCGCGGATAGGTCTGCTGGCGTGAAGTCGAGGTCATGTCCAAAAGTCCGGCGAATTCTGCTTCTTAGTATATTATACCTTCGCATGGCGTCGCTGCGACGCCCCTCGGCGATGTCGAGCTCCATCAGCTGGCGGTGCACGCTCTCGTCGTAGGGCGCCATCTTCGCCAGCCGCTCCAGCGCTTGGAAGGCCTTGGGCACATCGCCCTGGTCGAGTTGCAGCTTGCTGAGCTTGCGCAGCGCGGTGCAGGCCAGATCATGCAGGCGATGGCGCTCGGCCATAGCCCACTCCTCGTAGGGGGCGTCGGCCAGGAAGTCGCCGCCATATAGGGCCAGCCCTTGCTCCAGGCTGCTCGCGGCCGCCTGCGGATCGCTCTCGGCCGCACCTAGTCCGGTGGAGACGAGGGCCTCGAACTCGTCCGCGTCGACCTTGATCAACTCGAGGTTCAGCCGGTAGCTGCCCGAGCGCGAGACGATGAACGAGGAGGGCTCGCGGTTGCCGCGGCGCGGCTCGATCTTGCGTCGAAGCGCATGGATGTAGTAGCGCACGCTGCCGGCGATCGCGAAGTCGGCGTTGGGCCACAGGCTCTCGCCGATCTCGTCGGCGTGGACGAAGCGGTTGCGTTCGGTCAACAGGTACTTGAGCAGGTGCCCTGTGCGCTGATCCAGCCAGCTGCCGTCGAGCGGGCCCTCCGCCGACTCGACGACGATGCGCCCGAGCGTGCGCACGCGCAGACTCGGGCCGTTCATCCAGTGAGGGTCAGTGCGCCTGCGCCGGTCGCGGGTCGGTCCGGGTCGCAGTTGCATGACGAAATGCGCCGGCGCCTCCTGCTCGAGCGGAGCCACGACAACCCACAGCGCCTTGAGCCCCTCGTCTGTCTTGACGTCCACCCGGACCTCGGGCAGCGGCTCGCCGCGAGCGAGCGCGAGCTCGGTGAGGCACGCCTCGGCGAGAACCGTCTCAGGTATGCGGCAGCCGAGCAGCGAGCAGCAGCTGGCATTGGCGCCATCCAGTCCAGCCGCTTCGATCAGGCGAGCGGCCTGGATGTTGCTGGAGACGATCTTGCCGTCGCGGTCGACGACCAGCATGCCGTAGGGGAAGTGCTGGAAGGCGGCGAGCGCCAGGGCCTCGGCCGCTCGCGAGGCCATCGCCGGCTGCTGGGCCTCGCTTGCTTGCGGGGCCCCTGCTGGCTGCAAGGCTTCAGTCGCTTGCAGGGTCTCGACCGGCCCCAAGGTCACTCCCTGAGCCGCGATGCCGTTGTCTAGGGTCCGAGCCTTTGCCATCGTCCCGATTGGCGTCACAGCCGTCCGTGGGGTTGGACGGCGACCTCTCCCGCAGCGAACAAGCTATCAGGCCCCGCTGGCAAGGGGGCGTGCAGGCGCGCCCAGCTCGGTGTGAGCTGGGCGCGCACGCACGTTCGCTGCCTTGTCCGCCGCTCCGACTATTTACCGGGCGGAGGCCCGGGCGGAAGCGAGTGGCCCGGGGGGTTGCCGTGGGCCTGGACGCCCTTGGCGGCCGCGTCCTCGGGCCCTCCGACTTTGAGCGAGGCGGTCAGATCCCCGAGGGTTCCGTAGTCCTCTACTGCCGGTCGTACATATCGCATGATTGCCATCCTTGGTTGATTCAACGGAATTGATCGTACGTGTGCGAGTAACGATGTTCCGACCCAAAAAAGTTGGAGTGGGCCGTATTTCAGTAGTTCCCCGCAAGCGCTCGGCCCGCCTGGTGGCGCAGCCAGACCTCGGCCGTGAGCAGGCGCCAGACGTCCAGCGCCCACGCCTGCAGCGCGGGGGAGTGGTGGATGGGCGGGCCGGCGTCGAACAGCATCGTGCGGACCTGCCCAGCGTCCACGAACGCGTTCACCTCGGCCCCAGGCTCCAGCAGCAGCGAGCGGGCCCGCTCGAGCTCGGGGCCGGCAAGGAGCTCGTGAAAGAGCGCGTCGAAGCTGCTCTTGGACGGGCGCGTGCGCACCTGCTCGGGGATCAGGCCCCGCACGCTCGCCCGTAGCAAGGGGCGGCTCAGCCGCACGTCAAAGGCGTGTTCGGGCGGGAGCGAGAGCACCAGCTCGATCACGTCCACGTCCAGCAGCGGGTGGCAAGCGTGCACTCCGACTGCCGCGTTGCGCCGGCGGGTGGCGTCGTGCACGAGCGTTGCGCCGATGCCCGTCGACTCCTCGAGCAGCGCCGAGAACCAGCGCGGCTCGCCGCTGCGCTTCCACTCGAGCGCCGGGTCTGTGCCGAAGCGCAGGCGCGCGCTCGCCCGCGTGAACCAAGCCGGCGCAAATGCAGCACGGCCGCGCAGACGCTGCCCGAGCCGGTGGACGCGGTAGGGCATCGCGCCCTTCACGCCCCAATCGCGGATCAGACGAGCCGCGACGCTCGGCCGCACGTAGCCGGCGTCGGCGGGAAAGCGGCGGGCCAGCGACAAGGCGGAGGGCAGCCTGCCGCTCGCGAGCCGGTCGGCCAGCAAGTAGGGCGACAGCCAGAACAGGGCGTCGCCGCCCTCGCCGTCAAGCATCGCGGTCACGCCGTCTTCGCCGGCGCGCGCAAGGATCTCGCGCCAGAAGAACAGGTTCGGGGAGCTGGACGGCGCCTCCCATTCGCGCATGAAGCCGATCGACCCGGAAATCAGCTCGCCGCCGTGCACGGGCAGCGCGTGGCTCGCGATTCCGAGCTCGTCGGCGATCAGGCCGATCAGCGGGGACTCGTCGATCTCCGGGTGCTTGGGGAAGACCGCCGAGTACGCCCCCGCCGGGCTGTGGCCGCTTGCCACCGCGACGCCTGCCACGCTTGCGGAGTCGATTCCGCCGCTG
>Ga0207695_10011422_pt1 | contig 10761 bp, 9 predicted proteins | sample KBSC54metaG_FD_184354 | JGI IMG/M metagenome (GOLD analysis project Ga0207695, IMG submission 184354) | Corn rhizosphere microbial communities from Kellogg Biological Station, Michigan, USA - KBS C5-4 metaG (SPAdes) (version 2) | ecosystem: Host-associated > Plants > Roots > Rhizosphere > Soil... | reverse complement strand
AAGGCTGCTTCGCCGAGTTCGCGAAGGTAACCGGCATAGTCGGCGGACGCGGCAAAGCAGGGCTGACGATCGACGCCGCGCTGGACGATGTGCTGGGCGATGCCGGGCAGGTCGATGCGAGGCAGGCGAGCCATGAGCACAGTACTCGTCTACTACGGGATTGCCAGCATGCACACATTCGCGACGGCGAACTGTAGGAGAACGGCGCGGCGCCGCGTCGGCACCGTCGGAAAAAAATGAACCTGACCCCTTTGTCGTTCACCCCATCTCGGACACTCGGCGCCGAACGGATTGCATCCGGCACCGAGGGGTGTGTCTGAGCGTGAAGCCTAGCTGTTCGCCGAACTGCGGCGGTTCGCGCAATCGTTCAGTTCAAGAGCACCACAGCACTGAACGTTCCTCCCTTGTCGAGACGCACTTGGCCTCCACCGCAGAGATCGGGGACAGCAAGCGATCCCTCAAAAACCAGGGAACTTCTCTGATCGCCTGACGGGTACCAGCTCTGGTCGGTCACCGAGTACGTGGTGTTTGGCATGGTCGCGGTGAAGCTACTCGACGAGGGAACCGCACCGGAAACGCAGCGAGCCTGGAAGACTACTTTGGCATTGCTGATGAACGCTGAAAAATGCGACTTGTTGCCCGGCAGCGTGAAGTCGTAGCCTACCTTGAGCGTCGCGCCGGGCGCGACCTTCAAGTCGCCCTCCATCGCCTGTGGCCCGATCGCAACGGAGCCATCCACGCAACTGGTCGACTTCGTGCCGCTCCACCCACCCGAGGAACCGTTCGCGCTGTAATGCCAGCGCACGTTGACCTTCGCGCCCGAAGGACAGGGAAGGCCCGGAGGAAGGTGCTCGAATGCGCCCATGTCGCACGCCGGTCCTTGCGGCCGGCCCTCGCCACGCTGGTCAATCACCAGAGCAACCCCTGCGGCGTCCGTGCAATCGGGGACTGGGACGGCGTCGATTGCGGGGCTGGCGTCCAGGAGTGCGTGCGTCAGTGTCGGACCGCCGTTGTCCGCCAGCAGACCGAGCATTGGGTCGATGTCGTTGAGGTCGCCTTCGCCGCTCAAACCACACGAATTGTCACTGGCCAGGTTGTGTCCCAGGGAGTTCAGCGGCGCGGTGTAGCAGGTGAGCCCGCCACCCGCGACGCTATCCAGAATGCTGTTCTTGACCGTGATACTGCCGGGGGGACTGCCATATTCACCCAGTGCATTACCGCGCCCGCCAAAACCGTTCGGGGCGTCGGCCACGTTCCCAGTGACAGTGCTGCTGATCAGGCTGAGGGTGGCATGCGCCCCGAACGAAGCGTTGAAGATGCCGCCGCCGCCAAAGCCGGTACTCCCGGTGTTGCCGCTCACGGTGCTGTTCTGGATGATCACGTTGCCATTCAAGTTGACCACGCCGCTGCCGAACGTGTTGCCGCTGATGGTACTGGCGGTCACCGTCACCATCCCTTCATCGTTGAAGATCCCGCCTCCTGCCACACCCCACCAATACACGCCGGGCGCCGTGTTGCCGCTCACCGTAGTGTTGTTGACCGTCAGCGTCCCGCTGTTGAAGATGCCCCCGCCAAGCCCATCCGTGTCAGAGTACGCTCCGCCGTTTCCAGCGTTTCCAACCACCAGACTTCCTTCAACTACCATCGAGGTCCCGTTGTAGATACCGCCGCCAACTCCGGCTGTGCTGGAGGCAACCGTACTGTTGGACAGGACCATCGTGCCTGTATTGGATATTGCACCTCCGGTCGCGCCCCCGGGGCCGGGATTGCCATTGCGAACGGTGACGCCATCCAGCATGGCCACCGCACCGGGAAGAACATCGAACACTCTGTCGATGGCGCCCCCATCGATTATCGTCGACGCTGCACCGGCACCCATGATGGCAAGATCGCCAGTGATGTCGAGGTCGCCTGTCGCCGCTGCATTCTCGCCCCTTCCGGCAATCGCCAAGATATAGGTTCCTGCCGGAAGGTTGATCGTGTGGGCCCCGGCAAGTGCGTTGGCCTCCATGACGGCAGCACGCAACGTGCAGTTGCCGAACGCATCTGCGCAATTGCCGTCACCCGGACTGCTGTCCACCGTGTCGGCCGAGTTGTTGACGTTGAAAATCGCGGCATTCGCGCGCTGCATGGCGAACGGAGAAACGGCACCAAAAGCCAGTGCGGCCACAACAACAGCTTTGCGAATGCGTAGCATGATTGCGCTGCCTCCCGGATGGATCTTGTGCTTTCCAGTCTGGAACATGACGGCTCCCTGTTTTAGGAATTGATGTGTGTCGGAGTTATTTGCCTTCTCCGGTCGAGTGCTCATTTCGGGGCCAAGTCGACCGTCGACTCTTACGCGCTGCAGCCGACTTCGGAACGGACAATGAACTCGCCCCATTAAGGAGTGGCATGAAGAGGGGTTGTCGCATCGATGCGTCGCAGAAGCGCAAATGAAGTCCTCATCGCATCAATCTGAACGCGGCCTTGCATCAACCTGGCGTTGAATGCAGCCATTCGTTGGTCGGAAAAGGGGACGGAGGCAGTTAAGGCCGTCGTGCCATGCCCACAGCATCACTCAGGCCATCGAGAAATGCTGTCGGCGTTAATCGCACTGTCGTGTAGAAGATCAGCCGAAAAGGCACTCTGACCCCGTTATCCTCCGTTTTCGCTCGTTGACATTCCTGGCTAGCAGGGGGATTGTGTCCGATCGCGCAGCCGCGCGGATCACACCGAAAGTTCGACACGACAGGGGAGTGATCCATGGATCATGCGTCTGCATGTGAAGCACATGTACTGCGTTCGGCGATTGACAGGCTTCGCCGATACGTTGCAGCGAGCGTCATCGTATTGGGCGTGTTCTCAATCGGAGGCAACACCGCTGAAAAGGACTTGGCATTACGCTTTCCGCTGATCTCCGTCGAGAGCGACAGCGCCGCGTCGGCGCACGCGCAGCAGCCAAAAAATAATGCCTCCGGGCAGTCCGCCGACTGGTTTCAGGCATCACCTTCAACGAGCCCGTCTGGGCGTGCAGGCCACGCAATGGCCTACAACCGGGTCACCGGTCAGTTGATTCTGTTCGGAGGAGCGAATTCAGGCGGCGTACTCAACGATACCTGGATCTGGGACGGAGCGACCTGGACTCAACTATTCCCGTCAACAAGTCCGAACGCGCGCTATAACCACGCGATGGCATTCGATCCGTCGTTCGGCGGGATTATCTTGTTCGGTGGAAACGACGCCGTTGGTATTCTCAATGACACGTGGGGTTGGGACGGAACTCACTGGACTCAGCTATTTCCAGCCACCAGCCCGTATGCGCGATTGGGCCACGCGATGGCCTACGACCTGATCACCGATCAGTTGATTCTGTTCGGAGGCGTGAATTCAGGCGGCGCACTCAACGATACCTGGATCTGGGATGGAACGACCTGGACTGAGCTGGCTCCTTCCAACAGCCCGAACGCGCGCTACGGCGTGGCAATGACTTTCGATTCGGCGCACCAGCAGATGATCCTTTTCGGCGGACAGGGTGCCGCCGACACATTCAACGATACTTGGCTCTGGGATGGAACGAATTGGACGCAGCTAGCGCCAGCCGAAAGCCCGAGCGCACGTGAGGACGCGGCGATCGCTTTCGATTCGGTGCACGACCAGTTGGTCCTGTTCGGCGGAAAGTCTCCCGGCGGAATCCTCAACGATACCTGGGTTTGGGGCGGAACGAATTGGACTCAGCTAAACCCACCCAACAGCCCGAGTGCGCGTTATCTTTACGCAATGGCTTCCGATTTGGTGCGCGGCGAGTTGGTTCTGCTCGGAGGAAACGGCGTCGGTAGTTATTTGAATGATACCTGGAGGATTTCCGGGGACGTTATATTTGTCGATGGTTTCGACCCCTGAGGTATCAGCGGCCCGAGTGTGCAACATCCACATCCAATAACGGAGTCAGAGGGAAAAAAAGAGAACGGAGGTAGTTACGCGGCTTTGAAGCCGAAAAGTTAAACAAGCGGCTCCGCCAGAGAACCAGGGGAAAAAGGGGAGGGAAAAAGGGGACGGAGGCAGTCAAGTCTGAGCCAAGACCCGGGTCAAAGTGCACTTTCCGGGTTGCCCTATTGGTACTTGAATTCCGCGTAGGTGACGACGCCGCTGATGGACGACCAGTTGACCGGAAATGCGGGCCACGTGCAGCCACCGGACTCACCGCCCGACGCGGAAGTTGCGCTGCCGACAAACAGCGCTCAGCCATTCGCACCAGTTGCAGTTGCGGAGGGATTGGGAAAAGTACCTCTGCGCATCGGCGTGGGAAAAATGGAGGGCCGTACCGGTACCGGATACCGACACTCCGGCTGTCCGATTTCCGCTGGTGCTGAATGTCAGCAGCAGGACGCCGGAACTGACATAGTTCTCAGAAAAGTGGACGGAGGTAAATTAAGGAGAGTTAATTGCCTCCGTCCCCTTTCTTCGATCGATGTTTCCGGCTCGATCTAGGAAAAGGTAGGAAAAGGGGACGGAGGCAGTTAAGTCCGAGCCGTTTTCTTACAGGTCGTGAGGTTGTCGTCCGATAGCGCGCGTGGGATCGATGCTTCCATCCTACGGACACTGAGGGATGATGCGCCATGCCTCGCAGACCACGACTGGATCTCCCCGGAGTTCCGCTGCACATTACGCACCGAGGCGTTAACCGGTGCGCCATCTTCATCGACGAGGAAGATCGGCATCACTATCTGCGCCTGCTGGGACTTTTCGCTCGTGAGAACAATCTTGCGATTCACGCGTATGTGTTGATGGGCAACCACGTGCATTTGCTGGCGGGATCGACGCTCGCCGGTGCGGCGGCCTCGACTCTTCGCAGGACGACGCAGTGCTACGTGCAGATGTTCAACCACCGGCATCGCCGCTCCGGCACTTTGTGGGAGGGCCGGTTCAAGTCGTGCCTGGTGTCCACGGACGACTACTTGCTGAGAGTCTATCGGTACATCGAACACAATCCCGTACGAGCGGGAATGGCCGCTGTACCGGAGGACTACGCGTGGTCGAGCGTGCATGCCAATCTCGACCTGCGGTTTGATTCACTGGTTACGCCGCATCCTTGCTTTTTAGGGCTTGGCGCAGATCCGGCGTCGCGCGTCGCGTCCTATCGAGATTGGCTGCGCGCAGGTCAGGACGAGGAAGAACTTCGGTCGATCCGGGCGCATGTCATGCAACAACGCGCGTACGGAGACAGACGCTTTCAGGCCATGGTGGAAAGAACGTTGAACCTTCCGGCTGCATTGCGCCCGTCCGGACGGCCCGCAACGCGTCGCGCCGCCGATTCTTAACTGCCTCCGTCCCCTTTTCCCCTTTTCCCCGGACATCCCGACGCCATGGATTGAGCTACACTGAAAGGGCATCGGAACGCTTCGCATCAGCAATTTGCAAGCAAGGCCCCAACATGATTGTTGCGCGTTTCGGTAGACCTCTGACTACTAACCGTCCAGAAGCTGCAGAACGGTATCAGCTGGCTGTTGATCGCATCCTCGGTTCTGAGGCAGGCGCCGCGGAAGCCCTCGATCAGGCCTTGGCGCTGGACAGCAATCTCGCCTTGGCCCTGGCTGCACGCCATATGCTTGCTAAAGACTCCAGGGCTACGGATGCTGATTTCTTCAAAGAGCGTGCGCTGCTGGCAGCACGAGCTGCGCTGCCTTGGGAGCGTGCACATATCTCCGCGCTTTTTGCACTGCTTGAAGACCCTTACGCCAACCTTGCAGCTACTGAGGCCTATATCGCTGCCAATCCCAGTGACCTGCTGGTCATCTCACAACTTTGTGGTTATCTGATCTTCTATGGAGGCGCGCGCAAGCTTGAGCGGGTTCTCAACATCATGGAATCGGTCGATCCCGGTTTGCGTGATGATTGGGCCTATCTCGCACGATTGGGGTTCGCAGCCAGTGAGGCCGGTGATCAGAATCGCGGTCGTGCACTCGTCGAGCGAGCACTGCAGCAGCGCCCACATGCTCTATACGTTATCCATACCTATGCGCATGTGCTACACGACCAGGGTGAGCCTGGAGAGTCGTTGGAATTGCTGGGTAACTGGCTAAATGAACACCGCCCCTCAGCTGAGGGCGGCGCTATGTACGGTCATGTGCAGTGGCACTTGGCACTGGCAGAGTGGCAGTTGGGGTTATCCGAGCAAGCATGGGAACGTTATGAGCGTTACTGTGCACCCGAGACCACTCGCTGTGGTCCGATGTTGACTCTGGCCGACTGTGGCGGCTTTTTGTTGCGTGAATATCTGCGTACAGGAGCTACTCGTCCGATTTCAGCCGCGGTTTCCGCGCTGTCCGAGCGCTTCAACTCTATGCTGTCGCATCCGTTTATTGCGCTGCATCTTGCCGGAATTCAGGCGTCGGCGGGCGATATTGCTGCGCTTGAGCAAAGCAAGGCGGCTATCGCGGCCACGGAACCCAGCGACCAGATGCGGCTCTCGCTCACACTGGTTGATGCTCTCAGTCAGTTTGCTAGAAGGCGGTATGCTGAGGCAGCCATTACATTGAAGCTGATATCCGCAGATCAACGCGTTGGCGTCGGTGGAAGTCGTGTCGAGCGCATACTAATTGATCTGCTCGAAACGAGAGCGGTTGAGCTCGCTGCCTAGTTCGCATATTCCTCTGTTTGCGACTTCACCCTCACATGGCTAAGAGCCCCGAAGCGCCGGCGGCCGTCATCAAGACGGTTGCCCGGGGCTGAGGCGACTGCGCGATAGTCAGAACTTCCTACAACAGCGAATGTTCGAGAGACTACTATCGGCCCCGAAGCGGACTCCCGCTACCCCTAACTCACCCCCGGAAAGCGGACGCCCACGTTAGCAATAACGCCGTCCATCCCTTACCGACGCTTCATAGCTTCCCTTCGAGACCGTCTGCGAAGATGTAGTCGCCGTCGAACTCGTAGGCGCCGATATCGCACTGTGCGCCATAGGGCCGCGCGGCGCCGCGTTCGTCTGCCGTGAGCGTTGTCGTATTGTCGGCTTCCAGGCAGCTCGTCGCGGTGTTGTTCGCCGGACTGTTCATTCCGATCGGCAGCACCGGCAGCAGGATCGGTGACGAGCGGTACAGGCTCAGCGCGCCGAGTAGCGGATCGGCTGTACTTGGAAGGATGCCGCTTCGAGAGGCACCGCCTGCAGTATAGGTGTACTGGACGAAATTCTTGCCAAGATACGCAACGCTTGACGCGTTGGTTTGGTTGCCGTTGACGACGTTCGCGACGACGTCGTCCGCGGTACCCTCATTGGTGCCGTGGATGATGCTGCTGTGGATCGTCAGCGTCGCGGAACTGGCGCTGCCGTCCTCGATCTTGTTGCCATAGGCGAGCGAGTAGACGGTCGCGTCCTCGGGACCGAAAGCGTCAGCGAGCCCATTGGTGCCGGACACGAAGTTGCCGGCGAGCGTCGAAAAGTCGATCGTGACGCTGCCGTTGAGATTGAACAGCACGGCGCCGAGGCCGCTCCCGTGACAACACCCGACGTATCCGCTACCGCCACGCGCGGCATTTGCGCTTGCCGTCACGTTGAGCAGTTGCACGGTGCCGCGATGATTGAAGATCGCGCCGCCCATGCCGGCGCCGCCGGAATTCCTGCCGGCGCCTCCTCCTCCGAATCCGCCGGGCTGGCTACCGACGCCGTCATTCCCGCCCGCGCCGCCACCGAATCCACCCCCGCTGACTTGGCTAAAAACGCCGAGGTTGTCTCCGCCGCCACCACCGAATCCGCCGCCGCCCCCGGCTGTGAAGCCAACTCCTCCGCCTCCGCCGCCTATGCCACCGCCGCCGCCACCGTCGCCACCGTTGCCGCCACCCATGCCGAAGCTCTTGCCGTCACCTCCGATGCTGTAACCACTACCACCTCCACCTCCGCCGCCACCGTCGCCGGCCGCGCCGCCATATATTCCGAAGCTGTTGCCGCCAGCGCCTCCCAGGCCCCCCATCCCGCCACCTGGCGCGCCGTTCAAACTTGCCACCCCGCCAGAACTGCCGCTGACGAAACCGCCGCCACCGCCACCGCCACCACCGGAGCCTCCGGCGGAGCCAGCGCCGCCGAAACTGCTTCCCAGCGCCCCACCAAAGCCGCCGCCAGCGCCGACGACTGCGTCCTGACCCATGCCGCCGCCGCCCATTCCTCCGGAACTTGTGGTCGAACTGATGCCTCCTTGCGCGGTGTTGACGATCAGCGAAACATTGGCGAGCGCAAGGCTGCCCTGGTTGAATATCGCGCCGCCCATGCCGGCGCCACCGCCCCCGTAACCCGAGTCGCCACCCTTGGCATAGCCGCCCTGGAGGATCACCCTCAACAACGTCAGCGAGCCGGCCGGAATTTCGAGACCGCCCGACACGTAGAAGAATCGGAACGCATCTGCCGTCGCCGGTGTCGGATCGCCGACGTGCGAGGCAACAATCTGCGTGTATCCGCCGGTGCCGACGCCAATGATCGCGATCGTGCTTGCGATCGGAGGCAACGCATTCGGTCCGTACCAATAGTTGTCGATCGACGACAGCGTAATCTGCGTTTGCGTCACGAACAGTTCATACGGCCCCGGCGGCGGCGTTACGAAGCCCGCGGCATTGCAGGTGCCGAAACTGGTCGTCGCCGAGCCGATCGAAGTGGGATCGATGCCGTTCGCATAATTCGCCAGACCGATCGCCTGCGCAAGCGTACACGCGGCGCCATCGACGAGGATCGGGATTTGGGCGCGCACTTGGGTCGCGCTGATCGCGGTCAGCACAAACATCATTGACCGGAGCCAACGGATGCATGCGGAGGCGTGCCGCGCCCGAAAGTTCGTCTGAGAACGCATAACAAGCTCCCTCCCGGAAACGGGAAACGCTGTTGAATGCCCCAGACGTGGACTCCCCGATTGGTAGCCTAGTCTCAGCGACCCACGGACTCAAGTTACTCCCTGAAAGCTGCCGTTCGCGGCCGTCGGCTTCGGGTCGAAAGCGGAAGCAGCAAGATGTCCGCAAGCGGCCCAGAGCAGATGTCCGAGCCCCGTGACGCAGCGAAAAGGGGAAACCTCGCTCACGTCAGGGATAGCGGCGCGCACGTCAAAAATATTGTCTTGCACGCCGAAAATATTGCCGTGTTCCTCAATATTATTGCCACGCACGCCAGTTTTCCATACGCGTGCGTACTGAAAATTGCCGCGCTCCCCAATAATATTGCCGCGATCGGCTGGAAGGTTGCCGCGCTCCTCAATAATATTGCCGTGCACGTCCGTTTACCGTACGCGCGCGCATGGAAAATTGCTGTGCTCGTCAAAAATATTGGCGTGCACGCCCGAAATAGTGGCGTGCATGCCGTTCCGATTGAGGAGCGCCACAGTTCATGGCCGAGAGCGACCATGACCACAAAAAAAGCCCCATTGCTGGGGCTTCAAACGTTACGCTGAAGATGGACCTCTGGCTTACGCCGCGGCAGGCACCTTCACAGCAGGAGCCGGGCGGGCTGTCTTGTAGAAGCGACTGTCACCGAGCTCGCGGCGCAGCGTTTCGAGCCCCTGGCTGCGACCGACGGCTTTCAGGACGCTGTAGCCTTGCAGAGCGGCGACCATCACGTCGCTGCCGAGCGCGAGTTCGCTATCGGCAGAGCGCTGCGAGAGGCGGTGCATCCGCTGGAACAGCGGCCGCAGCTGGTCGAGAATGTCCAGGTCGGAACGGGCCTCCTCGACACCGATGCTCGGTGGCACCACCTGCGGATACAGCCGCAACGCGTTGATCGTCTGTCGGCAGAACGCTTCGGATTTCGGGCCCATCTTCGACGCGCTGCGACGTGCGTCGATGCTGAGGGAGACCAGGCCCTGGAGCTGGTTTTCCAACTCGCCAATGGCGTGATCGATGGCGGTGATCTGGTCGTTGGTCAGGGTGATCGAGATGAGGTTCTGCGACATGTGACTTCTCCTTTTTGGCGTTTCGGATAACGGCCGGGATATAGGGCAGGTTCCGGCCGCTGGTGGTTCCCGGGAGACGCCGACGTCGAGCCCTCGAACTGGCAAGGGCAGGCATCGGCGAAGCGGGGAGTGGGTATTGGAACAGGAGTACGTCTCAAATCCTGTGACGGAGAATAAGTCTCGTCCGGCTGCGACATCGCTACGCACGGTTGGATCTTGCTATCTCCATCCCTGAGCGGCGTGCGTTCTATCCTCGGTCGCAATCCAATCCACAGGAGCAAACCTCATGTCCATCTGGCGAGCCCGAAAAGAAGTCAGGGAAGTCGGAGCCCATACCGATCGCATCACCCGGCTCATGATGCTCAAGGACGCCGCCTATCGGCGGAAGGACTGGAAGACGTTCTGGGAACTGAAGCATGAGATCGCACGCGTTGATCGAATGTGGGCGCGTACGGCCGCATAGCTTCTTGCGCGAAAAGAGGGATCAGGTTCATTTTTCTGCATGTGACTTCGTGCGGGGCCGGCCGCAGGACCTCGCTGCTGCAGGTCGGTGGGCGAGGGCTTCTAACTGCGGTTGTTCGCCCACGAGTGCCAGATGGCGTGGGCGGCAATGCGTCGCGATTCCCGGAAAATGAACCTTGCCCTTTTTCCGTTATACGACCTTGATGGGGAAGCCAGCACGCTTGCCTGTCGTCGATAGATGCCCTACACTGAACCATATGGTTCAGTATAAGCGCGCCCGTTTTGACGCTTCGTTTGCCGCGCTTGCGGACGCCACGCGCCGCGGCGTCCTGCAGCAGCTGGTGCGCGCGGACGCCTCCATCACCGAACTCGCCGCCAAGTTCCACATGACCCTCAC
>Ga0207695_10011418_pt1 | contig 10763 bp, 10 predicted proteins | sample KBSC54metaG_FD_184354 | JGI IMG/M metagenome (GOLD analysis project Ga0207695, IMG submission 184354) | Corn rhizosphere microbial communities from Kellogg Biological Station, Michigan, USA - KBS C5-4 metaG (SPAdes) (version 2) | ecosystem: Host-associated > Plants > Roots > Rhizosphere > Soil... | reverse complement strand
AGCTCCACGCTGCCGGAAGCGACCGTGCCAATCTCCTGCGCCGCGACCTGGCTGCGCTCGGCAAGCTTGCGCACTTCAGCCGCAACGACCGCAAAGCCCTTGCCGTGCTCCCCAGCCCGGGCGGCTTCGATCGCCGCGTTCAGCGCCAACAGGTTGGTCTGATAGGCGATATCGTCAATGATGCTGATTTTCTGCGCGATCTGCTTCATGGCGCCGACGGTCGCCTTGACGGCCTCACCACCTTCGGCCGCATCGGCGGCTGCCTTCGTCGCCATCGCGTCCGTGACTTTCGCATTTTCGGTGTTCTGCGCAATCGAGGCGGTCATCTCCTCGATGGAGGCGCTCGTCTGCTCCACGCCGGCAGCCTGCTCGCTCGCCGCCTGCGACAGCGACTGCGAGGTCGTGCTGACTTCCTCCGACGCACCCGCAAGCGCATCGGCCGCGGAATTCACCTCATTTATAATGACCGAGAGCTTCTCGACCATCTGCTTGACGGAATGCAACATGCTGGAGTTGTCGCCGTCACGCGTGACCACCGTGATACCAAAGTCACCACCCCGCAGCGAATGCATGACTGAGGCAACATACGCCGGCTCGCCCCCCAATTGCCGTAACAGGCTGCGTGTCACCAGCAGTGCAGCGCCAACGGCGATCAATGTAGCCAGCGCCCCCAGCGTCAGCATCAACGTCCGTCCGCTCGAGTATGCGTTGGCCGCCGCAATCGCCGCCTGCTCGTTCAACTTATCTTCAAAAGCCGCCAACTGCTCCACCACTGGCAGGAGTTCCGCCGAGCGCGGATCGAATTCCTTGCGCAACCGATCGGACGCCTCCTCGTTCTTATTCCCTGCACCCAGGTCCGCAACTGCCGTTGCGGCGGACGTGAAGCCCGGGGCCAACTCCTTGATCTTGGCCATCAACTCCCTCTCGGCGGGCGTGGTGCTGGCCAATGAGTTGAACAGTTGGTCGAGCTTTGTGATCGCCTCGTCGAAGCCCTGCAGCAAAGGATTGAGCTCCTCGCGCTGCTTTCTCAACTGGGCCGCATCGGTGTCGATGATGAGGTCGCGGACCGTCAAGCCGATTTTGAACCCCTTGCCACGGATCTCCTTGGCCTCGCGAGCCTCGACGTTGTTCTCATCGGTAATTGCGTGTAGATGCTCGTCGACCAGCGCGAGACGGCTGATACCCGTCGCCAGTGTGCCCAATAACAGCAGCAGCACGGCCCCAAAGGCCAGCGCCAGACGTGTACCAACCTTCAGATCAGTGAACATCCTGAGAAGCTCCATTGCTCTAGTTGTGGGCTGCGGTGGCATTGCGTCCGCGCTCCGTAGCCTGTTGAACGAGGGCACCGACATCCAGGATGAGCGCAACCTCACCATTGCCCAGGATGCTGGAGCCGCTGACGCAGTCGACCTCGCGAAAGAGCTTGCCGAGCGGCTTGATGACTGTCTGTGATTCGCCGAGCAAGGCATCGACAACGAGCCCCGCCCGCGCACCGGCGTGTTTGACGACTACGATGCTTTGTCGTCGGGACGGGGGCTCGCGCGTGCCGAACACTTCGCGCAACCGCACGAAGGGCAACACCGTCCCGCGCAGATTGGCGAAGTCATGGCTCCCTTCGGCAGTAAACTCCACGCACTCCTCGATGTTCTCCAGGGGGAGCACGAAACTCGATCTGCCGACCGCCACCTGAAAGCCGTTGATGATCGCGAGCGTCAACGGCAGGCGCACCGTCACTGTGGTGCCGCGACCCTCCTCGCTCTTTATGGCGACGGTGCCGCGCAACGCGGTGATATTGCGCTTGACGACATCCATGCCCACACCACGTCCGGAAAGATTGGTGACACTGTCCGCGGTGGAAAATCCGGCCTCAAAGATGAAGTTGAAGACCTCGGCGTCCGTCAGCGTGCGACCTTCCTCGAGCAGCCCACGCTCCATGGCCTTGGCCAGTATCTTGTCCCGCTTCAATCCGCCGCCATCGTCACTGACTTCAATGACGATGCTGCCGGAGTCGTGGTAGGCATTCAGGGTGACAGTACCGACGGCGGGCTTGCCGCGCGCAGCTCTGACTTCCGCCGCCTCGATACCGTGGTCAATTGCATTGCGCACGAGGTGCGTCAGCGGGTCGGCGATGCGCTCGACTACGGTCTTGTCGAGCTCGGTGTCCTCGCCGCGCACTACGAGCTGGATCTCTTTGCCCAACTCCCGGGAAACATCGCGTACAGTGCGTTGGAAACGGTTGAAAGTCGCGCCGATCTTGACCATGCGCAACTGCAGCGCGCCCTCGCGAACCTGCTCCACGAGGCCGGCCAGGGTCGAAGTGCTCTCCTGCAACTCACTGTTGCCGGTACGGCGCGCCAGCAGGTTGGCGCCGGCGGCCGCGATGATGAGCTCGCCAATACGCGTAATCAGGTTGTCCAACTTCGCTGCATCGACCCGTACCGAGGCCGCCGCGGCGGTGTTCTCACCGCCGGCGGCGGCCGGCTTCCTCCCCGGGTCATTCTGTCGTTCACGTTTGGCCCCCAACACGGGTGCGGGAGCCGCCCCGGTGCCGAGCGGCGTGACGCTCAAAGTACAATCCTCGCGCACAAACTCGAACGCGGACTCGATACTGGCGCGTCCGGAGGCAGTGCGCAGGTCCATCTCGAAGCCCAGATAGCAGACTTCCGGGTCCATCTGCGCAGGCGGCGGCAGCGCGTCGTCCAGGACTCGCAGTGTGACGATCTCGCTGAAAGTCTGTAGGTAACGGATGAAACCCAGAGGATCCATTCCGGAGGTCAGAACGGCCGGACCAAAGCGCACGCAAACGTGCCAATCTTCTGTTGTGGAGTGAGTGGGCCGCGCTACGGAACTGACGGACTCGGACCGCTTGGGCGCAGCGCTGCTCGGGGTGAGCTGCTCGAGTGCGGCAAGCAGCTCGTCGCCGCGCGCCAGGCAATCACCATCCACCTGCCCGCCCGAAGCGACCGGGCCGACCAACTCCTCGACATGATCCTTGCAGCGCAGCAAGATGGTAACCAGATCCTCGCTCATGGGCGCGCGACCGAGGCGTACCACATCGAGAGCGGTTTCGACGACGTGGACGAACCCGACGATCGCATCGAGCCCGAACAGTCCCGCCGATCCCTTGATGGTGTGAGCGGTACGGAAGATCAGATTGATCTTTTCAGGATCGGTTGTGCCACCGGAACACTCCAGAAGCGCCGCCTCCATCTCGCGCAACAGATCGGTGCACTCGGCGACGAAACCTGGCAGAGCCTCGTCGAGCTTCATGGCGCGCCTGTGCTCGTAGCAGACGGGGCCAGCAAAGCCCCCAGCCGGCACAGTTCCAGGACCTCCGCGACCGTGCAGCTTGGATTGACAACGCGTAGCTCCTGGCCGTTCGCGCTCACATGACTCCGGGCCGTCAACACCAACTGCAGACCGGCGGTGTCGAAATCCGACACGTGCGACAGATCGAGCTCGGTAGCATCAGGGTGTGCTGTGAGCTCCTCCAGAAGAGCCGACTTGAGATCGCCGCAGGTGTAGATGGTCATCTCACCATCCACGTGCACACGGCGCCGCTCGTACCGCACCGGGGAGTTCATTGCGTTGGCTGCCTCGAGAATCAGGCCATGATCAGCTTTGACACCGCATCGACCAGCAGCTGCGGCTGGAACGGCTTGGTGATCCAGGCCTTGGCGCCGGCGGCGCGCCCTTCCTGCTTCTTGTCCTCACCGGCTTCGGTCGTGAGCATGATGACCGGGGTGAACTTGTAGTTTGGATGGCGCTTGATCTCTTTCAAAAGAGAGATGCCGTCCATCTTCGGCATGTTCACGTCACTGATGACGAGATGACAGCGCTCGCCCTGGAGTTTGGCCAAGGCCTCCTCGCCGTTGGCCGCCTCCACCACGTCGTAGCCTCGCTCGCGCAAGGCCATCCGCGCAACGGTGCGCACCGAAGCCGAGTCGTCCACAATGAGTATCTTCTTGGTCATTTGCTCTCACCCGAGCTAGAAAAAAGTGACGTCCTGCGGTGCAACCACTTGACTGTCCAGGCCGCGATGCAAACGCCGTTGCTCCTCGGTCGTGTACGTGTGCGCCATGTTTTCCATGTGCGCCCGAACCCGCTCCCGAGCGTTCCCGCCGGAGTGGGTGTCGACGGCGACCTCGCTGACCTGGTGCATGCTGCTGACCACATGCTGGAGTATCTGCCCGACGCGGTCCTGGAACTGCAGTTGGACCAACGATTCGCACAGCTCGCTCTTGATCCCCGCGCTCGCCTGTTGTGACTGCTGAGCGGTCTGCGCCAGGCGGCTGGTCCGCTGATTGAATCGCTCCAACACCGTGCGGATGTGCTCCTGGGAATCCGTGACAGCCTGCTGATCCCGGCTGGCAACGCGCTCGTTCTTGGCACCGATCTCGACCAACGCCGTGTTGATCAGCCCCACGGTGTTGGTGATTCGTTTTCCCGTGCTGCGTGCCGCCTCGGAGAGCGCCCGCACCTCGTGAGCGACCACCGCAAAACCTTTGCCGGCGGCGCCTGCGTGCGCGGCTTCGATCGCCGCGTTGAGCGCCAGCATGTTGGTCTGGAAGGCGATCGATTCCACGTCTCCGGACATCTTGCGCAGCTCTTCCGTGTGGCTCACGAGCGCGCGAATATCCGCTGCCAGTGCATCCCGGCTTTGTTGGATCAGCTTCAACGCCTGAATGACTTCGGCGAGATGCCGCTCGCCTTCCCGGGCATCCGCGGCGATGGAATTGTTGCCGATCTGGTCTCCGCCCGCCCCGAGAGCGCGGTCGAGCCGGTTGACGATGCCTTCGAAACGCGCCGAAAGCGCAACTACCGCATCCTCGGTCTGGCGGCGCGCCGACTCGATCTGCTTCGCCCAGATGGGCAGCGCATCGGCATAAACGCTCACCGGCGGCGCATCGCTTGCGAACGCTTGCGCCTCTTCGAACGCGGCCGGTCTTGAAGTCGTCAAAGCTGCAGCCTCTGGAGAAATCCGCGGCGCCCCTTCGGGGGGCACGCTCAGGGTATCGACAACCACAGTGCGGTTCTTGAGCAGGCGGACTGCCTGCCCAGGGCGTTTGGAACGGGGTTCACATCTCACCCATCATGCTGTGATGCACTAAGTAGAACTACAGGAGCCACGGATACGCCCGGGTACAAGGTTTGCTCAACGCCTGCATGAAGCTCTACGAGGCACTCAAGGTCTCCTTGGACGAGCTGCGCATGCAAATGCTCGGCGCGCAGGTGCTGCTGGGCTTCCAGTTCCAGGGCCTCTTCCAGGACCGCTTCAAAGAGCTCACGGCCGGCGCTCGCAGCATCGACGCGGCGGGGCTCGGCTTCATGATCCTGGCGATCGCACTGATCATCGCCATTCCGTGTCAGCATCGGCTGGTTGAAAGAGGTGAAGCAACGCAGCGAATCTATCTCCAATCGAAGCGCTATGCGGAGGTTGCGTTGCTGCCGATGGCAGCGGGGATCGGCTGCGACCTCTTTGTTGCCGCGGGCCTCCCGTTTGGATGGTCGATCAGTACGACCCTCGCCATCACCCTGTTCGCAGCAGCGATCGGCCTCTGGTACTTCCTTGGACTCCTACTCCGACGGCGCTGGGCCGTTCGTCCTGGCGAGGCTCCCATGAAAGATTCCCCGACACCCTTGCACGACAAAATCGAACAGATGCTCACCGAGGGCCGAGTCATCCTGCCGGGGGTGCAAGCCCTGTTGGGTTTCCAGTTTGTGGTGATGCTGACGAAAGCGTTCGGCGAGTTGCCTCCGGCCGCGCGCACCTTGCACGTCGTAGCGCTGATGAGCCTGGCCCTCACGATCACCCTGTTGATCGCGCCCGCCGCCATTCACCGCATCACCTTCCAGGGGAATGACGATCCCCGTCTGCACTCGTTGGGATCGCAGCTCATGACCATCGCTCTGCTGCCCCTCATCTGTGGTATATGCTGCGATTTGTGGGTGGCTCTGACCAGGCTGTTCGGGGAGGGGCTCGCACCCACAGCCGGTGCGCTGGCCGCGGCCGTGTTGCTCATCCTTTTCTGGTATCTGATACCGCTGATTCTGCGGCAAAGCGCCGGAGCGCATGGGCCGCGGGGTCGCACGAGGGCGACCCCCACCTAGCTGCCCGGGGGCTGAGCTACCCTAGTGTTTGGCCGTACCCGGCTCGGCCTGCTTACGGTGCTTTTCAGCAAGAGCGGAGGCCGGGGTGACACTGGCGACAGCCGCCGTCATCTTGTTCTTCAGGCCGGCGATCACATCCGCATCACCGTCCATCATGGCCTTGAAGCCGATTCGCGCCACCTCCTCCGGGCTCATCTTCTCCTCACTTCCCACTTTCGTATCCGTCATGCCCGCGCGTTCGAAGAACTCTGTCTCCGTGGGGCCAGGCATCAAACAAGTTACCGTGATACCGGTGTCCTTCAGCTCGTTACGCAACGCCGCGGCGAAGGAATCAATGAAGGCCTTGGTGCCGTTGTATACCGCTGCGAACGCTCCGGGCATATAACCGGCAATCGAGCCAACGATCAGTATGCGCGCCTCACCTCGACTGCGCATGTCACGCCCAACCTGGTGGATGAGCGAAAGTGTCCCGGTGATGTTCGTGTCGATCACATGCGAGATATCCTCGAAGGACTGGTCGAGGAACGCGCCGCCAAGACCATGTCCCGCGTTCGCAATCAGCACGTCCACCGGCCGTCCCTCGAGGCTCGCGTACAACTGAGCAACACCATCTGCTGTTGCCAGATCCGCCTCGACAGCTGTGACCTTAGCCCCGAGGGATTCGAGCTCGCGGCACGCTTCGCTGAGGGAACGGTCGGCAGCCACGACCAGATCGAATCCGTGCCGGGCGCACTCGCAAGCCAACTCGCGACCGATGCCGGCGGAAGCACCGGTCACCACTGCGAGACCTCTGACGCTAGCAGCCATAATCTCTCTCCTGGTTCGCTGTGAGTCTTCGAGACCACACGCCTTCAGCACGTATTGCGCCACGTAAAGTCTCCGCTGACGAAACCGGTGAGCACGAGGCAGGACTACTGCGCTGCAACATCATTTCTGGGGGGCTGACAGGGTAAGCTGAGGCTGGACGTCAGTGGATGCTGACGCGCGGAAGTGCACTTGATCCGATAGGCCAAGCCCACCAAGGCGCTTAGGCTTCCGCCGTCCAGATTCAATCGCGAGGGTGTTATGGGCAATCAGATGCAAGGTGGCCAGAACCCCGGTGGTCAAAACCAGGGCACTCAAAAGCAGAGTGGGCAGAACATGGACCACAAGACGGGCCAACAACACACGCAGGACGAGCAGCGCAAGAAACAACAGTCGGGCTCGCAGCAAGGTGGTAGCGGCCAACAAAGTGGTGGCCAGAGTGGCAGCACCGGTGGCAGCTCGGGCAGCGAGCGCGACCGTCAACGCTGAGGCTTTCTCCTAAACCCAACTTCACGAAGGCAGGCGCCGGCGCTTCGCCGCCGGCGCTTTGGGACAGCAGCCATGACCAACGCTCGTGTCATCAACATCCGGCTGGGGGCACGGCTGATTCAGACACGGGTGATTCCGGCGTTGTTGCTGGCGTCGGCCGCCACCGCGCCCCAGGCGCAAACCCCGCCACGAGCACCTGCCGCGGCACCCGCTCCCGGTGTCTCCCGTCCGGTGTCGCATCCAGACACCTCGCCTCCCGATTCGACGGTGGCCCAATCGTTACCCGATGAGCATCAACCGGAAACCGCCGTGGACCACGAGCGGGGCGGTCCTGCAACGGCTCGCGATGATCAGAAGCTGACGCCGAAAACAGCTCGCGACGACCAGAAGCATACGCCCGAAACGGCTCGCGACGATCAAACGCTGACGCCCGAGACCGCAAGCGACGATCAGAAGCACACACCCGAAACCGCCAGCGATGACCCAAAGCTAACGCCGGAAACCGCCAGCGACGCTCGCAAATCCGCAAAGAGCCGCCAGGCTGACGAGATTGCCAAGCAAGGCGTGCGGTCGAACACCCCCCCGACAAATACACGTCCGACGACGAAGCCGCAACGCTAACTGCCCCTGCTTCCAACGCGCGCCTCCCCCCGATCCCGACCGCCCGTTCCTCCATCGCGCACTCCCCCGGCCGACCCGACCACCAGTCCTCCAACACGCACGCTGGGACCCCGACCGCTCGCGCGCAGGCGCTCATTCCCCTCGCCCGGCTCGCGGAGTACGATGTAACAGTCATCGATCCACGCAGTGCGTTCGGCTCCCGCGAGCGCTTTCCCGACGTAACGCTCCGCAACGACTGGCCAGATGAGGCGCTCGCTGAGCTTACACCCGATCGGCGCACCGCCATTTTGACACTCACGCACGATCCGAAGATCGACGATCCGGCCCTGCACGCAGCGCTGCGCTCGGAGGCCTTCTATGTTGGGGCGCTCGGTTCGCGGCGCACGCACGAGAAGCGTATCGAAAGACTGCGCGAAGCCGGTTTCGACACTGATGCCATCCGTCGCATCCGCGGCCCTGTAGGGTTGGCCATCGGTGCACGCACACCGGCAGAGATCGCCATTTCGATCATGGCGGAGATCACTGCGGTTTTGCGCGGGGCACCGCTCGCGAATCGCACCTGACGCACCCACAATAAGACAGGGCTGGCTAAAGGCCCAGACTGCGTTCCGCGCCGCATTCACCTGAGACCTTGCCGAATCAATAGCTTAGAGGTTCACGGCGCGGCCAGCCGTTCGAGACCGAGTCATCGTCCTTCAGACGGTCGCGTGATCCTGCGTGCGCATCTTGTCCGTGTTGCCCATCTATACTCGCGGCCTGAACGACTCAGTGATTCAGCCCCGGGAGCGGTCCGATGAATGTTGCTCAAGTTGCAGCGGAAATTCTCAAACGCGAAGGCGTGGAGGTTTTGCTCGCGTATCCGCTCAACCCCCTGACCGAGTCGGCCGCCGCCGCCGGTATCCGGCCCATCATCGTCCGCCAGGAGCGCGTTGGTCTCCACATGGCGGACGCCATCAGCCGGATGACCTCCGGTGACAAGGTGGGCGTTTTCTGCTGCCAGGCAGGGCCGGGCATCGAGAATGCCTTCGGTGGAGTAGCACAAGCCTGGTCCGAGGGAGTACCGCTCATCGTCATTCCCGGTGCCTCCGCCAGGGGTCAGGCATGGGTCCGCCCCGGATTCAACGCGACCCTCAATTTCCAGCACGTTGTCAAACAGGCCGAGCAGATCAACACACCGGAGATGATCGTCCCTGCCTTGCGGCGCGCTTTCACCATGGCGCGCAACGGCCGGCCCGGTCCGGTGCTGCTCGAAGTGCCTGGCGATATGTGGAACCTCGAGGTCCCCGGCACGCTCGATTACAAGCCGACCCGGCGCATTCTGTCGGCCCCGAGCCACGCGGACGTCGACGCGGCGGCTGCCGCGCTGATCGCCGCCAAGCGCCCCCTGATCTACGCAGGCCAGGGCATTCACTACGCGCGCGCCTGGCCGGAGTTGCAGGCGGTCGCGGAGCTCCTGGAAGCCCCGGTCACCACCAGCCTGGAAGGCAAGAGCGCATTCCCGGAGAAGCATCCGCTCTCACTCGGCTCCGGCGGCGTGTCGATGCCGAAAGCCGTATTCCAACACGTGCAGGACGCAGACCTGGTGTTCGGAGCCGGCGCGAGCTTCACGGCCACCGGCTTCGGCATCCGTTTCCCCACGCAGAACAAGCTGTTCGTACACAACACCATCGATCCGATGGACATCAACAAGAACATCCCGACAGAGCACCCGTTGGTGGGCGACTCCAAGCTGACGCTGCAGATGTTGCACGCCGCGTTGCAGGAGCGCCTGAAGAAACCGCGCGGGCTCGCAGCCGACGTTCACAAACGCATCCGCTCGCAGAACGACCCTTGGCTGGCCGAATGGCTGCCGCGGCTCACGAGCGAGTCGAAACCGCTGTCGCCCTATCGTGTGATCTGGGATCTCATGCATGTCGCGGACGTGCCAAACACCATCATCACCCACGATGCAGGCAGCCCGCGCGACGAGCTGTCGCCCTTCTGGCAGCCGGTCACGCCGTTGAGTTACATCGGCTGGGGAAAATCGACCCAGCTCGGCTACGGCATCGGTCTCGCCATGGGCGCGAAGCTGGCGCACCCTGACAGGCTGTGCATCAACATGTGGGGCGATGCCGCGATCGGCATGACCGGCATGGATTTCGAGACCGCGGTCCGCTGTGGGATTCCGATCATGTCGATCCTGTTCAACAACTATGCCATGGCCATGGAGTTCAAGCCGATGGCTGTCTCCCGCGAGAAATATCATTCCACCGATATATCCGGGAATTACGCCGATTGGGCCAAGGCGCTGGGCGGCTATAGCGAGCGGGTGACCGAGCCCGCCCAGGTGATGCACGCCTTGATGAATGGCATCGCCGCGACCAAGGAAGGCAAGCCGGTGTTGCTCGAGTTCATCACCACCCAGGACAAGGTTTACTCGACCTGGAAGGACACTTACTCGGCCAGTTGAGAGCGCTGCGGAACCCCCGATTTGCAGCGGGCTCCTGAGACCCTGTCGGACTCACGCTCTGCCCCGCACGACGGCGATCGGTCGTAAGTCCTGACAGGCAGCTGGCTCAACTCGGCCCGACATAACGGGCCGATCTGCAGGAGAGTGCTGACAACCTATCTCAGGTTGCCTGGGGTGCGCACTGCGCTATCGCTGTTGGTACGCGGCTCGCAAGGTCGCGACGTCGAGCTTCACCATTTTCATCATGGCCGCCATGACGCGGCCGGCGCGCTTTCTGTCCGCGTCCGCC